>Ga0116227_10006968_pt1 | contig 22488 bp, 19 predicted proteins | sample S1TSphgellanicum_FD_89693 | JGI IMG/M metagenome (GOLD analysis project Ga0116227, IMG submission 89693) | Host-associated microbial communities from peat moss isolated from Minnesota, USA - S1T2_Fb - Sphagnum magellanicum MG | ecosystem: Host-associated > Plants > Peat moss > Unclassified...
ATATACCGTTATCCGAATTAAATCTTGCCTTTGCTACCAATTATGAATTTTATTTAAAAACAGAAAGGGAATGCGCACATAATTCTGCAATCAAGTACATTAAGTTTGATTGCAGCAGTGAAAGACCGTTCGCAAAAATCAAAAACCTTTACAACCTTGAAGCCGTAAAATTCACCCTATAAAACTGTTAATGAAGCACTTGATTCTTTTAAAGAAAATCAAAAAACTGATCCTGTTTGTTAAAGACACAAAAAAAGACTTACGCAACCATGTATCTGTATTACCGATCGGCACTTATGATGCCTATCAATTCATCCTCCTCAATTCAGCTCACAGTAACCGACATATACAACAAATTGAAGAGGTGAAAATCATGATGGCTTTTCCAAGGAAACCCTAATCACTCCTGTATATGATCTAATCACTTCATTTATAACATGAATAATTACCAAAATACAGCGGCTCTATACTGAAACAGAAAACGACCTGAAAAATTAAACTACGGTATTGTCGTTTTTTGTAAGTTTGCTACTCAAACGTCAAATGCCTTTACATGCTTGCTTTTGCTAACGCCAAAATAAATCTTGGTCTCAATATTACAGAAAAAAGATCTGATGGTTTTCATAATATAGAAACGATCTTTTATCCAATTCAATTAAGTGATTCTGTTGAAATTACCGATGCAGATGAAACTACTGTTGTGGTTAAAGGAATTCATATTCCTGGCAATTTAACGGATAACCTCTGTTTAAAAGCTTATAACCTAGTTAAAAAAGAATACAATTTACCTGCCCAACAAATTACACTTTTAAAAAACATTCCTGTAGGTGCTGGTTTAGGCGGGGGTTCTGCAGATGCCGCTTGCCTAATCAAATTGCTGAACAATAAATTTGAACTGAGCTTATCTGAGTCTGAAATGTTAAAATATGCCCGTCAGCTTGGCGCAGACTGTGCCTTTTTTATTCAAAATAAACCTGTATATGCATTTGGTAAAGGAGATGAATTTGAGCATGTTAACTTAGACTTAAATCCATATTACCTGGTTTTGGTTAAGCCTCCTGTACATAGCAATACAGCCTTGGCTTACAGCAATGTAAAACCAAAAAAACCTTTGCTTTCCTTAAAAGAAATCATACATTTGTCTCCAACAACATGGAAAAATAAGGTTATCAATGATTTCGAGCAATCGATCTTTCATCAATATCCCCAAATTCGTCAAATAAAAACCAGCTTGTATGATGCAGGCGCTACATTCGCGTTAATGAGTGGCAGCGGTTCGTCTGTTTTTGCAATTTTTAACCAACCGGTTAAATTGCCCCAACTGGAATTAAACAGCAAAGTTTATTATAATATTTAAAGTGATGGAGATAAATCTCATCCGCAAAAGCGGTAAATTTAATTTAGAGGCCGAAAATGAAAACGGATTTAAGGTCGACTTGGATGCGAAACCAGCAATAGGTGGCGAGGGCAAAGGATTTAGACCTATGGAAATGCTGTTAATTGGCTTAGGTGGCTGCAGTGGAATCGATGTAATTAATGTACTAACCAAACAGAAAGAGCCCTTAACAGATATCAAAATTGGCATTAAAGCAACTAGAAAGGATGAAGAAATGCCCCCTATTTTTGATGTGATCAATATCCATTTTGATTTATTTGGTGATTTAAGCATAAAAAAGGTAGAACGTGCCCTTCAAATGACTTTTGATAAATATTGTTCCGTTTCCAATATTTTAGAACGATCAGCTACTATTCACTTCACTTACACCATCAACAAATAGTTTATTGGTGCAAAAAGTTAAATTACTTTAATATCCAAAACTGATTAACAATGAAATCCGAAAATTTTGAAACAATAGCGATACGTACACAAGCAGAAAGGAGTCAGTACAAAGAACATTCTTCACCGATTTATTTAACCTCAAGCTATAAATTTGATGATGCCGAAGAAATGCGGGCCCTCTTTGCAGGGGAGAAAGAGGGTAATGTGTACAGCCGTTATGCCAATCCCAACACCTCCGAATTGATTGAAAAAATGGCTTTGTTAGAAGGGGCTGAAGATGGCTGGGCTACAGCAACAGGCATGGCGGCTATTTTCACGACCTTTGCGGCTTTCTTAAAAAATGGCGACCATGTCTTGTCAAGCCGTTCAGTTTTTGGTTCAACACATCAGCTATTGAGCAATGTTTTCCCTAAATGGGGCATTAGCTATTCTTATGCAGACTTGGACAAGCCCCAGGATTGGGAAAGCTTGATTCAGGAAAATACAAAAATGATTTTTGTAGAAACCCCTTCTAATCCGGGGATTGATATTATTGATATTGAATTTTTAGCTGGCCTAGCCAAAAAATTCAATATACTATTGGTAATAGACAATTGTTTTGCTACACCTTATCTGCAACAGCCAATTAAGCTTGGAGCGCACATCTCCATTCATTCGGCTACAAAATATATTGATGGGCAGGGCAGAACACTTGGTGGAATAATTTTAGCCAGTAGCGCGCTAATTGCCATAATTGAAGGTTTCGCCCGGCACAGTGGCCCGGCCATGTCTCCTTTTAATGCATGGATATTATCAAAGAGCTTGGAAACCCTTGCTGTTCGTATGGACAGACATTGTGATAATGCTTTAAAGGTGGCCGAATATTTAGAAAAACACCCAAAAATTAAACTGGTAAAATACCCATTCCTCCCTTCTCACCCGCAGTATGATATAGCAAAAAAACAAATGACACAAGGTGGTGGAATTGTAACTGTTGTAGTTGAAGGGGGGCTTGAAGGCGCCCGTACACTAATGGATGGTTTAAAGCTGTTTTCTATTTCAGCAAACTTAGCTGATACCCGCTCTATAGCAACCCACCCAGCAACCAGCACACACAGCAAGCTAACAGAAGCACAACGTTTAGAAGTTGGCATTGAGCAGGGAACAGTACGCTTATCTATTGGCCTTGAACATATTAATGATATTTTAGCTGATATTGAACAAGCACTGAAATAACCCCTGATTATTTTCTATTAAAAAATTTAAAACCGCCCGATCATCAGAGCGGTTTTTTTATTACAGGCCTTTAGCTTCTTTATGTTTAGACATCTGATTATCATTTCATTCATTCACCAAGCTCACAGCCCAAAAAGTCAATAAACCTTTGTATATTTATGAGTAATAACATAGATAATGGTGGCTATACAAAATAAGGTAATTATTACGGGAACTACAGGGATGGTAGGTGAAGGTGTATTGTATGAATGTTTACATAACAGTAATATTGATGCTGTACTGGTCATTAACCGTAAGCCATGTGGCTATACACATCCAAAACTAAAAGAAATTATACATGCTAATTTCTTTGACCTTTCAGCTATTGAGCATGAACTTACAGGATATAACGGCTGTTTCTTCTGCTTAGGAATTTCTTCTGTAGGAGCAGCTGCTGATGAGTATTACAAAATGACCTATGCCCTTACCATGCATATAGCCAGTACGTTAAGCAAATTAAATAAAGACATGACATTTTGTTATGTTTCTGGAGCAGGCACCAACAGCAGTGAAAAAGGAGGCACAAACTGGTCTAGAGTAAAAGGGAAGACAGAAAATGATTTAATGAAATTACCCTTTGCTCAAGTTTTTAATTTTAGGCCGGGCTTTATCAAACCTACTAAGGGTCTAAAATATACCCATACATTTTACAAATATATCAACTGGTTATTTCCCATAGGAAGAGCATTGTATGCAAAAGGTTTTTGCACCATGCAGGAGTTGGCTTTAGCAATGATCCATACTTTGAAACAAAACAATGGGCGGCGTACTGTAGAAGGAAAAGATATTATTGAAATGGCAAAGCTTTAAAAAGCACCTTAAATTAGGTGCTTTTTATTATTTTTTATGGTCATGCTTCCGGTCATTATCCTTATTGGATGTTTGATCTGACCTTTGCCCTCCGGCATTTGTTATCCCATTTTGTTTCTTGTCCGTTTTAACATCATGATGGGTACGGTCTGCCAAAGGACTACCCTGTGTAGTAGGATTATTTTTGGGGGTGCTTACATTTTTCATAACATATATATTTAGGTAAATAACAATACTATTTTTATAACCTTAAAACCATGATATTGTTTTAGTCCTTCTTACACATCAGTCTGTAATAAATTGCCTGCACTTCATAAACAGTTAATCTTACTTAAGTAAGACAAACAACATAAGAAATTGAAATACAGCACTGTAAAACAACAAAAAATACATTTATTGTTAAGCAGCAGGCCAAATGATTTGGTTTTGGCACATATAAAATCAATTACATGCTCGTTTTTTGTTTAATTACGATTTTTGATTATTAATTTAGCATTTCATTACAACAGAACACTTTGAAAAAGAACTTATTCCCTTTAATTATTTTTAGCCTCTCCGTATTTTCGGCCAGCGCACAGCGCAAAACTTATTTAGAAATGTTAGCCAATCAGCCTAAATGGGTTGATTCTGTTATGAATAAGCTAAACCGCAGAGAGCGTATTGCACAAATGTTTTTTGTGCGTGCACATACCAATTTGGGTAAAAAATATTCAGACTCAGTAGGTTTGGTTATTAAAAAAGAACAATTGGGTGGCGTGGTATTCTTTCAAGGTGGGCCAGTAAGACAGGCCACTTTGACTAATGCTTATCAAAAAGTAAGCCGTGTACCTTTAATAGTCGCTTCAGATGGAGAATGGGGTTTGGGAATGCGCTTAGACAGCACAATCTCCTATCCTTATCAAATGACTTTAGGCGCAATACAAAACAAAGAGCTGATTTATAAAATGGGCTTAGAAGTTGCAAAAGATTATAAGCGCATAGGCATGCAGATGAACTTTGCACCAGATGCTGATGTGAACAACAACCCAAAAAACCCAGTTATTAATTACCGTTCTTTTGGTGAGAACAAATATAATGTAGCGACTAAAACAGGGGCCTATATGAAAGGCATGCAAGATGGGGGTCTATTAACCACACTCAAGCATTTTCCTGGCCATGGCGATACGGATGTAGATTCTCACTATGATTTACCGCAGCTCAACTTTAGTCCGACAAGGCTGGATACATTAGAAATGTATCCTTTTAAAGAACTGATTAAAGATGGCGCATCAGGCATTATGGTGGCACACATGAATATTCCACAATTGGACAATACTCCAAATCTGCCTTCTACATTATCAAAACCAATTGTAACTGGAATTTTAAAAGATAAGTTAAATTTTAAAGGCTTAATTGTTACGGATGCAATGGATATGAAAGGTGTTGTTAAATACTTTAAAGATGGCCAGGCTGATTTAATGGCCGTTATATCTGGAAATGATATTCTAGAGCTTTCAGAAAATAGCGACCGTGCCATCAAATTAATCCGTAGGGCGGTAAGGAAAGATGAAATCGATATGAAAAGGATCGATGAAAGTGTGCGCAAAATTTTAACGGCAAAATATTGGGCTGGCTTAAACATTAAAGACACAGTAGTAACCCAAAATATTATTGCAGGTGTAAATCGTTCCTCTAGTGAGGCTTTGGTACAAGAGCTTGCAAATGCATCAGTCACGCTATTAAAAGGTAAAGACTATATTAAAGGATTAATACCGATCAGAAGAACAGCTATTATAAGTATAGGTGTACCAACGGTAACCACTTTTCAAAAAGAAGTATCAAAAGGTTATTACAACTCTGTTTATTATGTGCTGGATAAGGATGCTACACCACAGCAGATATCAGATATTGCCAGAGAGGTTAATGCTTTTGACCAAGTGATTGTTGGCATACACGATAGCCGTTCAAGGCCTGGCAATAATATGCCTTTAAACAATGGAGTTAAAAATTTCATTAAAGAACTGTCTACTAAAAATGCAGTTTTCGCATTGTTTGCCAATCCTTATAATTTAGCTTCACTACCCGGCCTAGAAAACAGTAAGGGTTTAATTGTTGCTTATCAAAAAGAAGATTACATGCAAAAATCTGCCGCAGCAGTAATCAATAACCGTTTGGTTCCATCAGGTAAACTTCCGGTTAGCATAGCTCCATTTTATAAATTTGGTGATGGCTTATAAAATTTATTTTATTTAATCTATAAAAAACGGGCTTTCTCAATAAAAGAAAAGCCCGTTTTTTATGATACAGCATTTTTATAAATTGCTGCAGTTTATTTAAGTTGATTTGCCGTGATTGTGCCCACCAGGCTATTTAAATATACTTCTATATTATCATAGCCCGTGCTTAAATCTCTTCCGTTTGCATTTGCTTTATTTGGGTCAAGCTTCATTGCAATTTCCCATTCATCAGGCATTCCATCTCCGTCTGTATCTTTAAGTATGGTTCCCTGATTTAATACAGGCCAGCCACCAACATCTGTTTGCGAATCGATAATCCCCATTTTACCAGTTTTAGAGCCAGAATAAGTAACCGTTCCATTTTGAACTTCAGCTATAATTCTTTGGTCTACAACATCTCTCTTAAAACTAGCCCCTGCATAATCCATTACATATAAAAAAGCTTTTTCGGCAGGATGTTCAGTAATGGGCGAGTTTGCAAATGGAACTACAGCTTTTGCATTAAGCAGTACTACGCCAGTTGTTAAATCTACTCCCCCATTCCAATTGTCTAAAGTCACCGATTGATTTCCAAACATATAGTTACCTGAAATATAAAAGGTGCCATATCCGGGTGGATACTGCGTTAAGTCTGTCTCCATGCTCAACTGCATAATGCGTTTATTTTTACTTTTATCTGTTCCTGGTCCGGGCTTAAAATAATTATTCACCAAATTGTACCTGCCATTTTCACCACCATAAGCACTATTGCTGCCCCAATTATAAATTACGTTGTTTCTAAAATCAACTTGGTCTACTCCAAAAGGACTTGCCCCCGTACCCGTCCTGCTTCCTCCGTCAAACCTAGGGTTGCGGCTATTGTGGTGCGCTAAAAGGTTGTGATGAAAAGTAGCATGTGTACCGCCCCAAATTGCACCATATCCATGATCATCTTTCTCATGAAAAGATTTGTTTAGGCTTTCAGATAGAATACAATATTGCATTGTAAAATTTTGATTGGCATAAAAAGAACTGCACTCATCTATTGACCAGCTCATGGAACAATGGTCAATGATGATATTTTTCGCATACCTACCCCATAGTGCATCCTGCTCATTTTTAGTCAAATCGCCCATCCTGAAACGCATAAAGCGTATAATTACATTATCTGCGGCTACATTTAACTCATAATCCTGTATACAGATGCCATCACCAGGAGCCGATTGCCCTGCTATTGTGATGTCTCCGTTTTTAATTTGTAAGCGGCTTTTAAGTTTAATATTACCAGAGACCTCAAAAACAATAATTCTAGCCCCACTTTGACTGATGGCATACCTAAGACTCCCCGGATTAGAATGATCTTCTAAAGTAGTTACTTTTATAACCCTGCCCCCACGCCCTCCTGTGGCATTTTTACCATATCCTTCGGCACCCGGAAAGGCATAGGCCGTTTCGGTTACTGGATTTCCGCTTGTATTCCCTGTTTCTGTTATTGGCGGCTTAGAACTTGTATCTGAAGAAGTATTCTTTTTACATGCTAAACTCAAGAAGAAAACAAAAAATCCAAACAATAAAGTTCGTTTTTGCAGTTTCATAAGATGAAAAAAATTATAAATGGTTAGTAAGCCAGTTAAACCGGATCATTTAAAATTAGACTTTTTACCCTTCAATAAAGCACACCGGCCTTAAAATATGTGCAAACGTTCCCGGAAATAAAGGTTCTTTTAGTGGTCAAATGCCTTATATTTTGATTCTTTAAAACAATTTAAAGATTGGAGGTATTATACTAACAAACAATTACAAGGTATTATGATAAATCCAGAAAAAGATAAGTACTCAAATGATCCTAATCATGCTTTGCGCAGAGAGGACGATGTAGAAAACATTCATGAGCTTGATGGCGATGATACAAATATAGAACATGACAAAGATCTGTTGAACCAAGCCGATGAAGCTTCAAAATCATCATATGAATTAAATACAGATGGTTTGCCTAAGAAAAAAGACGATTAAAAAAAGCCAGACTATTGCCTGGCTTTTAAATATTTTTACTAAAACTTATTTCGTTTTATAGGTTGCTGGATCTACAGCTGTTTTTGTCCAGCCTTTTAAAAAAGAGGTAATTTTCTTTACATCGTGCCCAACTTTCTTCTTACCATTTGCATCAATGTCTTCGGTTTCTAGATATGCCGAATTTTCGATATGCAGTACTTTTCCGTTTCCATTGAGGATTACAAAAACAGGATACCCAAACCGCTGTGGATTTCCTAAACTGGCCAATACGCTTTCATTTTTATTTTCTTTGCTATAGTTTACCAAAACAGTTTCGAAATTTTTATTTATAAACTGTTTCAATGTTGCAGTGGTATCTACCAAATTGTGAAAAGCAATACACCATGGGCACCAGTTACCGCCAACCTGTACCAGTACATGCTTATTTTCTTTAGCTGCTTTGGCTACAGCCGCTGCAATCTCAACCTTAGCATTTGCCTTAGGGTTATAAATGTGAACGCCCTCTGATTTATTCTGTGCAAAAGCAGAAACAGAAATCACAAGCGATAAAAATGTTATGAATAGTGTTTTCATTAAATATTATTTTAACACAAAAATAGACAAGATCTAAATAGCTACTGTTTTGATAAAGTAATTTTGTTGAAAAATGCGTTTTTTAACTGTGGCCATTTAAGCGTACTTTGTAATAAGTTTTAATTATGACGACTAAACCCCTTAAAATCCTTCAGGCTTCAGCCGGTTCTGGTAAAACATTCAGCCTAACAGCACATTATTTAACCTTGCTCTTTAGTGGCGAAAATAAATATCGGGAAATTTTAGCCGTTACCTTTACCAATAAGGCTACTGAAGAAATGAAAACCAGAATTTTGGAAGTTCTTCTTGGCTTGGCAATGGGAAGTGAATCAAAAAAAATTGAAGATTACCGAAAACTTGTTCTGATCGCTTATCCACAATTAAGCATAGAAGAACTTCGGTTCAAAGCAGATAAAATTTACCGTAAAATCCTACATGATTATAGCCGTTTTTCTGTAAGTACTATTGATGGTTTTGTACAAAAAGTAATCCGGGGCTTTGCTTTTGAACTGGGCTTAAATGCCGATTATAATTTAGAAATGAATTATGACAAGGTAAAGGATGATTTAGTTGAAAAACTGGATGAGGCTTTAGACCATAACAAACAGCTTTTACAGTGGATTATCGATTTAGCCATTGAACGCATCAGCGACAACAAAAGCTGGAATTACAAATTCGAACTTTATAATTTAATAGGCGAAATATTTTCTGAGCGTTTTCAAGTTTTTGAAGATGCCGTAACAGCACTCGGGCTAGAAAACATTGACGACTTATTCAAAAACTACATCAACCTCACGAAATCTGAAATTAAGAATTTTGAGGAAGAAATCATACGGTTGGCTACAGAGGCAAATGAGGCTTTTGATGTTCTAGGTGTTGAGAATGATCATTTAAAAGGGAAGTCTAAAAGTGCTTTAAAAAAATTAAATCAATTTGCCAGAGGTGATTTCTCGGGTATAGAATCAATTTTTAAATATATTGATACGCCTGAGGAGTGGTTTCAAAAAAATGTTCGCCTTGATGAGGTTTATGAGACTATTAATCCCCTCCTACAAAAAATAAAAACCCATTATTTGGCAAATCTGCCCAATTATAGTCTAGCCATAGCTTTTAATAAAAATCTATATTATTTAAGGTTAATGCAGGAAATTGCTGTTTTATTGAAAGAATACCGAGCAGAAAATGATAACCTTTTAATTAGTGATGCACAAAAACTAATTTCAGGGATTACAAAAGATGCTGGCGACAATCCATCTTTTATATGGGAAAAAGTTGGCAATAGATATCGTAATTTTCTTTTCGATGAATTTCAGGACACTTCTACCAGCCAATGGGGGAGTTTTAAATCACTGCTTACAAATGCCATGGCAACACCAAGTGAAGACTTGATTGACCATTTAATTGTCGGCGACACCAAACAGTCAATTTACCGCTGGCGAAATGGCGATTGGAATATTTTGCACAAGCACGCCAAACGTGACGTTGGTGCTGAAAATGTACTGGAAGAAAGTTTAGAAGAAAATTACAGAAGTGCAGAAAATATCATCACTTTTAATAATTTCCTTTACCGCTCCATACCCTTAACACTGCAAAACGAAATTAATGCCAGCCTGGCAAATAAGCCAGAAAGTATTTTAGCTTGGTGGACCAAAGAAAACTACGCACAGATCATTACAGATATTTATGGTGCATCTACTCAGAATTTTGCCACAAATACGTTAAAAGGCGGAACAATCAAAATTAAAAAATTTGGTAAGGAACATGCTCCAAACGAGGCTCGCTTTACTGAAACTGTTTTTAGGGACATTGCTTTGGATGATAGTATAGAAGAGATTAAAATTTTAAAAGAGGAGCAAAAATATGCGCTTAAAGACATTGCCATATTGGTACGCTCCAACAGCGAGGCCTTGCTTACCGTTCGCAAATTAATGGAGCACAACCTTCCGGTTTTATCGGGCGATGCCCTGCTCATTTCAAACAATTCAGCCATACAATTGATCATTAACACCTTAAAGGTACTAATTGGCTTAGAATCGCAAACTGCACTCTATAAAGCAAACTGTATTGCCCTGTATCATTCTTTACATGATCGGGCACCAGATGCAAATCAATATTTAAACCTTACAACGAAACCTCTAACACAACTTTCTGCAGTTTTACCAGCTACGCTTTGCGAAAACTGGCAAAGCTGGCTGCAGTTACCTCTACCTGAACTGGTTGAAATTTTAATTGAAAGTTACGGCCTAAAAACATTGACGAACCATCTGCCTTATCTTTTGGCTTTTAGAGATTTAACCGCATCAGCAACCAAACTGGGCGAAAAAGGCATTATTGCATTTTTAACCTGGTGGGAAGAAGACGGGGCTAAAAAATCTTTACCATCACCAGAAGGTGCTGACGCGATACAAATTATTACAATTCATAAATCAAAAGGGCTTGCTTTTAGAGCTGTTTTTATCCCATTCTGTAACTGGGAAATCAAAGGAAAAGCAAACGGTACTTTTTGGGTTTCATCAGAAGAAACGGTTTACAAAGAATTAAAAGGTATTCCTTTGAAATATAATGAGGCCTTGGCCGATTCAGCAATTGCAAAAGCTTACTATGAAGAATTGCTCTACAACAATATGGATGCCCTGAACATGTTATATGTCGCAACAACACGGTCTAAAGATTATCTTTATATCGCCACCATGGCTAAGAAAGAGCTAAAACTGTCAAATATGGGCGATGTTATTAACCTCACTTTTGACCATGAATTTGATGAAAACGGTACATATGAAATTGTAGATTACGTAACCTATGAAAGCCAGAACGAGGAGCGCAATTTCATCGTTTTAACAGATTACCCAACCACTAACCGATTATCAGAATTATATACGCCATCCGAAGAAAAACATTTAAGGCATTTGGTAAACATCGAAAAATCAGGAAGAAAAGGTTCGTTGCTTCATGATATACTGGCCAATTCAAGCACCGAAAAAGAGGTTGATGCTTACATCAGTAATTTAATTTTAGATGGGATTGTGCAGGAAGATGAAAAGGCAAATTTGAAATTAAAAGCCTTAGAAGTGCTAGAAAATACGGATCTAAAGGCTGTTTTAAGCAAAGCTACAGGGAGTATAACAGAGCAGAACATTATCGATGCAACCGGCAGGAGCCATCGCCCAGACCGGGTTTTATTTCATTATGATGAAGTTATTATTCTGGATTATAAATTTACATTGGCTGAAAGCGACAGGCATATTGAACAGGTAAATAATTATAAAAATTTACTGATGGGTATGGGCTATCGTAATGTTAAAGCCTATTTGTTTTACGCCATTAGTGGCAAATTAAAGTTAGTTTAAATGATAAAGCCTTTTTTACAAGAAGTTGCCGAAGATTTAATAGAGAAGTTTGGAGTCAATCTTCAGCATTGTGCAATCATTTTCAACAATAAACGCCCATCAGCTTATTTACAAAAACACTTGGCTGACCTCATTAAAAAGCCATTTTTTAGCCCATCATTTTACACTATACAGGAATTTTTTGCAGTGGCAACCAAATATAAAATTGCCGATTTTTATTTGCAGTTTTTCACCCTGCATAAAATCTATAATCAGCTATTGGCCGAAGAAAAATTAGACGCGATTTCGAGCCATAAATTTTTTCCATTGGCAAAAATTATTTTAAGCGATTTTGCCCAAATTGACAATGATTTGGTTAATGCGGAGAAACTGTATCGAGATTTGGAGGATATTTCTATAATCAACAAAGATTTCGATTATTTAAGCCCTGAGCAATATGAATTTTTAGCTCAGTTTTGGACGTCCTACTCAGAAGGTAAACATAAAAAACAACAGGAGCTTTTTATAAAGATGTGGCGCAGAATGCCCAAACTTTACAATAAGTTTCATGCTGCCCTAAAAGAACAGGGCTATTTAACCAATGGCTATGTGTACCGTCATTTGGCTGAAGGAACAGAAAACCAACAGGTGCTGCCTGTAAACTTTGAAAAAGGAAAAATCATTTTCATTGGTTTCAATGCATTAACAAATGCCGAAGCAAAAATATTTACACAGTTGCAGGATACGGGTAAAGCCTTATTCTATTTTGATGCAGATGAATACTATTTAAATGACCCCTTGCAGGAAGCAGGATTGTTCTTACGTAAAAATCTAAATCAATTCGGCTTAAAAAATGTATTTGAATTCAGGCCAAGTTTAATGAAAACGGAAAAACACCAGGTAAACGTTTTTAAGGTTCAAGGCCAGTCGGCACAGGCAAAAATCCTCAATACTATTTTAGAAGATGACTATACAAAACATGCTGAAATAGGTTCAACGGTAGTCGTTTTGGCTGATGAAGGTTTATTGTTGCCTGCTTTACAAACTATTCCTGCAAATTACAATGGAAAAGAAATTGACCTGAATGTAACGATGGGTTTTTCTTTATCAACATCGAGCATATTTGGCTTAGCCGATTTATGGTTTTCTTCACAACTGGAAATTTCTCATAATGGAAAGATTTCTTACAAAAATCTAGAAGCCTTTTTAACGCACCCCCTAACAGGCCTGAGTCAAAAAATGCGCGATAAAATTTTAACCGCTTTATTGACCGAAAATGAAGTTGAAATTGCTCAGGAAAGATTATTAAGGCAAAATGGGTTATTTCAGGTCTTCTATAAAAAAATTGACAGCCCAAAGCATATTGTTCCTTACTTATTAGATGTTTTGGATTTTATTTTAAGCCGGTTATCAAATACAAAAACACTAAAAAAAATAGATGCAGAACTTTTTGTAAAAACCATTCAGGAGCTTAATCGATTGCATGACACCTTTGGTAAGCATATTGGTGATGAAGAAATTCCTTTCGTAATTTATTTGGTTCAAAAATCGTTACAGGCCGTTGCTGTTCCGCTTTCTGGCGACCCACTTAACGGCATTCAGTTGATGGGCTTACTGGAAACAAGAAATTTAAATTTCGATAAGGTTGTCATTTTGGGTTTTAATGAGGGCATTATCCCTAAATCTTCTATCGGGAACAGCTTTATTCCGGATAGCATCCGCCGGGTGTATGGCTTGCCCGTTTTAGAAAACCTCGATGCAATTTCCTCTTATATGGTTTACCGTTTAATACAACGCGCAACAAATATCAATTTGGTTTACAACAGCTTAACCGATGAGAGCACATCAGGCGAGCCAAGCAGAATTTTAAAGCAATTGGAGTATGAAAGTGGTTTCCGTTTCACTTATAATGAGCTTAACCTGGATGTAAAAACCGAATCCTTTAAAGAAGTAAGGATTGATAAAACCAATAATATTTTCATTCAAGAGACCCTTCAAAAATACCTGGATAAAAAGAAAGTACTTTCACCTTCGGCTTTAACCCAGTACATTTCAAATCCCATTGATTTTTTCTTCAATTATATTGCGGGCATTAAAGAACCTAAAGAAGTAAGCGCCGTTGTTGAGGCAAATGAAATTGGTTCAATTTTGCACAAAGTAATGGAGTACTTTTATCAGGACTTAATGAAGGCAGAAATCACTTCAGAAAAGATTAGGGAAAAGAGAAAACAGGTACCTGCACTTATCCAAAAAGCTTTTAATGCAGTTATGTTCAACCACCCCGATAAGGTGATGGAATACAAAGGCATGCAAAAAGTAATTTTATCTATTGTAGATGCTTATGTCAACATTATTCTAAATCAAGACGAATCGCAAACACCTTTTAACATTATTAGTCTGGAGCAAAAGGTTGAGGCTGAAATTAGCTTTCCTTTAAATGGCAAAGAAGAAAGTATAAAAATATTTGGTTATATAGACCGTGTTGATGTAAAAGATGGCGTAACCAAGATTATTGATTATAAAACTGGAAGTGACAAACTAACCTTTAAAGACATTCCTGAGCTCTTCAATTCTGACGGAAAATACATCAACAAAGCCCTTGTACAAACCTTATTGTACACTTATGCTTATGAGCAGTTTTCAGGAAAAACTTTTGTAGAACCCAATCTTTACGTAGTTAAAACCATGTCGCAAGACGGGGTCTGGTTTAAAACAGGCAGACAAAGTTTATCAGGTGAGTTTTTAGAAGAAATTAAACCTCAATTTTTAGAAAAACTAAGGGAAAAGCTGACAGAACTTTTTGGTTCACCTTATTTTAAGGCAAGTGAAATACCCGATAACTATAAATATTCCATTTATAAAACATTATTTGGAAAATAAACTCACTTTTCAAACTTCAGAGTTTATATTTTGGCACAAATAATTTCGTTGCATTCTCAATCATTTGTAATTAAAACAATACATCCTCTTAAATTTATTGCCTGTACATTTTAATCACTGCCAATAATAATTATATTTGCGCCTGTTAGTTTAAAATTTACAATGAGAGAAATCCAATTTAGAGAAGCACTACGCGAAGCCATGAGCGAAGAAATGCGTAAAGATGATCGCGTTTTTTTATTAGGTGAAGAAGTAGCAGAATATAATGGTGCGTACAAAGTTAGTCAGGGCATGCTTGATGAATTTGGAGCTAAACGTATTATAGATACCCCAATCGCCGAATTAGGTTTCGCAGGTATAGCCACTGGTGCAGCAACAGCTGGCCTTATTCCAATTGTAGAGTTTATGACCTTCAATTTCTCTTTGGTAGCTATTGACCAAATTATTAATGGTGCAGCTAAAATATTATCAATGAGCGGTGGTCAGTTCTCGTGCCCTATGGTTTTTCGTGGCCCAACAGGTAATGCTGGCCAATTAGGAGCACAGCACTCTCAAAACTTTGAAAACTGGTATGCAAATACTCCAGGATTAAAAGTTGTTGTTCCAGCAACTCCTTATGATGCTAAAGGCTTACTAAAACAATCTATTATAGATCCGGATCCGGTAATTTTCATGGAATCTGAGGTGATGTATGGCGATAAAGGCGATGTTCCTGCCGAAGAATATTATATTGAGCTTGGTAAAGCAAAAGTAACAAAAGAAGGTACTGATGTAACCATTGTAACTTTTGGTAAAATGTTAACCCGCGTAGTTAACCCTGCTGTAGAAGAATTGGCTAAAGAAGGAATCAATGTTGAAGTAATTGATTTACGTACTGTTCGTCCTATTGATTATGATACAATTATCAATTCTGTTAAGAAAACAAACCGTTTGGTTGTGGTAGAAGAAGCTTGGCCTTTGGCATCGCTTTCTGGTGAGATTGCTTTCATGGTACAAAAACATGCATTTGATTATTTAGATGCACCGGTATTGCGCATTACTTGTGCTGATGTTCCACTTCCGTACTCTCCAACTTTAATTGCCGCCAGCTTACCAAATGCAGAGCGCGTGGTTAAAGCAGTAAAAGAATCAATGTACGTTAAAAAGTAAATTGTTATTCTGAGCATAGCGAAGAATATCATTAGATATATAAATCCTCCAAAGCAATTTGGGGGATTTCTGCTTTTCCGCCATTGCGGGGTTACGAAACAATCTCAATTTTAGTTAACCACCTAAGGCATCTTAAAAACACTAATTTTTAAATTTCTTATATATAGTATTTGAGAAAACAAAATTTTCTAATTCTTCGGTTCAACAGGGGCCCAGTCTTTTTTAAACTTCTGTCATGCTCCAATTTCACCATTGAGTGTATTTCACAAAGTGGCAATCTTTCAGGCAAGAATGCAAGCATTTCAAAAAACGCAGTTCAGTTCCTGCTCAAACCAAAAAAATCAAAGCAATAATTTTTATCTTCGTTTTACTAAAGAAACTACATTTCCATGCCCGAAAATTACATAGCCGAACAAACATTTAATAAAGTAGATTATACCTTAAGGGCGCTCCCAAAAGCAGAGTATGAAAACTGCAAATTTATCAACTGCAACTTTTCAAGCTCCGACTTAAGTGGCGTAAAGTTTTTAGATTGCGAATTTATTTCCTGTAATTTAAGTTTAACGAACATAACCAAAACAGCTTTTAACGATATAATCTTTATCGGCTGCAAAATGCTCGGTTTACGTTTCGAAAACTGTAATGATTTCGGTTTAGCCTTTAGTTTCAATAACTGTAAATTAGATCATTCTTCTTTTTATAAACTAAAGCTGAAGAAAACCACATTCAAAAATACCCAACTGCACGAAGTTGATTTTTCTGAAAGTGATTTAACAGGATCATTTTTTAAAGATTGTGATTTATTGAAAACCACTTTCGATCGTACAATTTTAGATCAGGTTGATTTTAGAACGGCAAATAATTACGCCATAGACCCTGATAATAATAGAATAAAAAAAGCCAAGTTTTCTAAAGCTGGTATTGCGGGATTGCTTAATAAATACGATATTTTAATTAGCGAATAGTTGAACACTTTACACCACAACAGCATATACCGATGCATTGAATCAGTAACGTTTTTTTTTAAACTGACAACTTTAATAGCACTTTAACAAGAAAGTTGTCAAAGTTAGAAAGCAAAAAAGGTATAGCATAAAACGTAACAATAAATCAGTGATATTTTTGCTTTTCAAAATAAATTTACTCACAAATTTCAGTGGAAAACTTGATCCTAAAAATCATTAAATCCCGTAAATCCTGATTAGCTTTGCGCCATTAATTTTTGAATATGTTAATCCATCATAAAAGAATTGCAGCGGAATTAAACGTTGCCGAAAAACAAGTTACGGCTACTATAACCCTATTGGACGAAGGCGCAACCGTACCATTCATATCCCGTTACAGGAAAGAATTAACCGGAAGTTTGGATGAGGTTGAGGTCGCAGCAATCCGTGATCGGGTTTTGCAATTGCGCGATCTGGACAAACGCCGCGAAGCGATTTTAAAATCAATGACCGAGCTTGGTAAGCTTAGTCCAGAATTGGAACAAAAAATTAATGAGGCTGAAACCATTTCGCTTTTAGAAGATATTTACCTGCCATACAAGCCTAAACGTAAAACCCGTGCTTTAATGGCAAAAGAAAAAGGCCTAGAGCCTTTGGCCTTACAAATTTTCGAACAAAATACTTTCGATTTGGAAGGAGAGGCAACTAAATTTATCGATACGGAAAAAGGCGTAAACTCTTTAGAAGAAGCTTTGGCTGGAGCGAGAGATATTATTGCCGAGATGATTTCTGAAAATGTAGAAGCTCGCACAAAAATGCGTACTTATTTTCAGGAGAAAGCCACTTTCAAATCTGAAGTCATCAAAGGTAAAGAAGAAGAAGGCATTAAATACAAAGATTATTTCGAGTGGAACGAACCCGTTAAAACTGCAGCGTCACACCGGGTTTTAGCGATGCGCCGTGGCGAAAAGGAATTAATTTTGCGCTTAGATGTACTCCCTCCTGCTGAAGATGCTTTGGCGATTTTAGAAAATCAATTTATTTTAAGCAACAATGCGGCATCTAAACAGGTTCAACAGGCTTTGGAAGATGGATATAAGCGTTTGCTGGAACCGGCAATGGAAACCGAACTTCGGGTTTTGACCAAACAAAAAGCAGATGAGGAGGCCATTCGTGTTTTTGCGGAAAATGCCCGTCAGTTGTTGTTGGCTGCGCCAATGGGTCAAAAAAATGTTTTGGCTATCGACCCAGGTTTCCGTACAGGTTGCAAAGTGGTTTGTTTAGATAAGCAGGGTCAGTTGTTGGAAAACACAGCAATTTATCCTCACACCGGGCAAGGAAATGTAAAAAATGCCGAATTTACCATTCAGCAACTTTGCGAGAAATACGATATTGAAGCGATCGCTATTGGAAATGGAACCGCTGGTAGAGAAACTGAAGCTTTTGTTCGTGGTTTAAATCTACCGCACATTACAATTGTGATGGTAAATGAAAGCGGCGCGTCAATTTATTCAGCTTCTGAAGTGGCGCGTGAAGAATTTCCAACACAGGATATTACCGTACGTGGAGCAGTTTCTATTGGAAGAAGATTAATGGATCCGCTGGCAGAGCTGGTAAAAATTGACCCTAAATCTATCGGGGTTGGGCAATACCAGCATGATGTTGACCAAAACAAATTACAGGCCAGCTTGGATGATACCGTAATTAGTGCAGTAAATGCCGTTGGCGTAGAACTGAACACGGCTTCAAAACAAATTCTAGCCTATGTTTCTGGCCTAGGGCCAACTTTAGCTCAAAACATCGTCGATTATAGAAATGCCAATGGCGCTTTTAAAAACCGAGAAAGTTTGAAAAAAGTGCCTCGATTAGGTGATAAAGCTTATGAACAGGCTGCAGGTTTCCTGCGTATCCGCAATGCAGAAAATGTTTTGGATACAAGTGGCGTTCACCCCGAACGTTATGCAGTAGTTGATCAAATGGCAAAAGATTTAGGCACTACAGTTAGTGCCTTAATGAAAGATGCTCAACTGCAAAAGCAGATTAAACCGCAGCAATATGTTACAGATGAAATTGGCTTGCCAACTTTGACAGATATTTTAAAAGAACTCGCAAAACCAGGCCGCGATCCACGCGAACAGTTTGAGGCCTTTAGTTTTACTGATGGTGTAAATGAAATTTCTGACTTAAGAGTTGGAATGAAGCTGCCGGGAATTGTAACCAACATCACCAATTTCGGTGCCTTTGTAGATATTGGCGTACATCAAGATGGTTTGGTACACACCAGTCAGTTGGCCAACCGTTTTGTAGCAAACCCGAACGATATTGTTAAAGTCCATCAGAAAGTGGAGGTTACGGTAATGGAAGTTGATGTAGCCCGTAAACGGATTTCACTTTCAATGAAGACACCCCAAACCCCTACAGGGGCTTCAAAACCACAAGCTAAAAACAAAGTGTTGCCAAAGGATGAAAAATCGAATAAAAATAAGCATAATAAAGCCCCTTTAGGGGTTGGGGTTAAAGATGCTGATGGCGATTTGCAGGAAAAATTGGCGAAATTGAAAGGTATGTTTAAATAGTATTCTTCTAACCACCTTTGGCATTTTAGCTCAGATAAACTTATATGCCTAAGGTGATAAAACTTGAAGTCACAAATTGTGACCTCAAAAATTAAATTTGTTTTTGTATCTTCAATTAAATCTATTAATTGACATGACAGCTAAACAAACGCCTTCTATCCCTGAAAATATTGTAGTTAATAAGATTTATGAAATTCGCGAACATAAGGTTATGCTGGACAGCGATTTGGCTGAACTTTACGGGGTGGAAACGAAGAGATTAAATGAACAAATCCGAAGAAATTTAGATAGATTTCCTGGAGATTTTATGTTTCAGTTAACTGAAAGTGAGTGGCAATCTTTGAGGTCGCAAATTGCGACCTCAAAGATTGGAAGAGGTGGGAGAACTTATTTACCTAATGTTTTTACCGAACACGGCGTGCTTATGCTTTCCAGCATCTTAAATAGCCAACAAGCAATTCAAGTGAATATTCAAATTGTGAGAATATTTACAAAACTACGCCAATGGTTAAGCGAAAACGGCGAAATAAAATATGAGATTGAAGACATTAAAAGAAAACTTAATAATCAGGATAAAAATATAGAGTTGGTTTTTAGTTACTTCGATCAATTGATGGATAAGAAAATTGCGCCAAGAAAAAGGATTGGTTTTATGCCAGATGATTTGTAGATTTAATGCCAATGAATTTACAAAAAAGAAAATAATTGCTAGAGAATTCATACTTCTTCTATTTTGTATTATTATTTCATTGATGGCTTATGGAAGCATTCATATTCATAATTTCATAAAAAATAATAATAATACTACAAAGCTTAATCAACAACTAAAGATTAAGCAATCAGAGTTGGACAGCTTGAGAGAAGCATCTCAAGTACATTTAGATGAATTTGAAATTCCTATTAACAAGAATGGTTTATCTAAAACCCAAAAGCTAATTGAAGAAGACTCTTTCAAAGCATTTGGCGGACAACTATTACCAACACCTCCTTCTAAAAAATCCTCTTTGCCTTCAGACCTAATGACAATACATGAATTCCTTTTAATTAACGACTTGACTTCCAAGGATAAATTAAGTTTTTACGAAGAATATAAGGATATCATAAAACAGAGGAAACTTTACCGTTTTATGGTAAATAACAATCTTACAACTAAAGATTTTGAAAAATTTTCAAGGGATAACTTTCAACAATCAGATGTCGAGCCAAATAAAGTTTCGCAAGCGTTAAAAAGTATTTATAATGACCTGAATTTTGAAAAGCGAGGTATGGATTTTAACTCATTTAAAAGCTCATTTATCAATTATAAAGTGTTCAGAAAGTTTGTGTATAAAGATTTAGGACTGGAACTTGCTGGAATTAAGTATTATGAATTTGAAGAAAAATTAGGTCTGCGAAAGCCAAATGAAGTAGATGTAAGAAAAACAAATTCTTTACAAAAAAAGTTAACACTATTTGGTTTCTAAAGGAAACAGAGTCTAAAAAGATTCTAACAACACCTCAAATTAATCAAACCACTTTATATACCTTTTTAATTCTTATTGCGCTTATTTTTGGTCTACATTACTTTTGGTATAGTATAACCTGGAGTATAGAAACTTTGAGAGCGAAATAACTTTATCTTAGAACCAATATCGTCCTCGTTTGTAACGAGGATGGGCGAGAAAGACGATCTTATTGTCCAAATAGTTGCACACATTAAAAATGTGTATTTTACATATCCTCGTATAAACGAGGACAATTAACATAAAAGTAATTTTCACTACAGCGTAACTTATTTAAACCCGATTGAAGTAGAAATACTTTTTTGTTGAACTGAACAAATGAGATTGCTTCATGGTCCCTCCTCGCAATGACGAAATATAAAAGGCAATGGCTTTAACAAAAAAGATTGCAAAAAAAAGCGGGACCGAAACGAACAAAAGAATTACTGTTATTGCTTTACCCCTAAATCCACTGAAGGGGAACTTTAATTTACGAAGCATTCTTTTTCAAGATTAAAGCCCCTTTAGGGGTTAGAGTGATTTTTTTTCTCTCCAACTATTTGATAATAAAAGAATTTCATCTATCTTTGCAGTCCCGAAAAAAGCGGGATTAATAAATTGTTTAATAAATTAAATACAAGCAAGTGAATACGTTAAGTTACAAAACTGTCTCTGCCAATGCTAAAACTGTTAATAAACAGTGGATTGTTGTTGATGCACAAGGCGAGATTTTGGGGCGCTTGTCATCGAAGATCGCTATGATCATCCGTGGTAAAAACAAGCCTGAGTACACCCCACACGTAGACTGCGGTGATAACGTTATTGTTATCAATGCAGACAAGGTTAAATTGACAGGAAACAAATTCAGCGAAAAGCAATATGTTTCTTATACTGGTTATCCAGGTGGTCAACGTTTTATTTCTCCTAAAGAGTTAATGGCGAAACACCCTCAACGTGTAATCGAGAAAGCGGTACGTGGTATGTTACCGAAAACTAAATTGGGTAAAAAACTATACACCAATCTTTTTGTGTATGCTGGTGACAAACACCCTCATGCAGCTCAATCTCCAAAAACCATTAAACTTTAAGAAATGTCAGTTACTAACACTTCAGGAAGAAGAAAAACAGCTGTTGCACGTATCTACTTAAAAGATGGTGCTGGCACAATTACCGTTAACGGTAAAGATCACAAAGTATATTTCCCTACTTTACCTTTGCAATATATCGTAAACCAAAGTTTAGAAGTATCTGAACTTGTTGGCCGTTATGATATCAATGTAAATGTACAAGGTGGTGGTATCAAAGGACAAGCAGAAGCTGTTCGTTTAGCTATTGCTAAAGCGATTGTTGAACTTGATGCGGAGAAAAAACCTGCTTTACGTGCTAAAGGCCTAATGACGCGTGATATGCGTATGGTTGAGCGTAAAAAACCAGGACGTGCAAAAGCCCGTAAGAAATTCCAATTCAGTAAACGTTAATCACAGGAGGCAAACAAAATGGCAAGAAC
>Ga0116227_10006969_pt1 | contig 22488 bp, 20 predicted proteins | sample S1TSphgellanicum_FD_89693 | JGI IMG/M metagenome (GOLD analysis project Ga0116227, IMG submission 89693) | Host-associated microbial communities from peat moss isolated from Minnesota, USA - S1T2_Fb - Sphagnum magellanicum MG | ecosystem: Host-associated > Plants > Peat moss > Unclassified...
GATAGCGCAGATGCCAGAGACTCCCGGCCTCCTCTTCGGCGACCACCTCGAGGTCTGATAGCGCGGTCTTCAGCACCGGGTCCCAGTTCACCAGCCGCTTGCCGCGGTAGATCAGCCCCTCAGCATGGAGCTTGACGAACACCTCGGTCACCGCCTGCGACAGGCCGGGATCCATTGTGAAGCGGTCGCGCTGCCAGTCGACGGAAGCGCCGAGGCGGCGCATTTGTTCGGTGATGATGCCGCCCGAAGTCTCCTTCCATTCCCACACCTTGGCGACGAAGGCATCCCTGCCGAGATCGAGGCGGCTCTTGCCGCGGGCATTCAGCTGCCTCTCGACCACCATCTGCGTCGCGATGCCGGCATGATCGGTGCCCGGCTGCCACAGCGTGTCGAAGCCGCGCATGCGGTGAAAGCGGATCAACGCATCCATCACGGTGTCCTGGAATGCATGTCCCATGTGCAGCGTGCCGGTGACGTTCGGCGGCGGTATGGCGATGGAATAGGGGGCACCCTGGCCGCTCGGCGTGAAATACCCGCGCGCCTCCCATTGCGCATAGATGCGCGACTCGATGTCCGCAGGTGAGAAGGACTTGTCCATCGCGCCGCTAGATGCCTGCCGTATCGTCGAGTTGATGAGTATCCAACTCGAGCTTCAGGTCGCGGTAGGTCTTGAAGCGTTCGCGCCCGAGGCGCCGCCGCTCGCTGTCCGCGTCGATGATCTCCGCAATGCGCGCATGGCGCTCGAATCCCGCGGGCAGCCGGTCCGTCATGTTCACCAGCAAATCGACCCCGGGCAGCTTGCTGCCGTCGAGTCCGATGTGCACCGGCGTGGCGGCGTCGAATTTTTCATCGAGGCACAGCTCGTGCGGCACGAAGGAGCGCTCGTTGAAAGTCCAAAGCAGATCGTCCATCGCTTTCGCATCGCTCACGTCGTCCTGCAGAATCACGACCTTCAAGTCGCTCAGGTAGGCCTTCTCCGCCAGGCGGCAGGCAAAGATCCAACGTTGCTTCGGCGTCGCGCTTTTCAACACGTAAAAGTCGACGCGCCCGGTCATGACGAGTGCGAGCGGGCGATCAGAAAATCCACCAGCAGCGGCACGGGGCGGCCGGTGCTGCCCTTTTGTGAGCCGCTCAACCATGCGGTTCCCGCCACGTCCAGATGCGCCCAGCGCAAATCCTTGGTGAACTTCCAGAGGAATGACGCCGCCGTGCAGGCACCACCTTCGCGGCCGCCGATGTTCGCAATGTCCGCAAAGTTGCTCTTCAATTGATCGACGTACTCCTCGCCGATGGGCAGCCGCCAGGCGCGGTCATCCGCGCGCAGGCCGGCTGCGCTCAATTCTTCCGCCAAGGGCTCATCATTGCTCATCAGCCCGCTCACATGATTGCCCAGCGCAACGATGCAGGCGCCCGTCAATGTCGCGACGTCGATCACCGCTTGCGGTTTGAAGCGCCGGCTGTAGGTGATGGCGTCGCACAGAACCAAACGGCCTTCGGCGTCGGTGTTGAGGATTTCGACCGTCTGGCCTGACATGCTGGTGACGATGTCGGACGGTTTGACGGCCGAACCGCTCGGCATGTTCTCGCATGCCGCCACGATCACGACCAGGTTGATCGGCAGTTCAAGTTCAGCCACGGTGCGCAGCGTGCCGAGCACGGTGGCGCCGCCGCTCATGTCGAATTTCATCTCGTCCATGGCACCGGGATCCTTCAACGAGATGCCGCCGGTGTCGAAGGTGATGCCTTTGCCGATCAGGCAGATCGGGGCAAGGCTCTTTGCGCCGCCGCGATATTCGCAGACGATGAGCCGTGGCGGCTGCACCGATCCTTGAGTGACCGCGAGAAACGCCCCCATCTTCAGTGCTTTGATCGCCGCGCCGTCCAGGACCTTGGTCTTGATGCTGGAGAATTCCTTGGACAGTTGCATGGCGCGGTTGCCCATGTACGTCGGCGTGCAGATGTTGGGCGGCAGATTGGCAAGATCGCGCGCCAGCGTGATGCCGCTGCCGATTGCGGCACCGATGGCAAGACCCGCCTCGGCTGCTTTGGCTTCACGCTTATCCGCCATGGCAACGCTGACGGTCGCCAGCGGCCGAGGCTTCGGCTTGGCTGCGGTCTTGAGATCCGGAATTTTGTAGGCATGCACGCTGAACACTTCAGCGACCATGCGCGCGCGATAGTTTGAATCGAGCTCCGAGATTTCCTCCAGAGTCAAGTAGATCACGGCATCTTTGGCACCGGTCTTGCTCAGTGCCTGAGCCGTGCTCTGCAATGCCTTTCGGTACTGTTTGCGGGTAAATGTGGCTTGCGCGCCCAGTCCGATCAAGAGCACGCGTTCCGCGGCCGCCCCCGCGGGCGCCGGCAACAGCAGCAGATCACCGAGCTTTCCGGCAAAGTCCCCCTCGCGGTGCAATTTTGCGATCAGGCCTCCGAGTTGTGCGTCGAGGCGGCGCGCGGCCGCGCCGAATTCGCCGTTTTCGTAAACACCGACCACGGCGCAACCGGCGCTTTCGCGCAGTTTGCCATCAACGATCGCTTTGAATTCCATGTCCTTGAAGCTCCGTCCGTTCCCAAAAGGGGCCGCGTGGGCCAAGCCAAATAGTTTACTAGATTATCGCGAAGGCTCTAAGCTCGAGCCCATGAAATGGACCATGCAACGCTACTTTCTCCGGGAGGTGGTGCAGACCTGGCTGGCGGTGACGGGAGTCTTGGTGGCGATTCTGGTCTCCAATCAGCTGTCCCGCGTCTTGGGGCAGGCCGCCGAGAACGAATACGGACGCGGCGTCGTCTTCGATTTGATCGTGCTCGGCGCCATCATGAACTTGTCCGTCATCGTGCCCGTCGGCCTGTTGCTGGCCGTGGTCTTGACGCTCGGGCGGATGTATCACGACAGCGAAATGGCCGCCTTGCAAGCCTGCGGGTTCGGACCCACGCGGCTGCTCGTGCCCCTGTATTGCTTCGCGGCGGTGATCGCACTGGGGCTTGCCTGGTTGGTTTTCGTGCAGGTGCCGCGGGCGGATGCGCAAGTTCAGCTGCTGCGCACGTCGGCGATCAAGGAGGCGCAATTTGGCCAGCTCGATGCCGGCCGCTTTCGCGCCTTCAGCGGCGGCGGTGCGGTGTTTTACGCCGAACGCGTGGATCAAGAGGGCGTACTGCACAATGTATTCGTGCAGCGCGAGACCGCCGGCCGCATCGAAGTCGCGCTGGCGGAGACGGCCACGTACTCAAAGGCGTCGCAGGGCTCGCACTTGGTCACCCTGTTCAACGGCCGCCGCTACGAGGGTGTGCCCGGCAAGCAGGATTTTCGCGTCATAGAATTTCGCGAACATGGCATTCCGATCGCCGCTCCCGCCGAGACGGGCCCTCTGACCGATCCGGACACCAAGCCGACGCGCGCCCTGCTGGGATCGAGCGCGCCGTCGGACATTGCGCAACTGCAATTCCGATCATCCACGCCGCTCATGGCGCTGGTGCTCACCCTCATCGCCGTGCCCTTGAGCCGGCTGCGGCCGCGCCAGGGGCGCTATGCCCGCGTCGGTTTTGCCATCCTCGTGTACTTCGTCTACTCGAACCTGCTTTCCGCCGCGAAAGTCTGGATCCAAAAGGGTGAGCTTTCGCCGGTGCTCGGCGTATGGTGGGTTCACGCCGCCGCGCTGTGCTTTGGTCTTTACCTGGTCATGCGCCACTCGAGACAGGCATGAACACCCTCGATCGATATTTGTATCGGACGGTGCTCATCTATACCTTGATGGCGATGGTCGTGATGTTGACGTTGGGTGCGCTGGTGCTGTTCATCTCGCAGCAAGGCGATATCGGCGTCGGCAACTACAGCGCCGGCGACGCCTTTCTCAACACACTGCTCAATCTGCCGCAGACCGCGTTCGAGCTCCTGCCCATCGGCGCCATGATCGGTGCGTTGATGGGATTGGGAAATCTCGCCGCCGGCAGCGAGTTGGTGATCACGCGGGCGTCGGGCGTGTCGGTATGGCGCATCGCGTGGCCGGTCGGCCTCGCCGGCCTGACTCTCGCCGTGGCGATGTACGGCATCGGCGAATATGCGGCGCCGCCGATGGCGCAGTTCGCCAAGCGAGAGAAAACGACCGCCAAGATGGCGGATGTCAGCTTCGCCGGCTCCAGCAGCGCTTGGGTCAAGGACGGCAATCTGATCTTGCGCGTACAGACCGGGGATGCCGAGCACGCCTTCGGCGGCGTGTCGGTGTTCGAATTGGATGGACCGACCCGCTTGAGGTCGATCCTGCGTGCCGCGCGCATTTCTCTCGGTGATCCCGGCCGCTGGAATCTGGACGATGTGGCGACGTCGCGGTTCGGCAAGGACCACGTCGATGCGGATACCCGTTCCAACGAGACCATGCGTTCCTCCGTCAACCCTGATTTTCTCGGGTTGGCCGCCACCGACCCGCAATTGTTGACGCTGCACGGGCTCGCTTCTTACATCGATCATCTGCGACGCAATAGCTTGGAGACCGCCGTATTCGAGATCGGCTTCTGGTCGAGGATTGCCAGGCTGTTCGCCGTGATCGTCGTCACCTTGCTGGCGCTGCCGTTCGTGTTCGGGCCGCTGCGCACCACGGGGGCCGGTACCCGCACGGTGATCGGTGTGCTGCTCGGCGTTTTATTCTTTCTCATCACACGCACTGTCGAGAACGGCGGGCAGCTCTTCAACCTCAACCCGATGCTGATAGGATGGTTGCCGACGATGGGCGTTACGCTGTGCACGATCATCGCGATCTCACGGACGCGCTAGGTGAATCACCCGCGTGCGCGACCAGCGATCGTGAATGGCAAGATGCTGCGCATCAATGTACAGCCAAAGCACTCCGAGTGCCGCCGGGGCCCACGCGAGCACGCCGTAGATGAAGCGCAGCAACGCCGCGCGCAGCTCGATGCGCCGGCCTGATTCGTCAACGGCACGTAGATGCCATGCACGCATCCCCAAGGTCTGGCCACTGCGTATCCAGTTGAGCACGTAATAACCGACGATGATGGCGAGCAGCGCCGCGCGATACAGATAGACCCACGGACCCGCTGTCTCAGGCAGTATCGCCGAACGCGTGAACAGCATGACCAGCGCGGTGGTGAAGATCACGAGCAGCGCAGCCAACAGCAGCGCGTCATACACCAGTGCGGCGAAACGTCTGCCAAAACCGGCGCTGTAGCCGCCGGTCACGGAGCCGTTGCAGGCGACTTCGCCGACGGCTTGGGTACGGCCTGTACAGGTGCGGCCCGCAAGGGTACGGCCTGTACGGGCGCGGCCTTCGAGGGCTTGGCGGCCGCCGGCGCCGGCGGCGACTCCTTGGGGACCAGCAGCTGATCCAACGGTCTGAAGAATCCGTCGTAACGGTAGCCGGCAATTTCGAAGGCACGCCCCGCGGTACGCGTCGCCAGCGCCTCATTCTTCGGCGCGCTGATCTGAATCCAGTGCTTGTCGCCGACGACAGTGCCGGTGAGCGTCACGACGCCGCCGTCTTTCAGGGTGATGACGGCGGTTACCGGCTTGCTGAAATCGATGGTCGCGAGCGCAGCGACATCATCCGCGCTCACGCTGCCGAACACCCCGGGCGGGGGCGCCAGAGCCTGCGCATCCGCGGGCTTGCGGCCGGGCGGCACGCCGTCGAGTTCGAACCCTCTGTCGGTCTCTGTCGCGGGTTTTGCCGGCGCCGCGCCGGCGGGCGGCGTCGCTGCGGGCGGCGGTGCTGCGGGCTTTGCCGGGTTGGCCGCGGATTGCTCCGGGGCGGCGGCCGCGATGCGATGAATGGAGTAGGGTGCGCCGGTGGCGGGTTTGTATTCGATTCGGGTGATGTCGTCGGCCGGGATCTCGAGAAGCTTGGCTTCGATCCAGTAGCGCGGTTCGGACTCGACATAAATACTGGGCGCCGCCAGATATGTGACCTTCTCATCGCCGCGTCTGACGAAGTTACCCTCGCCGGACGGTTTGCCCACGATCAACGAGTGCGCGCCATCCTTGACCGTAAATTTTATCTCGGTTCCCAGGCTGGTTGCGGCGGTCGGATTGTCGACGCCGATTTGCGCATAGTTGGCGGGATCGGAAGTTTTTTGCTCGACGATTTTCGCATCGCTCAAGGCCAGCAACAATTTGCGCAGTTTCGAGACGTCCGCCGGATAGTCGCCGCGCTGTGCCACCGTCCACTCGTCGCCCTTCTTCCGCAGGCTGACGGTGGGCGCGGCGGCCCCCTTGCGAATGTCGAGCGAGCTTACCGTTGCCATCTCGCTTTGCAAGGCGGGAAACAGCGCCGCATTCAGCGTGTCGTGGTTGGACGAATTTCGGCGCGTGCTCAGCCACAACGCAGCGCTGATCACGAGCAACGCGGCGATGAGCAATGCGGTGAATCGCTGCCTGCTCATGTCGCACCGGGGGCGTGCGCGGCGGGAGTCGCGGCTGCACGCCGGCGTCTGCGAAGATAAAGGATGATGACGCCGGCAACCGCCACGCACAGCGGTGCGATGCCGATGTTGATCACCTTGAGCCAGGTGTCGAGGCGATTGATCTCCACGTCCAGGTCTCGCTGCGTCTCGCGCAATTCCTTGCGCACGCGCGCCTTCTCCGCCGTGAAGCGCTTCAATTCATCCTCCTGTTCGGGCGAGAGCATGAGCGAGCTCTGATCGTTGCGCTTGCTTTGCAGTTCGGTCAGCTTGTTCTCGGTATCCTTGAGTTCCGACTGCAGCTCCAGCGCCTTGGCGCGCAGGCGGTCGTCGGCGCTGTGGCGCAGGGCCTCGACGCGCGTGAAGGGACGCGAAAAACTGGCCCGTCCGCGCACACTGATGAGCGCGCCGCTGCCGCTCAGGTTGTCGAGGATGTTCGCGACCAAGTCGCCATTGTTGGCGAACGCCTGCGCCACGCGCTGCCCGAGGATTTCGCGAGTCTGCACCCACATGTAATCCATCAGCAAATCGGTGTCCGCGATCACCACGATATTCGCCGGCACGGTTGATTTGGGCAGATGCGCCAGCGGAGGCCCGGCAGGCTTTTGATCCGTCGGCGCGCCTTTCGGAAACGCCGAATCGACCGGGCCGGTGATGCGGGCGGCGATGGTATAGCGCGTGCCGGTGGCTTTGAAGCCATCGCGCAGCGTGCCGGGATCGGTCAGTGCATTGAAGCGCTGCGCAGGGATCGGTGCCGCTTCGTTCGAACTGGACAGCAGCGGCTCGAAGGTTGTCTTTGCACCGGGCCGCTGCGACAGCGAGCCGACGGTGGCAAGGTTGATGGACTCCAGCGTCGCGGTCAGCACGTCGTTTTGATTCATGTCCTCGTGCCGCAGCCCGAGAATCCCGATATGCCGCACCGGCGGCGACTGCATGCTGACCCGCACTTCGAGACCGCGCGCCAGGTCACCGATGACCTTGGTCGGATCGTAGTCGACGCCCCAGGTATTGAGCAGCGGCTCCAAGTCCGAGGAGTGATCCGCCATCGCACCGGCGAGCGGATTGGATGGATCGCGGCCGCTCGTGTCCGCGCCGGAGTTCGGATCCACGAACAACAGCAGCCTGCCGCCGCGCATGACGAACTGATCGATCGCGTACAGCGTCTTGGGAAGCAGCTGCTTGGGGTGCACCAACATCAGCACATCGACGTCGTTGTCGATGTGATCGACATCCGTGGTCAACGTGTGCACGGTGAAAATCTGTTCCAGCTGCGAGATGATGGGCCAGGTCTCGCCCATCTGGCCCGTGGCCGGGTTGAATTGGCCCTGCAGCGGGATGGAACTCATGAGGCCGATCACGGGTTTCTTCGGCGTGCCGAGTTCGTGGATCAGCTTCGCCACATCGTATTCCAGAAATTCTTCGCGGTCGGCCTGAAAATTGGCGATGGTCGAGTGGCCGTCGGTGGAGTTGGTGCCGGCCAGGCCGAAGTACAGGGAGTCGCCGTTGCCGCCCGCGTCCAGGGATTGCAGTCCGAGTTCGGCGGCACGGTCCTCGTCATCGGAGAAGGGCTGCGGATCGATCACCTGCAGATGGATCTTGCCACCCGCGCGCGCAGCGAGCTCCTCGAGAAATTCACGCACGCGCCCCGCATAGGGCATGATCAGCGGGGCCTGCTTGGCGGCGGCATCGCGCGAGAAGTAGAAATACAGATTGATAGGCTCCTTCAGTTCCTTCAGCACCTGCTGCGTTCCGGGCGTCAAGGTATAGAGCTTGTTTTGAGTCAGGTCGAGGCGCACGCCCCGCAGGCCGACATTCGAGAGCATGATCACGCCGAGGAACAGAACCGCGAGGGCGGTCAGGCCGCCCACACCAAAACCAATGCTACGTCGCCGACTAGCCACTTATTCCGCCTTCTTCATGTCGAGAACCAGCGCCGTTGCGGTCAGCCAGAAGCCGATCAGGGCGCCGAAATACACCAGGTCGCGCAGGTCGATGACCCCTTTGGAGATGGCGTCGAAGTGGGTGAAGAAACTCAACGACGCAATCGCATCCACGATGCCTTGCGGCAGCACGCCGCGCACGAAATCGAGCACCAGCGGAAAGCCGGCCAGCAGAAACACGAAGCCCACCAGTGCGGCGGTGATGAAGGCCACCACTTGATTGCGCGTCGCCGCCGACAGGCACATGCCGATCGAGAGGAAGCCGCCCGCCATCAAGAAGCTGCCGACGTAGGCGGCGACGATGGCGCCGTTGTCCGGCGACCCCAGATAATTGACGGTGATCCAGACCGGGAAGGTGAGCGCCAGGGCAATGCCCGCAAACACCCATGCGGCCAGAAATTTACCGAGCACCGCCTGCCACAGCGTGATGGGCAGCGTCATGAGCAATTCGATGCTGCCGCTGTTGCGCTCCTCTGCCCATAGGCGCATGGATATGGCGGGAATCAGCACCAGGTACAGCCACGGATGCCAGCGAAAGAAGGCCTGCAAATCCGCCTGATTACGCTCGAAGAAGCCGCCCACCTGGAAGGTGAAGACGGCGCTCAGCACCAGGAATATCACGATGAACACGTACGCGAGCGGCGTGGCGAAGTAGCTGCGCAACTCGCGCCGGAAGATGACGGGAACTTGCATCATGCCTCGGCTCCCGTGGAAGGCAGTTGGTCGAGACCCGGTGCCTGGGTCAAGGTGCGAAACACCTCATCGAGGCGCCCGGATTCCAGATGGAGTTCCGGCACATCCCAATCGTGCTTGTCGATCAAGACGCTGACCGCGGCAAGCGCGTTGGCGCCGGATTTTGGCACCGCCGTCAACCGCAACGCCCTGGCGTCGCTCTCGACGGCCGTGATCTCGGGCAGTGCGGCGATCTCGCGCCCGGCCGCCGCCAGTTCATCCGCCTTCTCGAATCGCAGACTGACGGCATGGTGATAGCGGGAGCGGGCCTCGAGCGCGCTCGGCGTCTCATCCGCGACGATGCGGCCATTGGCAATGATGATGGCGCGTGTGCACACCTCGTGCACCTCTTCCAAGATATGCGTGGAGACGATGACGAGCTTGTCCTTGCTGAGTTCGTTGATCAGCCGCCGCACCTCGTGTTTCTGGTTCGGATCCAGTCCGTCGGTCGGCTCATCGAGGATCAGCACCTGCGGGTCGTGGATCAAGGCCTGGGCCAGGCCGACGCGCCGGCGAAAACCCTTGGAGAGCGTTTCGATGACTTGTTCGATGACAGGTCCCAGCGCCAGTCGCTCGGTCACCACGGCCCGTCGCCGGGTGCGCTGTTCGCCCTTCAGGCCGCGAATGTCCGCGACGAAGTCGAGAAATTCGCCGACGGTCATTTCACCGTAACTCGGCGCGCCTTCCGGCAGGTAGCCCATGCAAGACTTGGCCGCCACGGAGTCGCGCTCGATGTCGTGGCCGCAAACGCTGACGGATCCCCCGGTGGGTGCGATGAAGCCCGCGATCATCCGCATGGTGGTGGACTTGCCGGCACCATTCGCGCCGAGGAAGCCCAGCACCTCGCCGGGGCTGACCGAGAACGTCAGGTCATTCACCGCGAGTTTGCTGCCGTAACGTTTGGATAAGTTATTCGTCGTGATCATGGCCGCCTTTGAGCGTGCAAGTCGTCGGAGGTTCCCTAAATGGCAATTCGATTCCAGTGCGCGTGCCGTTGCCGGCGCGTTTCCGGCCGCGATTTCACACCGTCGCGGTGAAAAGCGCAACGGGCGAAGCGATGAATCTCGTGAATCGCGCAGAGCGCGTGTTTAGTTTTTGGCCTTCGCGTCGATCGCCGGCTTGTTTTCTTTTAGTATCCGCCGCACCTCCGCCAGCGGCGGGCGACCCGCCATCCGCGCAACCAACTCCGGCAACTCAAACCATTTGCGTCCCCATTGAACCAAGCGTACGGCATCCGCGATCACCTGCTCGCGCGCGGCGTGGGCGGGGCCGTCATCGGCCTGCGCTGCACTGGTCGCCGCGGCATCGGCCGCAACGGCATCGGCTGCCACGGCTACGGCCGCCGCGTCATCCCCCGCGGTGCGCACGGACAGTACCGCGGATTTTAACGATGGTTTGGCGGGCGACTTGCCGGTGCTCTTGCCAGATGCCCTTGCACCGGCGCCGGCTTTGCGCTCGGCCCGCGCGACCTGCGAATTGCCGCTCGAATTCGCCGTCGGCCGTTTTTCGGGAACGAACTTCGGCATCTCGCGCGTGCCGGTGATGGCGCCTTCCGGTGCTCGTTCCGCCGGGGTCAATTGCCGCTCGTTTTGCATCTCCGCCATCGGAATGAAGCGCTCGATATGCTCCGATCCGACCAGGTTCGCCAGAAAAATCATCTGCTCGAGAGAGTCGGAGAACTGCGTGTCGCCCGACTTGATGCGCTCCTCTACCTGAGCTTTGAGCGTGGTGGTCTTCTGTTTGGCCAGGTCGAGAATCCAGCGGCTGGGGCGCTGATGCTCGATCCAGGGTTGAATCTTCCAATAGCTGGCGTCGTCAAGCGCCGAATACTTCGTATGGAGCTCGAGGCTGACGAGCCATTTTTCCAGCAGTTCCAGCAGTCTTTGATCAGCAGGTGATGCCATGTACGCAACTCCAGCCTGCACCCTAAACGAACGCATCGCCGATGGCTAGTGCTTAGGTCACGCGTCACACCAGGCTGAGCCGCTCAACATCAGTGTGCCCGTTTACTAACGGTACATCGCGGCAGCGGCGCGCTAAACTGCCGCCCATGTGTGGAATTGCGGGAATTGTCGGCCAGCGAGCCACCGTCGAAATCGCCAGAAGCATGGCGCAGCGGCTCAAGCACCGGGGTCCGGACGGCGAGGGGGTGTGGAGCGGGCCCGGGATCGCCCTCTCGCACCGCAGACTGGCAGTGCAGGATTTGACCGAAGCGGGGTTTCAGCCGATGGTCTTCGGCTCGAGCGTATTGACCTATAACGGCGAGTTGTACAACCACGAGCAGTTGCGCGGCGCGTTGCCGGGTCCCTGGAAATCCAGCGGCGACACCGAGGTGTTGCTGCATCTGTTGGCGCAACAGGGCACCACCGCCCTGAGTTCGCTGGCCGGCATGTTCGCCTTCGCGCTGTGGGACGACGCCACGCGCCGTCTGCTGCTGGTGCGCGATCGGCTCGGCATCAAACCGCTCTACTACCGCGTCCTGCCGGACGGCATTGCGTTCGCCTCCGAGCTCAAGGCGCTGCTGCTGTTGGGCACGCCGGAGATCGACAAGAGCGCGCTGCGCGATTTCTTGTTTCACGGCTACGTTCCGGCGCCGAAGACCATCTACGCCGGCATCGCCAAATTGCCGGCCGGCCATACGCTCACCTTCGCCGACGGCCGCATCACCATGCAGCGCTACTGGAATCCGTCCGCAACGATCGTGGCGCGCGATTCTGCGGCGACGGTGCAAGAGCTCGATGCGTTGTTGCGCGAAGTGATTCCCGCACAGACTCTCTCCGATGTGCCCGTGGGTGTGTTCTTGAGCGGCGGCATCGATTCGGCGCTCACCACCTATTATCTGAATGCGCCGCGTACGTACACCTTGGGTTTCGAAGCGAACGGTCGATCGGAGCTCGACGCGGCGCGCCGGGTCGCCGATCACATGCGCACGAAACATCTGGAAATGACGGCGCCGCAGGCCGACTTCGCCGGGGCACTCGAGCTCATGCCGGAGTTGTTCGACGAGCCCTTCGGCGACAGCGCCGCGTGGTCGAATTACCTGGTGGCACAGTTTGCGCGGCGCGAGGTGACCGTGGCGTTGAGCGGCGAGGGCGGCGATGAGATCTTCTGCGGCTATCCGCGTTACTGGTCGCGGGTGGGCGCGCGCTCGAATCTCTTGAATCGCTCCTTGGCACGCCATCTGCCGCCGCTGTCGCGCCTCGCCTCATCGATGCAGCGTCATGCTTACGTCGGCTTGCCGGCCTACGCCGCGGCACTCGGCGGCATGACGGCGGCGCAAGTCGACTCGCTGCTGGCGCAAGATTGGCTGGAATCCGGCTACGACTACCTCTGGTTCTATCGACAGCATTGGCGCGAGGACTTGAGCCCGCTGTCGCGGTTGCGCTGGCTGGATGTGAACACCGATTTGGCCGAGGGCCTGCTCACCAAGGTTGATCGAACCAGCATGGCTCATTCGCTGGAAGTGCGGCCGCCGCTCTTGGATCACCGGCTGGTCGAGTTCATGCTGAGCGTGGACCCGAAGGTGCTGGTGGACGAATCGCGGCGTCGCGGCAAACTGCTGGTGCGGCAGTTGATGCAGCCACGGCTGCCGAGCGGCCACCTGAATCAACCGAAGGCGGGTTTCGGATTGCCGGTACACACATGGCTGAAGCGTCATCCGAACATGCTGCGCGACGCGGTGCGGCGGCTGATCGATCGCGGCGTTCTGCGTCGGCCGGTGAACACGGAGTTTCGCCGTGCCTGGTATCTCCTGGTGCTGGACCGCTGGTTCACCGCCTTTGCCTGAAGCGCCCCGATTGCTGTTCTTGCCGGTATCCGGCCCTTACGGGATGGGTGAATATGCGCGCAGTTTGGCGATCGCGAGCGCCGCGAGCGAGCGCTGGCCGCAGGCGGAAATCCGCTTCATGTTGAGCCGCCAGGCGCCCTATGCTGCCGGCGCGCCGTTCGGCGTCACCTTGCTGCCGTCCTCGCCGACCTTTCATTCGGCCGAAGTGATCGCTCAATTGCAGCAGTTCAGGCCGCATGTCGTGATCTTCGACAATGCCGGCCGCACGGCGCAGCTGCGTGCCGCGCAACGTGCCGCCTCGCGCATCGTGTACATCAGCGCGCGGGCGCGCCAGCGTGGCAAGGCGTTTCGGTGGCGCTGGATGCGCATGATCGATGAACATTGGATCGCCTATCCGCGCATCATCGCCGGGGATCTGAATTCTCTGGAGCGCCTGAAACTACGTTTGTTGCGGCGGCCCGTGGTGCGGTATCTGGATGTGATTTTGGCGCGCGCCGCGCCGACGGCGCACCCACCGCAGGCGGATGGCCCGCCCGAGTCCTATGTGCTGCTCGTGCCCGGCGGCGGCACCGGACATCCCGGTGCGCGCGACGCGGTGGCGCACTTCTTCAGCGCGGCACGCACGCTGGCGATGAGCGGAGTCGAGACGTTCATCGTCGCTCCCGCGGCGGATCAAGGAGGCGCAGCTGCACCGGTCGCGGGATTGCGCTGCCTTGCCCCGATGGCGCAGCCGCAGCTCATGTCCTTGATGCGCGGTGCGCGGCTCGTGATCGCGAACGGCGGCTCGACCTTGCTGCAGGCGATCGCCTGTGGTTGCGCCTGTATCGGCGTTCCCATCGCCGGCGATCAAAGACAACGCATCGCTGCGTGCGTGGCTGCGGATGTTGCGCGCGCCAGCGATCTGGGCGCCGCCGACATCGTGGCGGCGGCACAGTCGCTGCTGGTTGCCGAGGCGCAGCGTGCCGCGCTGGCGCAGCGTGCCGCCGCGCTCGGGCTCGCCGACGGCGTCGAGGTCGCGATGCGTGCGCTCGATGGTTTGCTGAAAGCCGGATAACGCCGCCCATGCCCAACGCGGTTTTGGTCGGTTATGGTTTGCAGCAGCCTTCCTTCAGGCACCGCATGCGCACGTTGATCGAACCGCTGCGCGCGGCCGGATGGCAGGTGCGAACTGAACAATTGCCGAGCGGCCGCTACGGTCTGCGGACCTGGGAGCGGCGTGATTTGTGGCGCTGGGCGGATGTCGCCGTCCTGCATCAGATCAAGCTCAGCTCGATCGAGGCACGTCTGTTCGCGGCGCTGTCGCGGCATTGCGTTTTCGATGTCGACGATGCGATCTATGTCCGCAAACCGCGGCGGCTCGGTGAGCCGCCTGACGAGTCGCCCTGGCGCAAGCGGAAATTTGCCGCGACTTGCCGTCTCGCAGATGTCGTCGCCGCGGGCAACGACGTGCTGGCGGGAGAGGCGCGGCCGGCGGCGCGGGACATCGCCATCCTGCCGACGGCGATCGATGTCGCGTGCTACCGTCCGACGAGCGCCGCGGCTCAGGGGGCGCCCACCATTGCCTGGATCGGCAGCCCGGAGAATCTGACCTACCTGGAGATGCTGCGGCCGGCCTTGGCGCGGCTCAGCGTGCGGTACCCGGATCTCAAGTTGCGTGTGATCTGTTCGCGCTTTCCCCAGTGGCACGATGTCACGGTGGAGCCGGTGCTCTGGAGTTCGGACACCGAAGCGGAGTCTCTGGCGGGCGCGCATATCGGGGTGATGCCGTTGACCGACGATGCCTGGGCGCGGGGCAAATGCGCGTTCAAGCTGCTGCAGTACATGGCGGCGGCGTTGCCCTGCGTGGCCTCGCCGGTGGGCGCAAATACCGAGGCGGTCATCGATGGCTTCAATGGTTTCCACGCCGCGAGCGTCGATGAGTGGGAGGAAAGTTTGGACAAGTTGATCCGCTCGCCGGAGCTGCGCGCGAGCCAAGGGGCGAACGGACTGGCGCATGTCATCGGCCGCTACGCCATGCGCAACTATCAGGACAGCTATGTGTCGCTGCTGGGCCGGGTCGCGGCGCAATGACCAAAACGGTATGCTGCGCCAGATGCGCGAAGTGCATGCATATCAGATTCTAAATCACTACACGTCTCGGGAAGACCTGGATCCGGGGTTCAAAGTTCTCGACAACTCGTCGAATGTGCGTCCCGATTGGTACGAGTATTGGCCGATACGAAATTATCTGTTGAACGAATCCTTGCGCGAGGACGCGTTCTACGGTTTTCTGTCGCCGAAATTCAAGCTCAAAACCAACCTGGACGCGGCTGCGGTGCAACGATTCATCGACGCCTGTCCGCCCACCACCGACGTGGCGCTGTTCAGTCCCAGCATTCACCTGAGCGCGCTTTACTTGAACGTGTTTCAGCACGGCGACGCCGAGCATCCCGGTTTGATGACCGCGGCGGGGGAATTTTTCTTGCGCATCGGCCGGCCGGTACGATTCGACGACCTGGTTTCGGATTCGCGCAACACCGTGCACTCCAACTACTTCATCGCCCGGCCGCGCTTTTGGCGGGCCTGGCTGGCGATCACCGAGCAGCTGTTCGCCATCGCCGAGACCCCCGGCGACCCGGTGGGGAGACTGCTGTGCGCGCCGACCGAGTATCGCGGGCGGCGCGAAGTGCAGATGAAGATATTCCTCATGGAGCGTGTGGCAACCTGGATTTTGAGCACTGATAAGGATTTCCAGGCCACAGTCCACGATCCATTCGCGGCGCGATCGCGCATCTACAAGCTGCCGCTCGCGTTGATTTGCGATGCGCTCAAGATCGCCTATGCCACTCAAGGAAGGCGCCAGTACAAGGACGTATTCATGTTGGTTCGCTCGACGGCCGCCTTTTCCACCTCGCTGGTCAAGTTCGGCGCCGCCCTAAAAATCGGCGCGGCATACCGTTGCCTGCGAGACTTGAAGTCCTATTGGACCCAGAAAGCGGAATAGGCTGACCTCGCCGTGTCAGTGAAAATGCGCGACGCGGCGCCCGGGTATCTGCCCTTCATCGACGGGCTGCGCGCCGTTGCCGTACTCGGCGTCATTTGCTTTCATTTCAACGTGGCGGGCGTGACGGGCGGCTACGTCGGCGTCGATGTCTTCTTCGTGCTCTCCGGGTTTCTGATCACCAACCTGATCGAGGTCCGGCTGCAGACACGCGGATTTTCCTTCGCGCAGTTCTACGAGAGGAGGGCGCGGCGCATTCTGCCGGCCCTGTTGCTCACCGGATTCTCGAGTGCGCTCGTGGCGCTCGCCTTGTTCGTACCGCACGACCTGCGTGAATTCTCGACTTCGCTGTGGGGCACCGCGTTCTTCTACTCCAATGTGCTGTTCGAGCAGGCCACCGGCTACTTCGCGGCGCCCGTGTCGAGCATCCCCCTGTTGCACACCTGGTCGTTGGCGGTGGAGGAGCAGTTCTATCTGTTCTTCCCGCCGCTGCTCTACGCAGTTCATACGGCATTGCGCAATTCGCCGCGAGCACGCTGCCTGGCGGTGGGCATCCTGTTCGCGGCTTCGTTGACCCTTGCGGTGCTGTTGATGCGCGCGAACCCGGCACGGGCCTTCTATCTCCTGCCGCCGCGATCCTGGGAGTTGTTGGCCGGCGGTTTGATCGCATTGCTGCCGCGGCGCCTCGATCTGCCGCGTCCGAGCGCGGAACTGCTGTCGGCGGTGGGCGCCCTGTGCATCGCCTGCAGCTTCGTCCTGTACGACCGCAACACGCCATTTCCCGGCACCGCGGCGCTGCTGCCCTGCCTGGGCACGGTGCTCATCATCATCGCGAACCTCGACAACAGGACGTGGTTGGGCGCGCTTCTGGCGCACCGCCGGCTGGTGTACATCGGGGTCATTTCCTATGGACTGTATCTGTACCACTGGCCGATTCTGACGTTCACGCGCTATTACCTGGATCACGAGTTGAACATGGCCGAGAAGGTTGCGGCCCTGATCGCCACATCGACGCTGGCGGTGTTGTCGTTTCATTACGTCGAGACACCGATCCGATCGGGCGCCTGGCCCGGATCGCGTCCGCGGGTGTTCGCGGTGGCGGCAGGCGGACTTCTGTTGATGGGACTGTTCGGCATCGTCGGTGTCAACATGAACGGCATTCCGTCGCGTTTTTCCGGCGCGGCCCTGCAATACGCGCAGGGAGAACACGATCGATGGCCGTGGTCGAAATGCATGCCGGCGCTGCAGAACTTGAGTTTCGAGAGCGTATGCCGCATCGGTGCGGACGCTGCGAGGCCCACCTTCCTTGTCTGGGGCGACAGCCACGCGGCTGCATTGGCGCCCGGCATCGATGCCCGCGCCAAGACGCTGGGGATATCGGGATGGGTCATCGGCTACAGCCGTTGCCCGTCACTGGTGAACGCCGCGCCCATGCAGCATGCACAGGGCGATTTTCCGTGCACGGCCATTGCCGAGAAGGTCATGGCCTTGATTCGCGACCAGCATGTTCGCCACGTGCTGCTGGTGAGCCGCTGGGACACGTACATCTCCGGATGGGAACGCGGCGGCATCGAGACGGCTCAGGACTTGACGATTTCCTACACCGAGGATGGCGTGACCTACCGCGGCGATGAGGCCTTCACGCGCTCGCTCGAGGAGACGGTGCGGCGTCTGCAGGCGCTGAACGTCGACGTCTGGATCATGGAGCAGGTCCCTCCGCAGCTGGTCGCGGTGCCCTCGGCGCTCGCCAAAGCCGTGTATCTGGGCCGCGATCCGCTCGCCTTGCGCCGTCCGCTCGCCGACGTCGAGGTGCGTCGCGCCTCTGCGGAGGCTGGGTTTGCCGAACTGCGGCGCATAGCGGACGTGTCGTTCATCGATCCGGCGGAGAAGTTTTGCCCCAACCAAGGACCCTGCGAGATCGCCGCCGGCGGTCACGCACTGTACGAGGACAACAATCACCTGACGGTATACGGCGCGATCTGGAGCCGCGAGATGCTCGATCCCTTCTTCAGTTCCACAATTCGGTGAGCTTTTCACCCTTGACGAGCCGCTTTATGGCGCGAAAAGTCTTGCGGAAAATCGGCGGTATGAGATCGAGAATCAACCCGCGCACGATGCGCGAAGGTCGCATCCTGACCTTGTTGTCGCGCGATATGAAGTAGAGCGTGCTGTGCGACTGCACGGCGGGCTCCCAGGTATTGGTGTAGTAATAAAGCGCCAATGAGCGGCGCGCAACGCCGGGCGGCGTCGCCAACGGCGCGGGATGACCGTGCAGCGATTCCTGGGTGGTCGAGAAAACCACCGCGCGATTGAAAATGGGCGCGATCGATTTCGCGCATGTCATGGTGGCGCGGTCCCAGAGTTCCAGCTGGCCGTTGTATCGGTCCTGCCAGTTCTCATTCAAGTAAAGAAGCAGGTTGATGCGGCGCTCCAGATCGTATTTCTTGAGGTGGTTGAAGTCCGCGTGCACTTCGAGAAAGCCGCCGTTTTCGATCAAATGCAGCCCACCGCCGAAATAGGAGGGATCGGCGATCAGATTATGGATGCCGGTCAACTGCTCCATGTAACTCAAGAATGGCCCGGCATTCAGAAAGTAGAACAGGCGTGAAGTTTCCGAACCCACAGCCTCTGGGTAGAACGCAAACTTGTTGTGATCAGTCTTGCGGTCCAGGAACTTGGCATAGCGTCGCGACCGATCAACGGCATCGACTTCGGCTAGAATGGGCCTCAGGATTGCAGGATCGATGAAATCGTCGATCACGATGTGGGGGAAAGGCACGTTCCCGGCGTAGGTTTGATGGGTGTCTTCACCCAACTTCTTCAGCGACGCGGGTTCGAGTTGATAGTTGATCATGGCAGCGGCCCGGCTTGCGCGCATGCCAAGTGGCGCGTGAGCCTTCGGGAGGCAGTATACAGGCTGTGGACGAATTTTGGGCAAAACGCAGGGTGTTTCTCACGGGACACACCGGCTTCAAGGGTGCTTGGCTGAATCTATGGCTGCGCGAGATGGGAGCCGCCGTCACCGGCTATGCGCTCCCGCCCCACACCTCTCCCGATCTGTTCAGTGTGCTGGGGCACGGGGGCAGTTCCGTGATCGGCGACATCCGCGACGCCGCAGCACTGCGTGCGGCGATGCGCGCGGCCGAGCCGCACATCGTGATTCACATGGCCGCGCAGGCCCTGGTGCGTGAGTCCTATCGTGCTCCCGTGGAAACCTTTGCCGTCAATATCATGGGCACCGCCCACGTGCTCGATGCGTGCCGCGATCTGCCGGGCTTGCAGTGCGTGGTGGTCGTGACCAGCGACAAGGTCTACGAGAATTCGGGCGAGGGTAGGGCGTTCGACGAGCAGGATCGGCTGGGGGGGCACGATCCTTACAGCAACAGCAAGGCGTGCTGCGAGCTGGTGACCGGCAGTTTTCGTGACTCTTTCTTCGAGCGCGGACCGCCGCTCGCCACCGCTCGGGCGGGCAATGTCATCGGCGGGGGAGACTGGTCGCCCGACCGGCTGATTCCAGATTGCGTGCGTGCCTTGAAGTCAGGGCAGACCGTCAACCTGCGCTATCCCGATGCGGTGCGCCCCTGGCAGCATGTGCTCGAACCGCTGTCGGGCTATCTGGTGCTGGCGAGAGCGCTCATCGAGAGGCCGACCGGGATTCCGCATGCGGTGAATTTCGGTCCGGACCCGGCATCCTTTTGCAGCGTGCGTGAAGTGGTCGACGCCTTCAGTGCCCGTTTCGGCGGCAAACCGGGCTGGCATCGCGACCCGGGCGTTCATCCGCTCGAGGCGCAAGCCCTCACCTTGTCGTCGAGCCTGGCACAGCGCAGCCTCGGCTGGCGTCCCACGCTCGACGTAACGGCCTCCCTGGCCTGGACAGCTGACTGGTATCGAGCCCACGCAGCCGGGGAGGACATGTTGGCATTTTCGCGGGCGCAAATTGCGCGCTACCGGTCGATGTCGAGTGTGCAGAAATGAAATGCGTGATTCTCGCCGGCGGAAAAGGCACGCGTATCGCGGAGGAATCGACCACTCGTCCGAAACCCATGGTGGAAATCGGCACGCGGCCGATACTTTGGCACATCATGAAGTTCTACGCATCGTATGGCATCAACGATTTCATCATCTGCCTCGGCTACAAGGGGTACATGGTGAAGGAGTACTTCGCCAATTATTTTTTGCATCAAGCGGACGTCACTTTCGACATGGCGGCCAATCGCGTCGAGTATCACGATTGCCGCGTCGATCCCTGGAAGGTCACCTTGGTGGACACAGGCGAGGAGAGCATGACCGGCGGGCGGCTCCTGCAGGTGGAGAAATATCTGAATGCAGGTGAGTCGTTTTGCATGACCTACGGCGACGGTCTGTCGGATGTGGACGTGCGGGCGCAGCTCGCCTTCCACGCGGCTCACGGCCTCAAGGCCACCGTGACGTGCGTGCGGCCGCCGGCGCGTTTCGGCCGCATAGCGACCCAGGACAGCCGGGTGGTTTCTTTCGAGGAAAAACCGCAATCGGAAGGCGGCTTGATCAACGGCGGGTTTTTCATTTTGCAGCCGAGCGTGCTGGAATTGATCGAAGGCACCGGAACGGTCTTTGAAAACGAGCCGATGCAGCGCCTGGCAGCCGATGCGCAGCTGAGTGCGTGGGTGCATCGCGGTTTTTGGCAGCCGATGGACACGCTGCGCGACAAGCAGACCTTGAACTCACTGTGGGACTCAGGTTCGGCTCCTTGGAAGACGTGGCAGGAGTAGACACACCGTTGGGCCGGGTGCAAAGCTGCCGTGCGTGCGGCGGCGCATTGACGGTGACCATGGCAGATCTGGGCATGCAGCCGGCATCGAACGCGTTCCTCCCATCAGCCGCCGCGGTGGCCGATGAGAAGCGCTTTCCGCTGCGCGCCAAAGTGTGCGACGTGTGCCGCCTGGTGCAGGTCGACTACGATGTGCCACCCCGGGAATTGTTCGGCAACTACGTCTATTTCTCGTCCTACTCAGATCATTGGCTGGACCATGCGCAGCGCTACTGCCGCATGGCGCGCGAGCGCTTCGGTCTGGGGCCTGAGAGCCTGGTGGTCGAACTCGCCAGCAACGACGGCTACCTGTTGAAGAACTTCGTGGACATGGGCATTCCTGTGCTCGGTATCGACCCCTCGGACACGGTGGCGGCCGCAGCCGAGAAAATCGGTGTGCCGACGATGGTCGAGTTTTTCGGTGCCGAGCTCGCCGACAAATTGGCGCGCAGCCGTCAGGCCGATCTCATCATCGGCAACAACGTGCTGGCGCACGTGCCTCTGCTCAACGACTTCGTCTCCGGCATCAGCCGCCTGCTCAAGGCGGACGGCCACGTGACGATCGAATTTCCGCATCTGCTCGAACTCATCGAGCATGTGGAGTTCGACACCATCTATCACGAGCATTATTCGTACATCTCGTTGTTCGCCATCGAGCAGGTGTTCAGCCGCCACGGCCTGCGTATCTATGACGTGGAAACCCTGGCGACGCATGGCGGTTCGTTGCGGATCTTTGCCACCCACTCGCAGCGTGCCGGCATCGCCGACAGCGCTGCCTTGATCGAAGTTCGCGCACGGGAGAGTGCCGCGGGATTGGGCGAGCTCGACACCTACAAGAGATTCGCGCAAAGAGTGGAGCAGTGCCGTGTCTCGCTGCTGGCATTTCTGGCCGACGTCAAGCACAACGGCAGAACCGTGGCGGCCTATGGGGCTGCCGCAAAGGGCAACACGCTGCTCAATTTTTGCGAGGTGACGCCGGCCGACATCTCGATGGTGGCGGACAGGAATCCCAACAAGCAAGCCAAGCTGTTGCCGGGCACCCACATACCCGTGGTGTCGCCGGAGGCGCTGATGCAGGCGAAGCCCGACTACGTGTTGATCCTGCCGTGGAATCTGCAGAGCGAGATACGCGAGCAGCTGCGCGATATCGCGCAGTGGGGCGGCCGTTTCGTCACGCCCGTGCCCGTGACGCGCGTCGACCCATGATAACGTTTGCCGAAGCACCGTTGCCCGGCGCCTATCTGGTGGATCTGGCGCCGGTGAGCGACGAGCGCGGCTTCTTCGCGCGCAGCTATTGCCCGGAGGAATTTGCGGCGCACGGCCTGGGGGCTCCCCTGAGCCAATGCAGCGTCTCTTACAACGAACGCAGGGGGACCTTGCGCGGCATGCATTATCAGATCGCTCCGCACGAGGAACACAAGCTCGTGCGCTGCACGGCCGGGGCGATATTTGACGTCATCATCGACATGCGTCCGGCCTCCAGTCATTTCCGCCGCTGGTTCGGCACGGAATTGAACGCGCAGAATCGCCGGGCGCTGTTCATACCGCCGGGATTCGCGCATGGCTTCGTCACCTTGAGCGACCAGACCGAGGTGTTCTACATGATCGCGGCGGCGCACTCCGCCGCCCATGCCCGCGGCGTGCGCTGGAACGATCCGGCATTCGGCATCGAGTGGCCGCTGCAGCCGAGCGTGATCGCGGCGCGCGACGCGCAATACCCTTTGGTGGACACGGGGGTGGCTGAGGGTCCCACGGCGGCGGGCACTTGACGGCTGCACGGCGCGTCCTGGTCACGGGCGCCGGTGGATTCATCGGGCGGTGGAGCGTGCCGGGCCTCGTGGCCTCTGGGTTCGATGTGCAC
>Ga0116227_10006970_pt1 | contig 22486 bp, 13 predicted proteins | sample S1TSphgellanicum_FD_89693 | JGI IMG/M metagenome (GOLD analysis project Ga0116227, IMG submission 89693) | Host-associated microbial communities from peat moss isolated from Minnesota, USA - S1T2_Fb - Sphagnum magellanicum MG | ecosystem: Host-associated > Plants > Peat moss > Unclassified...
CCCCCCCTACAAATAACATAAAAGGTTTTAACAAATCCACAAATAATAAAATTCAAACCCTTTGATAGGTTTCATTGCTCAAGGGATTGAATTTAACCAAAAAATAGGATTCAAACAAGAAATGGGCAACTTTCTTTTATGAGTTAAACAGCCATTCAATGTTGTGCGACATTCGATGTTCATAGAAGCTATGAAAGTAACCTTCGAATTTCGAACCTATTACAAACCTTCATCATACCATGGATTGCTCACAGGTTTATTAAAGCAATCTAAGGTGAATGTGTCCAAACAAATAACCAAGAGAACAAGGAATTCGATTCACAAATATGGAGCAACCATTTGTTTTGATGGTTGATGTCGCAACCCTAAAATTGGGTTTGCAAGTAAGTGTGAAGTGCAAAGGCCCATGGGGCCAAGAGTGTGTTTAGGTGTAAAACACACTTTCCCAAATGGGGGAGAGTGTAAGGGATGAAGCCCAATGATTCCCAATGTACTCCAACTTTGGGAATTACACTTGTGTAAGAGTTGTGAATGTTTAGAGCCTTGGTTGAAAAGGCAAACCAACACCAAATTAAGCCCCCAAGACACCATTAGAAAGGTCTTGAAACATAAATGTTTAAAGTGCTCTTGCATTGTTCATTTAGACCTGATTTGCATGAGTTGTGATAAAAAAATAGGGGCAAGAGTCAAATTGAAAATTTGATTATCAACCACAAATCCTTAGAAAGTAGGGGTCAAATGAAATCCGATTGGGCGTGTTATACACCATTGGAATTATTTTTTGAGGGTATAAAATATTGCCTTTGCATTCTCAAATAGACTTGATTTGATAAAAATATGAACAGCCAAAGTTTTAGAACAAGAAAAGTTTTAATTTTGGGACTCACACTTGGGAATCCCAAGGAAAAGTGACATTTGGATGTAGTCCCTGTAGAGAGGCACAAAGTATATTATAAGGAAGGGAATGGTGCCTCCTCCCAAAGGTTGTAGGCCATGTAAAGTTTGTGCTTAAAGTTGTCCTTACTAAGTCCACCACACCACTTCCATTCAACTTACACTAACCGCCCTCTTTCTTGGTTGTGCATGTTGATCTCATCTTGAACTCTTGCTTGTGAGTTTGTCCTAATCCCCATCCTAGAACTCTAATATTCCCCTTTTACCCCCTAAAGTGTTGCGAACCAGGGAGAATACCCCACCCCTTCTTCCATTGTTTTCACATTCAAACTCACATCTGAGTCTTTCAAAGAGTTTGGGGGTGCATCAGTTGGGACAATGTTGCACGACATTTATTATTGAATGTAATGTTCGATTGTCCAAATGGCGATGTATTCATAGGTTCCATTAACACAATTGGGGAGCGGAATGATGCCCATTACATATGTAATGTAATGCATTGGGTGGATACATCAAAACCATTAAACTTGACAACATTGTATAAATTTGTATAGACAATGTTTTGAGCATGAGAAATGTAGCTAACCTTTTAATTCATCGTTTTCCATATCTTTATTTTCAAGGTTGTGTTATTCATTGTCTAAACTTGCTATTTGAAGATTAGGGAAAAACAACATGGGCAAAACAAATTGTGAAAAAGGCAAAATTTGTTATTTCTTTTATATGACAACACCATGTGCCACTAACAATCTTTTGTCATTATAAAACTAGCTTAATATTGTTAAACCCCAGTGAAACATGTTTTACAACCAATTTTTTAATGATTGAAAGGTTGTTCAAGTTCAGACTTGCCATTGAACAAACTATTACTCATCTTGATTTGACAACTTTTGTCAATTCAATGTGTGGCAATCATCATCAGAAGTTATTCACCAAGGTAAGAGCTATTCAAACTAATGTAAGGAAGGACAAGTTTTGGGATACTTGTGCCAACTTTATGCACATGGTGGAATCGGTTTTAATGTCATTAAAAGCATTTGATGGCAAACAACCTTGCATGGGGAGGGCGTGGCTTAACAGTTCCTGCTAATCACAAAGTGCAAGGAAATGATTTAATTTATAAACTTTCTGAATATGTCAAGGATGGCATAAGGCATGCTATTGCAACAATTGATATGTAACTACTACATATTGTAATGCAACTTGAAGGTCCATCAAATCAATGTACTATTCTACACATATCCAATTTTGATCAATTTTTGTGACTAGGTTTTATGATGTGACACTTGTTATTAGATAGTTCAAGTTGTTTAATCTAGTAGTTTTATATTCATAACATTCATATGTAGATACAAAAAATGTGGCATTCTATAATTAGGGCAGTTATAAGCTTTCCAATGTACATATTTCTTTTCTTTGTAAGTTTAATTTTCCTTTTTCTCATTGTATGCATCTGTTTTGTTTGTTGAAATAACTTAATCTAGCAATATCCTTTGAGGAAAATTAATGGATTATGGCACATGCTTTACACCTTGCTACAAATTGTCTTGTGAATTTTGGCAACATAATTTGATAATTGTTATGTAGTTGTGCAAATCTAAATTACTAAATTATGGCAATTGGGCAAGAGCAAGGGCAATTTTGGTACATTGTAGTTTGGTGATCAACTTGTCCAAAAAATGCGAATTGAGAAGGGATGAGTTTTGCAAGTTGAATTCATGGCATATGTCAGTGTAACTACACTTAAAGATGATAGACTTTCATCATGAACAAATCAATCAAATTTGTTGATGGGATTAAGAATTAGTTGTATGTCAATGCTTGGTTGATCCATGTATGCAAAATGTGCAAGACCTGACAATGCTCAAAGACTATTAAACAAGGTGTCACCTTGAAATGGGGTCACTAATCCTTATGGATCTATATTGATGTGGGTTATACGTTTAAATTTCCTTCTAGGCATAAGGCATTGGAAGGCATTGCAATATGTTCATGTGTGCAAAAATTTGCTACCAAATTGTTGTGTGAAGCACAAAATCTCAATTTTGCAATATTGTGGAAGCCACCACATAGAGGTTAGTTTAGCACTAAACTCCCATCACTACATTTGCAATTGATTCTATTACTAAGGAATACTAAACACACATATGTTTAACTCTTAATCTATTTCACAACTATTGGATTCATTTCTAGCAACAAAGTTGAGCAAAGAAAAGCAAAGTTGATGAGTCATTTTTGTATATTGGGTGTGTGGATTGAAAATGGCTTCTTAACTACCACTTGACTCAAATCAAGCACATTATGTTGGAAGTAATCAAGCCAAAGTACATAAGATGTTGGGATTCAAATTGCAAAAAATCAACTGGGATCTGTGCAACTTTTTGTTGCCACTAATTTTAATGCTAATGATGTTGATGGTGAGAATGAGCTTGTTTAAGGAGATCTTGAAAGCTCAAAATTGGTCTACATTAAACAAGGGAGATTGAAGATAGAGATTAACAAATGACCACAACAAGCATGATGCATTATGTACTAGATTATTGAAATTTATAAACACACATTTGGAGGTACTAAGAAGAGCATGAACTCTATTGCTTTTGGATGCTCTTCAACTTCTGTTGATTATGTTTTTTTTTGGTGATTGCATTTACATCAGGTTTGTTCAAAGTAAAGACTCAACTAGATATTGTCCTTATTACTTTGTAGGAAGACGATTTTCAAAAGGTCCATTACTACCAAAACAATTGTTCAAGTTTGGTGATAAATTCACTAAAAATGGAAATTGTAAGGAGTTCGAAATTTCACAAAGCTCAAGGTAATCAAATTCAACTACAATTGCCGAAGCTTTTAAGTCCAATGCCAACATAAAGTTTGAAATAATGCATTATGTGCATAGACTTTTGCTAATGTGATCAACAATGGTAACTCCCCCTACACACCATAGTTTGCCCTTTTTATTATAGTCCCAACCAACATACCCCATCCCAGATTTTGTCTTCAAATCCTCGTTCCAACTCTTTTTATGCCACTCTTCTCAAAAGAACTACCACCATAAGGTCAATTTCTTTCATGACACCCTTAAATAATGAAGATCTTTTCTTTTTCAACACAAGTGAATTCATATCTTAAACATTGTTATAGTATTATTGAGTGTGCACAAAAACTAAATTTGGAGGTTCCTTTCATGTCTAAGATGGAGGTAACATTTTTAGATGCAAACATAAATGTGATAGATAATCTACTAATTCAACTTGTGCACTTGGTATGTGAAAACTCCATTTCCAATTTTCTTTTTAGTGATGAACCAATTAGTGTCTAGAATGAATAATTAAACCATGAAATGGTTGGACTTATCCTAAAAGTATTTCTTGTTTTAGGTGATAGAAGTAGAGATAATTCATTTTTGTTTCATATGTGTGCTTTGCAAAAATGGGAAATGAATTATGAAAGGGGGGTTTGAAAGTTTCAAGGTGTTAAAATCAACTCATTACCTAGGTGGGAACTATACAATATTGAGAACTTTTGCAATAGTTGGCTCTAGTAATACTTTGAAAAAATTCTAGAACCATGAAGTTGTGAGTGTATAAATGAAATTAAAGAAATTTCTTCAAACTATCAACATTTGTTTCTATTCAAAGAGCTATTCAGATAAATTCCACTTTACTTAACATCTAGTTCAATTCACTGTCAAAACAACAACAAATTAGTTAAGATCATGTCACTTCAAAGAGAGGACATAATCATTGAAAGTGAATAACAACATCAAAACATGTTACAATTATAGATTATAGAATTTTGTATGAAAATTGAAACCACATTCAACTTGCCCTTCAACTAAAAAATGTTTGACAAGGCCCAATGCTTGTCCCTTTCATTGGTCAAACTTTGAAAGAATGCATCATGTTCCAACTTCTTGGAAAATTAATCTAGTGGCCACATCCAAATTAAAACTCATATTTGTTTATAATGTTCATGACTCATCTGACATTTCCTTCACTTTCAAATTGCAACACATGTTATAAACTGTTCACAACCACTAAACTTAAATTATATCCAATGTTGTCCAATATTGTCTTTAAACTTTTCATACCCCATTTAACCAAGAAAACACTAGGATAGTCATAAAGATTACCTTTTGAAAGTAATTTAAAACATTTCAATTGTCACTTACATAGATTGATAATAAACATATCAAAAGCTTCTAAATCAATTTGTGCTTGACATAAAACCCTTGGAATTAAAATGACCTATTTTTGCAAGTAACTAAATTATAAGCTTGAAATTGTGTCATCAACATCATCAACTTTGCTTGCTTGTTGGATTCCACATTTTCATTTGCAACTTTAAGTGCCTCCAGGTTTGTAGCTAGTTTACTCTTTTTCTTCTTCAATTGACTTTATGAACTTCTTTTTAATTACCTTTCTTTGTTGACAAGAAACACTTAGATACACTTGAAAATTTGACCATAGGTGTAATATTTTTAACATTTAATGAACTATTAAAATCCAAGGACTTAGATGTCATCCTTCCATTATCTATAAGTGTTGAATTAGCCATGGAGGCTTTTGTTGAAACACGATTAAAATTTGATTTCTAAAGCCATCTATAAATATTGATGATTCTTTAGATCTAGTTTATTAGCATGTTGAGGAATTGTTTTTAATGTAAATTGTAATTTGTGGTCCTTTTTTGGATAATCTTTGTAGTGTACCAGTAATATTGGATATCACTAATCATTCTTCAAAAACTTTCAATTGCAATTAGAGTTTGTCTTAAACATTAACATGGAAATCAACAATGCACATGATATCCAAAAATTATATATTGTTATACATTTATTGTTCAAAATGAAAAACACACACATTTTTTTAATGAAATTTCATCCAAAACCTTTAAATCTTTAAATGGTCCTAAATTTAATTCATGTATATCAATATCATACACCATAAAAAATTTCACCCAAGAAATCCAATCACAACCCTAGTTTTGAAATATATGTGCAATTTTTTCAAACTCTATGACAATTATTATTTTGTTACAAATATACTCCATAGATTCAAGTTTTTCATTTTTGTTGAATTTTTAAAAATAATTATTAGATCAAGTTTAAAGTTAATCAAATATATTTATAAAAAGAAAAAAATCCAAAATGTGATGTCCATACATTATCAAAAAATTATTGCAAAATATTTATACTTATGATTACAATTTTTGGGGGGCTTAATGCATTTTCACCCACCGCATGGTAGACATGGTGGTCAAGTTTGAACAAGGAAAGGGGCATGAACTTGGAGTGAAGAAAGCACGAAAGAAAAGAAAAACACACCTGAAAAAACCAAAAGTGTTGATGAAGGCATCAACCCCTTTTAGAATGGGGGAGAGTGCCAACAAATAAACAAAACAAATCAACCTCACAAATCTACAAGGGTTAAGGGTTTTGCAAACATGGTCAATGGCAAAAAGGTTAAAGCTCATGGGGGAGGAAGCAACTAGGCAAGGCAATGAAATAGCAACCAACAAAAATGAACTTAAAGTTGAACTTGAATCAAAATACTTTAAAGCCCAGTCATGCAAAATTGGGATAGTGGTGCATGCGAATAAATTGCACATCCTTAATCTTTTTTTTATTCAAGTTTTATTTGTACACGATTAATGGGTCTTTTAGAATTAAGGATATTAAAATTATGAGCTTCGCTTGGAGAAGTCAAACTTCTTGCATATGGATTTACAAACCATGTCCCACTTGTAAAAGGGATTCAAGTCATAAAGCCCAATTTGACATTATTTATTGGCATGTTCAAAACCTTTGTTCAACATGGTGATCAAAACCTCCAAATTAAACTTGAAATGGATTCCAAGGAAAGAAAAGCTAAAAGGGGGAACATTTGAAGTGAAAAGAGAAAACACTAGAAGAAAACACATAGGGTAAAAAACACACACACACACACCTAAAATAGTTCCTTTTGTGCTAAAAACACAAATGCATAACACAAATGGGTTCTTATGATCATGAAAGTAGCTAATCACACAATTGTTGGTCAAAGAAAGAAAAGTGACAAAAGCGCCCAAGGGCAGTCCCCCCAAAGTAACATCAACAAAGATGTTGACATCTCTATAGTGGGGGAAAATGACATGCCTTTCTAGGTGAAACCCCAAGTGAGGAAGCTCATTTAATCAAGGCCCAAGTTTGGACCATCACATAGGTGCAAGAAGTACGATGCTTTGAACCAATTGGGAAGTCTATGATCGGTTTTAGTACCACCTATCTAGAGGTCAAAAATTAGCCCAAGGCTCAATAGGTTCATGAAACGAGGTGAACGTTAAAACTAACCAAGTGTGTGACTTGCTATGCACAAGTAGTTTAGATGTTTAGCAAGGAATGTGATCAGAGGCATGGGCGCAAAGGTGCCAAAGCGAATCCGGATGCAAAAGATATATGGTGGCCACCAAATTGTAATGCCCAATAGATTGGAAAAACATTGGTTATATAGCGACGTTAACCAATGACAAGATTATTGGTTTATGAGCACTTTTGATTCATGAATGGGACTAGTAACAATTCTATTGAATGTATGTCACCTATGCATTAGGTTGATTGATAAACCATGGTTGTTTAAAAATAAGTTTAGTAATACGTAAAAGAGAATGTCATATATATGTTGTACGTACAAAGAACATAAGTTACAAGGCTGAATTTTAGCTGTTTATTTTCTAAATGTGTGAGGACTTGTTGATTGTATATTATCTACAACCCATCATAAATCTCTTACTTTGTTATTTCATATCTTGATGTACCCACCAATAACCCTTAGTCACAGGAGTCAATGATGCATCATGTAGCTAACATCAGTTATTTTCCTGCTGCCTCTTTGTGTGTACACATTCCGTTACCAGGAAAGAGGTATCCCATTGATATAAGTAGTGGTATTATAAAAGATGTGCAGAAAAAGATCACCAGCAACCCTTATTCTCTGTGTTTCCTTAACAATGATCCCACACTACTCTTGCAATTTTTGCATTGCACTGCATTTTCTCAAACCAGTTGGCATAAGGTGCTTCATTGGAGATGGATGCAAAAAATGAAAATGGGATTAGGGAACACTGCAGCAGCTCATCTGAATAACAAGCTTGCTGTGGATAAAGGGGGTCTGCAACCAGGAATTAATAAGACATAGCAAAATGCATACACAAGAGCAGGCAACCACCAATTGGGGCTTGGTATATTGGTTGTAATAGGCTTTCATCTATTCCTACCACAAGTTGAATTGCAGATTTTTTTGTGGCAGAGAGGTTGCTTGTTCCTCTGAGTCTTTGGAAGTCCAGGTGCTTGTAGGAGACAGAACTCCAAAACAGGTACTCAAAAGACTTGGCTCTAGACCTTGTGGGAGTGTACTACATGTAGAACCACAGAATTTCCGTCTAATCATGCCAGTGTTCAGCTGTGCTGTTATGCAAATCATTGGCCCACAATTGTCCTGGGAATAGAAAGAGATTGCACCCACACATGCTCTTAATGGCAAGAAAAGCTAACTGTTGCAACAATGTCAACCTTTATTCACTGCCACGACACCTGGATCTCAGGCTGGACTAGGAATCAATAAGGACCCTTTGGCCATTTTATAAGGAAAAGCAATTTGTAGGGGTTTCTCACATCTGATGCCCAGGTGTGAATCATAATCATCTGATTGTTGTGCCCACTTTTTGCAAGTAAGCTTGTCCACTTCTATCTCCTCAAAGGCCTTGCAGTTCTCCTTGGAATGGATTTCTGCCAGTCCTGCATAGCTTTTTGCAGATATGGCTGTGAAGGATTGCTCCTCTTCTGTTAGATGCCGCAAAAACTTTGCAGGACTCCCTACCCACACCTGAACACCAAACCAAACCAGCCAAGCAACAGACAAAACTTGTTATGGAACAGGATTGCGAAGAACAGCTTACTTGGCATGTGCTCAGACACACCACCTAGAATTTGATTTGACATCTCAAGCCCTTCCCCAAGTCAACATGAACTGTTGTAAACATATCTGTAAAAAATGCTGCCATGAAAAATGGTGAGCTGCACAGATATTTATGGTTGAGTTGAAACTAAGGTAGCCCACTCTGTAACTGAAAGAGTAAGATATCTTGCAACAGTTTTCAGAAGGCTAAGAAGATATGAAGATTCATGAAGCCACCACTTCTGAACAGCTTTTAACTACAACTTTCACATTTGGAGATGAATGGGACTAGTTGCCAGATTTCAGATCCGCTGAAAGAACTCATACCTGACCAGAAGGTACACGGGTATTCTGAGTGATCAATGCTCCAGCAGCAACCATGGCACCCTTCTCCACAACAGCTCCATCCAAGATAGTGGCCCCCATGCCTACAAATGCTTCATCCTCCAAGGTGCAGGCATGCAACATGACATTGTGTCCTAATCCCACTCCCCACAACCCATTAAACTTGAAGAAGGCCAATGCAAGGCTTTAGCAGTCTCAGACATTGGCTACCATAGAAGCACATGAATTAGTTGATCTCTGTATCCTCACAGTGACCAATCCCATCCTTCACACATGACCTTTAGGCATCATTGGCATCTATTAAGAAAAAGGACTGTTTATGACAAGCCCATCTGAATAAACTATAAGCTACAATACTTGTAGGAGATCACTCTTGAAACAGAAGAATAGCCTGTGCCAAGTAGACAACTTAGATACTTCTGGACACAATGCTTACATGCTATTGAAGTTTGCATAGAAACTTGATGGTCTAGAGGCTCATAAACAGACAACAGGACTGGTTCTTGTAAGGCTAAATTGGAAGCTCTTACCAACTGTGACCTTATCCCCAATGATGGTGGGTGCAACATTTCCACTCACATTGATTTTGGCAACATGCTCTAGAGTGTTATCTTGAATGTTTGTTTCTGCCCCCACTTGTATGTAGTTCACATCACCTGCCCACATCCAAAAATGCTGCAAATATTGTTACAAACCCTGTTGTAACATTTCCCTAATTTCATTCATAACCAACCCTATAGATATAAGGTGGTGTGCATGCGTGACAGACAGTCCTCACAAGGTGGGGAACAGAGCCATCAACAAACACATCCAACAACCCTAAGACAAAATATAAATCGTGCACCTACTGGAACACAATGAATGAAATATGAATAGCCACAAAATCTCAGGTAACTTCTGTGCTCATGAATGCCAAAGCATTGTATGGAACAATCACTTGGAAATTGATCCCCTTAGCTATGAACATGCATGTTGTCAACCTCAGAATGAGATCACACAACTTGAGATTATTTTTGAACCCTAAATCAGAAAGGAAATTCGGAACAGCCACAAAATTTGCAGGTTGATCACAAACTGAAACTCTTAACATCAGCATCACAAATACATTCACATAATCCCCTTGTTGCATTCTGGGCAAAAAATCTGATGAAGGTGAGACAAGAGAAATGAGCAAGAGAATGCATGAGCTCCAGGTTTTCAAAGGTTCCTAACCTCGGAGCACACAGCCATACCAAATGGATGAATTCTTGCCGATCTTCACATCCCCAATGGCTGAGGCACTGGGCGCCACAAAAACCGTCTCATCAATCACTGGAGACTTACCAAACAGGCTCATTATTGTTTGATGCCTTGACACTGCAAGAAAAAAACCCAAGAACTTCCATCAATGTAAACCCCTGAGTCAGGTTTCTCTAGGTTATCAGAACCTACTTAGTACAGAAATTGTGAACTGCAGAACAAGGCCAAGGTCATGCTAATCCTCACACAGTGAATGAGGAAACAGGGTTCGCATTGAGCTCTTAGGACATCTCTCCATTACTGCTGTAATCACAGCAGATTTCCATTATGTTCTTCAACTAGTTGTGCTCACAGTCATCTCACAGCTCTACCAGTCAAGCACTGACCAATTGTCGAAGCCGTGAGTCACACTGTGACTTCTCACACCATACAATGACATCTTTTTTTTCTCTCATGAGAACATATTTTTCCAGAGTTCCTAACATGATTAATTGCATATTTTCCCCACACTTGCAGCTCTCCAATGGAAGCCAACTGTCCCTGCAGCAAGAAACAAGGTCCCATGTCAGTGGCTTTTCATTAGGCTGCTTTGATCACAGCACAGCACACTGTGGGTAGCTGTGATCACAGCAGCCTAATGGAAAGAGATCCTCAATCAGGATCAAACCCTGATCAACGCGTATCACCTTAAGATGAGCACTACATTCATTCCATTGGCTACAGAAGCTACGCCAACATAAAAGCAGCCAAAGATCCACACAGAGAACAAGACCCCACAGTAAAATGAGCGGAAGCAATTCAGCTCCTGTTTGCTTGTGCAGGGCTCGTCATCCCTGAAGCGATCAATGGATTTTTTCAGATATCTGTATCCAGACAAGGGTTATAGTATTAGTGATGTTCTCTGAAACTTTCCATAAAACCTTCTTTTATCCCATATGCTTTGGCAAATGTTGTCCTCCTCTCACCTATATAAATCCGTCAAAGGGCAAATATACTGTCTTTCTCTACTTCGGCTAGTCTTAGTGCCAGTAATCGTTTTTTAAATTGTATCGCTCACTGTAAAGTGGAATGGAAATTTTTATTTTGGTATTGTTGTAACTTTTGATTTTTAGAAAGGTGTTTCTTCCCTCTTAGGCTAATTAGAAAATAAAATTGTACATGGAGTTTCATATATACCTTAACTAATTAATATGAATTGTGTTAACATAACATGCATATTTAGTAAGGCACCTTCGTCACTGCAATTCAAATTAATTAGAGGGCAAGTTGATGCTTAAGGTAAAATTTTAATATAATAATAAATTGATTGATTTACCTAAGAAAGAAAAAATCATTTTGAAAGTCAAAAGTTTGGATAATGTTTTGAAAAAGAATGTACATTCCAGTTTGAAGTGGGAAATATATGAAACAAAAGCTTTATTGTCATTAAGACTATACACATGCAACACTCTGCAAAGTAAAAGAAGGGTGGTGTTTTTCCACTTTGGCACATCTATGTAGGTGAGAGGAGGACAATATTTGCCAACGCATATGAGATTATTTTTTAAAAGGAAGTGTTATTGGGATCGTGTTGAAGAACATAGTGAGACCATGGGGAACCCATTGAGAACCTAATGAAAACACATTGAGAATGATGGAAAATGAAAAAAAAACCTCACCCCCTACCCCAACCCAAAAAGAAAAAAATCAAGACACCTTGAATGCATGCAAAGCTTCCCACTAGTTGCATGCAATTTCTCTTTTTAAAATTGTTCATAACCATTTTTGGCCTAAGGTAATGGGTTCAAAATTTTGGGGACATAGTATATTAATAGATAGAGAGGGTGTTGAATATGCTTGTATGTAGGTGTGCAAAGAAAATGTTATAACCAGTGAAATTGCTAGATTTGGTTGTTTGAAAAAAATTAGTTGACTTAGAGAAATAATAGGTAGTTAAATATGTAATAGGATTTGGTAGGTTTATGAAAATTTTAAGACCAATGGGAAGGCTAGAAAGGGACCATTATTTTCAATAGAGTGTAAGCTTGAAGATTTTTTTTTTCTATTCAAGGGGATTGTTAAATTTGGCGGTTTGAATTTGTTTTTTTAATTATCTTGAACTAACAATCAATGTGTAATATTTATTTTTAAACATGGTTTTAAACTTCAAGGATGTTACTTGTGGATTTCATTTTCAATGTAGCCTCTATGACAATCATTTATAAGATGTTAAAAAAATGATGATCAACCTTGAAAGATTTAACCAAATTTAACTATAAATCAAATATGAAATCAAAAAATTGAAACAACTTTCTATTCTCATGGCTACAAACTGAAAACCCAATATAAAAATCTAAAAATTTCTATTAGTTTGTTTTTTTCACTTCTGGTAATTGAAACCTTCCAAAATCACTTCATTTTATTTTTCTTTTTGGCAATTTTTTTCTAGTCAAAAAAATGATGCCTAGCGTTGCCCCAACCTATTCTAATGCATATTCGAATATAGTTGAATAGGCATTTTAGTTCAACTTTTATGAAGTTCAGCTTGAAACTTTCTTTATTTTATTGGCCAATTTTTCATTAATTTTTTTTCTAAATTTTTAATTCAAAAATGAAATGATTTTGGTGGGTTTCAATTGCAAGAAATGAGAAAGAAAGTAGTAAAAATTATCAAATCTCTATAGGGTAAAAGAGGCCAATGTCCAAACAATGGTTAGTACTTAAACACCCTTAACAAATAGACAAACCACCAATTGGCATACTCTCATTTCATGACCACCATTCAGCAAGGGACCTATGATCAAACGTTTGGTCTTGAAGTTTTGTGTTTGGAAATCTTGGCTTTTGTGTTTGGTGATGGGTGGGAATGACAACCCAAAAAAAAATTGTTGTCCTACCATTGCATGTGTTATATTTGGTCATGGGTGTCAACTAACATTCTCTAATGCACACAATCGAAGGGTAGGGTGGGTGAGTTGGTGGGAATGGAATTTTGGGTCTTTGGTTATAGGATTTTTTGGACCATTTTTTTAAATCATTAAAAGAAGAGGCCAAGCAAATGTTTGGTCATAGGAATTTTTTTGACCAATTCAAGAATGGCATTGTTTGGTTATAAGGTGGTTTTGGTCCAATCTTGAAAAAAGTTGAAGGTAAGGGCCAAAGCATCATGTGGTTACAAGATACTTTTAATCCAATGTTTAGAAAATGTGGTGTGGGGAAAAGGAAAAACTCAACATTTGGCTTGGGCAACCTTGCTCAAAACATATCATCAACACGCAATGTACAGTTTGGTTATGGGGGATGGTGTGTCACATTTAAGGGCATGCAATAATTCATTAATGTGCAAAAACCCTTCCAATATTCCAATGCACATAAATGCTAGTAGTTATTAAACCTAAAAACATGGAACCCTAACCAAATATGGCCTTTGGATCTCACATCATAGTAGTTAATGAGGACCCCAATGGGGCACACCTTGCAACCTTATGCAATTTGCATTTCCCACCAAAACCCAAAACCCATAGCAGATTTCAACATAGTCCCTCTCTCACTTCCACCTCTTTTCTAAAACATCTCAACTTTCAAAATATGTCTTCCCTACCAAGTAACGTAAAAGATGACCTACAAAAGTTCTTAAAGCTCTTCATTCTTAGTGTAATTATGCTAAAATCAAAATAAAATAAAACCTCCAATTCCTAGTGTTAAAATAGAGTAAGTAAAGGATTGCAAAAACCAACTTTAGATGTGAAAGTAAAACGAGGAGAAGGAAATGGATATGTAAAAGTAGGATTAGTAATACAGAAATCAAATCAAATTCTAGTTGTGAAAGTAAAGCAAATAGAAGAAGGAAGTGGATTTTAAAAAGTTGGGGCAGACTTGAGGATTTTAAATCATATTTCAATTGTGAAAGTTAACTAGAAGTAGAAGAAACAAGCAAATTTGTGAGAGTAGTGGCAAACTTGAGATCTCAAATCATATTTCAATTGTGAAAGTAGAACAAGTAAAAAAAGGAAGTGGATATGTGTAGGGGAAGGGTAACTTGCAAAATTTAGATTTGAAGGATGATGTAGGGATTAGAGTCATAAAGAGTCTTCATAGCCAAAAGTTCAAGAAGTATATCTATTACCATTGGATCCATAAGTCCATCTACTAAAGTTATAAAACAATAACATCGAAAAAGGGCAGATATCAACTAGCTCCCACAAATCGCATTCTATAATTCATCCCAAGAACCTGCACAAACGCATTTGATATCAACCTAGAATGGGATGAATTCTCTTATTTTCATGCTTTCATCACCTCATCTACAAAATTAAAATTTTATGCATTTGAAACCTATCATGATTTGACAAACTTCCTATATTCTTGGTTTTTATTTAGGAAAGAGAAAAGCATACCTCTAGTGGGCCTATAACACATAGCCCCTACTTGTTACAAACTTGGGCCAAGGGAAGTTGGACCATCATGATGTCCAATGTACCTCATAGGTGGCACAAGGCTATGATAGACCAAACAACCTTGGACAAGGAAAATGTGCCCCCACAACTTGCATCAGAGACAAAGCAACCATGTTAAGTAGTCAATAGGGTCCAACCAACAAAAAAAAAGGGGTAATAGATAGACTAAACATTAGAGGAAACCATGGAGGCTATTGAAAAGGGGACAAATTCATTGAGAAAAGTAAGTAAATCTTGGAACATACCACTCAATTCCCTCTCCAACCATTTGAATGGGAAAATAAGAAGCAAGAAAAGGGGGCCTACAAGTGTGTTAACAAAGGAGGAAGATGTGATAATAATTGCATGGATTCTAGGAATGAAAGAATGTGGACTTTGAATAACACTACAACAATTGGAGATGAAAGTTGTGGAACTCGCCCAAACAATACCAACACCATTCAAACACGGAGTCCCAAGGAAGGCCTGGTGGTATTGGTTCAGTTAGAGGCATCCAAAAAAAAACATTAGGGTTGTAGAAGGATTGGAGGCCTCTAGGGCATAAAGGTTGATTACAACCTCCTACAACTCATTTTTAAATAACTTACTAACATTGTATGCCCAACATAGTTACGAATAAGATCATATTTGGAATTTGGACAAAATTGTAATTTAGGTTGGTAGGCAAGTTGGTGCTACGGTCTTAGCCAAACAATGATCACATGTAGTTTATAACAACATCCCTAAGTCACAAGGATGGTTAATTATAAATTGTGCAATTAACGCTACAAGATAAACTCTACCAATGTTTTATATTTTTAGAGGAGAACATTAGGTTGAAAAATGAAATCTTACATCAAACTATATATGCAAATCAAGAACGTGTATGGCAAGGTATTTACAAGCTAAAGTGGATCACTTTTCAGCAATTTTTTGAATCCTTAAAAGTATGTTTCATATTGTATTTTTTATAGGCTAAAAATTGTAAAGTTATAAACTTGTAAAAATGTTCATCTTTTTCAATAAGAAGTGACACATGACCATGTAATACCTCATAAGCTATAATGTTTGTGAAAAAAAATAAAAAATCATAAAAATGTAATAATGAAGGACTTTACCATTTTCGTCAATTTTTGGCTTATATGTAAAAGTCAATAAAACTTTCATGTCACAATTAAATGATTTGCAAACACCTATTTTAAATTACTAACCACATTTTTGAGTTTTGGGAAAAAAATAAAAATCGTTATAAGTTCAACATATGTGTAAATTACACATACTATAACACTACGATTAGTATGTGATGAAAAGTTCCCCATTTGATGTAGAAAATTCAACTTCAAATAATTTCAAGATTCTATCACACTAGATTATAAAATAATCACATACATGAGTCCTTTTTCACAAAATTTAATAACAATTTGACATGGGACAAATTCTAATCCATAAGGGTGTTAAAAAATGGCTTTGTGACACCAAAAGTGATCCAATCTAGCTTGCAAATACTTGACAACACAAAGCAAGGCATGGATGACATTTTTCATGTTCAAAGAATTCCTATGGTTTTAATTTCAAGAGGTCTATTCTCGGGATTTCATAAACTAACCATCATTTATTGATTTTGGATGGGCATGACTCACATATAACATTATAAGCCATAGAACAAGCGCATGAATTTGGGTTAGACATGGTCGCATTGCCTTTTCATACCTCCCACACACTCTAGCCCTCAGATGTTTCTTGCTTCAAATCCTTCAAGACTACAATTGGAAAAATACAAGATGCAACCATGGCTAAAAGTAAATTTAGTAAATGTGACAAAATTACATTTGTTAGATGGGTGGACAAAACCTTGGATCAATCACTAACCAAAAAAAAATTCAAGGTTGGGTTTAGAGGGAGAGGAATATGGCCTTTCAACCCTGAAGCTATGGATAACAAAACACAACTAGCAAGCATTTACATAACAAGGAATTCAAATGGTGATCAAGGAGGTGAAGATCATTATTCATTAAATGACCAAGTTGGCCATAATCATATAGAAGGAGAAGAATTTGTAGTTACAAAATTACTTAGCATTGCAAAAGTAACTAGACCATCAACCACTGAATACAACCACATGGAGCACGAGCATCGATACTATGTTGAAACGCCTCATAGCCTGTGTGTGATAGATGATGTTAAAATAACACACCTAGTAATCAATCTAGCTAATCCAAGTCCTAACTTACAAGAAGAAATCTAAAGCTCACCAAAATCAACCCAAGAAGCAATGAAGTTTCACAACCTTCTTTACTTGCCACATTTGTTTGCAAAGACAAACAAGTGGGAAAGAGCCATTAATAGATTGTTCACAATCTCATGTTTTCATTTTCGCTAAATATTTGGTTATCTTGCAATAATAAAAACATTAAACAGGGTAGTAGCAAACAATATTAGAGAAGAAAGGTGAAAGGCGTGGGAGGAAAAGCAAAGCCAGGAAGGCAACAAAAGTTGTGCACTAGTAATAAGGTTTGAAGAAGATCTTTGTGATCAAAAATTGACTAGCTTACATTTAAGTTTTACTGTTAAAAACAAAAAACAAAATAGATTTTATTTTTTGCTCATTTCTCCCACTTTATTGGCTTTATGGATAAAGGGGAGAAGCAGACGTTATTAAAGGCCACTTTCGGTGTAATGTTGAAATATTTTTTTTGGTTGGAAGCTTCATAAATTATCATAGATGAAAAGGAAAAGTGGCGCATAAATGAGCCACAAGCTGCAGATTGTGCCACTTCCTTTTCTTATAGCGTAGTTCTGACTGGACATTTTTTTTTGAAATTTTGTCCCTTTCGTCTAAGGGTATAGGACATTATCTTTTCATGGCAAGAACATGGGTTCAAATCCGTAAGGGATAGCCTTGCTTACAATTATTATGGTTGCTTTGAAAGCCAAGTGAAAAGGGCTTTTTGGTGCATGTGGAAATTTGATTATCTAAAAAAGAATGCAAAAGAAAAAATAATCTATATATATATATATTTTAAAACGGTTGCATCAATATGAAAAGCACAAAGATTAGTTTAAAAATGTGTTAAGGCATAGTTTGATTTAGTTTGGTTTATGGCAATTGTAAAGGAAGTAGGTGAACAATTACAATAGAGGGTTTGTGTTCACTTGTTTGCAAACCCATACCAAGTTATAAACATCGAGAACGCATGTGTAACGCTCGACTAGAAACTAAAAAGGTTAAACAACACCTACAAGATGTAAAATGTGGGTACACATGCATGTTGCAGTGAGGCCCACCTTGATGAACTAAATTTGAATGGAGAGGGGGGGAGAAGGGGAGATTGATCTTACATTGTTAGCAACAAGAGGCCCAAAAGAGGAAGAGGATCATTGTCAAATACCAACAATAGGAAGGCCAAAAAAGGAAGAAGATCAATCTTGATAGAAGATTAACATCTAGAGGCCATAAGAAGAATAAGATCATCTTGAAAGATGTAGTAGAATCAGGAGTCCATAAAAGGAATAGGATCATCTTGAAAGATGTAGCAACATCAAAAGGCCAAAAGAGGAATGGATCATTTTGAAAGATCCAACAACATTAAGAGGGCAAGAAAAGGAAATGGATCATCTTGAAAGATGTAGCAACATCAAAAAGCTAAGAGAAAATGGATAATTTTGAAAAAGTAACAACATCAAAAGGCCATAAAAGGAATATGACCATCTTGAGTGACATGCAGCCAAAACGTTAAAACACAAAGGCCAGAACATGAAGAGAAGTTGATACAAACACCATTAACTTTAATCACTTTGAGCTCCACCCTTTTCACTTGCAACAAGAAACACACACACATAAAAGAAAAACATATGATAAGAAGGAAAACACGAATTTAAAAAACCAATAGCGACATGGAAGGGTTCAAACATGGAGTGGTTGTGAAGAAAAGCTTGAATATAAGCTTATACCCTTGAACTTGGGAGGTCAACCTTTGCTTATATTAAGTCCTATAGCTACAACTATGTTATTAAAGCTTTGGATATCAATCATGGACTATGCCACAATCTTGGGTCACAATAGATTTTAAGACTAGTCCTAAAAGAAAAAGGAAGCTAAACTACATAGGCTTGAACTACATAAAGACACAAGCTAAAGTTGAATTACAGAGGTCTGAATTACAAGGACACAAACTGTGATTATAGAGTTGGGAAAGAATGAAGTGAACTCTTGATATTTAATGTTAACATGGACCACCAAGAAGAACTTCAAGCTTGGAACAAAACATGATTAGGAAGAAGAGCAAATGAAGAGAAAGATTCACACACAACCTTTCAGAACAAGAGAGGAGTAGGAATAAGGCAAACATGAATTCAAAAAGGCTTGTGCAGCTCAAACATGACAAGGACTATGATCACTTTCTACGAGAAAAAGAGAAAATTTGTAATTTCTTTCGTAGATCAGATATAAGAAATGGATGATGATCTAGATAGAACAAAGGTTCACACCATAGACTTCTAGCCGCTTCATGTGCATGCAAGTTGTTAGCATTTGTCGAACTTAGGATCTCCCATAACCATTGATCTTGTAACTTTAATTTTGGTAAAATCTTGGGCACGCATGCTAATGTGAATGTTTTTATAATGAACTTTGTTCAGTTACTTTTAATTCTCATCTTTTTGACAGTGTAAGTGGTGTCCATCTGTAAGTGTTTAATTAATTTGATTACCAACTTCCATGTGTTTTTAAATTTTCCATTTTTCCTTTTTTACCCCCTACTTTGGGGGGCACAATTTTTCATAGTTGCTTTGTTTTTGGTGATCTTTGGTCATCAAATGTACTAGCAAAAGGGCTACCACTTCTCTTTAAACACCATCAACAATAGAGCCTTCCCCTAGGATTCGGCCTCCTCTAAGCCATTAAGTGTTCATACATCAACCTCCTTACAAGTGTATGCACATTATAGTGGTTCAAAAATGGTAGATCTAGTACTTCATATGAGTCAAATAACAATCATTAAATATAGATTAGTTAGCATTTTACTCGCTTGCCATTGGTATAATTAAAAATGAATCCAAAAACTATACTAGTAAAGGTGGGACAATGGTTAATCCAGAGTGGGAACTTTTGAAAATTCGTCAACAATGTTTTTATTCAAATTGTTGGCTGTTGATTAACACAAGTCGTGAATCTAATGGTTGAGATGCACAACCATAACATGGTCATTTTTTTCCCTTTGTAATCACACACCTCCCTGCAATGATGTGCGTGAAAGTTTTGTTAAGTGTAAAATTCACACTTAAATGTAACTATATAAGGTTGTACAGTTGCAGTGTGAATTTACATTTACAATGGTTTGATTAGTTCATGCAAGTAAAATGTCACAAAATGTAGATGGTAGTTTAGGTTTAAAAAGTTAAAATAGGCCTTATATATGTGTGGCTAAAACCTTTGTATGGAACAAAACCAAATATCATCTTTGATAAGAAAACTCATGTATCTAGGATATAAGTTTTTGAGGAATATAGATTTTGCAACAAAGGCTTATCACCAAAAAAAAAAGGGATTGGGAAAGATGTAAAGGCGATAGAAGTGAAGGACCTAACAATAGCAAAAACGAGTATAGGTATTATCACAAAAATGATGAAGAGTTTATTGTTCATGTTGAAACACTATGGATGGCAATGCACCAAAAAACACAAGTCTTGCACACTCACATGATTAACAAAGCAAAGGCAAGGGGCATTGTGTTTTAACAAAAAGGTAACCAAGTGAATTTATGTGTTTTCATTAAATGGACCATCTGTGACCAACTTCGGTGGTTATAATCTTTGGAGGTAGCTCAAGTTGGCAAAGCAAGTTGTTTAACATTAAGCTTTGATAAGTTTGAGGATCTACATGGAGAGGATTTCGAAGGATGACTTGCCAAGTGGAAACATGCTGAAACCACAACTTGGGGGTCAATATCATGTTTAGTACATTAAGGATGTGCTACAAGTTTAGAGTATTGCAAAGTGGCAAGAACATCTACTAGTTTTGGAAAAGGAAATGGCAACTTTTGAAATTACTTTTTCTTCACTTCAAAAGGCAAAAAAATTGTCTGAAAAGGAACTAGGAAAGATTGAACACCAAGTTAAAGATCGTGTGCGTGAATTGGTTACGATGGCAAAAGAAAAGTTGCAAGAGCTACAATCCTAACTTCACTAGAAGAAAAACATGTATTTTCAACTAGTCTTTGTGACTAAATTTTAGTCGCAAGAAACATTTTGTAACAAAAGTCCTTTTAATCGCCTAAGACAAGTCGCATGTGATAAACTAGTCGCAAATCACAAAAGGTATTGTATGAAAGAAAAAGTCAACAAATACATTTCATCCTTTGATTCCATTGTATACGTATTGTCACATACGACTAAGATGCAACTATTTTGGTCGCAATTGAGGGCAAATCATGTGCTGCCACATGTTTTAATATTTGATTATTTAAAATATACATTATAAAATTATTATTATTATGAAATAATCTAGGATGTTCAATTCAAATATTTGGATGATCTTACATTATGACACGTGGCCCAATGTAAATATGCCACATGGCATTACAATTTTAATTTAATTTAAAAAAATTAGGTTGGTAGGTACCTAGGTAGGTACATAAATATGTGCCTATAATGTTAGGCTATCTACCTACCTACCTACCTACTTAGGTCAAAAAGTAAGTAGGTAGGTTTTACCTTCCTAGGTTAAATACCTACTCATATAGGTACATACTTAGGTAGGTAGGTACATAGGCCGACCTAGATGGCTAGGTCAAACTAAGTACCTACCTAGCTAAATAGATAAGTAGGTTAGGGAGGTAAGTACTTTAAAATTGTGCATTATTTTTTTTTTGTTTTGGGTTAAGCTTTTTGAGTAGCTCATCCCATGTGCACTAATTTCATAATGTGAAATTGGATGGGCACACCCCCTTGTTTATATAATGTTCAAAGTAGGAATGAAGAACAAACAATATGGGATAAGTTTTGAAGTTACAACTTCCTTACAAACTAAGCTGTAATTCCAAAACTTTCTTCGTGCTTTACTTTTTTAGTTTTCAGATTTTTAAACAATTCAAATATTAGATAATTATTAAATTTACATATATTTAAATTATTAATTATACACTACAAATATTCAGTATTCATTATCAGTTACTTAAATAAACAATAACTTTTTAATATTTAACAACCTAATTTTTTAGATACTCACAAGTTAATAATACATACTTCATAAATAATTAAATAAATAAAATATTTTAAAAATATTTTATTACTTTTTAGAATCTGATTGAATTATATATAATATAATTAATGTAAAATTAATTTAATGACTATAATTTCAAAGTTAAAACTTTAAAATATTTATTTCAAATTTATAAGTAATGAATTAACAATTGTTATTAGAAAGTAAATTCTTACACGAATTGTTTAAAATTTATTATTCAACTAATTACATTACTTACTATATACTTACATTTACTGTTGTAAAAATTATTATAGGTCAAATAATTATTTTCTCTTGCTAATTATTAATTATAAATACAATAATTTGTCAAACATAACATTAATTTTCATAATTACTGTAAAATTACTATAAAATATTTATCATAGATGATTAATCACAGAATGTTTTAGATAATATTA
>Ga0116227_10006971_pt1 | contig 22482 bp, 11 predicted proteins | sample S1TSphgellanicum_FD_89693 | JGI IMG/M metagenome (GOLD analysis project Ga0116227, IMG submission 89693) | Host-associated microbial communities from peat moss isolated from Minnesota, USA - S1T2_Fb - Sphagnum magellanicum MG | ecosystem: Host-associated > Plants > Peat moss > Unclassified...
CGCCAATTTCCCACATACTTTCGCGGTACGTATTATCATATAAATCAGCAGATTGGTTGATAAACACTTGCTGATAATCAGGATTTAACTGATGTAACCCCGAACTTATCACTTTTTGAGCCCAGCTTGAGGCTTCGGCATATCTTTTCGTGTCATTTAGAGGTTGGCCGGCAGCATATAGACATACCCTGGCCAGGATACCCCAAACCGTCGACTGCGATACACGTTCGCTATAGCTTACCTTATCGGCGGTCTGTGTTGCGAGCAAGTCCTGGGCAGTCGTCATTTCGCTGATAATGAAGTTATAGATCTGAATACTTGGTGAAAACGGAATCTGCGCGTTGGCCAAAGAAGTCGTAGAGCTTGTTCGTAAGGGCACATCACCATACCATTGCGTTAATAAGAAATAATAGTATGCTCGCAAGAAAGTTGCCTCTCCCTTAAAATGATTTCGCTGATCGGCGGTAATCAAACTGCTTTTATCCACATTCTCTAAAAAAACATTGGCACGGTTGATGGCATCATAGCAAGAAGCCCATATCCCTAAAACGTACACCGATGCGGAAGTTTCATTGTAATGACAGGGGTAATCGTTATTGGCCTGTCTGCTGTTTACATCGGATTCGTCCGTTCCCAGCAGTCCCTCACGATAATGATCACTATACATATACCCGTAATATCCGTTTCCTCCGCTTAGCAAAGGGTCATAAATACCTGTCAGTGCAGAATTGAGCTCATCCGCGGTATTATAAAAATTGGCAGTCGAAACAAAACTGCTGGGTATGGTGTTCAACTCGTTTTTGCAGGCGCAAAAAAGAGTGATCAAAGTTATCAGGCAAAATTTTATGCTGATTTTCATATCTTAAAATGTTAAGTTAATACCGAACGTGTAAGTCAGCGCCCTGGGATAGGCAGAAAAATCGAAACCTGGTGTTAAACCAAATCCCGCTACATTAGCCTCTGGGTCAGGACCTGAATAATTAGTTATTTTGAAGAGATTTTGTCCTGAAGCATACACCCTGCAAGTTTTTACACCTATTTTCGTTAAAAATGCCGATGGCAGACTATACCCCAGTTGAACGGTTTTTAAACGGGCAAACGAAGCATCTTCAATAAACCGGGTGCTCCATAAATTTGCAGAGTTGGCCGATACCCTGGGGGCATAATTGCTGGGATTAGTCGGCGTCCACCGGTCATTATAGCTGGCAAACTGATTGTTACCGACCTGCGTAGGCCTTTCCAGGTAAAACCTGTTGGCATTTAAGTTCTCGCCACCGTAAGACCATTGAATAAAAACATTAAGGTCGAACCCCTTATAAGTGAAATCGTTATTGAATCCACCAATTGCTTTAGGATTGGCATTTCCTATAATACCCTGATCTTCATTTGTGATCTGCCCGTCGCCGTTGATATCTGTATATTTTGGATCACCGGGTTGTACCGTGCTGCGGGTAGCACCAAGCAGGCCCCCGTTCGGCGCAATTACATTGTCTTTTAGAACATAAGCACCATTTGGCAGTTTGTTAAAATCCGTATACTGGTAAACTCCGGCATAGGTATAGCCATAAAAACTTCCAAGCGGTTGTCCCACGCGGGCTATATAGTTAGAGGTAGTTTCTATACCGCCGGCAATACTTAATATATTTTCGCTTCCATCAGTAAGCGCCAGCAGCAAATTTTTATTAAACGATATATTAAAATTACTGCTCCAGCTAAAGTTTTTTGTGCGGATGTTATTTGTATTGATCGTTAGCTCAAAACCCTGGTTACGCGTTTTTCCAACGTTGATTAGTCCGGAACTGAAACCGCTGCTTGTTGGAAAGATTGCGTTAAGCAGCAGGTTCTTGGTATCTTTCCTGTAATAATCTGCTTCAATAGTAACAAGGTTTTTAATTATTCCAAACTCCAGTCCGGCGTCAAATTGCGCTGTAGTTTCCCACCTTAAATCTTTATTGCCAAGGCTGCTGGGGAAATATCCCAGCTGATAATTGTTTCCAAAAATATTTCCTGATGTGTTGGTATGGGTTATTGGCGAAACATAGGCAAAATCAGATACCCTGTTATTACCGGTAAGCCCGTAGTTGATGCGTAGTTTAAGGTTGGAAACGGCAGTCTGTTGCTTCATGAAAGGTTCATCGCCGATTTTCCAAGCAAAACCGCCTGATGGAAAATATCCCCAGCGATTTGTCGGTGCAAATTTAGAGGAACCGTCTGCCCTGAAACTCACCTTAAAAACATATTTGTTCATATAGCTGTAATTGGCAGTGCCACCTATCCCCAAGAGGTTAGCATCTGAACTGTTGGTAACAACAGTTGGCTGCACCGTGCCCGAACTTAAACCGTTGACTCCCAATTCCGGCAAAAGAACCTGCAGTGCGCTAAAGGAACTGCCGAGTGTATGCTGCCATTGCTGCGACACTAATCCAATTACTGTCAGGGAATTTCTTTGATTAAACTGTTTTGTATAAGTCAGAATATTATCCAGCGAATAGTCATTTCCCTGGGAATTACTTATGGAGCCATTTGGACCATAGCTTCCATTGCTTCCGGAATTAGTGTTTTGATTATTAAATATCTCGTTATGGTTCATTTGAATATTGACACCGGCATTTACACGGTAACTAAATGCCTTGTTGAAAGTGTAAATACCATATGTTGTAGCACTGAAGTTATTTCCGAATCTTGCATTATATTCATTTAGAGCTGAAATAGCTGGATTTACTTTGTTTGGCGCATCAGTACCACTGCCCTGATCAGTATCAAAAAGATTATTTAACAAGTTACTATCATCCAGAGAAGAAGTCACCGGACGATAAGACCAAACACGGTAAATTAAATTGTTGGTTACTCCATTCGCTAAGTTATACCTGTCCTCCTGCATCCTTGGAAATGTACCATAAGAATGGGTCGCAGCATAATTTAAGTTAGCGCCAATTTTGAAATGATCGCTGACAGTTTGCTCGATATTTAGCCGCCCCTGGGCACGTTTAAATCCACTATTGGTAATGATACCATTCTGGCCGGTATAACCGCCTGAAATAGAATATCTAGTCTTTTCGCTTCCTCCGCTGACCGATAAAAAGTGGTTGTTAAAAGGTGCGGGCTGGTAAAGCACATTTTGAAAATCCAAAGTTTGCGCATTTCTGTAAGATTCAAGCGTTCTAACGGGGGTTCCATTGGCATCGTTGAAATAATTATTTGTGGTGAAAACAGGATTGAGGTCATTTTGTAGTTTTACAAAATCATAGGCGTTCATCAGCTTAACCCTGCTATTCACGACAGAATTTCCGTAATATCCGTTATATGAAACTACTGGTACACCTATCTTACCCTTTTTAGTGGTAATAATAATTACTCCGTTGGACGCACGAGAGCCATAGATGGCCGTGGAGGATGCATCTTTTAAAATAGTGATAGATGCTATTTCTGCCGGGTTGATATTGTTATTATCAGGATTCTCAATAGCGAGGCCGTCAATCACATAAAGCGGAGAATTACTATTATTAACAGAACTGCTTCCTCGTATAGTGATATTAAAGGAATCGCCCGGCTGGCCATCTGCAGAGATTACCTGAACGCCCGCGACCCGACCTGCCAATGCTTCTTCGAATGAGCGTACTGGCGCTTTCTGCAGATCTTCAACATTAACAGAACCAATAGCACCTGTTAAATCGCTGCGTTTTTCCCTTCCGTATCCTAAATCAAAAATCTTAACAGCTTCCAGCGTTTGGATGTTTTCATTCAATACAACACTTAGTACTTTTTTATTTCCCACCAGGACTTCCTGAGTCTGGTAACCAATTGAACTGAATACAAGTATTGCTTGTTCGTCTGGTACCTTTATAGAAAAACCCCCATCGGTTTTAGTTCCAACTGCCACGCTGCTGGTCTTAACCTTAACCGTTACACCGGGTATTGGTTCTTGTTTACTGTCTGTAACAACACCGGTTATTATGATATCTGCAGCCCTCGACGTCGAAACTATGGGTACAGGTGACGGTTTAACCGTTACGATGATTGACTGACCATAAATTAGATAAGTAAAAGGTTGATTTACAAAGCACTTATCCAAGATCTCTTTTATTGAAGCATTTTTTGCAGCGACAGTTACATTCTTAGAGTTTTTTAAAGTCTCCGAATCATACACAAAATCATAGTTGCTTTGCTTCTTAAGAACTGCGAAGACTTGCTTTAATGAAACATCCTTTAAGTTAACATTTAAGCTTTGTGCATATGAAGATGCACTTACCTTAAAAATACACGCAATCGTTAACAGTAAGGTTAGCTTCATGAGAAAAAATAATTTAGAAAGATAGCAGGGCGCCTTCTCGCACTTACATGCCAAATAATTTTTATACATTTGATTGTTAGGTTTGTAATTGGTCAAATAATTTTAAGCCTGACAAATTGCCGTTAGGTAACAGATCGGGGGCGTGGGTAGCGCCCCTAATCATTATTTGTCAAAAGAGGAGTAATATTTAGTTCATAACAGTGATGCTCCTTTCGTCTATCTTAAAGTGAATCCCGTTTGTTAGTTGCATCATATTTAAAACTTCGTTTATGTTCTTGCTTCTGGAGATTGAGCCACCAAATCTTTTATTCTTAAAATCCCCCTTAAAAACAACGTTGATGTCATACCACCTTGCAATTTGTTTCATAATGCTTTGGATATCCTCGTCGTTAAAAACGAAATAGCCATTTTTCCAGGCGATAGCTTCGTCAAGATCAGCCTGCTTTACGAGAAAGTTATTATCGCTTAAAAGTGATTGCTCACCTGGCTTTAATATTTTTGCCGGGTAATCAACAAGTGTTTTAACTTTAACACTTCCTTCAAAAAGGGTCGTTTTAATAAAATCTTCATCTAAATAATTTTTGATATTAAAATGAGTACCCAGCACTTCTACTGTCTGCCGGTTACAAACTACCCGAAAAGGCGATTTGGCATTGTGGGCAACTTCAAAATATCCTTCGCCTGTTAGCTCTACCCTCCGTTCTGACCCGGGGAATTTTTCCGGATATTTAAGGCTCGAAGCGGCGTTTAGCCACACATGGGTGCCATCCGATAAAACTAACTGATATTGACCGCCACTCGGAATCGTAATAATATTTACGGCATTTTCAACTTTGGCGTCAGCAACTGCTTTATACAGCAACTTCCCATCGTCAGTTTTGGTAATCGTAATGCCGCCACGTTTTGACAACCGGCCTTTAGTCGCCCCGTCGAGGTCGATTTTTATACCATTTGCTAAAGTGAGAATAGCTTTGTTCCGGCCTGGTTGAATTAGTGGTGATATTTTAATCGAAGCAACTTCGGCAGTTTTTCCACCTTTTTGACGTATCGAATAATATAAGCCGATCGAAATGAACATGAGGACAGCCGCAGCGGCCGCGACATACCTAAAAATAGGCATTTGCTTACCACGCTTATCTTCATCCTCAGTCATGGCTTTAAATTTTTGGTAAAAATGATCTTCAAATTGAGGTTCTCCTCCCAAGGAGGCGATCCATGTTTTAAGGTCCGCATCGCCAAAATTCAATTGGGCATACCAATTTTCGAGCTCTTCCCATTCAATCTGGGACAACTCATTTTTATCGTATTTGTCCAATAAATAACGTAAATGCGTTTTTTCCATTCGTAATATCAATAATTGGTTGTACCTCAGCGGTGATATTGAGCGTGATAAATGTAAGACACTTAAATGATGTCCAACCGTTACTGTTAGTAAATTTATTTTTCAAAAATAACTCTTGATGGTAAAATAATTACCCAACTAACTAAGCAGTTGGGTAATTTCGGGCGTTAACTTCCTAATTATTGATCTTAACTACTTCATTGTTAACCAATTTTACTAGCGCCGTGTTTTTAAGGACGTCGAAACTGATCGCTTTTACATTGTCATTGGTCAACATCCCATTGTCAGTTGTATAAACAAACCAATTAGTACCGGTATATTTGATCAGCCCCTTATCAGTACCAATCCAAATCGTGTTATTTATACCAAGAGCCAATGCTTGAATAGTACCCGATATAAGAACGCTGTTGGTGGGTGTATAAAGTATTGCATCTTTACCTGTCCCTCTGATCAGGCCGGTATTGGTGCCTGTCCACAATACATTATTATTGTCTTTCAGTGTGACATTGATTGTGCCTGACAGCGCTTTTTGGGCTTCAGCGGCGGTAGCAGATGTTTGGTTGATTACGGAGTCTTTTTTGCAGCTGGCAATTGTAAGCACAGCTAAAAATATCAGGTATATTACAGGTTTCATATTTTCAAAATTAATGTGGTTATAAAGTTTATTGCGCAACGATTGGCTTACCGGCAAGCGACCCGCTTGGATTCAGGCTGATTTTTACAAGATCCAGTTCGGAACTATTGGAAGATGTTGCACGATGGGCGTAAACATACAACAGGTTTCCCGCGTTAGTAATGTAACCATTACTGTCCGATCCATAATTAACAGTATCCGTAAATATCTGGTACCATTTGGCGTAGGTTTCGGAAGATTTAGAGGCAAAGATTGTTATTTTGCCTGAAACGATGCACACAGCATACAACACGTCATTCACAACATCACAGTACAATTTAGGCCGGCCAAGAGAATTTGTTGCCCCTGGTAAAGTAAGTTGTTTGGTAACCCAGGTTCCAGCAGTGCTGCGCCAGACATGATAATAGGTGTCGGTGTCGCCGCCGGCAACTTTAGCATAGCGAAGGAAAGTATGTACACGGTTTTCATTATCCACAGTTTCACCCTGATTATTGGTTTCAGAATAGGCATTACTAATAGGTTTTACAACCAGTCCCGAGGAGTTCAGATTCATAATCATTCCACCACCTCCAACCTGTGTACCGGCACTGTTATACCAGGTTTGTCCATTATCAGCGCTACGTGCATAGCAAAGATCGTGGTTGGTCGAAATAGATGATGACGATTCCCGCCAGCACCAGGTCAGATAAAGAACGCCATCTTTACACCTGATGTCATTGGGATAGGCACTTCGGGAAGTATTCCCCATATAGCTGCCGGTCCGGTTGATAATTTGAGTCGGTGTACTCCAGGTCGGCATGGGAAATGCTGAATACTCAGCTACATAAGTATCGCCGTCTCCTGACCCGCCTTTTCTATAAAAAAGGAGTAAATTAGAGTCCTTACCAACAACGAAATTAGGGTAAGTAAGCTGGGTTATGGAAGTAGTCGATGGCGGGAGATAGTTTTTCATCGGGGGAAATAGTGTTCCGTTAAAATCCGCATCGGCAACCGTGGCTGCACCCGCACCGGATTGCCGGTAGCGAAGCGTTGTTACGTGATGGCCATACGCCAAGTGGATCGAATTATCCTGAGGGCTAACACCTACAGTAGGTGTACAATGAGAATCAATCGAATTTTGAACGTCCGGAAATCTCATCCGCACCCAGGAACTACCGAAAGCCGTGGATCTGCGGGCTAAAGTTAGCCTCCGGTCGACGTCCCAGTAAGTAGCGAATATGTAATTACTTGTAACCCATATTCCGCATTGACTAAAACCTTGCACGGTTAATGAACCCGGAAAATCTACGCCTTGTGCAACATAGGCATCGGATATAATCTCGGAGCGTTCAGAAATGCTGGCAGATTGTGCAGACAAATGGACATAGGAAAAGAGGGATAACCCAAAAAAAATAATTTTTTTCATCATCATCATCATAATTTAATTGGTTAATAATAAAATTGGTATAGCTCCTCAGGTTGAGCGCTTATATATACACGACACGGTCAGCTCACACAACCGTTACAGAAATCATCGATAATGATAAATTTTTTTTTTATAGATATTTAATTCGATATTTACTTTTGTCTTGACCTAAGTTATAAGCGTATTAAAATTATTGATGATCATAGTGATGCTGAACTCATTGCATTATGGCAATCCGGCCATGAGCATGCTTTTGAGCGTCTTTACAAAAGACATTTCATTAAGCTGCTTGCGCTGGCAGTCAATAAAACAAATTCACGGGAAAGCGCTGAAGAAATCGTCCAAAATACATTTGTTAAATTTTTCCAGCACCGTGATTCCCTGGCTCCAGATATTTCAGTGCGGGCTTATCTTTATGTAATTTGTAAAAATCAAATTCTCAATCACCATCGCGATAAATTGGTGCAGAACAGATATGAGGAGCATTTGTTGCATTTTACCGCGCAGCATGAAGACCTGGCAGCCCAGATTGAGGCTAAAGAGCTTCAACACATTATAGATCAAGAAATCGAAAATCTGCCTGAAAAATGCAAAGCCGTTTTTATGTTGAGCAGGGGCCAATACCTGTCAAACCGGGAGATAGCAAATCAACTTAGCATTTCAGAAAATACCGTTGAGCAGCACATGCGAAAAGCTTTAGGCCGGTTGAGGATTTCACTTTCCAGATACATGGGTATAGCTATATTTATTTTTCTGATGGGTAAATAATGTGAAATAAGTTAAGACTTACTTTACGATTGGCTTGGATAGATAAAAGTTGCCCCTTTCCTGAAATTTTTGATAACCGATCTTTTAGGCCCTCCGTGATTTGTACCAATTTTTTGTTCATCGTCGAATATCAGACACTAAGTTCAATCTATGATATTATTCCGGGCTGGGATACTTAGCCGTGATTGACGGAGTAATATAGCCTTTCAACTGTTATAAAGTATAGCCATCGTAAACTCCTGCTTTAAAGATTGTTGGTTTTCCCTCCTTTACTTTCAGGGTCCGGCCGTTGACGACTAGTGCATGCTTGGAACTTACAGGCAGTGATACATTGGCCGTAATATCAGGAGGGACTGTAAAATGAAATTTCGTGCAATTGGAAATCATCCTTTGCCAACTTACCTTCACTGGCCCAAACTCGGTCACAACAGTTCCATTGGCTTGCTTTAAGTCCCCTAACCGCGGATTAATCGTTATGGATTTATTGAACACCGGCCCGTTAATACGGACACCTAATACATATGAACTGAGATAGTAAGCAGGCAATATACCATAAATATGTATTTTTGAACCTTTATTAAAATCCTCCCAGGTGGTCTGCCAGGCAGAAGTCGTCATCGGTTGCCAATTTTTACTCATCATGGCCAAAACCTCACTGTCAAGATCATCCCTTCCGAGGTCATATAACAATTTGTAAATGACATATTGTGACATCGGCGCATGTGACTGATCGAGATTTTTTAATACCCATCCAGTAACACGTTTTTTTCTTTCGGCTCGTACTATATTTTTATCCAAAGCAAACACAGCTGCAATTAATGTTGGCTGCCAATAATTTTCGATAACATGAGGATTATCGGAATGTTTGTTGAAGTAACCTCCGTAATAGCTGCCGTCTTTTTCGTCCCATAACAAACGGTCATAGTTCCGGGCGAGATCACTTGCGGCAGCAGTATATTTTTTGAACTGGGCTTGATTCCCAATCTGCTGCGCTAAATAAGCAGCATCAGTATACGCGCTGTAAACAAAAGCATTTAACGCAGCACCATTGCAAACCTGATAAATTAACGGATTGTCCCAGGTCGTCCAATCACGGGCCTCAACTAATCCGTTTGCAGTAGTATGATCGGTAAACCATTGCAGCAATCTTTGTAAATTTGGCCATACCTCTCTAACCAGCTTTTTATCGCCGGTACTTTCATAATATTTTTTTAGTCCGTTAACCCAATCGCATGCCCTGTCTTCCATAATGGCATGCTTATCCCAACGTTCAGAACAGGTATGGGCTTTCATCATCCCATCCTCTCGCTGGGTCAGTGCAACTCTCCTGATCATATCTTTCAACAACCTCGCATCGCTCCATAATGGTTTGCGCTTGCTGCCCGGCCCACTCATCATAACGCGCGTACAATCAAAAGCAGGCGGGTCGCAGTCCATCCATTCCACACGTTCACGGTCTGCACAATCAACATAAGCATCTTCACTTAACAACTTTAACGTATTAGCAGATATTGACCATATTTTGTTCAATAATGTATTTTCGCAATTGAACGTGCCGACTTGCTTAAATGGATATAAAACTTCCACCGCCTGCTGTTTAGCGAATGTTACCGCACCTGCCTTTATATAAATTTTCATGGTATTAAAAGCATAAGTATCGCCCCCGATATATGTTTGCACACCTGCCTTACAGATGTACTTATTCATTCCGGAAGCCGAATTACCAGGAAGGCCAAAACGAACGTCGAACTCTGTTCCTGCCGTTGCATTCAATGTTAATTTGGGGTAGGCTTGCACAATGCGCGAAAAATTCAATATTAACGAGTCCCCTTTGACAAGCTGTTTTCCGTTTGATAAACCAGCTACCGGCTCAATTTCGGTTTCTTTAAGCATCGGTATGGAGCGTTCATGGATCAAAGGCCATACCTGATGATCTTCGGTATGAATTGTTTGTGCATTTTTCCAATCTGAATCATCAAAATAAGGCATTATCCAATCCGGGTCAAATTTAGTTGCGTCTATATTTTCAGATATAGAAGACCATGTTCTCCTCTGATCGCCATACGACCGATTGCAGGTGCTTTTCCAACTTTTGTCCGTATTAATATTTAAATGCTCGCTGCCGGAAAAAATATCAAGCTGTGCAGTTAGACCTGGTAAATGTTGCATTATTCTGCCCGTTGGGCTATCCCGATGGACTAGTATCGCTACACAATTATCGCCTGTATTCAAGTATTGCGTTACTTCGATCTCATCGAATTCCGGTCGCTTATTTTCAAATCGTGATGGTCCGCGGCATACATAAACACCATTGACAAAAAGCTGATAGCGTGTATATGAAAATATTCTGACGCTACCCTTTAAAGGTTTTTTTGGCAGATTAAACTTTCTTCGGAAAGAAGCATGTTGATACGGTGTATTGATACTATCCGTTACCCATATCATGGTTTTATTGAGATCACCAATCGGCTCTGTTATAGAATGCCGCGCAATTAAAGGATTATGCTGCGCAAATCCATCACATACATTGAAGAGCCAAAAGCCTAAAAGAAAGACTACTATTTTCAATCTCATTTATAATTACTGAATAAATTACCATAAAATTAACGGGAAAGGGTGTTGAACCGTTATAACATAAGACACGGTTAAAGCCGCTAACCGTTATCAGCTTCCTAATCAGGGTCAAATTAATATTAATAGATTACTTACTTTTCTTTTCTCTACCCAAAACATGATAATAGCTTAAGATGGCTAAAGGAGCCATCGGGCAGAGTGAAACTGGAGCTTGATGATCTTTTTTATGGCGGCCTGATCGATCAAATGATTATTGAAATCAGTCACCGGCTGCGCCGCATCCTTATAAAGGTCCAGACCATAGCTTTGCAGGCTGTCAGGTTTATCCCGGGGATGCATTGAGGGCGTTTTCACTTCCGGACCATCGCTTAAAAAATAGTTATCAATAAATGTGTTGCTACCGCCGACTATATCTTTGACCCATATAATTTCAGTGCTGTGCGTTTTGAAATAAGGTGTCCGGCGTTTCTGCGGCGCACGGCTGAGCTTGCCGCCAAACAGGTTATGGTTAAAATTCCCGCCTTCCGACCAATCGCGGAACGCTATGGCCGATAACATAACATTATTATCAAATGTATAAGGGCCATGATTCACTTCAGCAAAGCAATCAGCATAATCATTATTGTTGAATACATTACCGGTGATGTGCGTTCCCTGTGCCATCCAATCCAACCAAAGACCAATAAAAGCGTTTCTGACCTTATTGCCTTTAATGAGTACATCAATTGCGCCATGGATCTTGATTCCCGCCATTTCTGCACCGTAAAAGTTACGTTGTGTATAGATATCATGAATATTATTATTTACTATCTGGCTGTTAATAGCCCCCAGGCTGCCACAGATGCCAGCAGCACCGCAATTATAGATGGTGTTATTGCGAACAATATGCGAGCCGATATTTTGCTTGTTCCAGTCGCGCCCGGCAACCAGTTTGATCATTTCATTATAGATATAAGAACCGTCTTTGGACATGTCCGCCGACCAGGGATTCTGCCCGGAAGCGCGGTCCTTACCGAGGGTAATCCCAACACACTTACTGTTGCTGATTGTATTGTTTTCAATAACCCAGCCCTTACTCCAGTTTGTGCCGATCATACCGACCTGCTCAGCAGTTGGGGCAGCCCACTGGGTTGCGGCCTGACTCATAATAAATCCCCTGACGGTGATATTGTTTACACCGGTTTTAACCGGGTAAAAACAGGAAGCGCGCACATTGATTTCTACAATATCTCCCTTATCCAAATGCGGGAAGTGCGCGTAGATAATGGTTTGTCCGTTTATTTGTTCCGTGGACCACCCCGGGCCTTCCTCAAGCGCCTGACCGTTCAGATACACTTCGCCCGTATGTAACTTCCTGTCCTTGAGATAAAACCAGTCGCCATAAATCAGGTCACTGTAGGGGTTATATGCGCCAAAAAAGGTATTTGGTAGTACAAGTTTCCAAGTGCCGGGACTTTCAAGTGTCCAGCCTGTCATAATTTCCGAGCCGCGGATTTCGGGCTTTTCGTTTTTACCTGCACGATAAGTCAGACCGGATGTTGCAGGCGCGACCAACTCGCGGTAAATACCCCTATGCACCGTAATAACATCACCGGCAACGGCTACCGCAGCGGCCTCGCTGATAGTCCTAAACGATTTTGGAAAATGTCCGTTTTTCGAAACGTGGTATTCCGTCGCATTTCCCAAAAGCGAAAGGCAACAGAAGTATAGCGTAATTAGTCTATACATAGCGATTTTTTAATAGGTTCATTATCCAGACGTTTAGGCTAACCTTTGCAAATAATAACCCGCTCACTTTTATCTTAACTACCACGATGGTTTCCACTCCAATAAAGAAATGACCTGTGGACTCAGGTTATTGGTTGTCTCTGCATCACCCTGCTCAACCTTTTGTACAAACAAATCAATAATGCCCCGTTTCAGCCATAAATCGGTATCATAGCTTGGCTCCCACATATCAATGCTTTGTTTACTTAAGCATTTTGTTTCCCACTTTCCTTTGCTTATATCACTGCACATGGTAACAGTGATGCGATCACCCTGCTCAGCGTCCCGGTAAATTATCGCAGCCTGAACGATCGACTTAACGGTTCGCACAATTAACTGGGGCCTTGACACCGGTATTCTTTTCGTACCGCCGCCTGAAAGTGAAAAAGAGGTTTTGCGATCGGAGATCTGCTGAGTATTCCATCGGCCGTTTTTCAGATAAACCAGCCGGTTTTGCGGAACTGCACTATCAGCAGTACGCCAATAATGAACATCGTATACATCTCCGGAATCTCCCGCGGCTATGGATGTGGTATTGATAAGATCGCTGTTTTCTGGGATACGCGCTGCGTACTCAGCAGTTTTTTCAGTAATAGGCAGATCATATTTTTGATTGTCACTTCTTTCCCATGTTACTCCCCCATCTCTCGACTTGGCATAGGCTAGATCATGGTTGCTCGCCACATCTGGCGATTCTCTCCAAACCCACATAATATGTATTATTCCATATTTATCCACAGTCATCTCCCAATAAGGACTGCGTTGCTTTTCGCCGTTAATCCAGCCGTTTTGTATCTGCATCCATTTTTTCTCGCGGACATCATACCGGTTGAGGACGAGATTCCCATTACCTGAGGAGCCATCCCGGTATAAAAAAAGCAAATCGCCGTTTTTCAATTTGTAGAATTCAGGGTACGTGACATTAGCCTCATTTAAACCCGTCATAGGTAATTCTTCAGTAAGTTCCAATGATCCCGGAGTGATGCTTTTACAATATCTCAATCCATTGACATGATGATCCCAGGAAACATGCAAATATCCATCCCCATCCACTGCAATGCTTATAATACGGTGCGCGTCGTTGGCATTACCTTGATATTGGCTTATCTTGATTTGCCATTTATCTGATCCGATTAATCTCTTTGCTAAAACCAGTTTTTGGTCGGCATTATAATAAGCCACATATTGGGTATTATGGTAGCTCGTGACAGAATTTCTACGTAGAATATTAGCATTAACCGAGTTTTTTGCCCACCCTTCACCAATTTTAAACAACCTGGTATTACCTGCCGCCGGAATTTGCTGAGCACATGCGATATTTATATTTAAGAATATCAAAAGGAAAAAAATTCTGATTTTGGGTATTAATTGCTTAAAATCTTTCATAGTAATAAATTTTTCGTGAATTATCAGTAACGCCATAATAATTAACATATAATATCTTTTTCATCTGATGAATTCTTCTTTTTGTACTTAGCAATGGCTTGTTCAATTTTATTCAATGTTAAAATTTGGTTAACCGCACAAACAAAATGTCATTCTCCCTGATAAGCAATTGCTTCTTAAGATTATTATTAACAACATGCATTGTTTGCGACGTAACAGGAAGCCCGCTCGATAAGTGCTGCAAAACACTGAGCTGGTTTTGAGACAGACTTGCCGGTAAACCCATATGTAAATACATTGTAAAAGGGTCATTTTCTTTATAGCCGGTTTCAAAGAGTTGCATCCGGTAATATCCATTAGGAATATGGCTAAGCTCCAAATTAATTGTTCCCTTGTCCGCAGCGGGATGATCTTTTCGAAAATAGGACTGATTAGCCTCAGTCCCTTCATTGGGATATGTATAATCATAGATTAATGCAGTTATTTCACCCTTTTTGTCTTTGCAAATCCAGGACTGTTTGTCTAAGTTTACCAATTCAGTTGATCCAAGCTGCCGCAGATATTGATAAGCATAGTAGGTTGGTTTTTTGATGCCTTGTAGATTGATTAGCCCAAATCCACCCTCGAAAGGCCTGGCGGGAGGGCCGGCCTCCTCAAACACATCGGTAAAAACCCAATATGACATTGAATTTGCAGTAAGCTCGGTATTTTTTAATGTATTCAGGACGAAGGTAGCGTTCTGATAACTGTCATGAACCGGATCTTTTGAGGAGTATGAACTGCTCCATTCGGTAATATGCAAAGCCGTTTCTGGAAGTTTTGACCTTAGTATCAGCCTCTTAACTGAATCGATTTTTTGTGCGATGCTATTGGGGTTTTTACGTAAAGACTGCATCTTTACCCCAAATTCGTCAAAACCCGCACCAACAACGCCATAATCATGTGTGGATATAAAATCAATGGGTATATTATTTTGATAGCAGTGATTAATCATTTCAGTGATCCAGGCAGTTCCTGCAGTAGCCGGTCCGCCAACTTTATACCCTGGGTTAAGGCTTTTAACAGCTTTGACAGTAACATCGTATAACATAAAATAATCGTTCATGCTGCCTACGGAAAAAGCAGGGTGATTAGGTTCATTCCAAATCTCAAACGGCCATTGTTCCACTTCTTTAACCCCATACCGTACTTCAAAGTGCCGCAAGAGTTGGGTGATCAGTTCAGCCCATTTCGCATAAGAGACGGGAGAGGTCACATTTGCTTTCCACCAAAAAACAGTTTTATTATTTTGTTTTAAGGCGGAAGGCATAAAAGATAACTCTACAAAGGGCCGGATATGACATTCCTGCAAATAATCAAACAGCTCATCAACGTACTGCCAATTGTATACCGGATCGCCCTTGCTGTTCTCGGTATAAACGCCCATGTCGTCGTGAAGCAGTCCGTGAAAACGGATATACCGAAAGCCGATATCCTTTTGTACTTCGGCAAGTTGCTTTTGCCAGTCAGCTCTTAACCCTTCGTTTGCACGCCCCGCTCCTACACATTCATTATAAACCTGGCTTCGGGGGCCTTTGATAACTCGCAAATCGGCCTTAATGTTACGAACCTGCTGTGCGCTCGCAATACCTACAAAAATAAATGAAAAGGAAAAAACAGCTAAAACGTACTTAAATATTTGTATCATATCTGAAACACTCCCTATGCAATTGTTGGCTATACAATTGGTTTGTTCTATACTTTTATTCTACTCACGTTCAATTTTCAAACCAATCACTTGCCAATCCGGTATGTTTGCCGGTTTCTTTATGATCAATGCATCATCTGTTATTTTCCAATCCAATCTTTCGGTAACTCCCATCATCCTTACAGATGTGATTTTTTTGTCATTATATTTTGAGCTTTTTCCCAAAGATTTAATGTGGATTTCGTTATTCGGTACTCCGAGGAGGTAAGCATACAACACATTGCCTTTGGTAGTAAACCGTATATCTTCAGCGGTGTACTTTATTTTCCCTTCGTTAAAATTACCTGCTTTTACCACAATTCTATTTGCAGGTATTTCACCATACACCTTCCATGGACGGCTTCCATAAATACCTTCGCCATTGGCTGTGATCCATGTACCTATTTCGTTTAACGTCCTTACTAATTCCGGCTCTACGTCGCCTTCGGGGGTCTGTACAATGTTAATCAGCAGGTTGCCGTTCTTGCTTACTATATCGGTTAGCATCTGCAATATTTCGGTGGAGGTTTTATACTTTTGGCCAGTTCTGTAAAACCAGTCTCCTATCGAGGTATCTGTTTGCCATGGATATGGGCTTATACTATCCTGTACGCCTCGCTCCAGGTCCTGTACCCATTTACCTTGCGACGGTTCTTTGCAATTATAAACAGCTGTCATTTTCCCTTTATTGAAAGCTAAATTGCCATTATAATAATTGGCCAGCATACTACGGCCCACATCACCAAAAGGCAATTTGCTGTCGGAGTATAGCAAGTCAGGGTGATAGGTATCGACCAGTTCTTTAACATCGGCATACCATTCTTTTATCCAATCGGGATTAGTAGATAACCATGCTTTATCGCCGGGGGCTGCTTTGGTATGATATAAGTCGGCGTACTGCGGGTCGTTGCCGTCATAAGGAATTCCCTTGTAAGGGCCAGTTGTATCAGCACTATGAGCAGGTTGAAACCAGGTGTAACTGGCGGCCAAATGCTCAGATACGCCAAAATAAAGCCCTTGCTTTTTGGCTTCTTTTTGCCATATGCCTACTACATCCTTATGCGGACCCATTTTTACTGCGTTCCACCTATGTATTTTTGAATTCCACAAAAAGAAGTTATCGTGGTGGCTGCCCATGCTTACAAAATATTTGGCGCCCGCTTTCTTGTATAGAGCCATTAATTTGTCCGGTTCCCACTTCTCCGCTTTCCATAAAGGTATAATGTCTTTATAACCAGTTTTCGAAGGGGGGCCGTACCTTGTCAAGTGATCTTTATAGTCGGGTGAACCTTCCTGGTACAACTTTTTGGCGTACCAATCGCCCTGCTGGGGAACTGCCTGCGGTCCCCAGTGAGCCCATATACCAAATTTGGCGTTCCTGAACCATTCTGGATACCTGTATTGTTTTAAGGACTCATCAGTGGCCTGATAAGGGCCGGTGTTTACAGGTATCTGCTGTGCTTGTACAGCCTTTGCAAATTGCAACAACGTACCGATTAAAATTAATGTAGCGAACCGCCATTGTTTGTTTTTCATTTAATTGCTATATTATGAATTAGTTAACGTTTACCTTTAAATTGTTTCCTTATATATCTCATAAGCAAGTATTTAGACTTACTTTAATGCTTTGGTCGGTTTCGGATTGCAGCCTTTAAATTATCCTATGAAATGCTGATCCAATACAACGCTCATTCGAAACTGAACCAATCAATTCTCAAGTCGGCAGTTTTCGTAACACCGCGAAAAACCAAACAGATATTTAAATCACCAAATCCGTTTTTCAGTATGCAGGATTCATTTTTATAAATACCATTTCCACCTGTTGTAGAAATTTTTATTGTACCTAATACCTTGCCCTTTGCACTATTTTGCCTGATTTCAATAGCACCAGATTGTTTTCTACATGCTAATCTGAAAGTTATTTTAGCCATGGCATGTACACCACGGATATGGGGATAGTACATAGCAGTTCCCTCAGAAATATTCCTTACCTCAAAAGTTGTTTCACCTAGTTCATGTTGAGTCGCTTGGCGCGCTGAAAAATAATCTTCTGCTTCAACTTTAGCCGGGTTGTATTGACCTACGCCTGTCTTGTTAAGTTTCACGGTTGCTATTTCGCCATTGGTTTTATAATGAAGGTAACTGATTACAGAGTTTCTGAAATGGGGAGTAGAGCCGGGATAACTTTGATCATTACACATAAAGTACCATTGATTATGAAATTTAAATATAGACCCATGTCGGTCATAAGTTAAAGCTTTACGAAAAACGGTATCGGTGTTTTCCCTGTTAATTAAACTGCCTTTGTATTTGTAAGGTCCGTATGGATTATTGGCCATCGCGTAATAGCAGCCCCAGGATAAGTAAAATAATTTTCCACGTTGATGTAGAAAAGGTTTGTCGTCGGTTTTCCCTTCACCGTAGGGACCATATTTTCTATCCAAAATTATTTTTCTGGGCGGCTCTGCCAAAGAAATCATATCTGGGTTTAATTTGGCGATATAAAAGTCCCATACTCCAAATACGATGTAAGATGTACCGTCAGACAATTGCAGGATCCCAGGGTCTCGGGCTTCTGTTGGCGTTACATTTTCTGCAATTAAGGGTTTTCCCAAAGGATCATGCCAGGGCCCATTGGGACTATTCCCTACGACAACGCCAATCTCTTTCGGCCCTTTAGAAAAATAAAAATAATAATGTCCGTTTCTGCTTATAGCATCGGTCGCCCAACATTGATTAAAAGTTTTCCGGTGATAAGTTTGTTCAGGATACAAAACAGATTCTTGCCGCCAGTTAATCAGATCCTTAGAAGACCAGACCCACCAATTATTCATTACAAATGTTTTGTTGTTAATTGATGAGTCATGAGTTGCGTATAAATAAGCGCGGCTTCCATACACTCTAATCTGTGGATCACATAAACCTATTCCGGGCTTTATAGGATTCTGAGCTTTCAGAATTCCTGAAGTTATGAGTAAAAGCGTGATTACAACTACCTTTGGTGTTAAAATCAATTGTAGACTGAAGCCTTTAATTATTCTACCATAATTTTTAAACGTATCATTGTAACTGATAAAGCTGTGAGTCAAATGTTTATAAGTGCGTACTGCAAACTCTTTCATCTTATATCTATTAAAATTTAATGACTTTATTATATCTCAACATTGCTTCTATAAAATAATAATCCGCATAGGAAAGCGGCACATCAATTTGAGATTTTGCGGGAAAATTTCCTACACTATGTTTCAGTATAAATCCGCCATTCGTCCCGTACTTTGCTTGATAAGTATCCGATGATAGTGTTACGATTATTGTTTTAGCTGCGTTATGATATTTGCTTCCTGCTGAACCTTGCACATAGCTACTCAATTCAACTAGTGCTGATGCCATCACAGCCGCCGCTGAGGCATCCCTGTATACATTGGGTTCTCCAGGCGCATTATAATCCCAGTAAGGTATCAGATCAGACGGTAAATGCAGATTGTTCAAAATAAATTCAGCAATATGGGTTGCCTGATCCAGGTATTTTTTTTCACCTGTCTCGCGATACATCATGGTAAAGCCATAAAGTCCCCAAGCCTGTCCGCGCGCCCAAGAAGAATTATCTGCATAGCCCTGGACCGTTTTTTTCTCTTTCACTTTTCCTGTTTGTGCATCATAATTAATTAAATGGTAAGAGCTGTAATCCGCGCGGAAATGATTCTTCATCGCTGTATTTGCATGTGCGACAGCGATTTTATAGTAACTTGAATCGTGTGTTGTTTTCGTTGCCCAGAAAAGCAGTTCCAGGTTCATCATATTATCGATGATGACCAAAAAATCAGATGAATTAGTAGAGTTCCAGGACCTGATGCTTCCAACCTTCGGGCTGAAGCGTGTAGAGAGAGATTTTGCGCTGTTGAGGAGTATTTGCCTATAAATTAATGATGAATCCATTTTATAAGCATTTCCAAAACTATTGTACATCATGAACCCAATATCATGAATTGTTGTGTTATATTGCTCTTTAGCCAGTTGACCCATTATCCGGTCTGCTTCAGCTTTTAATTTGATATCACCTGTCGCTTTGTAAAGCAGCAGTAGTGATCCCGGATAAAATCCACTTATCCAATCGTCTGATTTCCCGGTCTGAAGCTGGCCGGATCTCTCGTCATAGGATTTAGGAAAATCATCACTGGAAATAATCCTGCTTGCAAGATATTCGTACTGTTTGGCTCCGTCCGCCAGGTTTTGTTTTATCATTGCGGCTATCGTCTTTTCTGACCGCCCTTGCCTGTTGAACATAGAACAACCATATATGGAAAAAAACAGGACTACCGTAAAAAAATAAAAATTAAAATATTTGTTAAAATTATTCATCTGTTATTAGGCTCAACTTTTGTTAATTCATGTAAGTAGCACAAGCGCTTTCCAATTTATAATAGGCTTACTGCTGTATTGAGTTTATAGCAGCAACAATCATATAACACACAAAGCGGGTTTAACCGTTAGTCTATTATTAGTTTTGTTATGACGGACTATGAGGAGCGGTTCATTTACATTTCAAAGTCCTTATATTCACATTTTTTGACGTTGCCAGCGAGTTGGTAATATCTCCACAAGCAGGTGCAAAAAATCTGGTCATCGCTGAGAGAAACGATATTTTTCCTAAGTTACATTGTTGTTGCTCCGGCATTCCCGGAGAACCACTAATTCGGCATTGAAATTACTTTATCAATCGCGCTGAGCCGGTGGTCACACCTAAACAAATTACCCTTATCCGGCTCGCCAATCGGAGATACCCATCATCGTTGAAACGCGAAATTAATAACGGACTGGAGCAACTAGGCATGGATCCATATACAGCTTTCATGCTGAAAAGGTTACGTTAAAGCAGCAAGCTAAAATAGTAGAACGCGTTCAAGTTTACTTTTGGTTGCGAACGGATTCAATTTTCTGAAAATGAAATTTGATCACCGACATATTGTGTTCTCTTTTACTTTGATTAATACGCTGTTAAGACATACGTACTACCGGCTTTTGTATGAAGATCATAGACTTTTGTCGGCGGAACTACCATCCCCATGATCTTAGTTTCGTCAGCGATAACCGGTGCTTTAATCAGATCAACTTTGAAAAATGGGTTTGGGTTTTGCGTCGTTTCCCTAACCGGTGCTAACTTCCAATGACTTTTCAATTCATTCGGTAAGCGGAGCCTGCAATTGCCGCCCAGCCTGGATTTAATTACTAAACGCGTAATTTTATGGTTTGCCCAATCCATATCGATCACAAAGCCTCCGCGGGCAATAATTCCTTTGATGGTGCCCGAAGACCAGGCACTGGGCAAGGCCGGTAAAAGATGAATATCACCATCATAACTTTGCATGAGCATTTCCGTAATCCCTGCCGTGCAGCCAAAATTTCCGTCGATCTGAAAGGGCGGATGCGCGTCAAAAAGGTTTGGATAGGTTCCACCTCCCTGCCCCTTTGCGCCGTCTATAGTAGCAGGCTTTAATTCTTGTTTAAGTAGATCAAAAGCGTGGTTACCGTCCAGCATGCGTGCCCAGAAATTCACTTTCCAGCCCATAGACCAGCCTGTTGATATGTCTCCGCGACTGATCAGTATGTTTTTGGCCGCCTCGGTCAGTTCCGGATGCCGGTAGGGCGACATCTGCTTACCAGGGAATAATCCGAACAGTTGAGAGATGTGTCGGTGCTTGTCGCCCTGTTTATCAAGATCGTCGAGCCATTCTTGTAATTGCCCCCATTTCCCAATATGCATAGGTGGCAAGCGGTCTTTTTTCGACTGAAGTGTATCAGCAAAATTCTTGTCCACCCCGAGTGTTTTTGCAGCGGCTATCGTGTTCGAGAACAACTCAAAAACAATTTGATTATCCATTGTCGTACCCTGGGTGAGTGACACCGGTCCGGCAATGCTGTCCCGCATGAATTCATGCTCGGGCGACATGGACGGGGAAACGACCAGCCATTGATGTTCCCGCTCTTCCTGAAGCGCATCGACAAAATACATAGATGCCCCTTTAAGGACCGGGTAAACTTCTTTGAGGAAAGATTTGTCGCCGGTATAAAGGTAATGCTCCCATAAATGTTCTGTCAGCCAGGCGCCCCCGGTAGGAAAGATACCGTAAAAAGCTTGGTCAACCTGACCCGAAATGCGCCATATGTCAGTATTGTGATGCGCCATCCACCCACGAGCGCTATACATTTTTTGCGCACTCTCCTTTCCGGTTACTGACAAGTCTTTGATCAAATCAACTAGAGGTCCGGTGAGTTCACTCAGGTTGGTTTCCTCAGCAGGCCAATAATTCATTTCTGTGTTAATATTGATCGTGTATTTTCCGCCCCACGGCGGAGCCGTAAGCTGATTCCATTTTCCCTGCAGGTTGGCAGGTTGGTTTCCTGGTTGTGAAGAACAGATCAACAAATATCTGCCGAACTGGTAAAACAAGGGAACAAGGCTCATATCGGTGCCGTTATCAAAATCTCGGATGCGTTCATCCGTCGGTTTATCCGTCGCTAACGAATGACCAAGCCTAAAAGACACCCGGTAAAAATAACGCGTGAAAAAAGCAATGTTTTCACGGAGCAG
>Ga0116227_10006972_pt1 | contig 22477 bp, 19 predicted proteins | sample S1TSphgellanicum_FD_89693 | JGI IMG/M metagenome (GOLD analysis project Ga0116227, IMG submission 89693) | Host-associated microbial communities from peat moss isolated from Minnesota, USA - S1T2_Fb - Sphagnum magellanicum MG | ecosystem: Host-associated > Plants > Peat moss > Unclassified...
GTTCTTTGTATGTCTAACAAATTAATTTCTACCCCCCCCCCTCCCCCCCCCCGCCCGCCCCCCTTTCTCAATAGAAGTGACATATTTTTACAATGTTTTACACAACCATGTAAACCATATAAGTGTATTTTACACTTGCACTTACATGGCTTTACTGAACATAAAATAAATTTACATGGTTTTACAATTACATGAAATGTAAATAAATTTCATTACAACATTGGACACCTAAACCATATAGACACAAAACATTGCATAGGACTCAGTTGTCAATGAACTTCAACTAACTTGAGATACGGTTTCACCTTGATAACCCATTCTATAAGAACTAAGTCCTACATATAAGTAGATAGGTAGGAAAATAGATGATTACCTTATAAATGCATGGTTTATAACAATAGTTTTTACTACCTACCTTAAGTAGATGGTTTATATGTTTATATCAATGTTGGGCGATTTTTAAAGTTTTGTTAACCTCAGTAATGTGGGTTTTGGAGGACCTTTTTAAGAACTACCAATGTTGGATCAGGATTTCATTGAGAAACTCCATTATGAATTTGGATCTAGGTCTGGGTCCAAGTGTACAAGGTGAATAAAAAGCATGAATTTTTACCATATACAACACAAACTTCTTAAGTCACAATTTGACAATAATAGTTGTGTGAAATTTAATTTTATAAGTTTGTATTGTTTAGACATTAATGTTATACATTTATTCACAATGTCTAGATATGAATATCATGTGCACTATTTATACATGAGACATGAACCTTTGTGTCTAAACATGTACAATACAAACCTATGAAAAAATAAATTTCACACAATTACTATTGTCAAATCATTATTCATGAAGTTTGTGATGTATGTCATAGGTTTCAATCCAAATTTCATGAAACATGACAAATGCACAAATTTACAGATACAATAAAGTAGGTGTAGGTGAAGGGAAAAAAACATCCACAATAGTTTCAAAATAACTCTTCATAACCTAACTTTTTGATAGTGACATCTGAAAAAATTATGGGAAAAGCGCATTAACACTTTCTCCTAAGATGTTCAATGAATCTGGTGGTTGAACAATTGCATGATGGCTAGGGTTCTACTTATAAAACTCTTTGTATGCGTGGTTGGGTTTTAGGGGAGGTTTCGTCATTGTTTGTGGAAAGGTGGCCGGATTCCACCAATGCTTTTACTTTTTGCTATCCTGCCAATTTGAATCTAGAAACTCAAGTAGAGACTTGGGCAGTGTTTAGAAAACTACCCAACATTGGGTTATACCAGTCTTGGCCGACTTTTTTTTTTTAAATAACGATCAAGTAGGATTTTTCCTGAAATTGTTTTGGGGACCACACGTGTTATTAATATCAATATACACATTTTTGGTTGCCAGGTAGGTTATAAAAAAAATTGGGTAATAATTGGTGGTTATGAATAAGAATAGGTTATCAAATAACTAGTTGATAATTGTCTATTGTCCTGCTAATTATCAGTCAGTTATAAGGTTTTTTAAATCTTTTTTAATTATTTTTTTTTTTTCTGTTTTAGTGTTTATAGATTGATAGCCTACCTAGTTGATAATTAGTTCTTCCAAGTAGGTTATTAATTTTTGAAAATTCAATCCTGGGAAATTTTCAATTTAACTGGTTATCAAAAAACTCATAATAATTATGCGTCTGCCTAAGCATTTGGCAAATGTCTAGTGGTAGGAAAGAAAAAGAGATTTTAGAACACTGAAGCTTCTTTGAATTTGATTTTACAGTAAAAAACAGTCCTATTTTTTTTAGTGTTTGTTGCAAGTAGTCTTATTGAACATAATACACCAGCAGGGTTTTCAAAAACATAATTGCCTGAATCTGTGGGCATTATGTTTTGGAAAATCATGTCATTTTTTCCGCCATGATACCTGGTTGGTATCCAGTGTGTACGCACTGGGTATCACAAGAAATTTTTTCACATGCAGTTTTTCTGCCATGTTAAAGCTCACCCCCTCAGGTTTAACTCTACATGAAATAAACTGATTTTTTTTAAAGTGATATCTACCCAACATTGGCTAACACTAAACACTCAATTGCTCCAGCTTTCATTTTACTTGGGGCACTTTTCAAAATTTGCAATTAGTGTAAGGTTGAGCCTAAAGGTGGGAGCATTCCCAAAATAAGGGGTCTAGCACGAGGTTGTAGATAAGTCCAGCCCCACATTTTGGAAATGTCCTGCATGTGTGGGCTTCTCCACATAAAGCATGGGGTGAAGAATATCATCAACCTTAAGCACACCTGCATCATGAGGTGTACAAGGGTAAGAGTTCTTGTTACACTTATTCCTTAAGAGTAGGAGGGCTAAGATGTCTTTAATCTCTCCTCTTTTCTATGAGGAATATTCGTGACCATGTAAAGTGCCTTCCAAATATCTCATAAAATTTCTGTCAATGTGTAAAGATTAAAGGTTAAAGAGTTGTTTAATATTTTTTATGTATTATAAGAACCATTGTCAAGCGTAATATTGTCCAAAAAATCTTCCATCACATAATGGTTCCTCATGACAAGATACTTTGGCATATGGACTAAATAGGTTGACATTTTTATGCAAGATAAGGGTAACATCTTCATGCATTGATGATTTTTTGGCGCTAGGACGTGGCTGGGACTTCCTCCATGGGGCCTTAAAACCATGAGTGCCCTCAAATGCTTACAGTATGCTATATTTTACACACCCATAAGGAGACTTGGAGCAGATTTGATCATGCAAATAACATGGACCATGGTTGAAAAAAGCCCCTGGCTTAGGCGGAGATGGAATCTGATGAGTTAGACATCAATAGAAAGATAAAGTTTTCAGGAATTTTGGACTTTTTATTTGGGCGTTCTATTCATTGTTTTTCTCAAGAGGAATTTGGTGTTGCAATATTAAACATGCAAACTTCCCAAAAGAAGGAGAGATTAAAGGAAAAAAAACAAGGAGAAAAAAAGGACGGTCCTCTGGTAGGAAGTGCTTGTCCATCCTCACAAGCAGGCCCACCAAGTTGGTCCGGAATGTGCAGAGAATCCAGCCCCCACCTGCTAAGTAGGCAGGTGGCATTCACTGCCTGCACCTATTGTGCTTCAATAGAAGCCAACTCACTATGTTATTTTCTTTCTTGGGGGGGGAGGGGGGGGGGCGGGGGGTTGTAAGTTCTGAACATTCCCAACTAAGCTTTTGTCTCTGCTGTCCAAAAATGTCTTCTTGGGGCCCCAAAACCAATCCCAAAAAAGCCCTGTGAAGTTTTCATCTTGTGCCAATTAGCTTTATTTGAGGCAAAATTTTATTTATATGATAAATAAGTTAATTTGAAATGGAATTATGGGTGTGAGGACAAACAAAGGAGCCAATGCAATTACTTTACAAAAGGACTATGCCTCCTTTTTAGTTTTTTTCATTTTTTCTTATAAAAGATTTTTTGAATGAATTCTTTTGCAACTTGTTATTAAAAATACATATTGTTGTCCCAATATATCACATGTTTTGTGTTAATCATTGTTGAATAAATATGAATTTTTTTTAAGTGTGTAAATTTCGTCAAATTTTGCGTTTCGTTTTGAAATTTTATCATAATTTTGAATCATACTAAAATATGTTAATTATTTTAGGTTTTTGTTTTTTCTACCATAAACTACAACTTTGTTTTATACATTATGCACATTACACCCCATTTACATGTGGTAAAGGACTTTTGAAATTTTTTAATTTTAAATAATATTTGAAACTTCTGAACAAATTCAATTCCATATCTTTTTAATTGTGAGTTCTTTTTTAATGTGGATAGTAGGTTATTATCATCTAAATTTTTCTACCATCAAAATTATTTTATTGAAATAGTCCTTATTTAGTCCTTGATAAAATTGACCACAATTTATCGCAACACCTATTCAAATTCAAAAATCCTTAATTAAAACCAAAACCCAAATTTTGGTTTAATAAATTTTTAATTTGAATTTCTCAGCATTCATATTAATAATTTAGCACAACTTGGAATGATTAATATAACTTTAAAATGTCAAGAAAAAAACTTATATAAAAAAACTCACAGTTTTCACCATTATCTAACATGGTTTTTGGCTCCTTTAATCTTATTCACACCCTAAATGTTTTAAGCTAAGTTAACATAATTATGTTTAAATTAAATTAAATGTAGATATCATGGCAAGAACCTTGTGTATTTCATACCTTCATTGCTTTTAGTTATAGTTCTCCTTTCATTCTTTAACTTCATCAAATGCAACAAATTCTTAACCTACCTTTTAGTTATTAATCTCAAGTTTCAACCCCATCTATTTGTTCATCTCCACCCACAAGGCTAACATTACATGTTCTAAAACCACAAAACACAACTTGAACTCACCAGATTTTACACTTTGTGATTAGGTTGAACCCTAATGGCTATAATTTTTGTGCTTGTTAAATAACTAGGCATTGATTTTATTTTTGTGCTTATTAAATAAGCCAAACATTGATCTAATTTTTGTGCTTACTAAATAGCCATGCATTGATCTAAATAGTCCACATATTCAAGCTGGGAAATAAGTAACAATTGAAATAGCTTAATGCAAAATGAAAATTTAACTAGAAAGATGAGGGAAATTTTTTATTAACCATAGATTTTTTTTGTGTCTTTCTCTAACTTAGTTTTTTTTTACTAAGAAAGTGTAATGAAATATTTCCAAAATGCAATTAAGTGAAAATTTTCAAAATCTTGAATTTTTCATATTTTGGGGAGTGAGGGTATTTTGGTAATTGTAAGTAACAATCTTTTTTTATACTAACAATATATATAACCAGATTGCAATAATAAATGTAGGCTTGTGAAATTGCTTAATTAAATACTTGTTAAGTTTTATTACATTTCATTGTCATGTGTGTTTTTTTTGTTTTTTCTTATATTTTTTGTTTTTATGACCAATCAATGTTTTTAATCGCCCATATATTTCTTTAGTTGTTTTATTTTAATTTCTTATTTTGGTGGTCAATCAATGTTTCTATTTGCCCTTACATTACTAACTTTTAATGAAACTTTATTTGACACACCCCCAAACTCTTTAATGGACTCCACTATGAGTCCAAAAGGTGAAAACAATGAAAGGGTAAGGAATTGGGGCACACTCCCTGGCTCACAACACTTTGAGGGTAAAAGGGCATGCTGGAGCTCTGGGATGGGGACTAGGAAGAGTGACAAGCAAGTCATTCCCTCACACTTTCCTACACTCTTAGGAGTATGAAAGGTGACTCTTGGGCTTCACACTTGGCCCACACCTTTACAACCCCTTACTTTGGTCACGAGCCCAAGGCTAGGGTTGCAACACTCTCCCCCACTAAAAGAAAAGGTCAATGTCCTCATTGACATTTATAATTTATTCCTTCAATGCAATTGCTTTCATTTGGATCCTTGGTTATTGTTTGCCAACTTTTGTGGCAAGACCTTACCTCAAGCTAACTTAAGCATCCCCAAGTTTCTAACTCTTTCTTAGCAAGTCCAAAGGTGTTTTAGAAAAAATCCTTAACTTTGCTTCATCAAAAGACCTAAACTAGCCTAATTAACAAAACCTTCATTTGGGAAGTAATTATTCAATCTTTCCCCTCATGAGGAATTCAAACCAAGTCTAATAGTGATTAAGTTACTTGACATGACTCCTTTTCCAACCTTGCGCCTCAATCACAACAATCAAACCTAACTAAAGGTATGTTTATCGAGGTACAAAAAACAACGCTTAAGTTTTACAAAAACCTAAGTCCCAAGCTACCTACGCGATTATAGTACACGAATGGGGTCATGACTTTTCGCATTGGCCACCACTACCAACCAACCCTTTGGGATGCACTTTAAGCATGTGCATGTCCTTGCAAGCTCACCTTGTTTGCCTCCTCTTTTGGGGCCAAAATTTCTTTTAACCCCAAAGTTAGAATCTAATTTTGATTTAAGCTTATGCAAAAAATTCCATTTATCCATGCCATTTAACGATTCTTTTAATACTACTCATTATGTTCATGATGCAATCTCTTGAAAGTTTTTACCCTTTATTTCACTTACACCTTAATATGGTACATTTGTGTAATTTCCTGCCCCACTAAAAAAAAAGTCATGTCCTCATCACATTCTATGTTTTTTTTGCTTCTTTGCCAATCTATTGTGGAATTCTTCTATGGCTTCTTGGGCATGTTCCATATCCAACTCATTCACCCAAGATGCCTTTATTGGATGGTATTTTTTCCACTTGACCAAGTACTCCCATTCTCGCCCCCTTGGTTACCTTGACTTGAAAATGGCCTCCACTTCAAATTTTGGTTTGTTATCCATGAGGTTGGGTGGAGGCCTTGAGTTATGTTCTTGACTAAGCCTTGAGGCATCACGGGCGACCAACTTCAAAAACGAAACATGAAATATGGGATGAACTTTAAGATTTTTCGATAGTTCCAATTTATAACTGTTGGGAAATTTCTTTTCCAACACTTTGAATAGACTCACATATGGGCTCAAAAACTTGTGGCTCAAACCTTTTAGCAATTAGAAATTTTGATGTTCAGCCACATTTCATCTCTTTCTTCAAAATTCACCTCTCGTTAGGACTTGTCCACAAAATCCTTTACCGTTTATGCGCCTTTTCAAGATTGGCCTTAGCCATCTCCCACAAGCATCACCTCTCTTCATCAAGTTATGTGACCATTGGCACCTCCTCACTTACATCACTTGGGGGTTACCCATGTGTGGCCCAAGTTGTGGGCACAATTGGTGACTTGCTCGTCACCATTTGAAAGGGCGTGGCCCCTGTTGCCAAATGCTCCAAATTGTTGTAGCAAAACTCGACCAACTCTAAATGGTCCACCCAATCTTGTTGGTCCGCCACCACATAATTCCTTAGGAATTGTTGGATAACCAAGTTCACTTTCTCAATTTGTCCATCTATTTGGGGTCGAAATGAAGTGTTCATTTTGAACTCTGACCCCATGCGCTTCCACAAGGCTCGCCAAAACTTGCTTGTGAACTTTGGGTCTCAATCCGACACAATGTCCTTGGGGAGGCCATGATGCTTGAACACATGCATGAAGAACAACCTTCATGTCTCTTGGGCCGTGGCATTTTCCTTAGTGGGAATGAAATGTGCCATTTTGCTAAATCAATCCACCACCACCATGATCACATCAAATCCCCTTGATGGTGGCAAACTCACCATGAAATCCATGGACACACTTTCCCACAACCCTTCAAAAATTGATAATGGTTGTAACAATCCTACTTGTTTCTTATTGAATTTTCGATTTTACTAGCAAGTCAAACAAGTCTTCATGTATTCCTTTGCATCATCTTTCAAATTAAGCCAATAATATGATTTCTTGAGGAATGTTATGGTGTGTTTCATGCCACCATGGCCCGCAAGGGCCCATCATTACATTCTTTCAAAAACACATCCTTAAACCTCCCTTTTGAAACATAAAGTCGATTTTGTAAATGGAAGTGTCATTTGATTCCTTTTTTAATGTTTTATTTTATTTCCTTGGCCAACCCATCATGGTGGCTCCTTAATCGAACTTCCTTTTGTGACAATAAGAGGCCAATCCTAAAATGATCTCAAGGCTAAAATCGACCTATGTGGCTCCTAATCCAAAATTACCTTCACCTTGTGGTCATCCATCTTCAAGCTTTCTTGGGTGATCCTACGTTCAAGGAAATCCACTTCCATCACCCCGAATTCACATTTCTCAAACTTAGCATATAACTTGTTCTCCCTCAACCTTTGGAACACCTTCCAGAGATGCTCCACATGCTCTTCCATAAAAGTTGTTATAAACCAAAATGTTGTCTATGTATATGACCACAAAGTCATTAGGCCACTCTTGGAAAATGTCGTTCATGAATGCGCAAAATGTGGCAAGTGCATTGGTGAGTCTAAACGGCATCACCAAAAACTTGTATGAACCATACTTTATGCGACAAGCGGTCTTTTCTTATCCCCTTTTGCAATTCAAATTTGATAATAAGGATAGCCCTTTAAATAGGACTAAGTAAGTTCCATGGCTGAATGTCGCGCAACTTTGGCAACATGAAGGTAGTCCTCCATTTCCGCAAGCCAAGCATCTACAACCTTTTGATCTCGAACCACATCAAAATTCCCAAGTTTAGCGAACTTCAATCCTACACCTTTCAATGATCCTCCCTTGAGGGCCGCAACCAACTTAGTGAAATCGGGCCTATTCATTTTAAATAAAACCTCCAATTGTTCTAGAGTGAAAAGGACTATGGTTGGTTACTCCTCTTCATTTTCATGGTCATCGTGGTTATCACAGTCTTCTTATTCTTTAAAATCCTTTTGTTCTTCCTCCCTAATGGCCTCGAATGGAACATCTAGGTCCTAGGTGGGTTCTTCCACCATGGTCTTTTGTACTAACTTACATGTCTTCTTCAATGCCATTGGAATTCCCCAATAGGTGGATCGAACTCTACCAAAGCTTTAATACCATGTGAAGCACCCCCAAACTCCTTGATGGACTCAACTACAAGTCCAAAAGGTGAAAACAATGGAAGGGTAATGAGTTCGGGCACATTCCTTAGCTCGTAGCACTTTCGGGTAGAAGGGCATGCTGTAGCTTCAGGATGGGGACTCGGAAGAATAACAAGCAAGTTAATTATTCACATAGACCAACACAAACCAAACAACAAGTTGGTTAGTGCATAGTTGGATCGTTTTTGGTGCATAGACAAGCCATGGGCAAACACGAACTCACGAAACTCACCACGACCCGGGCTTGAAAAAAGCCACCACCTTCCCCCTTATAGTATTTTTTATGCTTCGCCACTGGGCCAACACCCAAATGTCATTTTGTCTCGGGACTCCCAAATCGGGAATCCCAAAATTCCCGAAATTGGGACTCTCGCAACTTTGGAGGCCCATAACTTCTTTTTTACACCTTTGATTGAAATGAAATTTAAAGAAAAGTTATAACCCTCATCAAGAGCTTTTCAATGATATGTGGCATGCTACCTGCACGCAAGGTATTCAAGGCTATTCTTGACTTTTAGTGGTCGGGAGTCAAATTGCCAATTTACCCTAAACCTTTATTTGACCATAACTTATGTTTTAAGTACCCAAATGAGTTGTGCAAGCCCATTTTAAACATTTACATTCTAAGAGCTTTCCAATGGTATAAATAAATTTTTAATCCAATTTTTTTAACCCTTGCAATTGCACTCCAAAAATTCGGGAGTCTAGCGAGACTCTAACTCCCAAAATGGGAGCTCACTTGGGAGTGTGAAGGTTCATTCCCTCACACTTTCTTACACTCCTAGGAGCATGAAAAGTGTATCCGAAACTTCACTCTTGGCCCGCACCTTTATAACCCCTTGCCTTGATCACGAGTCCAAAGCTAGGGTTACAACATTATTAGTCACCAACCTTTTCGTTTCATATGATCAATTATTGACTTATGCACATTTTTATTAATGTCTTTTACTTAAAGTATTTGAACCTTAAACTATCAGTACTCTAAAATGCACACATTTCTTACATGTCAAAGAGTGGGATGTGTGGTTTAAATAAGTTTGCTTAACTAACTTATCATAATTATTCATGTTCATAACATATTTAAAGTTGAAGGTGGGCTCAAATATCAAACTAAATATAATTAAAAGGATCAATAATTATTCGTGTATGAAAGAGTGTCAATGTTTTGAACACAAAAACTCAACTTGTTTCTTAATTTAATAAATTATTACAAAGTTTACCTTTTAATTCATTTCAAACTATTATTTGATTATTTGTTTGAACTAATCAAATCATTTTCAACACATAATTCATTCATTCAAAATAGGGTTGTCATGGCATTTGTGTGTTTCGTCATAATGTGATGGACACTTGGATGTAAACACACCCCTGCATCATGTTAGTATAAGGTCAACCTAGGTCAATAGGGTCAACCAACTCAAAGGGACTCTCGGGCTCCCAAGGCAAGCTTATGGGTGATCGAAACTAGGTTCATTTCAATTGTCGTAAAGCATATAACAACACAAAAAAAATTCAATCATTGTAAGCTTGGTAACCAAAAATAAACTACTAAAAATTTTCAATTGTTAAGCTTGTAACGATTGAAATTTTTCGGTCACCAATGTGCGACAACCAAAATTTTTTTTGTCACCACAAGATTGGCAACAAAATGCTTTTGGTTGCCACAAGCTTGGCGACCAAAAGCATTCCATCACTAATCATGTGGCAATTAATTTTTTTAAAATTTTCACATGTCTACAAATTTGGGTTGTCCAATTAATGGTGGATTGATCTCCACCATTGATTTGGTGATGAAACTTGGTATACCTAATAATAAAATGTAGACCTTGTGTGTCAATTCTCAATTTTTCCTTTGAGCTATCTTGGCCTTGTGTTGTTTAACACCAACCATTGCCATATACCTTGGGAGGGAGGGATGAAACCTTTATGGGTGTTTGAATTTCAAATTGTTGTATTACATTGCAATTGGTGTTGAATTTCAATTATAGCCCTAAAGATAGACTCTGATCTTATTGTTGAATACATTAATTATATGAATCAAACCTATTGTTCTTATGTATAATGTTTTATCAATGGAAGGAAGGTGGAACGTGTGGAATCCATGGTATTTGATGCTAGAAGACAAGCCAAGGAAGGTGAATGCAAGTTTTGCGGCAATATTATTTTGTAAAACAAGGATAAAACGCTCTTCCATTTGGGTTATTGATATGATGGCAATGGGCGAACTAGAATTGTAGTGTGTTCAAAGGCACATCCACGAGTGAAGGCACTATTTGCCCAATGTGGTGGACTTGTCCCTCCACCATTAAACAGCATGGAAGTATTAGCCCATATCCCAAATGGGTGAATAGAGGATGTGGTCATGGAAATGTTAAATCCTTCAATGGAAGGAGAATGTTGTTTCAACATCTCAAGTGGAAGGGGCTCAAAATTTCACCCCCCTACAAACAACATAAAAGGTTTTAACATATCCACAAATAACAACATTCGAATCTTTCGACATGTTTCATTACACGAAAGATTGAATTCAACCAAAAAACATGATTTGAACAAGAAGTGGGCAACTTTCTTTTATGAGGTGACATCCCCTTCAACGTCATGCGACACCCAACATTCATAGAAGCTATGAAAACAACCTTTGAATTTTGAACCTATTACAAACTCCCGTCATACCATGGATTGCACATAGATTTGGTAAAGCAATCCAAAGTGGATGTGTCCAAACAAATAATTGAGAGGACATGGAATTCAATTCACAAATATGGAGCAACCATTTGTTCTGATAATTGGGAAAATGTTGCATGGCACCCATTCTTGAAGATAATGGTTGCTTGTTCAAATGGCAATGTATTCATAGGTTCCATTGACACAATTGGGGAATGAAAGGATGCCCATTGCATATGTAATGCATTGGGTGGATACATCAAAACCATTAGAATTAACAACATTGTACAAATAATGTTTTAAGCATGAGAAGTGCAGCTCACCTTCTAATCTATCAATTTCCAAATCTTTATTTTCAAGGTTTTGTTACTCATTGTCTAACATTGTTATTGGAAGACTAGGGGAAAACAACAAGGGTGAAATGAATTGTGAAAAAAATGAAAGTGTTATTTCTTTCATATGAAAACACCATGCACCATTAGTAATCTTTCGTCGTTATGAAACCAACCTAATGTTGCTAAACCACATGAAACATGATTTGCAACCATTTTTGTAATGGTTGAAAGGTTATTCAAACTCAGACCTACCATCGAGTAAATTGTTGTTGATCCTAATTGGACAACTTTTGTCAACCCATTGCGTGGTAGTCATCGTCAGAAATCGCTCACCAAAGCAAGAGTGTTTGAACCAACATAAAGAGGGACAAGTTTTGGGATACTTGTGCTAATTTTGTACACATGTTGGAACTGATATTAATGTCATTGAGGGCATTTGATGGCAAACAACCTTACATGGGGAAGGTGTGGTTTATCATGAAAACATTGGAGCAACATGTTTTATCCTTACGAGATCCTCCATTTGAATTGCCATCAAACCTTGTAGATGTGATTGAAGATTAATTTTACCAAAGGTGGAATATGTTGACAATTAATTTACATTATGCAAGGGCCTTTCTCAATCCATACTTGTTGGGTGAAGCTCACCTACATGATGATGCAAATGTGAAAGAAGCCTTAAACAAAATTTTGTGAAAAACAACTTGTACCCCAACCACCTATGCTTTAGTTTTCAAAGATTTTGCAAATTTTGTGGACAATTGAGGTCCATTTTCTAACATTCCCCAACGAAAGACCTAGATTTGCTCCCATACGAGTGGTGGGATTTTATTAGAATTGGTGGATGCACACTTACACTTGTTGTTCATCACATTTTGGAACAAGTGTGTTCTGGATCATCATGCAAGCAAAATTGGAATTCACATTCATTTATGCATAACTAAGTGCGAAATCGACTAACATCAAGTTGGGCAAAAGACCTAGTGTACATACACATTAATAACAAGCTCTTGCAAAAACAACCCCACAACATGGTACGAGATGAGTATGGTGTTTGAAAACTCAATGTCTAATGTCGATGAAAGTGTAGATGAAAACAACTCATCGAACGAAGACCCCACAATGTTAGATGAATTGGATGAGGACGAAGTCAAACATGACCTTTTTGAATTCCTTCGTGATGACGAGATTCCATTTTCAAGATTGTTGTGTGATCTAATGGTTTAGTAGGTTCAAGGGTTTGACAATGGTGATGCAAATCCGAACATGCCATTATTAGACGACAATGTTCAATTGTCTAATGCACCCTCCCAGGCTATACATGCTCCAACAACACACATCCATGCAATCAATGAATTCCATGGAAATGGACCCCCCAAATAGCGTGAACACACTATTAACTTGAATAATCATTCTAGAACCAAACACACAATAGACACCAAATAACACTTCAGACATACAAATGGACCCACTCGTCCATCCTCCCAATATTGTAGTTAATGACGTTGGGGATATTACATTAAAACTAGGTGTGGGCTCACATATGATCACTAACACAAGTGCACCCCAAGTTGTAAATCCAAGTCCTTCAAGTCTTAAAATTGTAAGACCGGAGAAGTCAATAGAAGATGGTTTTAATTCTAATTACACACCAATCAACTAGTACTTATGATGTCCAAGACCCCAAATACCCAAAATTCTAGTGGGGTCAAAATTAGTTGTTTTGGTAATTTCCATGAATCGTTTTCCACCACCTATTGAAGACTCATCCACACATTGAATTACTCAAGGGAAAAGGCCTATTGTTCAAAAACAACAATTGCTTTTGTAGGTGAACATAATTATGAATAGTCAAACCAACGATGGCATTTTGGATATTGAAGGACGACACCCCACCAAACGAATTGTGACAAAATGTTTAGGCCAAAATATCATCACAACTTTACGTGGGACAAACATTTTAGAAGTGGAGGAGGGGCACAACGATGATGATGAAGACAATGACACCGACATTCTTGATGAAACAATTGAGGCCCCAAATGATAATGATTTCCATGAACCTCCACCCCAACATCCAAATTCTACCATTAGTCATCCTCCTAGGTCACAAATCACAAGGGGTTCACAATGATAGGCATTTGGCATTTTACAATTCTTACACATAAGTTGAATATTATATGCAAATCCATATGGTGGCATAAACATATTTTCTTCAAACTATATATTTCGAAATTGGTTTATGTCATATTTTAAAAATTCATATTCATAATCCAAATTGGAAACTTTCAATTCCAAGGGCATTCGAAATGATCCATCAGGAAAAAAAAAAGGAGTGTTTAGCTATAATTTTTGTAATAAGAATGAAGGAGAAATTTCAAAAAGGAATAAATAAATAAAATTATTCGAACTGAATTGCTTGTAATATTTATCAAAAGATGAAACCCTAATAATATACTATCAAAATGGTATTTCCATGAGTTTTTAGACAAGTCCCCAAGTGGCAAAGACATTTGTTCCTTTTTTCATTTACGAATTCAACTGAAAATTAACAAATATCATATTGTGTCAAAATAATCTTGTGTGTCATAAACATGAAACTATGTTTAGATGTCCTCATACAACAAGTCCTCAAGCAAATTAGAGACATCCAAAACATCCAAAAGATAGAATCCTTCAAATGCACATGGAAAATATTTAACATTCGTGCCATTGTGATCACAAGCTATGAACACGTTCTCCCTATTCATTACATTCTTAGTTCTAAAATATAATGTCAATGGTATGTCCTTGTACAATAAATCTTCCACTAATCAAAAAAATTCCACACCATATTTGCCTCCTTTTTAGCTTGAAAAATATATGACATCTGCCCCCTCATAGACCCAAGTCATGATGGTGTGGTTGTCCCATTCGCTAGCCTACTTGATTATTTCTCCTTCAACTTGATTACTCGAAATATTTTGTTTTATAAAGAAAGTTGGAATCACAAAAATAACAAAAAAAATTCATGGAATCCCTTTCCCCCCTTTTTTAAAAGTTTTGCGCACTAATTTTCCAAAATAACCAAAATCATACACATCAACAAAAAGGGAGGGAAAATTAGAATCCAACCTCTTTCTATCAATTAAATTAAGGGTACCCCAAAACTAAGGGCACTTAAAAAATTTGGTGTACGAAACAATTTAGTCACCATCCAATGGCATTCCCATGTACCAGCCACATGTGGTTGTCAAACATCGTCGGATGGCAATCAAATTTTTTCAATTGCCAATGGGATGTGTGGACTATAGATGATTAAAAAAAATTTATAGCCATTCTTCAAATCTGAAGGCAACCAAAAAATTTCAATTACCAACCAACTGACTATTTAATTGGCGATTAAAAGTGGCCAACTATTGGCAACCAAACTTGTTTCAATCACCAACAACATAATGGTCTGATGGCGATTGAACCATTTTTTGGTCGCCATCCAATGGCCTTAAGTCTACAATGCCGACATGCTATCAAATGGCAACCTAAAGTTTTTGATCGCCAAACAAATTTGGATTACTAAACCAAACCCAACGCCATTTTGTGCATATGATGGTGACCAAAGGCAACTAAAATAAGCCTAAGCTCAATCCTGGGGCTTTGGGATGTGTGGGTCCACTATAAAAACCACATTTTTCATTTCTTGTACTTTCTTCCCTATGTGTGAAGACTTTGTTTGCTCTAAGTAGTTAGTGCCATACACTTGGAAGAAAGTGGGAGTCCTTTAGAGGGCTTTTAAATTCATGATGCCAATTGTGAAAACAATTGTGTGTGCCAAACTTGAATGTTGAACCTCTTAGAAGAGCCCATACTGATTTATTATATATATACTTTTGAACTTAACCTCAATTTACCCCACCTTTTTTTTTTAAAAACCCTAATTTATGTTTACTTATTTATTAATAGACAGTGGGTGGGTACGATGACAGATGATGAAGACCAAAGGAAAGTGGTCAGGGGCCATGGCGTGAAAGGAAGATGGGATGAGGCAAAGCTCAAAGCACTTAAAGACCCAATCATCGTAGTAGATGTTGGATGGCAAAACCTTCCCCGGCCTTGGTCATACACATTATGTTCTTCTTTTGTGCGGTGGTGCCACATTGACAAGAAGTGGTCACTTTCTAGGCATGAGACCCATAGGAAAAGTAATTATGCCCAATATACAAGTTGCCTGGATGAACATATGAAGGCACGCATGTTGGAGGTTTACATGGCCATGAGACAGAACTATTTTTTCCCCAAAAACCAAGTGCTTATGATTGTGGCCTAAATGGTTTATGCAGAGGTGGTGCTTGGGGTTCAAGTCGATTGGAGGACTATTCCAAGCAACCGAACCAACACTATGCCTCCTTGTTGATTGGATAGATCTACAAAGGCAAATCCATCAACTTTTCCAAAAATTTGTTCCCCTCTTACAATGGTTCTTCAAGTTCTTATAAGGAAACCCCAATTCCTCCCCAATCTACCCATGTCATTCCTTCTTTTCAACCAGTACCACCAATACCGGTTGTTCCCAAAACAACACCAAATACTTCTTGTATTCAAAATTTAAATCTTGTGATGAGTGACCAAACTATTTAACGCCCTTGGGAACAAAGTCCCCCTCAATAACCATTGAACACAAACAACCCCATATGTGCAACACAATTGGATGTTGTGGTTCAAATGACATTTTACTTGTCATTTGACACGATAAATGGTCAAAGGTAGTTAGCACAAGATGCTAACATGTTGTCTTCCACGAGATGGGACGACATTGCAAAACATGCTCTAGAAACATTGCAAGGGGAAATGGGCATAATGCATATGCAACTTTGGGAGGTGACATTGAAGTGCGATGCACTATGTGGAAAATTGGCCACATGCCAAGCAAAGTGTCTTAAGCTAAAATAAGATGTTAATAGTCAGCAACAAGCATTGTAAAGTGCACTTGTAAAGGCCACTAGGGGGCGAAAAAATGCCTAAATTTTGTGGAAGAATGTTACCATCAAATGTTGATTGATATGAAAAAAAAATATTGAAGAAATCCTAAAGCACTTGTGAAAGCAACCGAATGGAATTTGAACCACATGCATCTTGCATGTAGTTTGGCAGCATCTTGAACTAAGCAGATGGAGGTGAAGTTTGTAAAAATGCAAACAAAATACCGTGAAGATGGGAGGTTTCAATCACATAGTTTGACATCATGGTCCATGATATCCAAGATGTTTCTTGACAATTACCTCAAATGGCAAAGAATGCAAACATCGATTGGGCGACACATCCCAAGCTAGATTGGGAATATGTCATTGCCATGTCAAAAACAAAGGGGGAAACTTGTGTAGCCCACACATTAACCCTTTACGCAAGATGGGGAACCATGCCTTATTTATTGCTCCCTAATTGGACTAAAAAAAAAGAATTTTGGGCACTTGCTAACAAATGTACCATTCACAATGCCCAATCACTTTAATGGTGGCAAGGAGGAGATGTCCATAATGTAAGGCCCCATTTCCTCAACACCCATACAAACAATTTAGTTTTCAAGCAATTATGTCACAACATTGGGAGTACAATATGTTTAACACACCTAATAGACCACAAGCAGGGGGCATAAACATGAAATGAGTTTGAAATGTTGGCATGTCTACTATTACATGGGGAAGTCAATATGACGAATGGCAATATGACAAATCCATGATTCAAAAGGCATGTGAATTTTTGTACTCGTTAGCGACTAATACACAACACTATTGGCTTTATCAAATGTTTTGGGGGTGGTATAACCCAAGAACCAACAAATTTGAATACAGTTTGAATTCTAGAACATGTTTGGTACAACATGATGGGGGAGGAGATTGGGCGGGGATTCACCATAAGTGATTTTTAGGCTGAAGACCAGACCAACTTGACATTGGAGGAGACTAATGAACATGTTTGAAAGATGACATTGCCTTTACATTATTAACTTCAATATCTCTTCACACAGTCATAATGTTCAATAAGATAAATAATCTTCCTAGGTTGGACGCAATTTTGAATGGGGAACCCATTGAGCTAGGATATCATGTTTAAAATGGTATTAATATTAAAGAAACGAGTAATAGAAAAAATAATAGATCATAATAGTAATGTGAGGTGCATTTTGCCACTGGATATAACATATGTACATTGTAAAGTAGCTTCAATATTGTACAGAATTGATATTTATATAGCAATATGGGCAAGCAAGTTGTTTCCCCTAAGAGTTTGTTACAATTAATGTAGACCTAATTAACTATAATCATATGTAAAGTTTTACAATTGAAAAATGAATTGGATGAATGGATATGGCCCATAATTTTTGAATATTGAACCTCATTGATGATAATGTGATTAGAGTGAATGGAAAACATATAATTGCAATTCCAATGACAATGAATTTTCATCAAAAATGGTTTAGGTACGATGACAATAGGTTCCCATAGTATTTTGTCCTACCATGTTCCTTTCCATAATAGGCTAAAATGAATTATTCTAACTCAAAATTTGTTATATAACTACTAGAATGATATCTTTATATAATGACGTCTTATATGGTTGGAACCTTTTGGATTTCTTGTTTTTGTATTTTTGTTACATGCATCTTTTGAAATTTCCTTATTTTCTTTCTATTGGAAGCTTGCTATGGTTTTTTTTTTTTTCTTTTTTGGGACAATATTCATGGCCTTTCTTTACATTTTTACTTGTATAATGTAAGAGAGGAAAACACATTACATTTTGAAATTTTTGAGAGATCTTTTTTGTTTTCTGTTATTGCAATTTTTTTGTACAATTCCAAATGTGTGTAAAAGTTTCTTGTCAGTGGTAGTGCGTAGTAATGCAAAGCTTAAGTTATTTAAGTGTGTAACAAAATTGCATTAAATTTTGCACCCAACAAGGAAGGATTGTTTTCTATTTTCCATTTGTTTGCAACATGTTCCATTCTAGTTCCCAATGGATTCCCATTAGTAACCCCATTTTTTTTTTGAGGGGATCACACAAAATGGTGATCGAAAAGGTTTTGGTCGCCATTAGGGCGGGGGGGGGGGGAAGCAAAGAAGGGGAAAAAACGAGGGGGGGGGGAAAAGGGAAAGACATTATGGTGACCAAAAAGGTTTTTGGTCACCATAAAAGTGTGGTGACCAAAAACCTTTTGGTCATCATGCAACTATGGCAATGGGTGGCAATCGAAAAAAATTTGGTCACCATGCAATTGTGGTGACCAAAAACCTTTCGGTTACCACATGTGGGTGACAACCAAATTTTTTTTAATCACCACACCCCTTTTTTATTGCCACATGTGGGCATCTTGATTGAAAGTTTTTTGGTCACCACCCACATATGGCAATTGAAAGGATTTCGATCACCATAATGGTGTGGTGATTGAATTATGTTGCCATTTGATAACACTGATTAAATTCAATCACCATTAGATGACAACTATGTATTTCAGTCATTGCAAATGGATCCGTTGTCATTTTTTATCACCATTTAGGAACCATCAAATGGTAACCAAATTAGTCTTGGTCGTCTAATGATGATCAATTTTGGAATTTTTTTACAGGGTATATGAGTTTCAAAATGCAATCCGTGATTTGTTTTTGAACACCTCTATTCTCAATTGGGTTTTGTGTCTTTGGTTGCCCCATTATAACCATTGCATGGAACCTTGGGTGAGTTGAGGCAATTAGGTCCTTGGTGAAGGGCTATCTTTTTTGCATTTTGCCAATATTTTGGACCACATTGAACTTTGACTTTTTGATATTTTAATTGTTTTTAACAATTAGTGCTGTAAAGATTTTTGGTTTTTTATCATCCAAAATTTGAAGGATGTTGTCAAATGGAGAATCAGGAAACAACCATTGGGTGGACAACCATTAGGCAGTTAGTCTGACCAAAACTCCTAAAAAAAATTATCCCACACATCATCTAGGACTTACCCCATAGACCTTTGAGCGACCCACCCTCAACCATGCATAAACGAATGGTTGCAAAAATGTCCAACAAGGAGAACACTTCATTGACACAAATTCGAAAGTGTCAAAAGTTTGAAAACAATGATTCTAAATGAATTGCCACATGATGATTTCAAGAAATTGTTATGACATTTTTTATGGAACGCACAATGGCATATTGTGACAATGATTTTGTAAGCAAACAAGGAATTGGCCTAAAGAAGTAAAAGCAGGTCATGGAGCATAAGTTTTTTGCAGAATTAGATAAATCCTTATAATACACCGAACTTCAAATTTTCAAGGGGTTTCTGGAATGGTTTGAATGCCAAATTTCAAATTCAACCACAAACTTGTTGTAGTGGTTTGATGTTTTTTATCCACAAAAAGACAAGGTGCACTAGACCACAAAGGTGGCGAACTTGTGGGAGAAAATTTCATGGTGGGCCAAATTTTCAAAGAATTAATTGAAGAAAAAGGTGAAGTTTGTACCATGGATGGAAGAAGGTGCTCGAAACCATCTAGCCCAAATTGGAAGCTATGGTGTGTTATGGATTCCAAACACAACAAATGTGCTCCAATTGTCAAGTGGAGACAATCAAAGTGGTTATGGTGTGGTGTGCAAGGTACAAATTGAAATATTCGATCACATTCCAAACATGATTGAGTAGGCAGGGAAGACATCAATAACAGATGACAAGCGAAAAACACGTAAACAATGATCAATGGAAGCCTTAGCATGCTTGTGTGAACATCTACGTGTCATCAAATTCCTTGCCATCCACATAAAGACCATGGAGGCATACACATTGTGGTGGAATGGGCAAACTTTTTGAAAAATGTTGGATTATAACACAAATTACTCCTCCATTACTAATAATCGTTCCTTATTACGACCATGGGGGCCGGATATGGAAGGACAAACACAACTTGTCACCTTTAGGTGAAATTGTGTGAAGTTGGCATGGGCATTTGTAAACATTATGAATGTAATACATCATTGTAAAATTTTGCACAACTTTTCCAAGGACAACATTATGTTACATTTTATGGCAAATAAACTAAATGTTGTATACATAAGCATGTGCAATTGGGGTGTAGCCGGGTGCTTGCAACAAGCGACGCCATTATTGTATGACTTTGGAAAGGAGCAAGATGCCACCAACACAAAAAAAAATGCATTGGTGGTTGCCCCAAAATTGTTTTTTGTTTATAACAAATTACAAATTACAAATTCCTGTCAACGAATGGCCAAACAACACACCACAACTTTAAGGTCTGAAGCATATTCAATGAACAAGCTAGCAAATGTCATATGGGGTGATGATTGGGATGTAGAATATTTTTTGAACAATTCAACCAAGATGTCATTTGAAAAACTAATCCATGACATGTATGACCCAAATCCAAAAGCACGAAAAACTATTCCACACGTTGTGTGCACATTGATGGGTCCTCCATACAATTGAACTGCACTTGAAGAGTGTTATCGAAGGCAACCATAGCAATTTGTAGTTGCTAGATATAAAATATGGTGTAATTTACATGATTTTTCAAAAATGACATGTTTTGGATTTGCAAATTTTATAAAACCCAATTTTGTAAATGAATCATGTTGTCATCTGTAATCAAATTTGAAATTTGTAAATCCATCCTCTTTACACATTTGAAATTTGTGTCCGAATTTATGTTTTATAATGATGATGGGTTTCTTGTAAACATAACATACAATGATCATATACAATTTTACACAAGTACTACCCATCTTTTTCTTTTTAAAAAAAAATTATGGATGATTAGACTTATCATTGATAATTTGGTCTAATAAATGCTATCATAATTGATAAACATTAATAATGCAAAAAAAATCAATAAAAATTCATTTAAAGCAACATTTCTTAATGCAAACTTTACAAGGCATTCATTTTGTATACTTTTGTTTTCATTTTCATTTTTTTTGGCATTGCCTACCAAGGTGAGGATATTGTGTTTAGATTCATTATAGAGTATAATAGTTTAACAAATTTTGGCCCCTATGTAGTAGGTCTATTTTAAGCAAGGATTTTTGAAAGATGATACTTTGTGTGGAAACTTGGGATTAATGGTAAAGTTGTGATATTTTGGAGTTTGGTTTTTTTTAGAGGATTTTTTTTTAAGATTATATTTTTGCATGGTGAAATATTGGAATTTCCATAATTCTTCTTTTGCCTTAAGATATTATTTCATCTAAATCACAAAGCCACAATGACACACCGAAAATATGGCTATTGAAAATTTTTAGTCATCAGAGGATTAGTGATCGAAATTTGTTTTTGGTCACCAATCATTGCGGGGGCAACCCGAGTATGACCAAGGATTTTCTTGTGTCCATTGTGATAAACACCAACATGGCACCCAATGCAAAATGGGTGCATCACATTGGTTTTGATAACCCTGATTCAAAAAAGACATTCGGTCATGAATGAAAAAATAACCAAATCATTCAAGGCACATTTTAAAACTTTATTACAGGGGCCATGAATTTTTTTTTTAAATGCATTTTTTATTAAAATGAATGGGCAATAGTTTTGAACCTTGATCAACATAAAAAAATTTGGATAAGTTTTATAATGATCTTAAAGATTGAATTTGAAAGTTTTCAAATAAATTTGATGTTGGGATTGCTTATGTGTTTAATGTTGGAATTAATAGAATTATTTTTATAATTTTACTCATTAGGAGTGACCTTTCTTCTTTGAAATTTGTGATCTCAATTTTTGGTATTCTTTTTGTTGTTTACATTTTTTTCTTAAATTTGCACTTTTTTTTTCTTTTTTTTTCAACAAGAATTGCAAAGTTAGGAAAACTCGTAACCCAAAAAATGTGTTGGGGGGGGGGGGGGGGGGGTAAAAAAAATAAACAATTAAATTTTTTTTTTTTTATAAAGGAAAAAATATATAAAAAAATTTTTTTTTTTTTAAAAAAAAAAATA
>Ga0116227_10006976_pt1 | contig 22458 bp, 20 predicted proteins | sample S1TSphgellanicum_FD_89693 | JGI IMG/M metagenome (GOLD analysis project Ga0116227, IMG submission 89693) | Host-associated microbial communities from peat moss isolated from Minnesota, USA - S1T2_Fb - Sphagnum magellanicum MG | ecosystem: Host-associated > Plants > Peat moss > Unclassified...
AACTAATTTTTTTTACAGGTTTTGTCATAGTTATTCTCGCGTATATGATTTAGAAATCAGAAAAAAATATAGAATATAGAATTTATGTTATTATTTTTACTTATTAGATTCATTTGGGTTCCCAACACTGATAACTCAGTAAATAGCGAATTGAGTAACATAAGCCAAGGAAAAAACTCCGCCGAATTTCTACATTTTTTTTTTCATATTTCATTCGAAAGAATTATTGAAATAATTTAAATTTTGGGATGGGGTAAAAACTAATAGAAAAAAGAGTGGAATAACCTTTTTGTAATAGATGAAAGTAATCACTAAAACCATTAAAAAAATAGAAGAGCAAGGCTCAGGGTAGCTTTGCTGGACAGACGGGTGGCCAGGTGCAAGTAGAAGCTGCCTTAATAACCCTCATATACAATAAACTCCAAAATAAAACTTTCTTTGATGAAAAGGGGCAACCAACATCAAATCATGACAAGCCAAGAAGATAAATAGGTTGTTGTGTGGCTTGGTATCGCAGTATGACTATACGAATATTAAATTATTATTTATGCTGTGAAAACCTTAGTAAGGTGGAGTCAATTGTCAACTACCATCTAAAGTAGTCAGCTATATATATGCTAGCCAAGAAGCACAAATTCAGCTTTAAAAAACACAACTTCCTCATCAACAGAAAGACATCAAACCATGGTGATGTCAGCTGAGATCCAAGTTCCAGCTCACTATAGTTTTTACTCAAGAAGGTTATGCAAAATGGGTGGGGTTGGAGCTATACCTTGCCAATGAGAATCTCGTTAGTATGAGGACCATAAAACTCAGCAGTGTCAAGAAATGTGACACCACAGTCCACAGCATACCTAATGAGCTCAATTATCTCTGCATCTGGCTTTAGAGGTCCATGGAATGCAACAGTCATACCCATGCACCCTAACCCTAGAGCTGATACTTCCAACCCTTCACGGCCAAGCTTCACCCTGGGGACAGTGGGAAGAATCCCACTTTCAGCAGCTGCCATAATTCACACACAAGAAACCCAAGCCCGAATTGCTGCTCTCCTCAACAACAGCAACAGCCACCAAAAAATGTCCGTGTCACAAAACAAAGCTCAAGTCCAAATCTGAAAATCAAGTTTGGCACCAAGTTGATGCACACTGCAAAATGTAGCAATTGGTATACAAAAGTAAGAAAACAAACATATATATATATATACAAACAAAAATGCAAAGCTGCAACATCAGGCAGGATATTCCACCCTGAACCAATTTAAGATGCCAATTTAAGACTGCTGTCAGCAAACTGTGGTCATCATTCAGCAAGTACCTAGAGAGTGAACCAGGAAAGGAAAGTTCAAAGGAAAGCACTAATTCTCAAGATTTTTCTTCCAAGAAAAGCAAGATCAGAGTGAACCAGGAAAGGAAAGTTCAAAGGAAAGCACTACTACATCTTCCTACAGACATTATATCAAGCTAGATTTTATTTTATTTTCTTGGAAAGGGAACTTGTTCTGCACCCAAGTTCAAAGTCAAAATCCATTAATGCACTGCAAAACATTAAATGCATATGTCCCCACTTTTTTTTACTTTTTTTCATTTAGAGATTATATATCTAAAGGACCTCTAGCTAGAGGAGGGGTTGGAGAACCAAATAGAGGAGGTTGTAAAGGAGGTTGTAGCTTTGAGAAATCTCTTTGATGTATGTGTGAATTTGGAATGGAAAATTTGAGTAGTTATGTGATAAACATTGCATCATATTTCTTTTCTTTTCTTTTCATGGAGTATAGTAAAAAATAACTTTGTTTGTTTTGTAGAAACAGGGTTGTAGGAGACTAAACTACCAATTGCTCGACTAAAACTAAGGTTGTAGCAAGATAAATGACCTTACATAGCCATGAAAACATTGTTGTAACTTTGCAAGGCAACGTGTGATGGTCAATAGGTGGTATGGTAGATAGAACAACAGTAACAACAACACTTGCAACAATGATGTTTCCTTCTTTATGCAAATTTTTAGTTGTTTTTCAAATAGTATTTCTTTTTGGAATTTTCAGAAATGTAACCTATATTGCCTTGTTTTTTTAATAGTTTTGTTGTTAGGATTCTTGGTCCCAAGTTGTCAAACTTAATTGTTTATTTTTTGATTTTTGAATTCTTCATGGCAAGTTAGTTATTCCACCAAAAGTTGGAACTCATATAGAGTCTTAAGAGATAGTACTGAGATTTGCAAACCATACCATTGTTTTTTTTGTAATTCTTTGGTTTAGGATTGTGAGATTTCATGTGTATGTTAGTAATTGTGGTTTTTATTTTTCTGTATGTTTGTTGTTGTCTCTAGATTTTTGGAAGAAAAATGAAAAAAAAAAAAAAAAGTTTTCCATATTGTGGGAAAAGTGTTGATGAAGCGAGATTTGATTTTGGGTTGAAAAGTAGAAGAAAAACAATTGGAGGCAGAACTGTACTACAAAATTGTAGGTGATGGTGGTGCTATAATTAAAAATTTGTAATGTTGTTGGAGACTACAACAACTTGGAAATTATGGCGGTGCTATAGTGACAAACAATCAAATTAACACTTGTTGGAGATGTTGTACCGAGAGGGAATACCCAAAACTATGAATGTTTCAATCTATTGATAGCGATAAATATTTCTTAAGGGAAAGGTAAAAAGTAGAAATCGGGGTGGGAATTTAATGTGAAAGGACTCTTAACTTTTGGATGTGAAGGTGGGGAAAGATAGATCTGTCCATGGAAAAGGCAAAAAACCCCAAAACCCTTAACCAAACTTTAGGGTTTCACAACTAAGCCTATTATGTCACTTGTTGGATTATAGCTATCAAGGAAAAGGTAAATCGCTGCTAATAGCAAGATGAACAAAGAAAAACAATTTGTGATTAATGTTTCATCTTGTTATAAAATCACCATGAATTGGATTTGAACAAGGAACTACATAATACGAATGGAATTACTCCATGAATTAGAGGAAATTAACAATAAAGAGTCATCCATGAAAAAAAATTCAGAATAAGTTTAACCACCAATGGTGGGTGAGAAAAATTTGTCTTGTTCTTGAAGAACAAAAGGAACAACCCTTGGTGAGCCAAGTGGTAAATACCACCTACTTGTACCATTCTCAAGAAGTGAGTATGGATTAGATGCAACAAGCTTGAATGTGGAAGAGGACACCACCTCGACCCATAAACAATCCCAAAATCAGAACAAGCATAGGCATATGGAAATGTTTTTTTGTTCTAATGAGGACCTACTAATCAATTTGAGGTCCATGCTGCTAGGCATTACCAGTGACGATCAACTATGTTTATTTTTCATATGGTTTTCAATAATTCATCATTATTTGTGTCAATGTGTAATTTAAATTAATATACATTTCATGGACATGGAAAGACACATGTTAATTTATTTTTTCATATTCATGTTCTTTCATGAGTATGTGGGAAAAAATGAGGTAATTGTAAAATGGAGATAGTTATTAGGAAAGGTGGGAAATAGCTGTTAAAAAAGTTAATAAAAAAAAGAAGTAATTATGAAGAAAGAAATGAAATAGTTAAACTTGAAAATGAAACAATTATTTTTGAAATTGTCTTTGGAATGGTCCATGGACGACCATATGAAGAATTCCAAAAAATCCTCCAAACACCAATTTTGATTACTCGTCACTACAATTTCCAACAAGAATGACCACTAGAAGTAACAAGCAATAAGAAAAACTCGAAAAACCCAAAATTACAAAATTTGTCAAAGACAAAATCCTAAGGAATTAAGCTTAGACACCATGAAGGGTGGCCAAGAATATTAATAACAACAATACCCCCTACCTATGGGTCTACAGGCATGATGTTGTTAGGGTAGTATGGGTATGGAGAATATTATCTCCTTGGATTCACTGGGATGCTAAGGAACAAGAAGAGTGGTACCACCTCTACATGTTATTGCTAGTGAGCTAGTAGCAACAAAAAGAAGGAGTATCCTTGGAGATAAGCCTAAATGAAGATAAGCCTTTAGAACTATCAAATTTTCAAATTCATTTAATTCTTTTTATTTTTCAATTGATTAAGGCCATGAATATTGACTAGGTTGAAAAAATCAAAAATATCAAATTGCATCAGATTATTTTCCATGAATATTTATGTATATTCATCATAACATCAAATTTGCATTAGTCATTCTATTTGATAGCAATCTAACATTTATTTATTAATGAAAAAATCCAAATGTAATCAGAATTAAATAAAGGTAAGTCTTTAAAATTATCATAATTTTAATTTTATTTATTTATGAAACTTTAGATTGAAGAACTATGATGTTTAAGACGTACATCATTATGTTATTTATGGATGGGCACAAGAATGAGTGGACCAATGGTAGACAAGAAAATGTCAATGTTTTTGTCCAAAAGAAGGATATTTTTGATGGGTTATAGTGAATTACAAAGAATTTCCATTGGTTCTTAGGGTATTATTTTCTATTAATCTAAAGCTCATTTAAAGGTCCATTTTGTTACACATGTGCATAAGAATAATTCAAAAACATGTTTTTTTCTAGTATTTTATTATTTTTGTAAACTATTTTTAAACTTGTTTTAAAGTCCATAGGTGAAATCTTACAAATGTCATGATGCAAAACTTTTCAAACTTAGTTTTTTCTAATATGTTATCTAAACAAAATCAAGTCCCTAACCAACACATCATAAATGATTGGACAATTTCAACGTCCATATAATAAATTGTTGTCAAGATTATAGTCTATTATGTTTGATTTTGTAAGTCCACATCTTTTGTGTTTTTTTATTTTGGAAATTTAATAAATGGAATAGATTCATATTCAAGTTGGTATCCTTAAACTAAGTCCCTATACAACAAAAAAATTAATTTGCCTATCAAATTTTATCATTATAATGATAAGCACTCTACAATTTTTTTCAAAAAGTTCAAATATTGGTCCACTCATTCTTACACCCACCCTTATGCCATTTTAAAAACAAGCTAAATTGTTTCTCATGTGAGATGTAAAATTAATGAAAATAAACTACAAATCATGACAATGTTTTCACATTACCTTACACCAAAACATGGCCTCCATGACTAGGACATATGATGGTGTAGTTGAATTGGACTTGTCATAGTGTTAATGCATGATGTCGTTTAGTGGGCAATGGAATTGGAAAGAGGATTAGTAAATGTAAATAGATTAATAATGATGGAGAAAATTATTTTAATGCATTTACAAAATAACCTCATAACCTCTTTTTCTAAAGAAAAAAATAAACAAACAATAGTCAATTTCGATCAAAATTTGAAATTTCAACAACCAAACTAATCCAACCACAAAATCATGGAAAGGAAAAGGAAAATTTGTTAGCAACATGGAAAATATTGTAACCTTATTATATTGCATGCAACATTCTAAAAAATTCTTTGTTAGCAAATGGCATTTGAAGACCATGTTCCAATATGCCATTAGGATGTTTATAGAAATGAAGTTAGAATATTAAGTCAATAGGTTCTTTTGCCTTGGCATTCTAAACAATGTTTGGCATTGTTTTCAAATCTAGATTTCAACTACAAAGAAAAAGTAAGGTTAATGAAGGACAAGAAAGTGAAGATATGACTAGACAACTCACAAACAAAACATCAAGTTATTTGCAATGGCAACAAAGTGAAAGTTCAACAAAGTGACCATTAATGAGCTAAATTCAATCATTAAATAATGTTGACCACAAAAAATATTGTGGTAACTATGGATAGGCTTGTGACTCCCTTTTAATCATCATATGTTGATGTATTTCCTTCTTGCCATTGAGTTTTCAAATAAAGTTAAGTATGTCCAAACTCAATCTTGACATTCTAAAAAGTTTTTATCATGTTATGAAGGATATAGAAAAGCAAATGTAAAAACCTAAGTTCAAGCTAGACGATCGATCAAAGCATGTGGAGGAAGCTAAGATGGTTTGCAATTCAAAACCAAAAGAATAAAATTTTAGAAATTTCATTCACATTTTGAAAAAATATTAACATTTTGTTCCAAATTTTGATAATAGTTTTTTTTTTAATGATTGTGATTATAGGAATTTTGAATATATGATGACATAAATGACTATGAGGCAAAAGATTTTCCTTGGACATGGAAACCATTAACCCTAAGGTAAGGGTGTTTGAAATTAGGGTTTGTGAGAGGAAAAAGTTTGTGCAATGAAATAATTAATATTAGGGATGAACTTTTTGTTCATTCAAGCTCTATATCATCTTCATCATCCTTATTCACATTCTTATTCTCTTTCTCAATACCATATTCTTTTAACTTGTGAAGGGGATTGGACAAGGAATTTAAACTACAATGACATGACAAACATGTTGGAAGAGTTGAATTTTAACTACAATGTGAGTTTTTCAAAGCCTTTTCAAGTTTATATTCGTTTGTTATATTTTTTCATCTTTTAGTTTTCCCTTTTTACTCACTTTCTTCAACTTTTTAAAAAAAGTAGTTTGGTTCTTCCCAAAAACATTAAAGAATTTGTGCTTTGGGAAAGGATGAACTTGGCCTTTCCCAAAACATAAAAGAGTTATCTGTTTTTGTGGAGGAGTTGAAGTACCTTCAGCATCAAAAGTAGTTTGGTTGGTTAAGGGATAGTAAATACTATCACTAGTGAATAGATGGGTAGAAATTGCATGGCTAAAGGCAATTATGTCATTTAAAAACAACAAAATACCCTTGGCCATGTTTGGAACTTTCAAGCTCCAAACATAACAAATAAAAAAAGAATGTTACAAGTAAGCATTTACATGAAATGAAAGAAAAATTGGAAAGCATGAAAAATTTGAAAGAAAACAAAATTTACCTCAAGTTGTTGATATTGTGTGTCCCCCACCTCCTAAAAGAATATCAACATAATGAATATATATGTGTGAGAATCTCAAACAAGAACATTAAGGTTTCCATCACACCTTTGTAATACATTCATATAAACCATGCAATGACGCATGATTTCAAGCACGATTTCTCCTTCTTTTCATTCAATTTGTTTTTCATAGTTTTATGTTTGAAGGCCAAATAGAGAAAACTCAGATCAAAGTTAATTGTTCTAGCCTCTAATTTCACATTTAAATATATTTTGTAATCTCAAATTGATGCTACTAACTTTCCAAATAGATGAATTGAAAAACCATTGAAACCTTATTCAACAATATGGTCTTTCTTATAATTTTAAAGTCATAAAAGGAGATTAGGCATTTTTCTTAAACAAGAACTTACATTCCTTCAACAATACTAAACTTAGATTCATTGAAAATGTTTTAATTCTACATAACTAATGAGATACAAAGTTCTTGCCTTTTCAACTTATAGATTCTCCGTTGAAAAGAGTTGTGTCACATATCTTCTATCCATTGTAGTTTTTTCTTGGCCAACATCTTAATATTCCTCCTTTGTTGTTTGGGGTTTGTCCACTAGAAACTTGATATCTATTTTTTTTATTTAAGAATTTTCAAGGTTTGTTCACCTTCTCCCACCTCCTGCGTCTTAAACCACCAATTTATATGAAAATAAGGTTTTTTCTATAATGGAATAAATAGCGCTTCACCTTTAATAATTGTTTGTCTTTGTGACAAGAAAACACATATGAGTTCCTATTCATTTAGAACAATACACATTTATTATCAACCACTATTGGATGGTTTTAAATATACAATCATGTAATTTTAAATTAATCCATTGCAAAAATTATGTTTAAATAAATTTACCATAATTATGGTCTTATTACTAAATAAAAATTGAATGAAAAATAATCAAATTTTTAGGAATTTTTTTAAACATCTTGAGTAGTTTCCAAAAATATTTCAATTTATTTACATTATGGCAACCAAATTAAATTTCTCAATTTTCTAAATCAAAATAAATAATCGTAGTTTGAAAAAAGTCCAAGTATTCCACCACCAGACAACAAACTTCATTTAAAAAGAAACTCACACATGCGAAGTATTTATAACTTTTCAATATTGTAGCCTTATTTCAAAAATTTCCTTGCATTTTCTTGTTTAAAAAATAAATCCTTAGTATTTGCTTTCTTCTAGAAGAAAATTGAGACCATTGACCTTTTAAAATTAGTTGCTCTATTACTTTTGGGGATATAAATATCATTATAGTTTTGAAGTGTGTCCATAATAAAACGTAAAAAATCTATTTTTAAAATCCTACTTACCATATATTTTACAAAAGTCCTTCATTGCATAAAATAAATTTTGAACCTACTTACATTTTAAACAAGTAAACAAATACTAACTAAAACATTTTTAAAGTTGAAAAGCAATCCATAATAATGAATAGCTATGTATTTATATTTTCTTATAAAAAATGCAATGTAAACTAAATTTTTCATGGGTTATATTCTTTTTTTATGTCTACTTTCATCTAGCCTTGACAAGGTTAAAAATATGTACAATTTATCATGTTCACACCATGCTAGGACATTATCTTGACGTTAGGCACTATTGCATTTGTTGTTTATGTCATTGCCCATGATTTTCAGGTCAAGGATGAAGTGATTAGTGTCACTTCAAATCAAGATACTACATTCATAAACTTGTGTGACTCTTTCAACATGCTTGGAACATTGCCAATCTCTATACACCCCTTTAACTATTCACTTTTGAATCATAATGTTTCTAATGTTCCATTCCAATCCTTTCCACAAGTTGCCTCGAAACTTTCACACTTATTTTCTTAGTGTCATGGATTGCCTAAAAACAATGTATTTTGCCCCCCATAATACCTTGGAGTTGAAAGAATTGAATTACAATACGTTCCATATTAAGAATATTCCTTTCATTCCACCCATTTTTAATGGTGATGTTTTTTTTTAACTCCCCCATGTTGATAATCCAAATGGCCATCGTGACTAAACATAATGAATGGATAGGAAGTATGACAAGCATTCTTGATGACAAATATCAAAAATGATTTCAACTTTACTTTCCACAAGACAAGGTGTTTAGGTCAATTGCAATGCTAGAACAAGCTCTATAATTACTTCATTATGAATGGGAGTTGTAATGAAACCACTTGGATTGGCAAAAGTGTTCACCAAGGATCATTTTGCTCCTAGTCCTCCCTATTGTAAAATCTGTAATGTGTTATTATTTTATGTTAACACATGTGTAGTTCACATGTATTATGTCATGCATAAGCATGAATATTTGACTTGAGTGGAAATTCACCTAGGTACACATGATCATCCTATGGCAAAAAGCATGTGTAGAGAACTCATGGACCAAATCAAATCTTTGGTCCATGAAAATGACTCTTGCACCCCATTGGCAATTGCATTGGCTACAAGTAAAACTTTTTGTCCTAGCACTTGCTCAATGAGGATGGTGATGGGTCAATGGAACTTTTGAAAGGAAACAAATTATGCCAAGTGATGGACAAGTTCACAACCCTCTGTTCTCCCAATGTCAAGAACTTGGTTGCATCCTTTAAGCATCCTCTAGGCAATAAAGGGTACATCTTTGGCATTTTGGCTCTCAAGGCCAATTGTGGTTATGATTACATTCAAATTAATTATTTGTTAAGACAATAATGTGAAAAATGTTTTTATTCAAGATGTTTATAGATGGAAACAATAGTGGATGTGACTTGGTGAAGCAAATGTAACCTGGTAAGGACCTCCAAATAACTTGGATCATGTTTGATCATGTGAAATGTTTCGAAGGCTAAATGACCTTCGTGTACCATGTGTATGATCCAATCTACTATAAAGTGATGATGATTCCATTTGTAACACATTGTAATTTGAATACACATAGATTCAATGCGTCTTTTAGCGAAAATAGAACAAGGTGATGTTGAAGAAAAGAAGGGTGTTTTTGATTTGAACTTCAAAGGTTTCATGGTTGACAATGTTCAAGCCAATGAGAATGCAGTATGAATCATGTATGGTAGTGAAGATCCTGGTAGTGAACCCTAGGTTAATAGGGAACGAATGTCTTATTTCCACTAGACTTAATAGACACACAAAACAACAAATCAAACTAGAGCTTCATGAACAACATAATACCTTGTGTTATGAATATAAGAATGCCATGTCGTTGGAAGAAGCAAATGTTTGCTATGCAACTATTTGATGCTCGTGGTATTCCTTGGGGGTTACAGGTGTAGTTGGGCTTCAAGAATTGGAAAATTGGCTCAGTTTTTGGCACCTTTGTGTCAAACAATGGGGAGGTTTATGATACATGTAATTTTCCCATCCCTCCTTTGCATTTTGCAACTCATCTTGTCTTCATGGATTTTTTGCAATATGTTAGAGCTCATTTGAAAATGACGTTATAGACATATATTATGTTTTGTAAAAATTGACTCTTGAGGAGCTTCCAAACATGGCCACCTGCAACCTGTCATAAATAGTGCATAAAATACAACTTCAACATTTGGGGGAAAAGGAAGCTTGTTTGCACATTGCAACTTTTGGTGATTATGTTCAAACTTTCAAGCAAACGACATTGTATTACCATTTCAAGAAAGGTGGTTCATTAAATCAAGGGCTTGATAGCAGTGAATTTCTCAATGTGAAGCAACCTAAATCAGTGGCCCAAAGCAACTTTTAAATGCAATTTTGAAAGATACACCAAGCCCATCTTTCACAATTAAAATCGCACACATGGAAAAGGAGGAAATCTTTGGCTCTCACAAACAAAAGCTAGACTTGCCTTTAGGATCAAAAGGAGATTCACATAAGCATGATTTGGTCAATTTTGTTCACCCATGAATCAACATTGAAACTGGAAAAATATTGCATGTGCAAATTAAGCAACCTTTTTCTAATTTTGATCAAAATGAAATTGTGGATATCATTGATGGATGTGTTGAGGTCATGGAGGCATCCTATGGAGATGGAATTTGGCATATATTATGATGTCCCTAATTTCACACACGATAAGGTTCAACATTGTAAAAAACCACCAACAATTCTTGTACAACAAGGATTATCATCAAGTCAACTGCCATTGGTGTTCATGCCCCTACTTACTTCGGTTTGTCCTCTTAGTTCATAGGTGCACCTTTAAAGCTTCACAAGTTATGGTTTTGTGCAAATGACATGAATTGTTGTGTGGGGGGTACAAAACATAAGTATGTAGTCGAAAGACCAGTGGTTCTTTTTATTTGGCCTATGCAAGAAGGGACCAATCTTTCACAAGATTGAAATAATTTAAAATTGTCCTTCCTAACGATGTGTATAAAAAGTGTGAAGATGTGGCATACTCTCACATTTGAGGTTTGTTTTAGTACATGTATAAGGTAATTAAATTTCTACCATCATCCATTTATTGATGTCCATGTCTCAAGATTCAATTTAAGAAAACTTGGTTGATAATTATTATTTTTCCATCTTTATGTATAGAGGGAAATTTTTGTTGCAATTGATATGGTTGTCAAGTTAGATTAGAACGAGGTTTCTAACTTGATGGAGAATGTTCACTTAATAAGATCCAGGAATTCATGGAGAAGGCCATGAACATGTGGAAAAGGATCATTATTTTACATTTTGCAAACGTTAACCTATATGTGATCCTTCATTTGGGCCCAAGTTCCTCCATGAAATACATGTTCATTACGACTCCAACTCTAAGCAGAAAATGTTCAAAAAAAAACTTTAGATGCTTATGTATTCTTTTATCAACCATTAGCAAAAGGTCACTTGGCTCAAAAGATGGAACAAGTTGGGTGTTTTTTAGGAAACTAAAAAGTTCCCAAAACAAGGTTTCTTGAACTCCCAATTTGATAAGTGGTTACACTTGAGGCAACATTTCAGCATCAAGTTGATATGTTGCACTCTTGAAAATATGTTTTAATTTTACTTAAGATAATTGCACAATTAGATTTTAAAATCTAAAAATTCCATTTCCTTTGATTGAAATAGAAGTTTTCAAAAATGACGTGATGCACCCAATTTGTGTTCGTCATGATGTTAACATTTGTCTGGACATTTCATGTCCATTAAAATACTAAAATGTTATGTTGACACCCATCGAAATTTGAACCAAGGACTTTGCATGAAATACATGTGACTAATATACTTTCGAGCTTTGACTACAACGATGTTTTAAAAAACTTTGTTGTTTTCCACACAACAATCAACCACGCAAGCATTGCACTATTGTCTAGTGGCTCTATGCATCTGACAAAATTCCATGAAGGATATTTAGTGTCTTGCATAGGAAATTACCTTCAACCACATCATAGTCAACATGAAGGTTGCTTTGAATTAACTTATTGAAGCCAATAAAGGTGGCCAAGAGTCAAAAGAAAAAATAGGTACTAAACTTTGCTAGATTATAATTGAATAGAACACAGGGGAATAGGCTTTGAATTTGATCACATAAAATTGCCTTCTTAACGAAGGTTGCCCTTCAATCAAAAATTTAATCATCAAATACATAGATAGGTGTGCAAAATTCAAGTACATCCACAAGTGTGGTTCCAAGTCTGTCACCTTGAATCTTGGCACAAATGTATCACTAATAGTAAAAAATTACACAATATACTATTAAATATGAACTTTGCACCTTTGTGTCAAACAATCATAAGTAAATTTTTTTTCTAAAATATGCTTCAAAAGTGAATATAATTTTCATCAATCTTCATGCATGTTTATGGACATCAAAAAAATTTAAACTACTTAGATAGAATATGAAGTTATACCACATCTAATATAGGTAACTTGCAAAAACCATAAGGATTCAAAAACTCAAATTTTTAATTCTTTGATTCCTTCCAAAGTTTGTCATTTCAAATGGGGATGACTAATGTAGAAAAACCTTTTGTGAATTGGAATGCAAATGTGTAGCAATCTCATGTTTATCATGCTAGCTATTTATATAGATGAAGCCCATGGTGAACCAACACCTAGTACCTAGACTAGTATTTTGACCAACTAGAAAGTAGCTGACCACTTCCAAAAATGGTCCTTCTTCTTGACAAACTACCTCCCCAAAATAAGTCCCTTGGTTTGCTTTTTCCATTGTTTTTTTTCTGTGTGAGTCTACACACTAATATTATGTCACCCTACGATGTTAAACACTTTGTTGCTTACTATTCATCATGCATAGGAAAGTGGATAAGGAAAATGAATATGGATTTCAATGAAATTAGGCATTTAGGTTTTTATTTATTAATTAAGCTAATCAATTGAGGATCAGTGGAATCAAAATGTGCATATTGGACTTGGAATCTTAAGGTGCACGTATATTTGAGCTTCATCATCATTGTTTAGAGTTTGAGTAATAAAGGAGAACATTTCAAGCATTGGCATTGTTAAAGTGTGGCGTTTACACATGCTCTTCCTATGTTGTTTAAATTTGAAAGATTTTTTGCAAAGATATAATGTTTTAGGTTTCATGTTTTGCAACTTGAGGTGTCAAAACCTTTGATTTTTGAAAACTTAAGCAATTTTCAAGCATATTTTTTCAAGAATTAGGCATTATAGGTAGATAAGTAAATATTAAGCATGTTCCCATTTATTTAATTTTGATTTACCTTGGTATGCAGGTACCATCAGTAATTTGATTTTCCTTATAAACCTAGTTCATTGTGTGTTGTATACATCGAAATGACCTTTAGTAGTATGAACAACCTTTTTTTTGCTAGCTATATGTGGCTAATGTGAAAAATGAAAAGCGTTAGAATAAAGTTTTTTTGAGATTTTCAATAGTCAAAATTTGACCAAATTCAAAGAAAAATCGCCAGATTTCTATACATGGTTCAAGTAAGCAGCCAAAATATAGGAGGTTATCTAAATTTCTTACTAAATCATATTTAGCTTGTAATCAAATTTGGCTGCATCTTCCTTCAGATCATCACCACTTTGGCTATTGACAAAAAAACCATTCATCATGAGAAAAAATATATAAGTAAATAAAGACCCCAAGTTTATAATGGGGGTATTAGCCCAGGCCAAAAATGGTGATGAATAATTTTGGAAATAAAAATTTCATGTAGCCAATGGTAAGGTTCAACATTCACTCAAAGTGCTTTGATTTTTTTCTTTCAAGTTTTGGTGGGGATGGGGTGGGGGAGGACCTTTTTCTTTTTTCCTTTATTCCCAACATGTTCCTTTCAAGTTCCCAATGGGTTCCCATTAGGTTCCCAATATTTTCCCCAAGGGTGTTCACTATAACACTTCACTTTAATCCCATATGTTTTGCCCAAAGTCTTCCTCTTCTCACTTATATAGGTGGGCCAAAGGGGGAGGCACTCCATGTTTTCATAGATTTTTCTATTTTGGGGAGCTTCCATAGTTTCAATTTTTTTTTTGCTTTGGGCCAATCAAATTAGCTAATTGCAAAAAAAAAGGGGGGGGTTGGACTTGTACCAAATTGCTTCAGTGCCTTTGTGAGAGTGAGTGTATAACAACCCATTACACATTTTGGGATATTGTTACAACTATTATTTAGGAGATCAAAATTCATGTTCAGAAGGAGGTCTCCCACCTTTTCTATCGTCATGTTTGATGACAAGTGCATATTATTATCATTAGAGACAATTTTCAAACTTTAATGGATGTTGTCATTGCTAATTCGACTCGAACAAATATGGTTCAATGAGAATTGACGACAACACATGCAGCGATGATGGTTGCTCAAGAAAAGATGTGATCATATGTTGAATGAACATCAAATGATGATTTCATTCCCCTTGCTATTGAGACATATGGATGCTTTCATTTTCATTTTGATTCATTTGACCGCTTGTGGATAAACCAATATCATGTGTCATTAGTGGTCTTCTTTAGTTCTCTTGATGCTTGTTTTTTTATTATCAACAACATGTGTCCGTAACCCTACAACATGTGTAAACCATAGTGATTTTTCAACAAACTATTGTATTTGGTCGAGGTTCTTCATCTTTTTCACACATCATAGCTAGTGCACCTCCGTCACTAGCTAATCTACGACATATGGCATCTCTTTCATCTTAGGTCTTCTTTGTTAATGTTGATCATCATTTTGTTGCCATAGGTCCTATCTACATAGGTTTTTACTTTATTTTTGTTGATTGTTTGCTTTTTTTTTCTTTGGGTTGTGTGCCCTTGTGCTCTCGTTTGCCTTGTACTTTTGATAGATGCATTCTTATCCTTGATTTTTATATACAAGATTTTTCTTCCTTTTGATGAGCCGCATAACTTTGAACTGAATGTGTTGCACATGGGTTGAAATGCAAAGCATGGTCTTCATGGTGTTTTCTAGATGCTATTATACCCCTGTCCCATTTGTTGTACTTGCTCTACACATTGAATCACCATAAAAGTGTCCTTTCACTTCGCAATTTCCCCTTTAGTTTCTCCTTGGGTTAACATTCCAGTACTAAGTTTACATCACTACAAAAAACGAAAGAAAGTAACTAATTTTTTTCCCACAATTTATTGTCACTTTTTGGACCAAAAAATTGGGAATGTTTTGGGTTTGTTTATTGTAAATTCAATTTCTGTTTTTCGAAAAAATTCACCAAATTTTTGCACAAAATTGAAAATAAAAACCATGATATGAGTGTGTATTATGTATGCTTTAGAAATTATGTGCTATTTTTCATGGTTTTGGTAAAGCACTCTTGAAGTAGCTTGTGAAGGGTAGGAAAAAAAAATATTCTTGCTTGCACATTGACAATATGCAATATTAAAATAATCTTGGATTGGAATTTGTTTATTGTTTACTGTTTACAATTTTACGTCCGTTTGGAATTAGAAAGTCCATTAGACGAAAGCTAGATCATGGAGGACAGATTATCTTCTGTATTGGCAGCATGCCACAAATTTGGCTAGGGCGACCATGTTTGTAGCCTGCATGAGTTCAGCAAGAATGCTCATGTGGGTGAAGGGGTAGGGTCGAACAAAAGTGTTCCCTAACTTTCTATGTATTTGGACAGATAAGGAGCAAGTGCTCTTCATCCTCAACCTTCCCCAAGTCGTAGCCTCGACAAAGCCTCTCTGTGTATGGCACGCCCTTCCACGCACCTAGCATTGCTTCAAGCTGCGTGTTGTCACACCAAAATCGGGCTAGAGCTTTTCGCAGCTGAACACAATTGATGTCACATAAGTAGCTTTCACTTTCGTACGACATACCTTTGAAGCACAAGTATCTTGTTTGCATGTTGGTCCCAATCTCGCGGTTGGTAAAAAGCTTTTTAATGAAAGCTAATCACATATTATCCTTCACCCTTTTTACATTCAACATTGTGTGGGGAAAACTTGGAGGGGGTGGGGCCCCAACTTCCTAGTTGATCGGGCCTCTCATCATAGATCTACCACCAACCGGCTGCACTAGTTGTAGCATGGCCAACTTAGCCATTTGAGCTCCCATTCGTATGTTGTGCCTGTTGTAACAAAGTACTTCGTTCTCCGCCTAACCTCTTACCCTTGCTAGATGGGTCGGATGTATGTGCGTTGACCCATGAACTATTCCCAGTTGCAATTGAATAGTCCTCGCTTGGAGCGCACGGGTCGTTGCAAGTTGAAGTGTCGTTTCCAATGGTGATTGAGCTGGAGGTAGAAAACGTGCCACCTCTTGGGGCTAATTCTAGAATAGCCATTTTTTCATGGATCTAGCCCAACATTTCTTGCCTGCAACAAGCATAACAAGCTGGGCTTCCCGTGCCTTTCCTAAGATGTGGTATTTAGTGATCGTGCTCACACGGTTATAGTACAATAGTGCTTGTCCCCATGCAAAGTGTTCAAAAGGTAATTTACAAAATTCTGCCAACACGATGGACATTTTGGTTGTTTTTTGCACCCCGAGTAGGGACTTGAGGAACCCTCGATACACTACTTTAATAACCTCTATTTTCTTAGAGTCCACCCAAACCTCACAGGCGTAACTTGCTGTGGAACGCACCAATGTGTTGAAGAGGTCACAGTGTAACTTAACATCCATAATACGTAGTTCCGCACAGTGGTGGTTCAATGCAAATAGCGAGCGCCTACTAGCAGCTGGTAGATGTTCCATTGCATTATCCAGGTTTGGGGTGGTCTCGAACAAGATCCCCAAGTATTTGAAGGTCTGCACACGTTCAATAATGTCACCTTCAAACACAAACTCTTGGCATGGGTCAACAAAATTGAACACCATGACTTTTGTTTTTTTCACGTTCACTGTAAGTCCACGTTCAACACATAACTGCTGGAGTGCGTCTAATTGTTGTTGTAGTCCCACCTTTAATTCCAATGTTAGAACAAGGTCATCTGCAAAAAACATCAACCATACGTGCACATCTGATAGGGTCGGTGCATCGCATTTTTCTGCCATCTAAGTGCCCCTCTAAGGCATCCAAATATAGCCCAAATAATAGGGGGCTGAGAGGACAACCTTGTTCACACCTTGCTAGCACTTGAAGCTGGAGGTGACATCCGCTTGGGTGGTTGATGCGTACGGTATCCTTGGCATACATCGCCTGTAAGCATCGCAAGAAGCGTCCCTCCACCCCAAGGCCAGCCAACACCTGCCACGACACTTCACGCGGCATAGTATCGAACGCATTTTTTAAGTCCACAAAGTAGCAATAGAGTGGCTTCTTTTTTGCCTTGCTTTGTTCTATCAGAGTTTGCAATATGAAGAGTTGGTCAATAGTGTGGTAATCTTTGCGAACCCAGCTTGACCTTTGGCACACAACCCATGTTGTTCGGCCCACTCGCTCAACCTTTTGTCAAGGATCATAACGAACAACTTTGCTAGGATAAGCCCAACCGTTATCCCCCTATAGTTGTCAAAATTTGGAGGCATCGCCCTTGTTAAAGAGCGCATGGACCACCCTAGTGGAAAGGGCTTCTGGAAAGCCTTCTGCCAGAAAGCAATTGAACGCTGTCAATAGTGGCATGTGTAGCAACTCTCCCACATCCAAAATGAACTTAGCTTTCATACCATCCAAATCGGTAGCCTTGTTCCTTTGTAACTTTTTCAACCCCTGAAGTAGCTCAGCAAGTGTGATATTTGTGTTCAGGGTGTGGCTAGGTGGAGGTTCGGTCACCTAAGCTGAATGATTAGTTCATAGCCATATGGGTGGCGGAGACTGGCCAACTAGCGCACTGAAGCCTTCCAAAAGCGTAGTTGCATTGATCTTGTTCACAACGGGTGCCCTTGGTTGGTACCTTTTTCTAGAATGAAAGCGCATCCACCTTAGTAAGTGCACACATATGTTGAGCTCTTGCAGTTTCCTAAAAAAATCTTTTCCTTTTGAATAAATTTTTGAGTTTACTTTCCTGATGTTTAGCGGTGTGTGAGTCGAGGTTGGCTTTGAACCAGAGCCTTAGTTCATGTTTTGTTATATGGCAGTCAATGTTAAATCAGGGTTTATGATAATGTCTCTTTCTACAGCTCCCTCTCGAAGGTTTGTTGCTAAAAGTAAACTTTGTTGTAGCACCCACGCATTGTTACAATAGGTCAGCTAATTCATATGCCCCCAGATGCCCAATCGAGTTAACAACCTTCAAGTTTCCAAGACTTGTTGTTAGGGCAAGTTAATACTCTTCAACTTTTGATTTATCATAGTTGAACCTAGGTAAGATTTTTTTTGTTACCATCGTATGTTGTGGTTCAACAAAGCTGCAATCGATGTTCAACTATAGGCGCAACGGCCTATGGTTAGAGTCTCCCCTCATCGCGTGGTAGCGGGTGTCATCTATTATCACCTTGAGGTGTGACGTAGCAGCTTGCCAAACTGTAGGTGAGCCAACAATATAATCGATAGTGTTGCGCCCTCCATTTGTCAAACAAGTGAACTCCCTTGATTCGTTGCTAGGTGTCCGGCCATTAAGGATGAACAACCTAGCGTCACAACATAGGTCCAAAAGCTCGCGGCCCCAGCCGCCAACACTAGCGTCACGGTTTTGTCGCATAGCCATAACGTTTGGTTGCTCAGACTCAGCGAGCTCAGGCGCTTATAACAGTTCACAAAGGTCGCTAATGTCAATGGTATTTGGTAGTGCTGTAGTATGCGCATTAAAATCCCCTCCCAATAGTACTATGCCCCCTAGAGTTTGAATTTCAGCAATATTTACTACTAGGTTTTGGAACAGGGATTTGTTCTCGTGTTTGGAGCCAATAGAGGTAGCGTACACCATGCAGACAAACAAGTCAGGGGCAACACCCTTACTGACCAGTAGCCATAGATAAGAATCGTGGCTTCCTTCCTTCCATTGTGATAGGTTTGGCCTAAGGTGGCTATGAAAATAAGCAACAACCCCCCCGTTATGTTTTATCACTTTTGTATTTCCTAGCTACATAGTGCGTGCTATCGCAAGTGAATCAAACCCTTCAACATGTGACAAATGTTGGCCTGGGAAATGCTAAGTTTCGGTTAATAAGACGAGGTTAGCACCTTGAAACAACTTTAGTATTTGCACCCCTGTTTCCAGTTTATTTACACCACCCCCGTGCATGTTCCATAATACCATGCATAGGTCTCTTTAGTCCCTGCGCCCTTAGATAGAGGAGGGCGGGCAAATCTGAGTGCCATTGAAAAAAAACTCGATTGTGCGCCAGAATGCGCGTTTGCCTACCGCTTTGGCCTCTTTGAACAACGACCATAGCTCTGACTTGCACGCTTGTTGTGTGGGCATGAGGTCTTCATCCAGGCCCAACTTCATCCTTGCTAGGCCCTTGCGCCTTCGTAGCGCAGCCTGACGGTCCTTGTTCGTTATAAATTTGAGCAGCATCGTGTCGGGGCACACGATTGCCGTCGAGGTGGAGGCCCATGAAATTGCAGGCCGTTGTTGCGTGGTAACAACGACCTTGACGCGCAGACTCATTTGACCCTACAACAACTTTGTGTTGAGTCGTTACACCAACTCATTTTCGATCTCGCCCTCTTTAGCTTCAAAGCCTGTGAGGCGTAGGTTGAGCTTGCGCTCCTTCTGTTTGGGCGCGTTAACCATGGTCTCCACAGCTCGGCTAACCACCTGATGCACGTTCTTGGGCATCACCATGGTCCACTTAGGCTCCTTTGCAAACGTAGCCTTGGTTGTGACAGTCGCAATTGCCTCGCATTTTATCAGTTGGGTATCCGCAAGGTTACTAGCGGCCATGAAAGACATAATGTTTTCGATGGTTGCTTCCATCTTGGACAACTGCATGTCAATAGGTGAGCTATCAGTCTTGAGGCCCATGATTAGCTAGTGCCCGACTAGGGCTACCTGGTAGACCACCAGGGGTGCATTGTCTGGGACGTTGAACCCAACGTTGCTATAGTACGTCTTGGCAGTGTCCTTTTTCAACGTGAAAATGTCTGATGCTACAGTAAAAGGACACAACAGCGATGTGGCATTGAGCGCCATCGTGGAGTTCTTCAAATCTTAAACCCTAAATCAATGTTTTTGAGAAGTCAAAAAACACATGAGTTTTAGCCCAAAAAAATAAAAAAATAAAATCAATATAGGAGAAGGGCCTTCCGCCATAAGATCCCTAAACGCTTAAAATCTTGAAACCGTCAGAATTACAAAACCTTAAAATCTTCAACAAAACATTACAAATCTTGAAATCCTTAAATCTTGGAACTCTCAGATGTATGAAACCCTAAAATCTTGAAACCCCGAAGTCTTGAAGCCCTAAATTGCTTAAACCCTAATCAACGCAAACCTGTCGCTGGTTGTTTCTTGTGAGGTTTTGCTGACTGGCTTCGCGTCGTCGTCCTCGTCCTTGCCGAGGAAGAAGAAGGAGAAGTTGTTGTTTAGGAAATTGTGTTTGTGGGGAACGTCTTCAGAAGTTTTGGGTTGTTGTGATTACTGCGGACGAATTGGCAAGAAGAAGTTCGAGATGCAAGAAGGAAGAGGAGGGTTTAATGGCAGGCGGTCTCTCGAGAGACTGGTAGCCAGGTATCCAGTTCTCAAGAGCGATGAGGCGGTGGCTTCGGTGCTTGCTCACGAGGGGCGTGGAATTGAGGAAAGCAGGTTCATTGAAGTTGCGCAGGAGCTTCTGTTGCTACGCTCCCAGGTTGGCAATTGGCTATTTTCGACCTCTGTTGCCGCGTCTGCTTGACGGCGTAGTTCAATCGCTTCGTCAGCTGCAGAAGCTCCACCATGACTCCCACACACCACACGAATCATAATGTGATTGAAGAGAAGGTTAAACATCAATTTTATGCAGTTTGTGCAATTTTCCTGGAAATGGGTTTGCGTGGTATGAATCCCTCTACAGCTAACGGTTGTTAGCCCAATTATCCAACTTGAGTAATGATCACACAATAATGAATTTTGCAGTACAGAGTTCTTCTACCGATTTTTTCCCCCTCTCACATTTTCAATCCTACATCAGTTTGTTGGAGAGATCGTGTATGTTTTGAGTGTTGTGAAGCCCATCTAGCCTACTAGTACTTTGATGAAGGTTTCAAGTCACGTGATAATTGAGCAATGATTTTTCAGCTATGGGGATGTTATCACAGTAGTCATGTATGATTCTTAGCTTCTAGTAGGGGGGTTGAATGGGTGCATTGATCGTGAATATTGTGACCGTATCTGGACTTCTGCTGATTTTCTTTGGTGATTATCAGGATAGATTACTGAGTATCTGCAAATCTGAGGAGGTTTCAAGCAGAAGAATCGGCTTCAGTGAGATATGATATGTTGTAGTCAGGGATTTGGAAAGGTCTATTTTGCTCCACTTGTATCTTCCCTCGATTTCGTAACTGAACATTTTAAGGAAAAGAACCGATATCGGCTCTAGTGAGCTATTATAGTTGTAGTCAGGGTTTTGGAAAGGTCTATTTTCCTCTACTTGTGTCTTCCCTCGATTTCCTAACCGAAAAGATTTCAGAGAAAACAACTCGTATAGTAGCAAATCTTTAGGATTTCATTTGACTATACCCCAGAATACAGCGAGCTTCGTTCTATTGAGCTATTCATGTTGGAGCTTACAACTTTGTCACACAGCTGCTAATAACACATCTTACAGCTCAAACCGAACTGGTGAGCCTTTTCTTCCACTTTATTTAGATAATTATGTTCCGGGTGAGCCATCCGGTCGTTTGACGCGTCCAGTCTCGCAAGATCATTCGTCACCAAGTCAGTCGCTCAGTGCTTTTGAGAGCTTGTTGCAAGTGACGAGGATGTGCCTCCTAGCAGTTGTTTCACACTCTTAACCATGACTAAGAACAATTGTGAGGGTGGCTCAAGCTCGCTTGGTGCACCACCCAGCTGAAGGGTGCTAACAAGACAAAATAAAATAGTCAGGATGGATAGAGGCAGAAAAAGATAGAGTTGGAGCATAAAGATCTTCATATAGTGTCGACATTGGAAGGATTTAAGGGGGATGTACCAAAAATGGATAGATTTATCTCTTCTCAAAAGAGTTCATGGGAGAAAAAAAACATGACCTGGTGTAATTGATGTAACTAATTGACAACTAGCTAGTTTCTTTCAGAGAATTTTCTAAGATCCTTGGATCTACAGTTCACCTTACTAGTTCTATGTACTAAAATCA
>Ga0116227_10006977_pt1 | contig 22455 bp, 16 predicted proteins | sample S1TSphgellanicum_FD_89693 | JGI IMG/M metagenome (GOLD analysis project Ga0116227, IMG submission 89693) | Host-associated microbial communities from peat moss isolated from Minnesota, USA - S1T2_Fb - Sphagnum magellanicum MG | ecosystem: Host-associated > Plants > Peat moss > Unclassified...
AATCGCAGCATCCCGCACTCGAGCCGCCGCGCGTCATCCACGAGCTGGTGCGGCGGCTGATCACGCATTTCATCGAAGATGCGATCGAGGAAAGCCGCGCCCGCCTCGCTGCTGCGGATCTCGGCAGCGTCGAAGCGGTGAGGGCGCAGGACAAACCAGTGATCGGCTTTTCGGTGGCGACCTGCAGCGTCGACCGGCTGATCAAGAGCTTTCTGTTGCAGAACCTCTACCGTCACCCGCGGCTGATCAAGACGCGCGAGGAGGCGGCCGGGGTCATCGCCAATCTTTTCCCCCGCTTCTTCGCAGAACCCGATCTGATGCCGGGAGAGTGGGGGCGCGCGGCAGCGCAGATCAGCAGGGACGAAGCGCGCCGTGCGCGCATCGTCTGCGACTATATCGCCGGCATGACCGATCGCTACGCGCTCGCCGAGCATCAGCGGCTCTTCGACGGCGCGCCGGATTTGAACTAGAGCATCGGTCCCAAAAGTGGATACCGGTTTTGGGATCAGTCCGATGCACGAGGATAGAGCGGCCGGCTTCCTTACGACAGGGTTCGCATGAATATTTTCGCCGAGTTTCACGGCCGCGTCGCTGCGGTTCTTCAAGCGATCGTCGCGAGCGGGCGCCTACCGGGCGATCTCGACATGGGCCGTTTCGTCGTTGAGCCGCCGCGCGATCCGACCCACGGCGACATCGCGATCAACGCCGCGATGGTCTATGCCAAAGAGGCGAAACAATCTTTCGCCAATCCGCGCCAGCTCGCCACCGAGATCGCCGCCGCGCTCGCGGACGATCGCGATGTCGACGCCGCGGAGGTCGCCGGCCCCGGCTTTATCAACCTGCACCTCAAGCAAGGCCTCTATGCAGACGTGCTGCGCGCGGTGCTCATCCAAGGCGAGGCGTTCGGCCGCGGCTCGGCGGGGCGTGCTGCGCGGACGATCAACGTCGAATATGTCTCGGCCAATCCGACCGGGCCGATGCATGTCGGCCACGGTCGTGGTGCCGTGTTCGGAGACGCGCTTGCAAGCCTACTGGCCTTTGCCGGCCATAAGGTGACGCGGGAATATTACATCAATGACGCGGGCGCCCAGATCGATAGTCTCGCTGGCTCGGTTCATCTGCGCTATCGCGAGGCATGCGGCGAAGCGATCGGGGCGATACCGGAAGGACTCTATCCAGGCGATTACCTGAAGCCCGTCGGCGCTGCGCTGGCGCGCGAATTCGGTGACGCGTTCCTGAACAAGCCGGAGGCGGTCTGGATCGAGCCCTTCCGGGTTGCCGCGATCGAAGCCATGATGGCGATGATCCGCGACGATCTCGCCGCGCTCGCGATCACGCATGAGGTTTTCTTCTCGGAACGTAGCCTGACGAAAGGCGCCGAGGGCGACCTCGTCGGTGCAGCCATTGCCGCCTTGCGCGCCGCCGGGCTCATCTACGAAGGCAGGCTGCCGCCGCCCAAGGGGCAACCGGTCGAGGATTGGGAGGACCGGACACAGACGCTCTTCAGATCGACGGAGTTCGGCGACGATGTCGACCGGCCGCTGATGAAATCCGACGGATCCTATACCTATTTCGCTGCCGATATCGCGTATCACAAGACGAAAATCGACCGCGGCTTCGCGACGCTGATCGACATTTGGGGCGCCGATCATGGCGGCTATGTCAAGCGTATGAACGCTGCGGTGAAGGCTCTCTCGGGCGGCAAAGTCGGGCTCGACGTGAAGCTCTGTCAGCTCGTCAAGCTGATGCGCCAAGGCGAGCCGGTGAAAATGTCGAAGCGGTCCGGCGATTTCGTCACCTTGCGCGAGGTTGTCGACGAGGTCGGCGTCGACGCGGTTCGCTTCATGATGCTGTTTCGCAAGAACGACGCGCCGCTCGATTTCGATCTGGCCAAAGTCGTGGAGCAATCCCGCGACAATCCTGTCTTCTACGTGCAATACGCCCATGCGAGATGTAAATCGGTGTTTCGCCAGGCAGTTACTGTCTTTCCCGACATCGATCTCTCAGCCGAATCGCTGGCTGGCGCCGATTTCTCGTTGCTGAGCGACCCGGGCGAGCGCGGCCTCATCAGAGAGATCGCGCAATATCCGCGCGCCATCGAGGCGGCCGCGCAGGCCCATGAGCCCCATCGCGTCGCTTTCTATCTCCATGAACTCGCTTCGAGTTTCCACTCCCACTGGACGCACGGCAAAGATCAGCCACAATTACGCTTTGTTAATGAAGAAAGACGAGATTTGAGCTTATCGCGGCTCGCCCTTGTCGCGGCATTGACGAATGTTCTGGTGGCCGGATTGGGCATTCTCGGCGTCGTTGCGCCCGAAGAAATGCGTTAGCCGCCAAGGGGCGGGGTTGCGGATCGCCGGATGAGCAGATGTCGTGTTGCGTTCGTCGGAATCGGGCAAGCGGCGGGGTGTAATCGCTTTGCGCGCACGGCGCGAATGCCACGCAGCGTGAATGACGTGAGGTAGCGAGTCATGAACGAGTCGGCGTCCCAGCAGCGCCCCATGATCGATCTGGACGAGTTCGAGCGACGGTTGCGGCGTCCTGCGGCGCCGCGCGGCGGAGACGATCCGCTGGCCGAGCTCGCGCGGCTCGTCGGTAGCGAAAGCGACCCGTTCAAGGCGGTTTTCGAGGAGGAACCGGTTCTCGATTCCTATCCGCCACGAGGCGAAGATCGATCCGCCCATCCCAATGATCCCGATTGGGATCGGCACGAGCCGGCGATGCCCACGAGCCCGCGTCTACGCGGTGATTTCGCCGCCATCGAAGCGGGCTTGCGCGGCTCGCTTCCACCGGATCCGAGCTTTGCTCCCGAGGCCCAGCGCCAGCGCTTCGATTTCGAACCGGTGCCGGCCGCCCATGATCCGCAGGACGAGCATTGGCTTGCCAATATCGAGACCGGCGCCCCCGCGGTCGCACCGCCGCCGCCGCAAGAAGAGCGGCGCTCGCGCCGGCCGCTCTACATCATGGCGACGATCATCGTAGCTGGCGTAGCGGGCATCGGTGCAAGCTTCGCATTGAAGGGCGGTGTCACCGCGCCACGTCAGATCGCGATGATCAAGGCCGCTGTCGGTCCGACCAAGGTGCAGCCGGACAATCCCGGCGGCGTCGATGTGCCGAACCAGGATGCGTCGATCCTCGACAAGACGCCGCAACCGGCTCCGGCGGGGGTCGTCAACCGCGCCGAACAGCCGATCGACCTGAGCCAAATCCCGGAGCGTGCGGCGCCACGTGTCGTCACGCTCGGCAATGACGATGCCGGCTCGGCCGAGCAGGGCGGGGCGAAGCTGCCTTTGCCTCTGACGCCGGGACAGGTGCAGGCGCCGGCGGCGCCACCGAGCGAGGCGCAGCCGATGAGCATCGCCGCGCTCATCGAGCCAAAGAAGGTCAAGACGATCTCCGTTCGTCCCGACGGGACGTTGCTCCCGAACGACATGCCGCCGCAAGCGGCGAGCGTCGCGGTCGTTTCGCCGCCGCCGGCAGTGCCGCATAAGCCGACGATGCCGGCAACCCCGACGGCCAAAGCCTCGACGCCGAAGACCAGCGGGCGCGTCGCGACGACGCCGCCGCAGCTCGCCGGCGGCGGAGACGGCGATGGCGCGGCGGCGCCCCGTCGTCCCGCCGCGCCGCCTGTGGCGAAGCCAAAACCCGCGGCGCCCCGCCCGGTGGCGAGCAAGCCGCTCAATCTTGCCAGTGCTCAGGAAGGCGACGGCACGGCCGCCGCGCCGGCAACCTCCGGGGCTGCATCGAGCGGTGGCTTTGCGGTTCAACTCGCCGCGCCCGGGTCCGAGCAGGAGGCCCGCGAAACCTCGGCGCGGCTCCAGAAAAAATTCGCAAGCGAGCTGGAAGGACGCCATCCCTCGATTCACAAGGCGGCGATCGGCGACAAATCGGTTTATCGCGTCCGTGTCGGCGGCTTGTCGCGCGAGGAGGCCACGGCGCTCTGCGAGAAGCTGCATGCCGGCGGCGGCAATTGCTTCGTCGCGAAGAACTGATCTCATCGCTCTTTTTTCAAAAAGCTAGAGCATAGGACCCAAGCCGGTATCCACTTGTGGGTCCGATGCTCTAGCTCGCTCAGGACCTCCCGATCATGACGCGCGCCTTTATCTGCGGCTGCTCCGGATTCACGCTTCGGCCTGAGGAACGTGTGTTCCTGCGCGAGATGCAGCCGTTCGGCGTCATCTTGTTCAAGCGCAATATAGAAACGCCGGATCAGGTGCGCGGCCTGATCGGCGAAATTCACGATGCTCTTGGGCGCGATGACGGCGCGATCTTGGTCGATCAGGAAGGCGGCCGGGTGCAGCGCTTCGGACCGCCGCATTGGCGGGCGTACCCGTCCGCGGCGAAATTGGGCCGCGCCGGCTTGCCGCTCGAGCGCCGGGCCGAGCTGATCCGTTTGACGGCCGAAGTCATGGCTGCCGATCTGCGGGCGCTCGGCGTCACGATCGATTGCGCGCCAGTGCTCGACGTGCCTGTTTTCGGCGCGAATGAAGTGATCGGCGATCGCGCCTATGGCGAGGATGCGGCAAGCGTCGCGCGGCTCGCGCGCGCGGCTGCCGACGGCCTGCTCGCCGGTGGTGTTCTGCCGGTGATGAAGCATATTCCTGGTCACGGCCGGGCGACATGCGACAGCCATATCGGGCTTCCCGTCGTCGAAGCTTCGCTCGACGCGCTGGAGCAGGATTTCGCGCCATTCCGCGCCAATGCCGATCTGCCGATCGGCATGACCGCGCATGTCGTCTATACCGCGATCGATCCCACCACCTGCGCGACGCTTTCGGCGCGCGTGGTCACCGAAATCATCCGCACGCTGATCGGTTTCGACGGGTTGTTGCTCAGCGACGATCTTTCGATGAAGGCACTGCAAGGACCGTTCGTCGAGCGGACGCGCGCGCTTTTTGCGGCGGGCGTCGATATAGCGCTCCATTGCAACGGCGATCTCGAAGAGGCGCGCGCGATCGCGGCGGCTTCGCCTGAACTTGCCGGCAAAACGGCGGCGCGGGCCGCGGCGACGCAGGCTGCTTTGCAGCGGGCGCGCCACGCATGTGATTCTGTGGACGCATGGGCGCGGATCGAAGCCGAGCTTGCGATCTGAGCCCGAGGGCGCCAATCTGCGTGCGAGGTTGCGTCGCGATGCGGCCTCCCGGTGCCTATGCCCATCAAAAAAATGGCATGTAATATCAGGTATTTGCAGCTTGACGCTGGGATACTGATTTGGCTTTGAACGAGGAGCGTGATTCGGCGTGGACTTGCCTTTCGAACAGGCCGAACCGATCGGTGCCGATGGTGAGCGCGCTTTCCATGTCGATGTCGACGGGTTCGAAGGTCCGCTCGATCTGCTTCTTGATCTCGCCCGACGCCAGAAAGTCGATTTGCACCGTATCTCGGTGCTCGCCTTGGCGGAGCAATATCTCACCTTCATCGATGCGGCGCGCCAGCTGCGGCTCGAGCTTGCCGCCGATTATCTCGTCATGGCGGCCTGGCTCGCCTATCTGAAGTCACGGCTTCTCTTGCCGCAGGCGCCGAAGGACGAGGAGCCGGCGGCGGCCGATCTTGCCGCCGCGCTCGCGGCACGGTTGCGCCGTCTCGAAGCGATCCGCACCGCCGCGGAAGCGCTCGTCAACCGGCCGCGGCTCGGCCGCGAGACCTTCTTGCGCGGCAATCCCGAAGGCGTCGAGGCAGCGGGCGTTTGCGAATGGCAGGCGAATATCTATGATCTTCTTTCCGCTTATGCGCAGCGCCGCCAGATCAAGGCGCGCGCGAGGATCGTGTTGAAGCAGCGCGTTGTCTGGTCGCTCGTCGAGGCGCGCGATGTGTTGCAAAGGCTTGTCGGCCGGGCGCTCGACTGGACGGAGCTCGATTCCTATCTCCTCAGCTATTGTGTCGATCCGCAGATGCGCCGCACCGTGAGGGCATCGGCCTTTTCCGCCTCGCTGGAAATGGTCCGCGAGGGGGTCTTGGCGTTGCGGCAGGATCGTCCCTTCGCGCCGCTCTGGGTCAAGGGCGCGCGGCCCGACCCCGCTGTCGCGTCGCCGGTCGGTTGAAAAGGAAGGAGCCGCGTTTGGCCGAGATTGCCCGTTTATTCCCCGAATCTCTGAACAGCGAGCCGCGCGCCGAAGCCATGGACCCGGTGGATCTGCGGATGGGGGAGGCGATGCGCATCGCCGAAGCGCTCATCTTTGCGGCAACCGAACCGCTCGAGGAGAGCGAGATCGCCAAGCGCATGCCTGAGGGGATCAAGGTCGTCGATGCGCTCGCGCGGCTGAAAGAGGATTATGCCGCGCGCGGCGTCAATCTGGTGCGGATCGGCCGGCGCTGGATTTTTCGGACGGCGCCGGATCTCGGCTGGCTGCTCGGCCGCGAGATCGAGCAGAAGAAGCTTTCGCGCGCCGCGACCGAAACCTTGGCGATCGTCGCCTATCATCAACCGGTCACACGCGCCGAGATCGAGGAGATTCGCGGCGTCGCGATCTCCAAGGGAACCATGGACGTGCTGCTCGAGACGGGCTGGGTGCGGCTGCGCGGCCGCCGCAAGGCGCCGGGGCGGCCCGTGACTTATGGCACGACTGATCTCTTCCTTCTGCATTTCGGACTTGAAGCGATCGGCGATCTTCCCGGCCTCGAGGAACTGAAGGGCGCCGGTCTTTTGGAAGGTCAGTTGCCGCAAGGGTTCGACGTGCCGCTGCCCCATGACGATCTCGGGCTGACCGCGGATGAAGAACCGCTCGATCAGGATGCAGCCGATGACAGCTTTGCCACCGATCCGGTGCTTGAAGAGGACGAACCGGATCCCGGCGAAAACGACGAGATCACCGACGGCGCGTGAGCGCTGAAGACAGCACCGGGTCCCGAGTTTCGCCGCGCGTCTTCAATCCTTTCAATCAGTCAGGACGTCGCGGAGACTTCGAGGCTGCGGAGCTTGGCGGAATAATGCGAGGCATTGCCGCGTCCCGAACACGCTTCGCGCGCGAAAACAATCAGATGATGGGCGACGAGCCCGGCTGCGAAAAATCCGTCGATTTGGCCGCGCAGCAGGCGTGGAATAGCGAATTTCCAAAATACGCGCCGGTAATCGCCGCGAATGCCGACTTGCCAGATCAGATTGAAGAAGATCCGCGCAGCCCGGCGCAGATTGGCCGGGCTGACGCGCTGCCGGCTCAACGGACGCCTGATCCGGTTCGGCCAAGTCTCGCGCATCTGATGCGCATAGCGGGCGAACAGCGCTTCCGGCCTATAGGCTTTCTCCATGCAATCCCGCCACATGCCGACGACCTCATCGTAAGGCAAGCGGAAATGCACATTCGATTCGAGGTTCTCGTCATGCACAAGGCGCTTTTCCTCGCTGAGCCGATCCCAAAGCGGGGTACGCGGCAGCGCTTGCAGGAGATTGATCGTCAGCATCGGGATCTGCGATTGCTCGACGAACTCTAGGATGCGCCGTCCGGTTTCAGGCGTATCGGTATCGAGTCCCACGATGATGCCGGAAACGACCTGCATTCCGTGCCGGTTGATTGCGCGCACCGCATCGAGGATCGGGAGGGTGAGGTTATGCTCTTTGTCGATGCCCTTCAGCGCTTCGGGCTCCGGCGTTTCGATGCCGCAGAAGATCGTGTCGAAACCGGCCTGCCGCATCAGCTCGAGAACGTCGGGTGTGCGGGCGATGTTGAGCGTCGCCTCGCAGGCAAGGCTCAACGCATAGCCGTTGCGGAGTTGCCAATCGGCGATATGCGGCAAAAGCTCGATGAGCGCACGGCGGTTGGCGACGAGATTGTCGTCGACGAAATAGACGGAGCCTGCGACGCCACAGGCGAGCAGCTTGTCGAGCTCGGCGCAGATTTGGGCCGGGCTCTTGAGCCGCGGCACGCGGCCGTAAAGGCCCGGAATGTCGCAAAACTCGCAAGTATAGGGACAGCCGCTCGAAAACTGGATCGTTCCGAGAAAGTAGCGGTCGATCTTGGCGAGCTCATAGGCGGGCAGGGGAAACTCGGCGAGCGGCCGGCGCTCCTTCGTCTCCAGCACCACCTGCTTTTCCGGCCGGCTGACATCTGCCGCGAGGATCGCGATCAGCTCGTCCGTCGCATCGCCAAGCTCGCCGATATGAAGATAATCGAGGCTCGGATATTGGTCCGGGCAGGCGGAAACCGAGGGGCCGCCGAGCGCCACGACTTTGTCCCGGGCGTGCGCGCGGCGGCAAATGTCGTTGATTTGACGGCGTTGGATATGCATCCCACTGATGAAGACCGCGTCGGCCCAAGCGAAATCGGCATCCCGTGCCGGCTCGATATTCTCGTCGATAAAGCGTACCTCCCAGCTCGCGGGCAGCGCGCTGGCGATCACCAGCAGGCCCTGCGGCGGCATGCAGGCCTGCGCTTCCCCGGTCAGGCGGAAGGCGTGCTCGAAGGTCGCGAAGGAAGGCTCGTAATGCGGCGAAACGCATAAGATGCGCCGTGTGCCGAGATCGATGGATTGCGTCATCAGAAGGCCGTTCTCGTCGATCCGCCCGAAGGATTCTGGGAATCTAGAGGAAATCGGCGCCGGCGGCCAGAGGCTGATGCGCCCTTGTTTGAGGCGCGTGATCTCTCCGGTATCAGACCGCGTGCGGGCGCGGTTTCGTCTTTGGATGATACGCAATCGACAAGATGCGCGCCGGCTGCTACCCAGCCTTATCTTTCCGTTGGTGGGCATTCATGCGGGCTTATTTCAGGCTTCTCGCTGCGGCGTTCCTCGCCGTCGCCGGATTGTCGCCGGCCGCTGCGCAGCTCGGCGACGCGAGCGCGAGCGGCGGACGTCTGGCGTTGGTCATCGGCAATGCGCGCTATCCCGACGCGACCAAGCCGCTCAATCTTCCCGAGAAAAATGCTGTGGCCATCGCCGAAGAGTTGCGGCGCAATAATTTCGACGTCGACCTGCAGCAGAATCTCGGCAAAGAGCAGATGCGAGCCGCGATCGACGCCCTCATCGCGAAAAGCCGTGCCGGATCGGCGGTGTTCCTGTTTTTCAGCGGCTATGGCATTCAAGCGGGCAATCAGGGCTATCTCATTCCCGTCGACGCGCAGATCTGGACCGAGGCGGACGTGCGGCATGACGGCGTGAGTGTCGAATCCGTGCTCACACGCCTCGAAGATCGCGGCGCGCGCCCTAAGATCGTGGTGCTCGACGCCTCACGGCGCAATCCGTTCGAGCGGCGCTTTCGCAGCTTCTCGTCGGGTCTCGGCGCGATCGAAGCGCCGTCGGACAGCCTCATCATCTCGGCTGCGGCGCCCGGCAAGGTCATCGCCGATTCGGAGGGCGAGACGAGCATTTTCGTGAGCGAGCTTCTGAAGGAGATGCGCTCGCCGGGATTGAGCGCCGACGAAATCTTCGAGCATACGCGGCTCGGTGTCACCGGCGCGACGCATGGCGAGCAAGTGCCTTGGGTCGCCTCGTCGCTGCATGAAGGCTTTCATTTTGCGCCGGCGCTGCCGGGGCAATCCTCACCGACGCAGCCGCTCGGCGAGCTTTCCGCCGCCACCGTCGGCCTGCCGCGATTCGTGCGGGCGGGGACGATTTTCCGTGATTGCCCCGACTGCCCGGAGCTCGTCGTCGCGCCGGCGGGGCAATTCAACATGGGCTCGGACGATTTCGAAACGGAAGCGCCGATCCATCCGGTCACGATCGCGCGGCCTTTCGCCGTCGGGCGCGGCGAGGTCACCTTCGCGCAATGGGATGCCTGTGTCGACGCCCACGGTTGCGACTTCAAGCCGGACTCGCGCGGCGCACGGCGCGCCGACCTGCCGGTGACGGGCGTGAGCTGGAACGACGCGAAGTCTTATGTGGAATGGTTGAGCCGCAAGACCGGCCAGCCCTACCGCCTGCCGAGCGAGGCCGAATGGGAATATGCGGCGCGCGCCGGCACCACGACGCCGTTCTGGTGGGGCAGCGATGCCAAGTCAGGCCATGCCAATTGCCGCGATTGCGGCAACGAGACGGGGCGCCAGACGCTGCCGATCGGCTCCTTTCCAGCCAACCGCTTCGGGCTTTTCGACACGAGCGGCAATGCGGCAGAATGGGTCGAGGACTGCTGGGCCGATTCCTACCGGGGCGCGAGCAGCGATGCGACGGCCCGCGAGGCAGGTGACTGCAAGCAGCGGGTGGTGCGCGGCGGATCCTTCGATTCCGGCGCCCGTTACCTGCGCTCGGCGGCGCGCTTCCTCTATGACGCGGGCATCCGCTATTATGCCAATGGGTTCCGGATCGTGCGGGATCTGCCTTGAGCCGGGGGGCGATTCGGCTAAGTTGGCGCTCGCGGTGCGGCAGCGCGGCAGTTTCGGTCGACAGGGCGTGACGATCTGATGGTGTGCCTTTCTCCAGTCATGGGCCGTTTCACCGCCGCGCTTGGCGCCGTGCTCCTTGTCGCTTCGCCCTTGGCCGCTTCGCCGTCGGCGGCCGATGAGCCGCCGCCTGCCGGCAGCGGCACGATCGTCATCGTGACGCAAGCGACGGAAGCTTGTTTCACCTCCGCGATCCGCATCACGGGCTTCCTCGTGCCGCGCAACGAGGCGATCGTCAGTTTCGATCTCGAGGGTTATCAGGTGAGCGAAATCCTCGTCTCGACCGGCGACCGCGTGACTTTGAGCCAGCCTGTGATACGCCTCAGTCGAATTGGCGGCGACACGCCGGCTGCGCCGGCGCAGCAGGGGCAGAGCCAGCAGCCGCCGCTTGCGCCCACGATCCTTCTGCGCGCGCCGGCCGATGGACGCGTCACCAAGAGCGGCGCGAACGTCGGCGCCGTCGTCTCTCCCCGCGGCGAGCCCTTGCTGCGCATTGCCGTCGACAATGAGATCGAAGTCGATGCCGAGGTGCCGGGCCTCTATCTCGCCGATATAGCGCCCGGACAAGCGGTGCGCATTGCGGCGGTGGGCAAGGACGACGTGCTCGGCAGCGTGCGGCTCGTCGCCTCCGAGATCGATCGCTCGACACAGCTCGGTCACGTCCGCATCTCCGTCGGCTCCGACGCCTCGCTGCGGCCCGGCGGCTTCGTGCGCGCCACGATCGACGCCAGGCGCAGTTGCGGCGTCTCCGTGCCGCGTGCGGCGGTCCTTTACGGAAGCGACGGCACCAGCGTGCAGGTCGTGCGCGGGCGGATCGTCGAAACGAAAAAAGTACGTGTCGGGCTTCTTTCCGACCGCAATGCCGAGATTTTGGAAGGGGTGCGCAATGGCGACATCATCGTCGCAAATGCCGGAACGTCGCTGCGCGATGGCGACCAGGTGACGACGATCACCGCCGATGATTCGAACCTGACGGGGTCGCGCTGATGGCAGTCAACGTCTCGGCCTGGTCGATCCGGCGTCCTTTGCCGGCTATCGTTTTTGGATTGATCATCTTGGCGCTCGGCGCCTCGAGCTTCAGCAAGCTGCCCATCACGCTTTTGCCCAACGTCGATACGCCGGTCGTCTCCGTCGTCATCACCCAGTTCGGCGCGGCGCCAGCGGAGCTCGAATCGCAAGTCACGAAGCCGGTCGAGGACGCCGTTTCGGGCGTCGAGGGCGTGCGCCATATCCTGTCCTCGATCTCGGACGGCGTCTCCGCCACCACCATCACCTTCGCGCTCGACGCCAACACCGATCGCGCGCTGAACGACGTGAAGGATGCCGTCACGCGCATTCGCGGCAATCTTTCGCCTTCAATCAACGAGCCGATGATCCAGCGTGTCGATGTCGTCGGCCTCAACATCCTGACCTATGCGGTCGTCTCGCCGGGCAAGACCCCGGAGCAGCTCTCCTATTTCGTCGACGACGTCGTGCGGCGCAAATTGCAAGAGATTCGCGGCGTCGGCCGCGTCGAGCGCATCGGCGGCGTCGATCGGGAGATTCTCGTCTCGCTCAATCCGGATCGGCTGCAGGCGGTCGGCCTCACGGCGGCCGATGTCAGCCAGCGGCTGCGCGGCACCAATGTCGATGTCGCTGGCGGCCGCGCCGAGCTCGGCAACGAGGACCAGGCGATCCGTACCCTCGCCGGCGCCCATACGCTGCCCGAGCTCGCCGGCACGATGATCGCCTTGCCGCGCGGCGGCGAGGTCCGCCTCGACGATCTCGGCGTCGTGACGGATACGATCGAGGAGCCGACGACCTTCGCCCGCTTCAACGGCGAGCCGATCGTGGCGCTCGGCATCGTGCGCTCGAAGGGCGCCAGCGACGACACGGTCGCCTCCGAGGTGGCAAAGCGCATCGACCAGTTGAAAGCCACCTATCCGGACGTGGACCTGCAGCTCATCGATACCTCGGTCGAATATACGCGCGGCAATTACCATTCGGCGATGAGCACGCTGTTCGAAGGCGCCGCGCTCGCCGTCATCGTCGTCTTCATCTTTCTGCGGGATCTGCGCGCGACGGTGATCGCTGCAGTCGCGCTGCCGCTTTCCATCATGCCGGCCTTCTGGGTGATGGAGATGCTTGGCTTCTCGCTCAACCTGATCAGCCTGCTTGCGATCACGCTTGCGACAGGCATTCTCGTCGACGATGCGATCGTCGAGATCGAGAACATCGTGCGCCATATCAGGATGGGCAAGTCCGCCTATGACGCGGCGATCGACGCGGCGGACGAGATCGGCCTCGCCGTGATCGCGATCAGCTTGACGATCGTCGCGGTCTTCGCCCCGGTCAGCTTCATCAGCAATATTGCCGGGCAATATTTCAAGCAATTCGGCCTGACGGTCGCGGCGGAAGTCATCTTCTCGCTGCTCGCGGCGCGCCTCATCACGCCGATGCTCGCTGCCTATTTCATGAAGTCCAACCTGCATGACGAGGTGCCGGAAGGACCGATGACGGCGCGCTATGGGCGCCTCGTCGTCTGGTCGGTCGATAATCGCTATAAGACCGTCGCCATCGGCCTCGTGCTCTTCGTGCTTTCGATCGCGAGCATCAAGCTGCTGGCTCTCGATTTCCAGCCGAACCAGGATTCCGGTCGTTCGCGCCTTGCCGTCGAGCTGCCCTCCGGCGAGCTGCTCAGCGATACGAAGCGCGTCACCGAAGATGTCGCCCAACGCTTGCGCAAGCATCCCGAGGTCGAGCGTGTCTTCATCGATGGCGGCCGCATCCCGCCCGGCACCAACGAGGTGCGCAAGGCGATGCTGGTCATCAACTACGTGCCGCGCAGCCAACGCAAGCTGAGCGCCCAGCAGCTCGAGCTCGCGATCGGCAAGGATCTCGAGGACGTGCCGGATATCCACTATTGGTTCGTCAACGATTATGGAATACCGGCGATTTCTCTCGTGGTAACCGGCGCCGACGGCCTGACGGTCTCGAATTTTGCCGCCGAGCTTGCCGGGCAGATGAAACGCATTCCGCAGATGACGGACGTCGTGCCTGCGACAGCGCTGGAGCGGCCGGAGCTTCTGATCCGTCCGCATCGCGATCTCGCAGCACGTCTCGGCGTCTCGACCGAAGGTCTGTCGAAGACGATTCGTATCGCGACGATCGGCGATATGGGGCCGGCGCTCGCCAAATTCGATGCGGGCGACCGGCTGGTGCCGATCCGCTCCGAGCTCGATCAGAGCGCGCGCAGCAACAAGCAGGTGCTCGAGAATCTTCGCGTGCCGACCGGTGTCGGCGGCAGCGTGCCGCTGCGGACCATTGCCGATGTCGAGCTCGGGCAGGGGCCGACCAGCATCAACCGCTTCGATCGGCAACGTCAGGCGACGATTCAGGCGAGCCTCGTCGAAGGCGCGGCGCTGAGCGATGCGCAGGCCGCGATCGACAATCTGCCTTTGGTGAAACACCCGCCGAAGGGTATCAAGGTTTCTGCGGGCGGCGACACGGAGTCGATGAACGAGCTCGTCGCAGGATTCCTGGAGGCGATGCGCGACGGCCTCATGATGGTTTATTCGGTGCTCGTCATCCTGTTCACGAGCTTCTTGCAGCCGATCACCATTCTCTTCTCCCTGCCGCTCTCGATCGGCGGCGCGATCTTGGGCCTGCTCTTCACCGGCCGCCCGATCAGCATGCCGGTGATCATCGGCATCTTGATGCTGATGGGCATCGTGACCAAGAACGCCATCATGCTCGTCGACTTCTCGATCGAGGCCATGGCGAGCGGCATGCCGCGCACGCTCGCCATTGCCGAAGCCGGCAAGAAGCGGGCGCGCCCCATCATCATGACGACGATCGCGATGGTCGCCGGCATGCTGCCGAGCGCCTTCGCGATCGGTGCCGGCGGCGAGTTTCGCTCGCCGATGGCCATCGCGGTCATCGGGGGCCTGCTCGTCTCGACCTTGCTGTCGCTTCTCTTCGTGCCGGCCGTCTTCGCGCTGATGGATGATCTAGGCTCTCTGGTCGGCCGGTTCTGGAGCCGTTTCACCAAGAGCGCCGCCAAGAAGCCGCACGAGTCGGCGAAGCCGCATGGCATGCTCGTCAAGAGCGGGGAAACCGGCGCGGAATAGGGCGAACTGGCGGCTTTGCGTCGATCTGGATAGGGAGCCGTCAAAGGCGCATGGGCAGCGAAATCACCGGCATGACGCTGATCGGCCACGACCTCTTGGCCGGCTATGGCGGGATCGGCGAAGGCATGTCGCTGCAGAAGACGCGCGACGGCCGCCGCATCATGTGGCTCGCGCATGAGGGTCCGCCGAAGAATTTCACAGGCGTCGACGTCACCGACCCGAAAGCGCCCAAGACCATCGTCCAGACCGAGCTGCCGCATATGCGGGTGCGCTCGAATTCGCTCGAGACCTGCGGCGACCTGATGGCCGTCGCTTATCAGACGGTCGAGCCGGGGTTGACGCCGGCCGGCATCGAGCTCTTCGACATCAGCGTGCCGGAAACGCCGAAATCGGTCGCCTTCTTCGACTGCTCCGGGCCTTATTCGCGCGGCGTGCACCAGCTCTGGTTCGTCGATGGCGCGACGATCCATTTCTCCGGGGGCGCTGCGGATTTCCAACCGCATAACCAACTCGACGATCAGATCTATCGGATCATCGATGTGCGCAATCCGGCCAAGATCGAGGAGGTGGGACGTTGGTGGATGCCGGGCATCCGCGTCGGCGACGACGCGCCGCCGCCGAAACGCCTGCCGATCGATTCAGGCTTTCGTGCGCATAACACCAACGTGTTTCCTGAGCGCCCAGACCGCGCCTATATCGGCTTCCTCGACGGCGGCGCCTTCATTCTCGATATTTCCGACATGGCGCGCCCGCGCACCGTGACCAACTGGAATCCGCACCCGCCTTATCCCGGCTTCACCCATACCGCGCTGCCGCTCTTCAGCCGCGACCTCATCATCGTGTCCGATGAATGCGTGCTCGACGACGGGGCCGACTGGCCAAAACTCACCTGGGTCGTCGATGCCCGCAACGAGGAGAACCTCGTGCCGATCGGCACGCTGCCAATGCCGCCGCTCGAGACCTATGGTCGCCGCGGCGGGCGCTACGGCTCGCATAATATGCACGAGAACCGGCCGGGCGAGACCTCGTTCAAATCCGACAATTTGATCTTCGCGACATTCTTCAATGCCGGCGTGCGCGTGTTCGACCTCGCCAATCCGCTGCAGCCGAAGGAGGTGGCGCATTTCGTGCCCGAGGCGCCGCAGGGCTCGCGCGTCGGCGCGATCCAGATCAACGACGTCTATGTCGACGAGAACGCGCTCCTCTACACGGTCGACCGCCATATTGGCGGGCTCTACATTTTGGAATTGGATATCTAGCTGCTCCCTGAGGCTCTCATGCCGCAAACCCCGGTCATCCTCATCACCGGCTTTCTCGGCAGCGGCAAGACGACCTTGCTCAATCATATCCTGCGCGAGCCGGGCATGGCGGATACGGCGGTCGTCATCAACGAATTCGGCGAGATCGCAATCGATCATCTTCTGGTCGAGACCTCGATCGAAAACACGATGGTCCTGCAGTCGGGCTGCATCTGCTGCACGGTGCGCGGCGATCTCGTCGACACATTGGTCGATCTCGACGCCAAGCGCGCACGTGGCGAGATCCCGGCCTTTTCCCGCGTCGCGATCGAGACGACGGGCCTCGCCGATCCGGCGCCCATCCTCCACACGTTGGCCAACGAGCCTTTGCTCGCGCCGCTCTACCGCTTGCAGGGCGTCGTCACGACGGTCGATGCGGCCAATGGCGCGAGCCAGCTCGAGAGATTCGCCGAGCCGGTGAAGCAGGCGGCGCTCGCCGACGTGCTGCTTCTGACGAAAAGCGATCTCACTGATGCGGCGATGCGCAGCGCGCTCGTCGCAAGGCTCGCGGCGATCAATCCCGGTGCCGCATTGCGTGAGGTGACGGGCGGCGCGATCGCGGCCGACATGCTTTTCGGCCTGGTGCCGGCCGATCCGCATGCAAATCCGCAAGAGGTGCGCCGTTGGCTCGATGCCGACGCCTTCGAACATCACGCCGATGCGCCAGAGCATGGCAACAACCATGACCGCAATCGGCACGACGACGATATCCGCGCCTTCTGCCTCACCTTTGATGCGCCGCTCGACTGGCAAGTCGTGAAGACGTGGCTCGCCTCGATCATTTCGCTACGCGGCCGCGATCTCTTGCGGCTCAAGGGACTCGTCGCGTTGAAAGGCGAGGCTGGGCCGTGCGTCATCCAAGGCGTTCAACACATCTTGCATAAGCCCTTGCACTTGCAAGCGTGGCCGGATGCGGACCACCGCACGCGCCTCGTGTTCATCGCGCGCGGCCTCTCGCGCGCAGGGTTGGAAGCGAGCCTCGCTGCTTTGCTGCGGGCTTCGGCTGCATGACTTTCAATCGAGTGCCGCGGGCCGCAAAGGACCGCAGGGCACGCTCTCGCCGGTCCAAAAGCTAAGATGGTCTTCCGACAGAAGGCGGGCGAGAAGCGCTTCACCTGAGCCTTCGAGATCCTGCGGCCCAAAGGCCGTCGCTTCAATGCCGGCACCGGCGAGGCGTTCCATCTTCTCGCGTGCCTTGCGCGGGGTGAGCGCCGATGGGGCGGTCGTCGCCGCAATGAGGCGATCGCCCAGCCAGAAGGCGCATTCGACTGCAACGAAATCCTGCCGCTTGAGCGCGCCCGGTTCGCAAGGTGCATAGAGATGAGCGCGGGGAAGCGGCATGAGCGCGGAATAGACGAAATCTTCGGCACGATAGAGGCCGTCGAAAGGAAGGAGCTTTTTCGCAATCGCTTCGCGATGCGTCTCGAGCCGCGCCAGGATGCAATCGAAATAAAGCTCGACGAAGCGTCGCGACAGCTTATCCCAGGGCGAGCACAGCCGGACCAGCGCCGCGCGGATCAGCCCGAGCGGATCGTCGCTGCCGCGCAATCGCGCGAGAAGGTTCTCGTCGAAGCGCGTCGAGTTGAGCCGCAGCGGCGTTTTCGCGCCAAGCGCGATGCTTGCGCAAGGAAAAGGCGGCGCGGCGGAGGACAGGTCGTCAAACGCGAAATCGTCGACGCCGTAAGGGATTCGCATGATCGCCATTTCTTCGATCTCGATCGATGCGCGGCGCTTCTCCTCAGGAGGGTGGGGCGCTAATGCACGCCGCGGGTGGCGGCGATCGCCTGTTCGCGGACGAGATGCCAGATATGCTCGCTGAGCTGCAGGAACTCCGGCTTGGTCAGCACTTCCTCGCCGCCTTCGCGGTTGAAATTCGATGGGATCACATGCTCGATGCGGCCCGGCCGCGCGCTCATGATCGAAATGCGGTCGGCGAGAAATACCGCCTCCTGCACGTCATGCGTCACGAAGACCACGGTTTTGCGGCTGCGCTTCCAGATCGCGAGCAGCTCCTCCTGCATGACGCGGCGCGTCTGCGCGTCGAGCGCGCCGAAGGGTTCGTCCATCAGCAAAATCTCGGGGTCGACGGCGAGCGTGCGGGCGATCGCGGCCCGCTGCTGCATGCCGCCCGAAAGCTGCGAGGGATAGGCGTTCTCGAAACCGTTCAGATGCACGAGATCGATGAAATCGCGCGCTTTCGCCTCGCGCTCGGCCTTCGTCAGACCGCCGCGCTTCTGAAGCCCGTAGAGCACGTTTTGCAAAACCGTCTTCCACGGGAAGAGCGCAAAATTCTGGAACACGATGCCGCGCTCGGGCGCGGGTCCCGTCACCGTGCCGCGCGGCGTCGTGATCGTGCCGGACTGCACCGGCAAAAATCCGCCGAGAAGGTAAAGCAGCGTGCTCTTGCCGCAGCCCGAGGGGCCGAGCAACGCATGAAACTCGTTTTGCGGAATCGAAAGATTGATGTGCTCGAGCGCGTTGAGGGCGGCGCTGCGCCCGCCATAAGCGTGCGAGACATCCTTGATTTCTATTCCAATTGCGTCGCTCATCAGGGACTCAAGTTCTGCGGGTCGGCTTCGATCCGGCGCTTCGCCTCGGTGACGAAGCTCAAATCGACATATTTGGGCGCGACTTCGATGGCTGTCGGCATCATTCCGACCTCCTTGGCGACGTCGATGCTCGATTGCAGGTTGACGATATTGGGAAAGAGATAGGGATCGCGAAAATAGTCGCGCTCGGTGAAGAGATAGGAGAGGTTCTGCGGCGGCTGCTTCATGTATTCGGCGACGATGCGCACCGCTTCGTCGTGATTCTTCGGATCGGTGAACCAACGCATGGCGCGCACGTGATCCTCGAAGAAATCATAAAGCGCGGTGCGGTTCTTCTCGAGGAAATCGCCACGGGCGGCGAGAAAGACGAGCTGGGACGGGCCGACGGCGTCCTTGGCGCGGAAAAGAACCCGATATTGACCGGACGCCTGCAAATCCGCCGTCATCGGCTGCAGCACGGTGCCCATGTCGATCTTGCCCTCCTCGAGCATAGGCGGCATGTTGGGAAACGCGACCTCGACGACCGTGTAGTCGCGTTTGTCCTGCATGCCGTGCTTGCGGAACATGGCGCGGATCGCGGTGTCGGAAGCCGAACCGATCGCATTGGTGCCGATGCGTTTGCCTTTCAGATCTTCGACCGTGCCTATGCCGGAGGCGGCGCGGACGAGAAAGGTCTCGGAATGATGATCGCCGACGCCGTCCTGGACGATGTCGGCGACGACCTTGACGTTCATTCGCGCATTGGTGACGGCGAGATCGAGCACCAAGGGCGCGAAGGCGCCCATGTCGATCTCGCCCGCCGCCATGGCGCTGATCTGCGGCGAGCTGCCGCGGAAAAGCACCGGCTCGACGACATAGCTCTTGCCGTAATGCTTCAGGATTGCGGGTTTCGAATAAAGCACCGGGATCATGTGGCCCGGCATCGTCGACCAGCCGATCCGGATCTTCAGCGGATCGGCGCGGGCGCCGGTTGCCAGCAGAGCCACGAGGATAAAGGCGCACCATCTCGAAAGCTGCGTCATCCTCGCCTCCCGAACCTATTTATCGAAAGATCATCATGGCTTGCAGGCCGTCTGTCAACGCGCGGCACAACCGGAGAAAAGCAAGTCGGCAGCCGTCTTCATGGCGCCGCGCAGGCCTCACGCCTGATGTCGGCGCTTCCACAGTTCCCAAGGGCGCGAGACGGTCGCGACATTGACGCCATCGGCCAGGCGGCCTTCCTCGAGGCTGAGGGCGGCGACCGGTCCGCCGGCGGCGAGGATATGCGCCTGGGTTTGCAACTTGGCGTTCACCTCGGTCATCACGGCGCGGAAGACCACCATTTCGAGGCTCTCGGCGACGGCAACGCTGCCATGCCCGCGCATGAGCGCGACGCATTTGTCGGCGAGGATCTCCGCCAGCGCGGCGCCTTTGGCGCCGTCGCTCACCAGCATGTCGGTGACGCCGAATTTCTCCGCAATATCGAACACCGGCACGCCCTCGGCGAGAAAGGCGGCATTGTGATACATGGCCTGCATCGGCTTCTGCACGAGTCCGAACGGGATGACGGACGGCGAATGGCTATGCACGATGGCCTTCACGTCGGGTCGCCGGCGATAGATCTCGCCATGGATGAAACGCTCGAGAAAGACGCGGCGGCCTTGCGGGTCGCAGGCTTCGCCGTCGAGGTCGAATTCCATCATATCCTCGACGGTGACCAGCGCCGGCGCCATCGAGCGCGACATCCAAAAGCGGTCGGGCGCTGCTGGATGGCGGAGCGAGAGGTGGCCATAGGCGTCGAACACGCCTTCGGCGGCGAGGATGCGGTTGCCGGTGGCGAGATCGGCGAGGAGCGTGGCGTCGAGCGGGCCGGCGGAGGCGGGCGGCGGCTTGCCGCCGCCGCCTTCATTGGCGGGCGCGCAAGGCGCGGCGGCGAAGACCCCGAGATCGGGATGGCAGGCGCATGGAAGCAGTCGCATGAGGTCGCCTCGATAGTCGAGACTTGCTTAATCGGATATGAGGCAGATGCAAGGGGTCGGCTTGGCGAGCGGAAGGCCGCGCCACTTTCTCAGATCGCCATCTAAGGCGTCTTTTCCGGTTCACCGCGTTTGATGCGATAGGTCACGACGCGGTCGCCGATCTTGGCCGTATGCGTCTCCGCGTTCGGCATCAAAGCGTCTTCCGCGGTCGCCACGTCGCCGGCCTCTATGCTTTCCGCAATCGGTATCTGCTCGGCGCGCGCCATCCGGCTCGGCAGGCTTTCGAGCGGCGGGGCGACCTTGCTCTCGCCGATCTGCGGACCGACGAAATGAAGGCGCTTTGCAACCGCGACGATCGTGCCGCATACGAGGACGAGAAGGATCGCGCAGAAGGTGAGGACGACGAGCGGTTTCAAGACGGGCAGGCGGGCCTCCGCTGCGAGCGTGGTCAGGATCGTCACGCCGATCGCGCCGCGCAGCATCCAGAGCAGCGCCGATTCGATGGCTTGGTCGTAAGGTCCGGGCGCGTTCGGATCGCGGCGTGACCAAACTGCGGGCGTGCCGAGCGAGTAATGATGGCGCGACCCGGCGAGGGGGACGATGGACATTGTTCGTTTCGCAGGTGACCCTTGATCCAGCGCAGACGTAAATCATGGGGCAGGGCGTCGCTGTGCGCTGGCGCACAATCGCGTGCGAAGACTTTGCTCTTTCGGCTGATTTGCCGGGTCGCGTTGTCATGCTAACGCAAGCACGGTACCCCAAAAAGGCAGTGCGATGAAGACCATTCTCGACAGGCTCGCGGACCGGCGCGCCGAAGCCCGCCTCGGCGGCGGCGAAAAGCGCATCGCCGCGCAGCATAGCCGCGGCAAGCTCACGGCGCGCGAACGGATCGACCTCTTGCTCGACCAGGAGTCCTTCGAGGAATTCGATATGTTCGTCGAGCACCGTGCCGTCGATTTCGGCATGGACCGGCAGAAGGTGCCGGGCGATGGCGTCGTCACCGGCTGGGGCACGGTGAATGGCCGCCCGGTTTTCGTCTTCGCCAAGGATTTCACCGTCTTCGGTGGCTCGCTGTCGGAAACCCATGCGCAGAAGATCATCAAGCTGCAGGACATGGCGCTGCGCAACCGGGCGCCGATCATCGGCCTTTTCGACGCCGGCGGCGCCCGCATCCAGGAGGGCGTCGCAGCGCTCGGCGGTTATGGCGAGGTGTTTCAGCGCAACGTGCTCGCCTCCGGCGTCATCCCGCAGATCTCGCTCATCATGGGCCCCTGCGCCGGCGGCGATGTCTATTCGCCGGCCATGACCGACTTCATCTTCATGGTGAAGGATACGAGTTATATGTTCGTAACCGGCCCCGACGTCGTCAAAACCGTGACGAACGAGACCGTCACTGCCGAGGAGCTCGGCGGCGCCTCAATCCATACCGTGAAAAGCTCGATCGCCGATCGCGCCTATGACAACGATCTCGAGGCGCTTTTGCAGATGCGCCGGCTGATTGATTTCCTGCCCGCATCGAATACCGACGAGGTGCCGGAATGGCCGAGCTTCGACGATGCGGAGCGCCTCGACCTATCGCTCGACACGCTGGTCCCGGACAATCCGAACAAGCCCTACGACGTCAAGGAGCTCATCATCAAAACCCTGGACGAAGGCGATTTCTTCGAGATCCAGGAGGCGCATGCGAAGAATATCGTCACCGGCTTCGGGCGGATCGACGGGCGCAGCGTCGGCATCATCGCCAATCAGCCCATGGTGCTTGCCGGTGTGCTCGATAGCGACGCCTCGCGCAAGGCGGCGCGTTTCGTGCGCTTCTGCGACTGCTTCAACATCCCGCTCGTGACCTTTGTCGACGTGCCGGGCTTCCTGCCCGGCACGGCGCAGGAATATGGCGGCCTCATCAAGCATGGCGCGAAGCTTCTCTTCGCCTATGCCGAGGCGACGGTGCCGAAGGTCACGCTCATCACGCGCAAAGCCTTTGGCGGCGCCTATGACGTCATGGCCTCGAAGCATCTGCGCGGCGACCTGAACTTTGCCTGGCCCTCGGCGCAGATCGTGGTGATGGGCGCGAAAGGCGCGGTCGAGATCATCTTCCGGCAGGAGATGAACGATCCCGCCCAGATCGCCGCGCGGACACAGGAATATGAGGCGCGCTTCCTCTCGCCTTTCGCCGCCGCCGAGCGCGGCTACATAGACGAGGTGATCATGCCGCACGCGACCCGCAAGCGTAT
>Ga0116227_10006978_pt1 | contig 22451 bp, 16 predicted proteins | sample S1TSphgellanicum_FD_89693 | JGI IMG/M metagenome (GOLD analysis project Ga0116227, IMG submission 89693) | Host-associated microbial communities from peat moss isolated from Minnesota, USA - S1T2_Fb - Sphagnum magellanicum MG | ecosystem: Host-associated > Plants > Peat moss > Unclassified...
CAGCGCGAGGAAGAACGTGACCGTAAACGAAATGTAGCCCAGCACCGGCACCGACTGCAGGATGTCGAGAATCGGCACCAGCACGAGGCTCGCGCGACGGCTCTTCGCGGCGAGCGTGCCGTAGGTCAGCGTGAACACCAGCGACGCCACCATTGCCGCGAGCATGCGCAGCGTCGTGCGCAGCGCATATTCGGGCAGGCTCGTTGGGTCGAGCGAGATGACCTGGGTCTTCAGCGTCGACATCGGCGCGAGCGTCTGGTGAAAACCGATCGCTGCGGAAGCGATCACGCAGATGATCAGCGGAAAGGCGACGAAGTCCCAGCCGTTGGGCAGCAGGCGCCACGCGGACGCATTGGCGGTGCGGTTCAGATTGAAATTGAAATTCATCAGGCGTCTCCCCGGTCACGGGTTTTTGAAGCATACGGAGCGACGCTGAGGCAACGCGCGGCAGCGGGGTCAAACACTCGCGGCGAAAAGCTGAAATGACTCATGGCTCAACATGGGCGAACAAGGGAACAGCACACGCCTGCGTCGTCCGCTCACGCATTTCATCGTCAGCGACGATGGCGTGTGCAGACGACACAAGATCAAAGAATTCAGGAGATAAGCGACTTGAAGCTGTGCCAGAGGGCGGCCAGCTTGTGCGATTCACGGGCTTGCAGCGACAGCATGGCGTCGTAATGGACGCGCGATTCCTGGACGTGCGGCAGTTGCGACAGAAGGAGACCGAAGTTCATGGTGTTTCTCCGAGCGTTTGGCTTAACGCGATTCAATGGAAGCCAGCAGACTCGGAGGGCAACGCGGCATGCGCGCGACGACGGCGATCTACTCGCTTCCTTCAGGCAAAGGGAAGGTACAGCGGCATAAAGGACACGGTGTGGGGTAACTGTCAGGGTCCGGCATGGGACACTCCTTATCGGCGTCGACCGCGCGCACTGCACATGCGCGCCGCGTGTGTTTGTCTACACGCCCGGCGCGCGCCGGAGCATTCCAGCGCGCGCGCAAGCGCAGCCACGAGCGAAGCTCGCGACACGAAGCCACGCGAACACGCTTTCGCTGGGTTCAGGTGGCGCTGATAAAGGTGCACGGAGGAGATTGACTACGGCGCGCACCGTCTGCCTGCTGGCAAGACGGCGGCGTAAAGAATACTGCGCGGGCGTCTTGCCGGTCAGGCGGCGAATCCGATCGAAGATCGACTACTGCTACTGTCCAAGGCATTAGCCCCATTTGTGACGACGCGGAATTCTAGACATTTTGAGAACCAAAAGTCAACTTGATTCGCCGTGCAGAGCCAATTCAATCGGCTTCTGTTGCGTAGTGGCCTGAGCGGCTTACGTCGCGCCTACGGTGGCGAGGGAAGCGGCCGGGCGAGCACCCAGCCGCGAGGCGGAAGCTACAGATTGATCTGGCCGCCCAGTTCGACGACACGGTTGGCCGGCAAACTATAGTATTCGGCCGCCTGGGCCGCGTTGCGTCCGAGGAACGCGAACAGCTTCTCGCGCCACAGCGCCATGGCCTTGCTCTCTCCCGTGGCCAGCACGGTATCGCGAGCGAGGAAGAAGGACGTGTCCGCCGGCTCGTATTGCCAGTCGGGGATCTTCTTCGCGACCAGCAGCAGGATGGCCGGCACGTTGGGAATCTCCATGAAGCCATTGCGCACGGTGACCGAATAGCAGCCGTAGCCCATGTCTTCCACGGTGACTTTCTGCTCGTCGTGCACGTGCGGCACGTTGTCGGTCATGCCGGCCATGAAGATGTTGATGCCGTGCATCACCCGGTTGTGCTTGAGGTTGTGCATGAACGCGGACGGTGTCATGCCGGCCACGCCGCCCGGAAACACCGCCGTGCCATCGACGCGCGGCGGCGGATGCGAACCGCCGCACAGCGACTTGATCAGTCCCGCGAGCGGAATGTTGTCGGTCTTCATGCGCTCCACGACGACTTCGCGGCCGCGATGCCATGTGGTCATGATCGTGAACAGCACGCCGCCGGCCAGCAGCGGGAACCAGCCGCCGTCGAGCACCTTGCTGACATTGCTCGAGACGAACACCGCGTCGACCAGCGCGAGCGGGCCGATGACCACGAAGGTGGCGAGCGGCTTCCAGTTCCACAGCGAGTGCGTGATGAAATACATCAGCAGCGTGGTGAGCAGCATCGTCGAGGCGACGGCAATGCCATAGGCCGCAGCCAGATTGTCGGAAGACTTGAAGAACACCACCAGAAACACGACCGCCGCGTACAGCGAAACATTGATGAACGGTACGTAGACCTGACCCACCTCATGCGTCGACGTATGGACCACCGGAATGCGCGGCAGAAAGCCGAGCTGGACCGCCTGCTTGGTCATCGAGAACGCGCCGGAAATCACTGCCTGTGAGGCGATGATGGTGGCGGCTGTGGCCAGCAGAACCAGCGGCACCAGGGCCCAGCCGGGCGCCGACTCGAAGAACGGCTGCTCCACCGTGGCGGGCCGCGCCAGCACCAGCGCGCCCTGGCCGAAGTAGTTCAGCACGAGGCTCGGCAGCACCAGCAGCAGCCAGGCGAGACGGATCGGCTTCTTGCCGAAGTGCCCCATGTCCGCGTAAAGCGCTTCGCCCCCCGTCAACGCGAGGAACACCGAACCCAGCACCACGAAGGCCGTACCGGGTGCGTGCGCCACAAAGCGCACCGCATAGAGCGGCGAGACGGCCTCGATGATGGCCGGCCCGGCGACGATATGCAGCAGGCCCAGCGCCGCCAGCGTAATGAACCAGACGATCATCACCGGCCCGAAAACCTTGCCGACCGTCCCCGTGCCGCGCTTCTGCAGCTTGAAGAGGCCAGTGAGAATCACCAGCGAGATGGGGACGATCCACGCCGTCAGTTTCGGGTCGACCAGCGTGACGCCCTCCACCGCCGAGATGACCGAGATGGCCGGCGTAATCATCGAATCGCCGTAGAACATCGCCGCGCCGAATACACCCAATGTGAGCAGCACCTGGGAGAGGCGCGCCGGCGCCACCCGCGAGGCCAATGCAGTGAGCGCGAGGATGCCGCCTTCGCCGTCGTTGTCCGCGCGCATCACGAAGCTCACGTACTTGAGCGTGACCACCACGATGATCGACCAGAGAATCAGCGACACGATACCGAACACGTTGGGCTGGCTGATGCCGCCCGCCGCCTTCAGACATTCGCGCAACGTGTAGAGCGGGCTCGTGCCGATGTCGCCGAACACCACGCCGATCGCCCCCAGCACGAGGCTGGGCGCGGTGTTGGCGGTCTGGCTCGAGGGGCTGGTGACAGATGAGGACATAGGGTGTCGTAAGTTAAATGAAATTAACGGCATGCCTGACCGTATTGGCGCCTGACGCACATACGGCCCTCGCACCAGCGGGATAACTAGCTTGTAGCAGGTTCTTGATACAACGCGATGAAAATGTGTTGCAGCGGTGGGATTGCTTCGCCCGCGCGTGCATGCATGCGGGGCCCGCCCTATCTGAGCTTCCAGATGCCCCAGATGGCGATGGCCAGCGCTATTCCGAAACCACCGCCCAACAGGATGTAGGTGTCCATTTCAACGTCCTTCAAACCAGGATTGCGTCGCGGGTCGTGCACCGTTAGCGGGCGCAGCACCCTCTAGCGCCGAATACTACCTTCGCTTTCTTTCAGATGCCATTGGAGGTTGGCCTGGCATGCAGGCCGCTGATCCCGGCGCACTCATATCCCTCAGTACACCATAATGATTGCAAGGTACGCGGCGATGCCTGAATATGGCCTGCCCACAAATGAAAAAGCCCGCGTGGCGATCGCCAGCGGGCTTTCCATATGCTTGGTTGCGGGGATAGGATTTGAACCTATGACCTTCGGGTTATGAGCCCGACGAGCTGCCAGACTGCTCCACCCCGCGTCAGAGAAAACGGATTGTATAGAGATGTCGGCAAATCGTCAAACAATCAGACGGATTATTTTTTGGCCTCAAAGATCGGCAACCGATGCGCCTTCCACCTTGCCGTCGATGATGTCCGCGCCGTACTGGCTGGCGCTGCGCTTGGCGATGCCGAAATCGGAAAACGTGGCGGGCCGCACGAGTCGAAACACGCGGCTCGCCTTCGAGCCGCTGATTGCACCTGGACGGCAAACGCGCACGGCGACGTCATAACCCTCGGCGTGCCGCTTGTGGCCGTCGAACTTGTCGAACTCCCGCGAGAACACCAGCGGATGCACTTCGAAGTCCTTATAGATAGCCGGATAGAGTTCAGCCATGGCGATTCCCCGATACGTGAGTATTGGACCCACTATACGCCGGGCGATGAGGCCGCCGACGATTTATTTTGTGCAGACCATTCACGCTGTGAAGCGCGAAGCGCGGTCGCATCACGGAGCGCCCTGATCGGCGCAACCGGTATCCGCTGTGCAGGTCCGGTTCCGCCCCTGTTGTTTGGCGGCATAGAGCGCCCTGTCTGCAGCCGCGACCAGACCGTTGCCGTCGCCGTCTTCACCCGCTCGCTGCACTGCCACGCCGGCGCTGACGGTCACGATCCCGGCACGGGAAGCCGGATGTGGCAGCCGCAGGCTTTCAATGGCGGTCCGGATGCCCTCGGCAACTTTCATCGCGCCCTGCTCATCGGTATCGCGCAAGATCAGCGCGAACTCTTCGCCGCCATACCGCGCCACCATGTCCGTTGGACGCCGGGCGGCAGAGGCAATCGCCTGTGCGACCGTACGCAGGCACTCGTCGCCACCCTGATGCCCAAAGTGATCGTTGTAGTCCTTGTAGGCGTCGATATCGATCATGATCACGGCCACATGGCTCAGGCTGAGCGCCCGTGCTTCCTTGCGCCATTGGCGCTCGAGTTCGCGGTCGAAATATCGCCGGTTAAACAGGCCTGTCAGGCCATCGCGGAAAGCGAGCGCCTGCAGTTCCTTTCGCTCGTCTGCGAGACGCTGCTCCGCGACCTTGCTTTCCGTAATGTCGCGAACTGTCGCCATCAGCGCTTCCGGCTTGCTGGAGAACGGGTCGATGAGCAGTCGCAGACTCGTTTTCATCCACACGACCTGCCCGTCCGGTCGCCGCCAGCGACTGTCCTGGAACGCCTCGATCGCTCCCCTCATCACGCTTTCAACGGCCATGGTCAGCGCAGCGCGGTCGTCCGGTAGAACGAGCTCCGGGTAATACATGCCGATCAGGTCGTCCGGGGCATAGCCCAGCGCCGGCGTCACCTTGGGTGAAACGTAGGTAAGCCGGCCCTCCAACCCCATGCTCATGACGATGTCGCTCGCGTTCTCGGCGAGCACCCGGTAGCGGCGCTCGCCGTCGCCTAGCCGTGCGATGAGACGGTTGCGCTGTGCCTGAGAGGCGCTGATGGGCAGCGCGATAAGTAGCACCGCCATGTAGTAAAGCTGCAAGGCGAAGATGCGGTCCTGCATGCGCGCAAAAGGCTCGATCCAGAAAGGGCCCAAACCGTGCACCGTGAACCACATCGCAATGGCCTGGCACAGCAGGACGCCAAGCAGCACAGCGGCTAGTTCTGCCCGAAATGCCAGTAACGCGATGGGCGGAAGCACCCAGTAGAGCAGATGGAACTGGCGTTGTCCGAATACGCCGATCGTGACGACGCAGACCAGCAGCAACAGAACGCCGTTTTTCCCGCGCTGGTCCACGCGCGCGAGATTGGCAAGCTCGCCGGTCCAGAAGGCCACGGCGGCAGGTGTGAAGATCGCACAACCCAGCGCATGCGCGATGAACCAGGTCGTCATGGACGGCAACCGGGAACTCCCTTCCGGCGCCCCCTGCAAGGTCACCGCAACGAGTCCGGACACGAAGGTTGAAAACACGACGCCACCCACGAGAAACCTGATGAGCGGTTTCGGACGGATCAGTTCGGCAACCGTTGAGATACGCGGAGCGAACCTCAACGCAATCACAACGCCGACAAGGTCGGCGAACGAAAAGCAGAGCGCTCCCACCGTGTCGTGACTGACAAACAGCCGCGTCGAAAAATTGCCGAGTACGCCGCCAACGAACACCCCGTATCGTTGGTGGGGCCGCGCAACCATCATCTGCGCGAGCAGAACGGCGTCGACCAGCCAGATCGGCGAGATTTCCTGATCCATGCTCTTGAGTGCCAGGCTGACAACGCAAGCGAGCGTTGTTGCGGCAAAGGCGAGCAGTACTGATAGTAGTGAGTTGCTCCAGCGACCTGATGTGATGTCCATCGTTACGTGTTCGGGGAACTTGTATGAATTTAAATGCATGTTGACTCAACACCTGATCATGCTTTGTTCGCACACGTATTCCACGTTCGAACCCGCTGAACCCTGTCTTCGGAGTCTGCTCTTCAGTACGCTGCGACAGGTCCCGGTTGCACGCCGCGATCTGCTGATGGTCGCCATGAAGACAAATTTCATCCCATGAATGCATCACACAAATATCGGCTCGAACGCGCCGCGCTTGAGTGAAAAGCGGCATTTGCGGCGGTTTGCCGCAGATGGGCCCGCCTCGCCGCCGCATGCTCTCATACAGCGCGGCTGCGGATACCTCCGGGATGCGGTCCCGTTCAATGTTGCCACCCTTCGGAAATCCATTAGGAATCCATATTTTTACAATTCCGACAGGTTGACCCGCGCACCTCGGTGGTCGATCCGCGCGCTCCTGCAAGCGTTTTGCGCCATGGGTTTCAGTAACACCGCGGCAAACCGCCGCAGTTTTCGCTTTCGGCTCAAGTGGTGTGAACCTTGGCCGATATTTGTGTGAAGCATTATTTATGTCTATCGAGTGCAATTCGCCTGCTCATGGCGTGTTCAACGCAAGGAATCCATACGTATGAAACTGTCCTTTGTACAGAAGCTCTGGTTGCCGCTCATCCTGAGCCTTTTGTGTCTCGCCGGAATATCGGTCTACCACGCTTACCAGACTCGAGAAATGCAAATGGATGAGCGCAAGGCCGATCTGAAACACGCATCTGAGATCGCCCTGACGGTGGTCAAGACTTTCGGTGACCAGGCAGCCACCGGCGCCGTGCCCGTCGCGGAAGCTCAAAAGCGGGCCATGGACAGCATCAGGAACATGCGATACGGCATGGACGGCTATTTTCAGATCGTCAATTCTCATCCGACCGTCCTGATGCACGGAACACGACCGGAGTGGACCGACAAGGACGTCAGCGACTACCAGGATTCGAACGGCGTTTACGTCTTTAAGGATATCGTTGCGCTCATCAAGCGTGACGGCGAAGGCTTTACCGCATATGCCGCTGCGAAGCCGGGTGAAACCGAGGCATCGCCCAAGATTGCTTACAACGTGAGGTACCAGCCATGGGACTGGATTCTCACGACAGGGCTCTATGTGGACGACATTGACGCCGCCTTCCGCTCGACGCTGTACCGGAGCCTCGGGATCCTGCTGGTACTGGCCGGCGCCCTTTCGGCCGGCGTGGCACTGCTCAATCGCGGCATCCTCCGCGCATTAGGCGGTGAGCCTTCCTATGCTGCCGAAATCGCCAACCAGATTGCCGGCAACGATCTGACTGCCGTGGTGAAGACGGCGCCAAACGATCGTTCGAGCCTGCTCTTTTCGATGAAGCGCATGCAGGAGCAGCTCACACAGACCATCGGCACCATCAGGGTTTCGGCTGAGTCGATCGCCACCGCCACGCACCAGATCGCGGCGGGCAACCAGGACCTGTCGCAGCGTACTGAAGAGCAGGCCGCTTCGCTCGAGGAGACTGCGTCGAGCATGGAGCAACTGACCTCGACCGTGACCCAGAATGCCGAGAACGCCAGTCAGGCCAACCAGCTTGCTGCGCAGGCCGCCCACGTCGCGGAACAGGGCGGCGCCGTGGTGTCGCGCGTCGTGGACACCATGGAAGGCATCAACGCCAGTTCGGACAGGATCGCCAATATTGTCGGCATCATCGAGGGTATCGCCTTCCAGACCAATATCCTTGCGCTGAATGCGGCCGTCGAAGCGGCGCGTGCAGGTGAACAAGGGCGGGGTTTCGCGGTGGTGGCCTCGGAAGTGCGGTCGCTGGCCCAGCCGCTCCTCGGCGGCAGCCAAGGAGATCAAGGAGCTGATCCACGATTCCGTGGAGCGGGTCCGGGCAGGCGCGGAGCATGTGCAGGAAGCCGGCACGAAGATGCGCGAGATCACGCACGAGATCAGGCGTGTGACCGACATCATGGGTGAAATTACCGCCGCCTCGCACGAACAAAGCAAGGGCATCGGCCAGGTCAATCAGGCCGTTACGCAGATGGACGAAGTCACGCAGCAGAATGCGGCCCTTGTCGAACAGGCGGCGGCCGCCGCCAGCTCGCTCGAGTCGCAGGCGGCCGATCTGAAAGCCGCCGCCTCGATATTCAGGCTGAACGCCTCACGCGGCGCCGAGGGCAGCCGCCCTGTCGCGCAAACGCAAACGCCCACGCCGGCGATTCCGGTGCGCGCTTCTGCACCCGCTGCAGCAGCCCTGCAGCGGCCGGCGGCGCAGCCCGTTCGGATCGCGCAAGCCGCCGCGGCTGGAGAGTGGGACAGCTTCTAGAAGAGGGTGTCCACATCGCGGTCGCCCGTCGGCGCTAGAATCAACGTCGTTGCCCTTTACCGAATTCATCCTGGTGGCGCCATCCTATGAGCGAAGAGACTCCTCGTTGCTTACCGAGCGTGAACAGTGCGTTTCAGCCCATCTTGTCTCTTGCTCATCAAACGCCGGTTGGACACGAGGCATTGCTCCGCTCATCGCTAGACGGCAAGCCTTGTTCGCCTTTGGATGCCTTCAGGCATGCAAGGCTCGCTGGGCTTACCGGCGAATTCGAGCGGGAGTGTGTCCGATGTCATACCGGCCACTTCGTGCGCTTCGCGGACGACAAAAGCATCCTGTTTATCAACGCGCAGCCTGAAGTCCTCACGCATCCGATTCACGGGCCGGGGCTCGTTGCCGATATCCTGGCTTGCGGCATACCGCCGGCGCGGGTCGCGATCGAAATTCTGGAAACGCCTCAGCCGCGAAATGGCGTGCTCGCCGATGCGGTCGCCCAGTTGCGGCTGCACGGTTTCCTGATCGCTCTTGATGACTTTGGCGCGGGCGAAACAAATCTAAGCCGTGTCTGGGATCTGCAGCCCGACGTGGTAAAACTCGATCGTGAGCTTATCCGGCAAGCGGCTACGAGTCATCTGAAGGCACGCAGCCTGCTACGCCTGGTAGGACTCCTGCACGAAATTGGCACGCTCGTCGCCGTCGAAGGGGTGGAGACGGAAGCAGAGGCGCTCCTATGCCTCGATTGCGATGCCGATTTCGCACAGGGCTACTACTTTGGCCGCCCATTGGCGCTTGCGGACAAAAGCGACTTGCAGGTTTACAGCGCCGGATTCCCCCTGCCGCCCCTTCAAAGTGGCAATCGAATCAAACCCATTGCAAACCTGGTCGGTTTGCAACCGTACCGGCAGGCGTTTGAAGACGTCACGCATACGTTCAAGCCGGGACGGAACTTTCCCGAATGCGCGATGCGCTTTCTCGGCCTCCCCCTCTCGCTTCGCATGTTCCTGCTGGATGAGAGCGGCGCACAGATCGGCGCGCCCGTGGAATCGAAAAATCATCCGATGCGCAGGCAAGCGCGGTTCCCCATGCTAACCAGGAGGGCAGATGCCAACTGGTCGAAACGGCCATACTTCAGAAACGCGGCAAGTCATCCCGGCGCGACCGTCGTCAGCGAACCTTACGTGACATCGGGGTCAATGAATCTATGTGTGACGCTCGCAGTCTGTGTTGAAACCGAGGAGGCCAGGTACGTCATTTGCGGCGACGTACTCTTTGAGGAATTGGGACGATATTGATGCGTGTCCCAACGTCACCGAGTCGAGGCTCTCGCGATTGCTTCTGCAAATAGCAGTGTGGAACTGGTGCGCAGCAGAGCGATGAGCACAGCCGTCGAAAAGTATTGGTTCATGGTAGTAGCTCCGGTCATGCGACCCAACGTATAAGTTGCTACAGTAAAACGATTCTTCGTTCGATGGGTTACAACCGCAGCGCAATCGCATGAAATATTATTCACGCGCAGCGAGTTGAAAAAGCGCTGGGCGTCGACTTCTGCGAAGGCCTTGCAATTTCCCGGCTCCTTGATTTTTATTTAATCAGTATTCCTTTTCTATTGGATGAAGCAGAAATAGTTGCACTGGAATCAACGGCGACCCGTAGTCGAACAGCGATGAGTTGAAGGTCAATGCGGACGATACATGGACGCTTAAGGGTCCCTTCAGGTCCGACCGCTACTATCGTGTCAGGTCACCGCGATAGTGGTGCTATGGGAAAGCAGATATGAACGAACCCGTTGACAAGTCCACTTCGTCGATGCGAGGCTCGACATCGGACAGGCTCAGGGAGGGCTGCTGCAGCGAGGATCGCCAAGGAGACGCTATCGAAGGCGGCGCACAACTCTGCGATTGCACGATTGCGACGTCCGAGCCCCTGCGGCGACTGCAAACCGTTATTGAGGTCATGACATCGATTCATGCAGGGGCGGAGGTGGTGCAGATCGGCCTTGATCACTACTGGGTGACGGCACCGCTTGAGGTCATCCCCCGTCTGGTCAGGGCACGAGACTGCACACTTCACCCCCCGTGCAAAGTCGAGTTTTTCGAGCAAGCGCCCTTGAAACATTCTCTTCTTCGCAGGTAGCGGCGCTTGAGACTCGCGTCCGGCCTGTTTTTTTCGACAGACCTACGTAGGGTGCGTGAGCGCACGACGTTTGGTGCGACGCAGAACGCACGCGGCGGGGTGCTGCGAAAACTGCAGGACGAGTGCGGCAGTTTTCGCAGGGGCCTTAGCCTCCGGTTAGGTGCGCTCGCACGGATTAGCCTGCTTTTGCCGCTTGCTCCTTTGCCAGAAGCCGCTGTGCCTAGCGATCGCCATGGCCGGCCTCTTGCGCGGTTTGAACAGATGTTTCGGTCGCCTCAGCCAGCGCCGCATGCGCGGCATTGCTAATGCTCACCGTGTACGATGCCTGAGTGGAAGCGCTCGAAGATGATGCGTTGCCGGATGATGAGACTCCGGTTGCAGATTGCGCACCCTGAGGTGTCGTGTTCGACGCCACTGGCTGCGCCGAATGTTGCCCTACTGCCTGTATTGACATAGTGATCTCCAAAGAAATTACGCCGCATTACGGCATCTTTTCTAACGGCAGGCGCATGTGGTTGCTTGAGCACTATATTTTTTGTAACTTGCGTTATCGTTAAGCAATATTTAAGGGACGTTCTGGATAAGCTACTTCACTCAATAGTTTGGATAACTAGCCATTATGGAACGACTCCTGTCACGCAAACCATCTCGGCTTCGAAGTGATGGACAACGGACCGGGTATTCCCGCAGAAGAGCTTGACCGGGTACTCGACCGTTTCTATCGTGGCGAACATAGCAAGGGAACGGGTAGCGGGTTGGGGCTCGCGATTGCCGCCCGCATCGCGCAGCGGCAACACCTGACACTTTCATTGCGTGGCAACGCGGATGCGCGGTTAGCGGCGCATGGTCCCTTCAGGTTGTCCTAAGGTCTGTCTGCTAGATTCAAGTCTAGCCAAACGACGCTCGCTCAGGCAACGGCGCGCAGCCTCTCCGCACAGAGACTCAGCCCTTCCGCGATAGACAGCCTCTCGTGATCTGGCTGCCCACGCTTACCAGTGGACCTGCGATAGATGAACAACGATCAACCCCAGTCACAATCCGATGTGTGGGCGAATTGGCTTCTGCACGAACGATTCGCCGATGACCCGTCGCACGAACGAACATTGCGCGCTGAAATCGCGCAATATGCCGATCGCGTTCTCGACGCTGCACAACTCGCCCCGGGAATGACGCTGGTTGACGTTGGCACAGGCGACGGCCTCGTCGCGTTTCGCGCGATTGAACGCATCGGCCCTTCGCTACGCGTGGTTCTAACCGATATCTCAGCATCCCTGCTTCAACACTCCGAGTCCATCGCCATTCAACGCGGGGTGCGGGATCAATGCACCTTTCTCCAATGTTCCGCAGAAGCGCTCAACGACATTCCAGGCGAGTCGGTCGATGTCGTCACGACCCGCGCGGTGCTGGCCTATCTTCCCGACAAGATCGCAGTTCTGCGCGAGTTTCGCCGGATCCTCAAACCTGGCGGACGGGTTTCCATTGCGGAACCGATACGGCGCGACGAAGCGTTTGAGGCGAATTCCTTAAAGAAATTTGTCGACGCTCATCCGACGGGATCGGATGACCGCTTTTTCCGGCTTTTGCATCGCTGGAGAGCCACGCAATTTCCCGACACAGAGGAAAGCATTTCGAGCAATCCGATGACCAATTTCAGCGAGCGCGACCTGGTCCGTTACGCCCTGGATACCGGCTTCACCGATATTCACATGGAATTCCACATTGACGTAGGGCGCTCCCAATTGGCCACGTGGAATCTCGTGTTGAAATCGTCGCCCTTTCCCTGGTCCCCATCGCTCGAAAAATTGCTGTCGGAACAGTTCACAACAGAAGAAAGACAATTCTTCGAACAGGTGTTCCGTCCACGCGTCGATTCGGGTCAGCTCTTCGGTGCCGAGCGCATCGCGTACCTGAGCGCGAGGAAACCGCTCTAGTCCGCGGCTTCCGTTCAGTCCGGCTCCATTACCTCCTGACAAGATACATAGGACGGACACTCGACGAGAGATGACTCGGGAAGTCGCCCAGGTGTTGAATCTGAGCGTGATCGCACCCGGAGAATATTTCCAGGGAGTCCTCTGGAAGACACGCTCGCCAGACGAAGTTGACCGCTTCGTCGCGATGCGCGAGCTCAACAATCAGAATGGGAATGCGGGCGAGTAGTTCCGCAACCAGCTGCTTGACATAGTCCATACCACGTCGCAACGTGATGTGATGAAGTACGCTAAGAGCGAGAGCCACGTCATATTCGCCAGGCGAGATTGTGCGGACCTTCGTCAAGTCGAGAGGCGCAGTTTCGAACGTGGCGCTCAGCCCGTTGACCCGTTGAGTGGCGCGCGCAACCGCGGTGTTTTCGGGGTTGATGTCGATACCCATCGTCCTGGCACCGCGGTCCGCAAAGAAAAATGGAAAATATCCGAGCGACGAACCGAAGTCGACAAGGCTAAAGCACGGTCCCAACGAATCGAGCGCCGCCTCGATGACTACGGCTCTATCCCTGCACGAGCGTAGCGGTCCTTCGATGCCGGTGACGCCGTAAAGCGGCTGATAATATTCAACCCGGTTGAAGCATTGTTCAATCAGTTCCGGCGGAGCCTGAACGGGCGACTCTTCTACCAGGATCGGTCCGCGAGAAGCGCTATGACTCATAGGTGACACCCTAATGGGGTTAGAGAGATTATGGGTATGGTCGGCCCTGAAATATCGGCAACGATACTTCGGCCGTTTACATGTCCGGCTTGTCGTGTCGAACTGTAAAATCTAGCCCCACAGCAATTCAGTATTGTTCGCTGGATGTTGTGCGGCAGACACGCGCAAGTCGTCTTGTGCCTTGCTTTCCGGCGGCTTCTGACGATAACGCTCCACGACGAACTCAATGAAGCTGCGCAACGCAACCGCCATGTGCGGCTGCTTCGAATACAGGAGCCACACGGTGCGTTCTTCGTCAGATAGCGGCGCGTCGCCTAGCAATGCACGCAAGCTGCCGTTGGCGAGCTCGTCTCGCACGAGCGAACATGACAAGCGCGCGATACCGAGTCCCGCCTGCACCGCACGCTTGACGACCTGAGGGCTTTGTATGTTCATGATCGGCTGCACGACGACACGTTGTGTGCCGTGAGCGTCGCGAAACTCCCAGTGACGGCTCGGTGCATCCGACGCGACGAGAACGTCGTGCGAGGCCAGTTCATCCGGTGTGCAGGGTGCCGGGTAACGCGCCAGATAGTCAGGGTTCGCAACAATGACGTCGCGTGTTTTCATGAGCGGCCGGCAAACCAACGACGAGTCTCGTAAGCGCCGCTCCGCGCCGAAACAGACGTCGAACTCGTTAACCGCGACGTCGCTCATCGTGTCGAACACGGTCAGCTCGAATTTCATGCGGGGTTCCTGAGCGCGGTAGGCGGCCAGCACTTCCGGGAGATCCGTGGTCGCGTAAAGCGACGACGCGGCAATCCGCAGCATGCCGGATGGCTGTTCCAATGCCGATGCAATGCACTCGTCCATCTCATCGAGATGATGCAGCAGGTCGACGGCACGCTCGCGGTACGATTGACCGATGCGCGTCAGTGTTACCCGTCGCGTCGTGCGGTTGATCAGACGGACGCCAAGGCGCTCTTCGAGCGACGCGACACCGCGCGTAACGACCGAGCTCGAAACACCCAACTGCCTCGCGGCCTCAGCGAAGTTCAGGTACTCGGCAACCTTGACGAAGATGCGGATCGATGAAAGCTGGTTCATGGGAAACTCCGGCATCGAGCGAGTCGCGTCGCGACCGCAAGAGGCGGCGAATTGGGATCGCGCGAAAACATCCGAACGCGCTCCATTGCCGACAAGACTTACATCCAGCCATTCGTTCGCTGAATGCCCTGCGATGAGCTTAGACACTGCCTGCTTACGCGATCTGGTCCATCGCATTACGGTCTTGCAATATTTGATGGCGGTTGATGGCCGTTGTGTTCGAGGTGACGATCATCTTGTCGGCAGTCCGCTTGCACAGAAATCCGTAAAACTGCCGGGGCTGCCTGGCGGATCTTCAATCCTGTTTCCATCGCGGAACACAAATGAAGAGTAGGTCTGCTTCCCACGTGCTCCGCAGGGGAAATGAAAACGTATCGATATTGACCTCCGACATGTCCCTGTCCCGTGCCCGGCAGTACGCTCGTGCGCCATCTCGGCTCGTATCCATCACGGTGCTCCACGACGCGAACGGATTCCTGCTCGTAGCGGTTAAAAGGAATTTCCCATTTTGTGACCGGTCCACCACGGAGACGCTTGTGCAAGCACCGAGCAGTGCAACCCAGGACCATAACAAAAACGTCTTCATCGACTAACCAGGCGTTCGCATGTGTTGATCAATCCGCGTTCAGGGTGGAGTCCCGCTACGATACCGTGAGAGTTTCGGGGCTTATGAATGCTGTGCTTCGTCACGACCGCTCACTCATGGCGCTGACGATGACACGCTCACCTTCCGCAAGGCTTCCTCGAGTGGATTCGATACTAACGGCAAAATCTGATGGCAACCTTAAGCAGACTGCCGAAGGTCGCTGTAGCGAATGATGGCGGCATCGAAAACGACTGCCGCAGTCAACCCGACCTGGATTGCCTCATGTTTCAGCGCAGAAGATAAGCATAGCTAACCAGTTGGCAGAAGCGCCCAACCCGTTACACTATCCCCTTGATATCAGGAGCTAGCTCGCGACGGCAGGCTGGCGTGGCATGTGGAACCTGCGCAAACGAACCACCCCACGCGAAATCGCGTACCAATACGTACATTGCCATTCGAATAAAATAACGTATTCTTCCAAGATCAACATCTTATTTCATTCATGAAAATCGCCACCTGGAACGTCAATTCGCTGAAAGTCCGCCAGCAGCACGTCATCGACTGGCTCGAAACGAGCCAGACCGACGTCCTGTGCCTGCAGGAACTCAAACTGACCGACGACAAATTCCCGCGTGCCGAGCTCGCGGAAAAGGGCTATCGGAGCTGGTACGCCGGCCAGAAGACCTATAACGGCGTGGGCATTCTGGTGCGCGAAGGCCTGAGCGTCGACGAAAGCACCATCGTGCGCAATATCCCCGGCTTCGAGGATCCGCAGCAACGCGTGATCGCCGCGACGATCGACGGCGTGCGCATCATCTCCGCCTACTTCCCCAACGGCCAGGCACCGGGCACCGACAAGTTCGCCTACAAGCTGCGCTGGCTCGAAGCGCTGCACGATTGGCTGGTGAGCGAACTCGCGCAGTATCCGAAGCTCGCGCTGCTCGGCGACTACAACATCGCCCCGGAAGATCGCGACGTACACGATCCGAAAGCGTGGGAAGGACAGAACCTCGTGTCGCCCGAAGAGCGCGCCGAATTCGTCCGCCTCGTCGGACTGGGGCTGACCGACGCGTTCCGCAAGTTCGAGCACCCGGAGAAAATCTACTCGTGGTGGGACTACCGGATGATGGCGTTCCGCCGCAATGCGGGTCTGCGCATCGACCACATCCTGTTGTCCGGGCCGCTGGCGGCGGCCTGTACGTCCTGCGACGTCGACAAGGTACCGCGCAAATGGGAGCAGCCGTCGGACCACGCACCGGTGGTCGCGCAGCTTAGCTAGTCCCTGAACCGCTCATGAGCCGTTCATGAGCCGTTCATGAGCCGTTCATGAGCTGTTCAGACAGCGCCACAGAAACTCATACTCCATCGCGTCGTGAACGGCCTGCTCCAGCTCATCGGAGCCGCCGCCATGGCCGCCCTCCGTATTCTCGCGATACCACACGCCCTCAGCCCCCAGCGACTGCATGCGCGCCACCATCTTGCGCGCGTGGCCGGGATGGACGCGATCGTCGCTCGTCGAAGTCGTGAACAGCACCGGGGGATACGCCACGTCGGCCCGCACCTGATGGTAAGGCGAGTAAGCCGCGAGCACGCGTGCCTCATCCGGCTCGTCCGGGTCGCCGTACTCGTCGATCCACGACGCGCCCGCATGCAGCAGGTGATAGCGGCTCATATCGAGTAACGGCACCTGGCACACCACCGCGCCGAACAGCTCAGGGCGCTGCACCATGCACGCGGCCACCAGCAGGCCGCCGTTGCTGCCGCCCCTGATGCCCAGTTGCGCGGCGGTGGTCACGCCGTCGTCGATCAGCGCCTGGGCGACCGCGATGAAATCGTCGAAGGAACGCTGACGGTTTTCGCCTTGTGCCGCGAGATGCCACTCGGTGCCGAATTCGCCGCCGCCGCGGATATGCGCGACCGCGAACACGCCGCCCTGCGCAAGCCAGCCGATCCCGGGCCCGGTCAGATAGCTCGGCGTGAGCGGAATCGCGAAACCGCCGTAGCCGGTCAGAAGACACGGGCGCGTGGACACCGCCCCGCCCGCCTCGTTCGCCTCGCGCCCGGCCTCAAGCAGCGAACGCGGACCGATCACCGTGTACGGCACGCGCGTGCCGTCGGCGGAGCGCGCATGCCCCCGCTTCACCGCATAAGGCGTCGCGTCGAACTGGGTCGGCCAGCGATCGAGCAATTCCCATTCGGCCAGATCGTCATGCGCCAGATCGGCGAGCCAGTACTCGGGCGGCAGCAGGTAATCGTCGACGTCGACAAACACCTCGTCGTTGAGCGTCGGCTCGATGGGCGAGACGTCGACCTGCGAGCTCGCGCGCGCCGGAAAGTCGCGCGACGACCACTGCCACTCGCCGCTCTCGGACTGCTGCGGCTGCCATAGCACCGTCTTGCTCTGCACGTCGTCCAGATACGAGACGATCAGGTGATGGCGCGTGTGGGTCCAGTCGCATGCCGAGGTCTGCGGGTTCGGCGTAAAGAGCGCGACGAAGCGGCGCTCGCCCGCCAGAAACTCGCGCTCGCGGATCGCCAGCAGCGCGCCGCCCGGATAGAGCGCGTCCCCGCATGACCAGTCGAGACGCGGCTCGAACAGCAGCCAGCCTTCCCAGCCGCCTACCGCGACATGCTCGGGCACGTCATAGCGCTGCCACGCGCCGGCGGCGTCCAGGTAGAACGTTTCGGAGTCGAAAAAATCGACGCTGCGCACCACGGTATGACGCAGATCGATCGGATCGTAGTTCGCATCGACGCTGATGTCGTCGAACTCGCCACGGAACACGACCGGGGCATCGGCGAGCGCGGTGCCGCGCGTCCAGCGCCGCATTTCGCGCGGATAGCCCGAGCGCGTCAGCGTCTTGCCACCCTTGTCCCAACCCACGTAAAGCGTATCGCGATCGATCCACGACACCGCATGCTTGCCCGCCTTGGGCACGCTAAAGCCGCCGTCGACGAAGCGTTGCGCGTCGAGGTCGAACTCCCGCACCACCACCGCGTCCGAGCCGCCCGGCGAGAGCGTCACGAGCACCCGATCGCCGTCCGGATAGAGGATGTCGAGTTCGACGCACACCCACGCCGTGCCCTCCGCCGCGCCGAGCGCATCGAAGTCGAGCAGGGTCTGCCAGACCGGCGTGCCGTTGCGCCAGCTCGCCCATGGGGTGCGGCGCCAGATGCCTTTGGGGTTGTGCTCGTCCTGCCACAGGTCGTAAGCCCAGTCTTGCCAGCGATCGGGAATCACGGGCCGCTCGCGCGGCAGATAGGCCTCGGCGAGGCGTTGCGTCAACGTCTCGAAGCGCGCGCCGCTGCACCATGCGGCGCGCGTGCGGGCGTTCTGCTGTTCGACCCAGGCCATGGCGGCCGGGTCGTCGAGCGACTCGAGCGACAGGAAGGGATCGGGAGAGTGCGGCCAGTGCGGCCCGGAAGACGAAATCGAACGCGAAGCGGAAGCAGGCATGGTAGGCGCCGTAATGGAACAACGACGATTATGCCTTGTGATCCGCCTCGCGCTTGCGATGGGGTGGCGACGCACACCACTCCATCGCTCAAATACCCATCAGGGCTCCAGATTGAGCTCCTGAATCTTGCGCGTGATCGTATTGCGGCCAATGCCCAGCCGCTCGGCGGCCTCGACCTTGCGTCCGCGGGTGAAATCGAGCGCTTCGCGAATCACCGCGGCCTCGAAACGCCGGGCGAGCTCGTCCATCACATCGGGGGCGTTCTCGCGCAACATCCTTGCGACTTCGGTGCGCAGCCCGCTCTCCCACACGGCGGCCGCGGCAACCGGCATCCCCGGTATGGCCGGCAGATGCGACGACACGGCGGCGCCGTTCGCAGCCGACTGCGCCACGCCACCGCCGCCCGCATCGCCCGTCAGCACGCCACCCGCCGCGATCTCGACCGAACCTGCCTGCGCCGGCACCAGATCGGGCGGCAGATCCTTGATCTCGATGGTCTGCGCCGGCGCCATCACCGTCAGCCAGTTGGCGAGATTCTCGAGCTGCCGCACGTTGCCCTGAAACGGCAGCGACGCCAGATACGTCAGCGCCTCCTCGGACACGCGCTTCGGCTCGACGCCCAGATCGCGGGCGCTCTTCTGCAAAAAGTGGCGCGTCAGCAGCGGAATGTCTTCGCTGCGCTCGCGCAGGGCCGGCAAGCGCAGCCGGATCACGTTGAGGCGGTGATACAAGTCCTCGCGGAACAGCCCCTGACGGACACGCGATTCGAGATTCTGGTGCGTCGCGGCAATCACCCGCACATTGGCGCGCAATGGATTGTGGCCGCCGACCCGATAGAACTGGCCATCCGAGAGCACGCGCAGCAAACGCGTTTGCAGATCGAACGGCATGTCGCCGATTTCGTCGAGAAACAGCGTGCCGTTCTCGGCCTGTTCAAAGCGCCCCTGGCGCATCGCCTGCGCGCCGGTGAAGGCGCCGCGCTCATGGCCGAATAGTTCGGACTCCAGCAGATCTTTCGGAATCGCCGCGGTGTTCAGCGCGATGAACGGTCCGTTCGCGCGTGGGCTATGTCGGTGCAAGGCGCGCGCCACCAGTTCCTTACCGGTGCCTGATTCGCCGGTAATGAGCACGGTTGCCGCGGAATGGGACAGGCGCCCGATGGCGCGAAACATGTCCTGCATCGCCGGCGCCTGGCCGAGCATTTCCGGTGCATCGGCGACGCGCTCGTCCCACGTCTGCTCGCCGCGCATGCTTTCGTCGACGGCGCGGCGAATCAGTTCGACGGCCTTGTCGACGTCGAACGGCTTGGCGAGGTATTCGAAGGCGCCGCCCTGAAACGCGGCCACGGCGCTGTCGAGATCCGAGAACGCGGTCATGATGATGACGGGCAAGCCCGGCACCTTGTCGCGCACCGTCTGCAGCAATTCGAGGCCCGAACCGCCGGGCATGCGGATGTCCGACACCAGCACCTGCGGGCTGTCGTGATCGAGCGCGACTGCTGCGTCGCGCACGTTCGCGAAACTGCGCGTCGCGAAGTTCTCACGGGCAAGGGCCTTTTCGAGCACCCAGCGTATCGATTGATCGTCGTCTACTATCCAGATCGGCTTCATATGGTCGGTCAGAAGTCTTTAGGTGCGTGTGGTATTAGCAGTCGAGCGGCAGCAGAATCTGAAACTCGGTGTGACCCGGACGGCTTTCCACTTCGATCAGCCCATCGTGCTGCTGCACGAAGGTCTGCGCGAGCGTGAGACCGAGACCGCTGCCATCGTCGCGCCCCGAAACGAGCGGATAAAAAATGCGGTCGCGGATGTCCTCCGGAATGCCAGGTCCGTTGTCGATGATATGCAAGTCCAATGCCAGCTTACATAGACGTTTCGCAATGGTGATCTTGCGCGCCACACGCGTGCGCAATTCAATCCGTGCGTCGCCCTGCGAAATCCGTTCGCGCAGCGCTTCCGCTGCATTACGAACGATATTGAGGACGGCCTGAATCAGTTGTTCCTTGTCGCCGCGCAGATCGGGCACGCTCACGTCGTAGTCGCGCTCGATGGTGAGGCCGCGCGGAAATTCCGCCAGAATCACGGCCCGCACGCGCTCGCACACCTCGTGAATATTCACGTCGCCCACGATATGCGGATGACGGTGCGGTTCGAGCAGGCGGTCGACCAGCGTCTGCAGCCGGTCCGATTCCTTGATGATGACCTGGGTGTACTCGCGCAATTCGTCGCGTTCGCGCACGCCCAGTTCGAACTCCAGCAATTGCGCCGCGCCGCGAATGCCGCCGAGCGGATTCTTGATTTCGTGCGCGAGATTGCGGATCAGTTGCTTGTTGACCGCGGTCAGATCGTTGATGCGCTCTTCGCGGTCGGTGCGCATGTGGCGTTCGTTTTCGAACAGCTCCAGCAGCACATAGTCCGGCGCGCCTTCCAGATACCCCACGATCGCATGCACATGCAGCGGCTCGTGGCCCTGACGCTCCAGCACCGCGTCGAGGTGCGTCGCGTGAAAGCGCTGTTCGGCAATCGAGGCGATCGTCGCGATCAGTTCGTCCGAATTCGCGAAGATGTCCGGCCACGCCATCTGCGTCAGTTGCCGGCGCGAGAGATCGAGCATCGCCTCCGCGGAGGGATTCGCAAACGCAACGCGCAGCGTGCGCTTGTCGAGTACGAGCACGACCGTCGGCAAGGCCTCGAACCCCGTCAACAGACCGGAGTCCACCAGCTGTGCGTTTTCCGACAGCGGCTCGGTATGCCCTTTTCTTGCTTTGATCAGATTCTTCAGAACCATCTTGCAGTCTGGCCGATGAGAGATGGTGATACGACAGACGACGCGCACGTTGGTCTCGTGAACCGCAGCGCAAACGTTGCCTCGTGCTCAACAAAAAAGGGACGGCGCCGCCGTCCCTTTGTGACCCGCATTCGATCAGTCACGAGCGTCGGGCGCGCGCTTCGCCACTTGCGCGGCGAAGCGCCATCGCCGCTTACAGCGAGTAGTACAGTTCGAACTCGACCGGGTGCGTGGTCATACGCACACGTTGCAGTTCCGCTTCCTTCAGGCCCAGGTACGCGTCGATCATGGCGTCCGTGAACACACCGCCGCGCGTCAGGAACTCGCGGTCGCTGTTCAGTGCTTCCAGAGCCTGGTCGAGGCCGGCGCACACGGTCGGGATCTTTGCATCCTCTTCCGGCGGCAGGTCGTACAGGTTCTTGTCAGCCGCTTCGCCCGGGTGGATCTTGTTCTGCACGCCGTCCAGACCTGCCATCATCAGTGCCGAGAAGCACAGGTACGGGTTAGCCATCGGATCCGGGAAGCGCGTTTCGATACGGCGGCCCTTCGGGTTCGACACGTGCGGAATGCGGATCGATGCCGAACGGTTGCGCGCCGAGTAAGCGAGCTTGACCGGTGCTTCGAAGTGCGGCACGAGACGCTTGTACGAGTTCGTCGTCGGGTTCGTGATGGCGTTCAGCGCGCGAGCGTGCTTGATGATGCCGCCAATGTAGAACAGCGCGAATTCCGACAGGCCAGCGTAGCCGTTGCCTGCGAACAGGTTCTGGCCGTCCTTCCAGATCGACTGGTGAACGTGCATGCCCGAACCGTTGTCGCCCACCACCGGCTTCGGCATGAACGTAGCCGTCTTGCCATACGTGTGCGCAACGTTGTGCACGATGTACTTCAGTTGCTGCGTCCAGTCGGCGCGCTGAACCAGCGTCGAGAACTTCGTGCCGATTTCGTTCTGGCCCTGGCCTGCGACTTCGTGGTGATGCACTTCGACCGGAATGCCGATCTGTTCGAGCAGCAGACACATTTCCGAACGGATGTCCTGGAACGAGTCGACCGGCGCGACCGGGAAGTAGCCGCCCTTGATGCCCGGACGATGGCCCGTGTTGCCGCCTTCGAATTCCTTGCCTGCCGACCACGGTGCTTCTTCCGAACCGATCTTCACGAAGCAGCCCGACATGTCCGTGTTCCACTGGACCGAGTCGAAAATGAAGAATTCCGGTTCCGGACCGAAATAGGCCGTGTCGCCGAGACCCG
>Ga0116227_10006979_pt1 | contig 22440 bp, 6 predicted proteins | sample S1TSphgellanicum_FD_89693 | JGI IMG/M metagenome (GOLD analysis project Ga0116227, IMG submission 89693) | Host-associated microbial communities from peat moss isolated from Minnesota, USA - S1T2_Fb - Sphagnum magellanicum MG | ecosystem: Host-associated > Plants > Peat moss > Unclassified...
CAAATGGTTCCAAGATTGGTTCCATCATTACAGAATGAAACGCATGAGATGTGTGCAAAAGCCGACATTCTATTCCTTGTGAAGATAATTGCTTTTGGACAGAAGCAATAGCATCAATAGAACCGGAAACTACGCACGAGGATGGACTGTTAATCGCTGCTATTTGTACAGACGTGGCATCGGTGTGTAGGGACGTTCCATGGAACGTCTCTACTTTTTCTATCAGGGATTGCACCTGTTTTTCTCTTAGTGGAATCGCAAGCATACTCCCTGTGGGCAACTGTTGCATCAGTTTTCCCCTTGTTGCCACAACAGCCAAAGCATCTTCTAGGGAAAACACACCTGCAATTGTTGCTGCGACATATTCCCCGATGCTGTGACCAATCATCGCCTCTGGATGCACTCCCCATTCCATCCACAACTGGGCGAGGGCGTATTCGATGACAAACAGTGCGCTTTGGGTTATCGCTGTTTGCTGTAGTTCTGAGAGTGCAGTTTCAAGGAGTTGTTCGTCCGGAAAGAGAATATGGCGGATGTCAAAATTGAGCAGGGGCTTCAGAATGTCAGCACAAATATCTACATATTTGCCAAATGTGGGTTCAACCGAGTACAGCTCCCGTGCCATATTCACATATTGCGCTCCTTGTCCGGAAAACATGAAGACGACTGGACGGTGACTGGGCTTGCAGTAATAAGTAAAAACACGTTGCACGTCTTGAGATGTCAGTATTTTGACTGCATCCTCCGAGTCATGGCAAATCACTATGCGGCGATGGTCGAATGCTCGGCGACCCACTTGCAGAGTGTGAGCCACATCCGCCAGGTTTAAATCGGGGTATTGCTGGAGGTGAGTAGCTAAGGAAGCTGTGGTATTTTCTAGGGCTGTACTGATTTTAGCTGAAAGGAGTAACAACTGCCAAGGGCGTGAAGCACTCGACGGTTCAACTACTGGGGCTTGTTCCAAGATAACATGGGCATTAGTCCCTCCTATACCAAACGAACTGACACTTGCTCGGCAAGGAGTCCCGTTGGTTTCCCAGTTGGATAACTTAGTACTCACGTAGAAGGGACTGTTGGCAAAATCTATTTGGGGATTGGGTTCTTTAAAGTGTAAACTGGGCGGTATTTGTTTATGTTTCAGTGCTTGTACTGTTTTGATTAAGCCAGCAACACCAGCAGCTGTATTTAGATGTCCAACATTGGTTTTTACTGAGCCGATGGCACAAAAGCCTTTTTTGTTTGTACTAGCACGAAAAGCTTGTGTAAGAGCCTTAATTTCAATAGGATCTCCTAACAAAGTTGCTGTACCATGTGTTTCTATATACGTGATAGTCTCAGGTTCAACTCCACTTAAGGCAAGCGCCTCTAGAATAACCTCCCTTTGACCGTCAACACTGGGGGCTGTGTAACCAACCTTTAAAGAACCATCGTTATTGACAGCTGAACCTTTGATGACTGCATGAATCAAATCACCATCAGTAATGGCATCTTCTAATCGCTTCAAAACGACAATGCCTATACCTTCACTGGGAACACACCCTTGAGCATTAGCGTCAAAGGCTCGGCAATGCCCATCAGAAGAATGAATCCCTCCTTGGTGATACTGGTAACCAGCTTTCTGCGGTATGGAGAGTGAAATGCCGCCAGCTAATATGATATCACTTTCGCCATTGAGCAGACTTTGGCAACCCAAGTGGACAGCAACCAACGATGTGGAGCAAGCAGTTTGAACATTGATGCTTGGTCCCCTGAGGTTTAATTTGTAAGAAACTTGCGTGGGCAGGAAATCCTTGTCGTTTCCAATCATAGTTTGCAAGCTGTCTACTGATTCCATCAACTCCCGGTTGGAATATAAGTTTGAAAGCAGATAAGAACTCGGAGCTACACCAGCGAAAAGACCAATTTGACCAGTATAAGTTTGGGAGTTGTAGCCAGCATTTTCTAGAGCTGACCAAGCACATTCTATAAAAAGACGGTGTTGTGGGTCTGTAATTTCGGCTTCTCTAGGAGAAAAGCCAAAAAATGAAGCGTCAAATAACTCGATATTTTCCAGTACACCGCCTGCTTTTACGTACAGAGGGTCATTCCGCAAAGTTGAATTGATCCCAACAGCTACTAGTTCCTCATCAGTGAAAAAAGAAATCGACTCTACACCATCTTGGATGTTTTGCCAAAAACTATCAACGTTTTTCGCTCCAGGAAAACGACCCACCATGCCGATGATAGCTATTTCATCTTTTAATTTATTAAAATCATTTAACATTTTCAAACAAACCTTAATCAGCTAAGTTTTCACTGGCTTTGCAAAAATCAGAAATTGCCATTTCTGAAGCAATTTGAATCTGGTCGTTTAAAACTGCGTCAATATCTTCTTCAGTAGTTAACGGGTTTGCAATCACAGCACGCAGGGCAATAATAGGAATTTCTTTACCAAATTTGGTGGTTGTTTTTGTTGTCCGTGAGATAAAAGTACGACCTATTTGGCGCTGGATTTTCTGGAGGCGTTCATTAAATTGATCGATGAGTTGATTATCGATTTCAGTCAACTTCTTTTTGACAGCAAGCTCTCTCAATTGCTCTGGAATGTAGCGATAGAGAAGCAGGTTAGTATCAGGTTCTCCTAACAACTCAAACTCAGGCATGGTACAGATACATTCTGCCATATATTGAGTTTTCCGAATTCCTTCATCAATCAAAAATTCATATCCCTTGAGTCCAATCAGGTTTAGCCCAGCATGTAAAAATAAAGCCATACCTGGTCGAGAACCTTCTAAAGCACGTTTACCTAAATCAAATGACCCCTTACGCATGGTGTAGCTGGCTTGCTTTTCGATACCTTTCGCTATATGTGGATCGCGGAAAAAGACCAGACCAATGCCCATTGGCAAGTATAGTTGTTTATGTCCGTCAATGGTCACTGAATCAGCCCGTTCGATACCAGCAAGCTTGTGGCGATGTTGTTCCGAAAATATCAGTGGTCCACCCCAAGCAGCATCTACGTGAAAATGAACATGGGCTTCTTGTGCAATATCTGCAATTTCTGCAAGGGAATCCACCCCACCTGAGTCTGTGGTGCCGGCAACGCCGATGATAGCAATTATCAGTAGGTTTTGGGCGCGACACTCCGCAACAGCTTGGCGTAGCGCCTGTATATTAACTCGATTGTTACAGTCTGTGGGGATTCTAATCAAACGGTGTGTACCAATGCCCATCAAATCGGCAGCTTTATCAAAAGAGAAATGCATCAACTCAGAGCCAATAATCGCTGCTCCTTTGTAACCGTAGAAATCTAGGGCTGCGGCTAAACCTTCTTTCTCTATGCCAAGAAACTCATCCTTTGGTTCCAAAGAAGCGTTTCGGGCACACCAAACCGCCGTGATATTTGCTACTGTCCCGCCAGAAACCAAGATTCTTAGCGTACTTAGGTTGTTTTGAATATGCTGAGCGTAGAAATCATCACAAAAGTTGTAAATTAATCGATGCAACATCGCTAAAGCTTCACGTTCACAGAAGCTTAGGGCTTTAGCTGTCTCTATTTTGACGGCGTTTTGGTTCATTGCCGTCATGAGTTTGGCAAGAGGGCGCACAAAACAGGGAAGCGCCGAGGTCATGTGACCGATAAATTGTGGCGAAGATGTGTGTATTGAATGAGCTACAACATTGTTGCCTAGGTATTTGAGATAGCTTTCAAAATTAGCAGGTTGAACAGGTATTTGACTACCACAAAAGGTTCCTAATAAGGAGTCTAAATCAATGTCGGTACTGGCATCGATGGTGCTTAAAAAATCTTGAGAAAACTTATGAGTTATTCCATCTATTTGTTCTTCAAGAAATGTCGCTTGACTAGATGAAGTAAACAGTAGGTTCACTTGTTCTTTCATCTCATAATGCAATGCTTGCTCAGTCTCAAAAAGGTAGTTTTGTTTTGGCATTTCTTGTTTGCTTAATGTCATTTTATATCCTTGAATAATTTTGCTTGATACATTCACTTTATTGAGATGAAACACCTTTTTGTGCTGCTCGATGTTCTTGCCTGGCTTGTTTACGGCGTTGTACTGAAGTTGTCCTGCTTTCCTGACGATGAGAATGTTGTGTAAAAGACTGTTGTTCGCTGGACTCCTGACCAAAATATCTAGCTAGGCAGCTTATCGTTGGATATTGAAACATTTCAACCAAGGGGAAATCTCGCTGAAATATTTTTTGTAATTTGCTATGAACCTGAACCAAGAGTAATGAATGTCCACCGAGATCAAAAAAATTATCATGGATTCCCACATCCTCGACATGAAGTGATTCTTCCCAAATATTAGCAATAGCTTTTTCGACTTCGGTTTGAGGTGGGTGGTAAACTGCTTCTAATTCGGGACGTGCTGTATCAGGTGCAGGCAATGCTTTACGATCAACTTTACCATTAGGTGTTAGTGGTAGCGCCTCCAGCATCACAAGAGCTACTGGTACCATGTAGTTTGGCAGCTTTGACTCCAAGAAGTCTCGCAGCTCAGTCATTGTCAGTGTTTGCTCTTTTTGAGGGACGACATAGGCAACTATTCGTTGAGAATCGGCTGAATCTAAGCGAGCGACAACCACAGTTTCTCGAATTGCTGGGTGTTGGCTGATAGCTGCTTCAATCTCTCCAAGTTCAATGCGGTGACCTCGGATTTTAACCTGGTGATCAAGCCTTCCAAGAAATTCAATGTTCCCATCGCTCAGATAACAAGCTAAATCTCCCGTTTTGTATAGGCGTATTCCTGGGCGATCACCAAAGGGATTGGGAATAAACTTTTCGCTAGTTAGAGCAGGCTGGTTGAGATAACCTCTAGCTAAGCCATCACCACTAATATAGACTTCGCCGCTAACGCCAATGGGAACAGGACGCAAATGAGAATCAAGTATATATATCTGCGTATTAGTAATGGGGCAACCAATAGAGACTTGCTTTCTAGTTTGTTGAGAGTGGGAATAATATACGCTACTCCACACTGTTCCTTCCGTTGGTCCATACTCATTAAACAGAGGTGTTTCTGAGTGTAGCTGGTAGTGACGTTGCACCAACTCTGTTGGACAAGGTTCACCCGCAACAATGACGGTACGAAGTGATATTAACTGTTCGGGTTTTGCCTCTTGGAAAAGGAAAGCATACAGAGAAGGAAGGCTTAATAGATGGGAGACGTGATTTTGGGCGATTAACTCTACCAGTTTTGGGATCTCTAGTTGTAAACCTTCTTGGGCAAGACAAAGAATTCCTCCAGAGCAAAGTGTCCAAAAAATACCCGCAACAGAACTATCAAAGGCAAACGAAGAAAGCAATAAGAAGCTGGTAACTGGTTCTTGGTAGTAAGTAATACGAGCAGTCGTTGAGTGCACTAGGTTTCGATGTGCAATCTGCACTCCCTTAGGTTTGCCTGTAGAACCGGAAGTGTAGATAACATAAGCTAAGTTTAAAGGTGTAACACTACTGTCGGGGTTTTTTTCTGTTTCTTGTGAGATGACCCCCCAGTCTGTATCAAGATAAACAATGTGTACGTCATTCTCTGGAAGTCTAGGTAGTAACTTGTTCTGAGTTAGTAGCACCGACACTTGGGTGTCTTTAAGTATAAAAGCTAATCGCTCTTGGGGATAAGTGGGGTCAAGGGGTACATAAGCACCACCCGCCTTGAGAATGCCCAATAACCCGATAATCATAGAGAGCGATCGCTCTGTGCAAATCCCCACCAGTACCTCTGGTCCCACTCCATGCTTTTTCAGGTAGTGCGCCAGTTGACTCGCTTTTGCATTTAGTTCAGAGTAGGTCAACTGTTGGTCTTCAAACACTACTGCTACAGCGTTAGGCGTACTCTCTACTTGAACCTCAAACAATTGATGAATACATTGTTGTTGGGGATACTCAGTTTGAGTATTATTCCATTCCACCAGCAATTGATGCTGCTCAGGTTCCGTCAACAGTGGCAACTTTGATAGGCGCTGCTGTGGATTAGCGACAATGCCCTCCAACAAGGTCTGAAAATGTTCTACCATCCGAGTAATGGTGGTTGTATCGAACAGATTGGTACTGTATTCCACCAGACCAGTCAATCCGCAATCTGTTTCCAGTAAGTTGAAGCGCATCTCAAACTTTGCTGTCCCATTATCAAACCTTAAGGGACTCACGCTTAGATCCGAAAGCTCTAATTGTTCGACTTTGACTAGTTGCAGATCAAAATGAACTGGAACCAAGGGTGCCATTTGGCTCAGATTCCGCTCCGGATTCAAAATATCCACCAGTTTGTCAAACGAGAGATCTTGATGATCATAAGCCCCTAGCGTTACCTCGCGCACCTGATTGAGTAACTCCCGAAAAGTAGGGTTTCCAGACAAGTTAGTACGCAACATTAATGTGTTGACCAAAAAACCAATTAATCCCTCAGTCTCGACTCGATTACGGTTAGCGATACTAGTTCCGACGACAATGTCATTTTGGTTACTATATTTATATAGTAGGACTTTAAATGCCGCTAATAATAATGTAAACAGTGTTACCCTTTCCTTCGTACTTAAAGCTTTGAGTGCGAAGGATAGTGCTTTAGATAACTCAAAGGACTGTTTTGCACCTTGATAAGTTGCAACAGCAGGTCGAGGTCGATCAGTAGGCAGTTCTAAAATAGGAAGGTTAGCAAGCTGCTGCTTCCAGTAAGCCATCTGGGTTTCCAACACCTCTCCTTGCAGATATTGTCGCTGCCAGATTGCCCAGTCTGCGTACTGGATTGGCAGTTCAGGTAGTGGTGAAGGTTGCTCACTAGAAAAAGTTTCGTAAAGAACTTTAATTTCCCGAACAAATACCCCCAGAGACCAGCGGTCAGAGATGATGTGATGCATTGTTAACAACAGCACATACTCTGTCTCGCCTAACTGTAGGAGAGTTATCCGCAGTAATGGTTTGGCGAGGTCAAAGGATCGCTGGACTTCTGCTGTACCTAGTCGCTGAACCTCCTGCTCTCTGTTAGGTGCTTCCTTGAGATCAACTATTGATAATGTAATGGACTGGGCTCTTGCAATGACCTGAATTGGTTGCCCCTCTGAATTGGTAATAAAAGTTGTCCGTAAACTTTCATGACGCCTGACAATTTCAGTAAATACTTTTTCTAGCAGTGCTACGTTAAGCAGACCTTCAAGACGCAAGGCGTTGAAAACATTGTAAGCACTATTGTCAGGGTTTAATTGCTGAAAAAACCATAGTCGCTGCTGAGCAAAAGATAAAGGTAACTCATTATGGTCTTTTCTTTTAGATATTTCTATTTTAGATTTGTCTGGGGTTTTTAGAGAATTCAAGCCCCTCTGCTTAAGCCGTTTTTCAAATAGCGCCCGTTGCTCAGGAGAAAAATCTGCAATTTGTTGAGAAAAATCACTCATTAGTATATACCTACAATAACTATAGGATTGCTATTGGTTTTTGAAATATACGTAGGGTGGGCACTGCCCACCATATCCGAGTTTTGGTGGGCAGTGCCCACCCTACATTACTTAGATATTTTTCAAGAATGATTTATAATTCCTATAATACTCAAAAACAATGACTAACTCAGAGCAACTAACTTATTAACTGAGTGATGCCATTTTTTCTTTCTCAAGGTTACACATATCTTTCAAATCTTTCAAGTAAGGCAAACTCGCCATGACAGTATCAAAATTTGGGTTGAAGTCAATGAGACAAGCGACTTCATCAACACCAACCTGCTTTAAACGCTCAATCATTTGCATACAGGTGGATTTTGACCCAATCAAAGTTCTTCCTTTCAGCCAACCTTCATAGGCAAACCGCAAGAGACTATTTATATCTGCTTCTGTAAATTTATCTAAACTCACATTGATGCCGGAATTCTTCGCCAGAGCGTCAAGTAGCTCTACATGAGTCTTCAGATAATTGCAAAAAGGTTCCCTCTGTTGTTCTTTTACAGTGTTGAAATCTTCTCCTACAAAGGTATGTATCATCATTGCGACTTTCCCTGCTTTAGGATCGTAACCATGTTTCGCTAAAGATTCACGATACAGCAATATTTGTGGAGCTACTTCTTCTAAAGTTCCTCCCAACAAAGAAGTCAGTATGTTCGCACCCATTTTGCCAGATTCAATAAATGTTGCATTTGATTGACACACAATCCAAGTAGGTAGCTTACGCTGTATTGGTCGTGGAAACGTCCTCACATTGAAAGCTTTTCCAGTTGTATCTTTGAGTTCGACTTGTTCACCTTCCCAAAGCTTCTGGACTGTCTGAATTCCACGCCACATTGTTTCTTTACGGTTAGCATGACTTTCGGCAGAAAGTACAAAGTCGTCTACCGTCCAACCTGAGCCAAAACCAAGAGCGACTCTACCATTTGAAAGATTATCAACCATAGACCAGTCTTCAGCGACTCGTGCTGGATTATGAAGTGGCATAATAAGGCTGCCTGCGCGTAATTGAATTCGCTCTGTGACCATTGCCAGTGCTGTACTGGTTAACGACGGGTTAGGATAAAGTCCTCCAAATGGGTGAAAATGCCGCTCAGGGGTCCAGACAGCACAAAAACCATTTTTATCTGCAAATTTTGCACTTTCTATTAATAGATTATACTTGTTTTCTTGAGTTTTTGAACCATCACCAGAAAAATAAAATAAGCTAAACTCCATGTCTTAATTCCTCAATTTTTGTCACTAGTTCTTGTTGAATTGCTTCTGGTGAGAGACTTCTTACATCTTGTAATAAAGCTGTCATTTCTTGAAGCTCTTCTTGTGTAGGTTGTGTTTCAGTAATAACAGCGGCAAGTCCAGCTACAGTGGGAGCATCAAAAAGGATACTCTGTAGAGGTACTTCCGCTTGAAAAACTTCTCGCAGGCGTGAAGTGACCTGAACAGCTAACAAGGAGTGACCTCCTAACTCAAAAAAGTTATCGTGAATGCCAACTTGTTCAACCCCAAGAAGCTCCCGCCAAATGTTTGCAATGGTTTGCTCAATCTCATTACTGGGAGCTACATAAGCAGTTTGCAGATTTGGTCTTGAGTGCTGTGATAGAGTATCTTCTTGGGAATTATCCGTATTGTGTAGATATTCGCGCTTAATCCACGTGTTGAGCCTAGCTTGCAAATCTCCTGGCGAAACAATGAATTGACCTGCTGAACCCATTGATAAAACGCGCCGAGAAACATCCCATACTTCTTTGGGCTTTATTGCCAATTCAGCTAAAGTTGCTCCCAACCCAGTATCTTTTTCTTGTTCCTCTTCGTATTTTACAGCATCCCAGTTGACGTTGAACCATGGAATGGAGCTTGTTTGATTACGTTTGTTTACAAAAGCATCAATGAAGAGATTAGCTGCCGAATAAGCAACGAGTCCAAGTCCTCCCACGATAGATGATAAGGAGGATTGCAACAGATAAAAATCAATATCTCTGCCTTGCAAAACTTTTTCTAGTACATAGAGTCCGTAGACTTTTGCGTGGAACTGCGACTCACTCTCAGTTCGACCAATCTCTTGAATAGAGAAAGCTGACTTCTCGTTACTCATCGGTGTTGCGTAGAACACCCCATGAATCTGACCAAAGTACTCATATGCCTGATTGATTCCTGCTTGCATTTGTTCAACATTTGCAACATCAGCCTCAATTATTAGAAGCTCTGCACCTAACTCTTCTAACGCAAGTATTTTTCTAATGTCGCGACAGATTATATCATGTTCTTCGTGAGTTGCAAGCCATTGTGACCATTCATTTCTCTGGGGAAGCCCTATATTCCCAATCAAGATCAGCTTAGCCTGTACTGTTTGAGCTAAATGCTCTGCAAACACTAAGCCAAGACTTCCCACAAGCTCGCCTGCGATTAGGTAAATTCCGCCTTCCCTTAGTCTAGTTGTTTCTTCTTCAACTTCTTTTAATTGTGCAGGCTCAGATGTTTGTACCCATCGATGACGACCACGGTAAGCAATAATCAAGTCAGATGACTGGGCTGTCAGTTCTGCCATGAGTTGGTTTATAAGTTGGTTTTCTTGGGAAATTCCTGCAGGAATAACAATATCGATGTTACGGCAGGTAATATTTGAGTACTCTTGTGGAATTACCTTACACGGTCCTAATACTGTCCCCTTTTCTGCAATCAACTCCTCTTGAGCGATCGCATCGTGAACATTGTTGGTTACAACCATCATTTGCAGTGGAGTTGTAACATTTTGTTTACTCAGTGCCTGTGCTATGAAGAGTAGACTGTAAAAACCGAGAGTCTGATACTTTTCAAAGCTGGAGATTACTGATTGTGTCTGTTCGGACAACGATTGTCTCTGGGGTTCAGTGTTTGCTGTGACACCCCAAAAATGAGCGATTGTTTGTGGAATTTTATCTATTGTACGCAGTGTTTGGAACAGGGCATCATAGTCCTGTCGCTGTTGAGGATTAATTGCGTAGATGCGATCGCCCAGTTGGGCAAATTCTTCTCCAACTGTCACAGTGATGACTTCTTGACCTTCTTGCTCCAGTCGTTGAGCAATTTGTGAACCCAATTTAGATGGGTCAACAAACACCAGCCAGCGCTGCTTTTGCTTTTCCAGCTTTCTCCCTTTGAAAGGTTCAAGTAACTTGACTTGTTTCCAGGTAGGAAGATAAAACCAGTCGGCAATATTTGATTTTTTGCTTAATTCAGTTTGACCACGATTACTGGTGTCATCTGTTTTTTGTGCCTCAATCCAATAACGCTGGCGCTCGAAAGGATATGTTGGTAATGGAATTCGGTGTCTTTGCTCTTGAGCATAAAAGCCATCCCAATTCACTGGCACTCCTGCTAGCCAGAGTCGCCCTAAGGTGTTTAGTAAAAATGCTACATCTGATTGTTCATCCTGGGGGTGACGCATTGAAGTCAACACCATTGACTCATTAGTCTGTTGTTTTGCAAAAGTACTTAATGTTCTCCCAGGACCAACTTCCAGCAATATTTGCTCTGATTCTTTAATTAATTCAGCAATACCTATAGCAAAGCGCACTGCTTGCCGCAGATGGTTTGCCCAGTAACTGGGATTGATTGCTTCTTCTGCTGTAATCCAGGTTCCTGTTAGGTTGGAAATGAAAGGAAGTTGAGGAGGATTTAACTTAACTTTTTCAACTTGTTTGGTAAATGGTTCCAGGATGGAATCCATTATTTGGGAATGAAAAGCATGGTTCGTATGCAATCGACGACACTCTACACCTTGTTGGGTTAAGCGACTTTGCAAGTTGGCGATCGCTTCTTCCGAACCCGATACAACACACAGCGATGGTGCGTTAATTCCTGCTAGGGAAATCTCCTTACTAAGCCAAGGTTGTATCTCCTCCTCAGACAGTGGAACGGAAAGCATAGCACCAGTGGGGAGTTGTTGCATGAGTTGTCCACGGGCTGCTACTAATGCTAAAGCATCTTTTAGAGAGAACACACCCGCAAGAGTTGCTGCTACATACTCTCCTATACTGTGACCAATCATTGCTGTAGGAGATATGCCCCATGTCATCCACAACTGAGCTAAAGCGTACTCAATGACAAATAATGCTGGCTGAGTGATATGAGTTTGTTGCAGTTGCTGCGCTGCTGCTTGTGCCTGTTCTTCGCCTGGATACACAATAGTACGCAAATCGAAGCCTAGGTGAGATTTCAGCAACTCACAACACTTATCAATATGCTCCCGAAAAATTGGCTCAGTTTTGTATAATTCTCCTCCCATGTCCACATACTGTGAACCCTGACCGGGAAACATAAATATAACCTGTCGGTTGCACGGTTCTTGGAAGTGGGTGAAAACTCTTTGTGGGTCTTTTGTCTCTAAGACATTGACTGCATCGTCAAAGTTTTGGCATACAAGCATTTGGCGATGATCAAACTTTCGACGACCAACCTGTAGGGTATGTGCGACATCAGCCAGATTTAATTCAGGATGCTGCTTGAGGTGAGTGACTAGATTTGCTGTGGCAGTTTCCAGCGCCGAGTTGGTTTTTGCAGAAAGCAGTAACAACTGCCATGGGCGTGAACGTAGAGACGCGAGATCTCGCGTCTCTACAACTGGGGCTTCTTCGAGAATCACATGAGCGTTGGTGCCGCCAAAGCCAAAAGAACTCACTCCAGCCCGACGGGGGGTTCCGTTTGTTTTCCATTCTGACAGCGTGGTATTAACGTAGAAGGGACTGTTGGCGAAGTCAATTTGGGGATTTGGTTCTTTAAAGTGCAAGCTGGGGGGTATTTGTTTGTGTTTAAGAGCCAGGACAGTTTTGATTAGGCTCGCCACTCCAGCTGTTACACCCAAATGTCCGATATTCGTTTTCACTGAACCGATAGCACAGAAACCTTTCTTATGGGTACTGGCACGAAAAATTTGAGTGAGTGCTGCGATTTCAATGGGGTCACCCAATGAAGTTCCAGTCCCGTGAGCCTCAATATAAGTAATTGTCTTGGGATCAACCTCAGCCACAACCTGGGCTGCTTTAATCACCTTTGCCTGACTATCTATACGAGGTGCGGTATAGCTGACTTTGAAAGATCCATCGTTATTGATCGCTGAGGCTTTAAGGACAGCATGAATACAGTCACCATCTGCAATGGCATCTTCTAATCGCTTCAAAACCACTATGCCTACACCGTTGCCGTTAACAGTTCCTTGTGCCTTAGCATCAAAAGTGCGGCAGTGTCCATCGGGAGATTCAATACCCCCATCTTTGTAAAAATAGCCAGTTTTTTGTTGCATATTTACTGAAATGCCACCAGCTAAGGCCGTATCACATTCGCCGCTCAGCAAGCTTTGACAGGCTAAGTGGACTGCAACCAACGAGGTTGAGCAGGCAGTTTGAACGGTATAACTGGGTCCTTCCAAGTTCAATTTGTAAGAAACGCGTGTGGCAAGGTAATCGTGCTGATTTCCAATCATAAGTTGGAAATTATCAACGGAATCTACAAGGTTCCGGTTTGAATAGAGGTTAAGTAAGTAGCTGCTTTGACTTGTGCCAGCGTAAACCCCAATCAAACCCATGTAATTTTCAGAATCGTAGCCAGCATCTTCCAAAGCTTCCCAAGCACACTCCAAGAAGATACGATGTTGCGGGTCTGTGATTTCTGCTTCTCTGGGATTGAAGCCAAAGAATGAAGCGTCAAATAATTCTATATCTTCTAATACAGCCCCTGCCCTAACATAATTGGGGTTATTCAACATGGCAGGATCTACCCCTGAAGATAGCAGTTCCGTATCAGTAAAAAAAGAAATTGATTCTACACCATTTTGCAGATTATTCCAAAATTCCTTAACATTTTTTGCTCCTGGAAAACGACATGCCATGCCAATGATGGCTATTTCCAAACCACTCTTTTGATTCAGTATTGCTTGAGAGTTATTCATGTTTATAAAATTCCTTTTCTATTTTCATCTGACTGCATTTGTTTCAAGCGTTTTATTAGTCTGCGTTGGCCATCTTTGAGCTTCTCAGTCCGACAGTCAGTTTCATTAAAAGACGGTTGATTGTTTGCTCGGCTGAGATACTCTGTTAAGGAACTAATGGTCGGATATCTGAACATTTCAATCATTGATAAGTCTGTTTGGAATATTTGACGCAATTGGCTATGAACCTGAACCAAGAGTAATGAATGACCACCGAGATCGAAGAAGTTATCGTGAATACCTACTTTCTTTACATTTAGAATCTTCTGCCAAATAGTAGCGATAGTTCGTTCTACCTCAGTTCGCGGACTCACGTAAGCTGCTTCCAACTCTGGGCGAAGACCTTCTGGCAAAGGCAGTGCCCGACGATCCACCTTACCGTTTGGTGTCAGTGGAAAAGCTTCCAAGAACACCAAGGTAGAGATTGCCATGTAATTAGGCAGCTTTTTCTTCAGGTGAGAGCGCAACTCTAGCTCTAGCTGGCGTGTAAGCTTTTCTTGTAGTGGCTTGTTTGCATAATCATGCCAAGATCGAAAATGACTTGTCTTTTCACAAGGGGAAGGAACTACTTCAGCAAAAGTCTCTCTCGTTAATGTCGTCCGCCGCCTGAAAACCACGTCGTAACGACCATCTAGACCACCACCAGACCAGCTAATGTTGACGGTATAAGGCAGCTCGTTGCTCAGGTTCCATAGATTTTCCGGGTCTGCACCTATGTCTCTCCAGGTCTGTTGTAGAATATCCTGTAGTTCGCCAGCAGTCTTAGGTTTCTTGTCACTTGCAAGCAACTCTAAAGCCTTGACTTCGCCTAAAAGACGTGCGTTTGGCACGCATCGTAATCCAAGAATATCTGGCGCTGTTTCCATTAGTAACTGGCGGACAGAACTAAATGTTAACTTTTGCTGCTGCCAGTCTAACCAAGGAATATCTTCAGTGGAATCGTCTGCGTTGGAACCCACCTGCACAATAGCATCGTAGCGAAACTTTGTTAACTCATTATGGTAGTGACCGCGTTTAGGTTGAATGTAAACTTGAGCGATCTTCGGAAGATGATGCTTCAGCGCTATGAATAATTCCGGATCAATGACCAGTTCTTGCTCTTGGGCAATGCGTTTTTGCACGCGCTGCTGCAGTTGAGTTATGGATAGAGAAGAAGATGCCTGGTGTAGTAGAACTGAGGTATGGAAGGCCTCAAGCAGTGGTAAACTACGCACATCTCCCAAAAAGATGAAACCTCCTGGCTTCACTACCTTGAGGGCTCCTTCCAAAACACGCAGGAGATAGTCAATGCTAGGAAAATACTGGACTACGGAGTTGATAATCACTGCGTCAAATGCTTCCGCTTCTATACCCTCAAAGTTGTCTGCCATTCTCTGGCAAAGGGTAACCTGTGGCAGATCCTGTCCTGGGATCATCAACTGCTGTTGAATGTAGTCTAGACTCGCTGGTGAGAAGTCCGTACCCTGATATTGGGTGCAGTATGGAGCTATACGGAACAACAGTAGACCAGTCCCACAACCAATCTCTAGGACACGGGTTGGTTGCCACGAGAGAATCCGCTCAACTGTGTTGTCTACCCATTCGCGCATCTCCTCTTCTGGGATAGGAAAACCTGTATAGCTACTTTTCCAGCCACTAATATTGAATCTAGGGTCTTGATACGTTAAGGGCTTACTATAGTTATTCTCCCAAACTGTATTCCACTGTGAGATTTGCTCAGTTTGCCATTCAGTTGCGTGCGTACCAGGTGCTTGGTATTGTGGATTCTGAACTAGATATGCCACTAGACGCTGGTTGTCGGTCTCATCCTCCCTCGTCACAACCGCAGTCTCTTGCACTCCAGGATGTTGGTTCAGAATTGCTTCAATCTCTCCCATCTCTATGCGGAAGCCACGAATCTTCACCTGGTGGTCAATCCGCCCAAGGAACTCAAGGTTGTCGTCTGGAAGGTAGCGAACTAAGTCTCCGGTCTTGTACAGCCGCTCCGCAGGCTTATCGCCGAAAGGATTGGGAATGAACTTCTGGGCCGTCAGTTCAGGTCTGTTCAGATAACCCCTGGCTAGACCAGCACCACCAATGTGCAGTTCACCGGGAACACCCACAGGAACTAGCTGACCATATCGGTCTAGAATGTAGAATTGCGTATTGGCAATAGGGCGACCGATAGACATGACACCACTTTCAGTCACAACCCTACAAACTGCTGACCAGATGGTGGTTTCAGTTGGTCCGTACAGGTTCCAGAGGCAAGCACACCTTTGTTGTAACTGATTAGCCAGGTTCCAAGGTAGGGCTTCACCACCACAGAGGATTTTTAGTTGATTGTTGCCCTGCCATCCAGCTCCTAAAAGCAGCCGCCAAGTGGCAGGTGTGGCTTGCATGACTGTTGCATCAAAGTTTGCCAGCCTCGCTGACGACTCTACTCCATCCAAGACTACTTCCCGGCTGACGACCACCAGACGAACACCCACAGTAATGGGGAGGAAAAGTTCTAAAGCGGCAATATCAAAGGATATAGTGGTGACCGCTACCAAGGTATCATGCTCGGTTATCTCTAGCGTTTGGCGCATAGCCTGTAAAAAGTTGCTCAAAGCGCTGTGGGGAATTTGCACCCCCTTAGGCTTACCAGTGGAGCCAGAGGTGTAGATGACATATGCCAGGTTGTGGGAGCCAGTCTCAGAAACTGGATTTTCCTCGCTCTCTTGGGCGATCGCCTTCCAGTCGGCATCCAAGCAAACTACTTTGGCTTTATGTTGCGGCAATGGCTCTACCAGCTGCGTCTGAGTCAGCAGTAGTGGTACTTGAGCGTCTTCCAGTATGAAAGTTAACCGTTCTTGGGGATAAGTGGGGTCTAGTGGCACATAAGCGTAACCCGCCTTGAGGATTCCCAACATTCCAATGACCACGTCGAGCGATGGCTCCATACAAATGCCCACTAGTACCTCTGGTTCTACTCCCTGCTTTTGCAAGTGGTGAGCAAGTTGATTCGCTCTTGCGTTTAGTTCACAGTAGGTCAACTGTTGGTGTTCAAACACCACAGCCACTGCATCCGGTGTACGTTCCACCTGAGTCTCAAACAACTGATGGATGCACTGGTCTATGGGACACTCAGACCGAGTGTCATTCCACTCTACTAGCAGTGCCTTCTCGACTTCAGTCAACAGTGGTAACTCCCAAAGGTGCTGTTGTGGATTAGCAACAATTCCAGAGAGCAATGTTTGCAAATGCCCTGCCATCCGGCTGATGGTGCTTTCCTTGAATAAATCAGTATTGTACTCCAAACTGCCAACTAGTCCCCCCTCTGTTTCTGTCATGTACAGAGTCAAATCAAACTTTGCTGTGCCACTGTCACTTTCTAAGGGACTTAAAGTCAAACCAGGCAACTCTAACGCCGACATCGGTGCATTCTGGAGCACAAACATCACTTGAAATAGTGGTGTGTGGCTCAAAGAACGCTGTGGTTTAAGTTCCTCTACCAACTGCTCAAAGGGCAAATCCTGGTGAGCATAGGCTCCTAATGCCACTTCCCGCACGCGAGTTAGTAGCTCTTCAAAGGTAGGATTATCTGCCAATTTAATTCGCAGCACCAGGGTATTGACAAAAAAACCAATTAACCCTTCTATTTCAATACGGTTGCGGTTGGCTATAGGTGAACCTATCACAATATCCTCTTGCCCTGTGTAACGCGATAGCAAAGTCTGGAAAGCTGCTAGTAGGGTCATAAATAAGGTACTTCCCTGCTGCTGGCTCAGTTTAGTCAAGGCAGCAGATAGCTGTTGAGATAGCTTAAATAAATACGTAGCACCCCCGAAAGTCTCAACGGCGGGTCGTGGGTAGTCCGTTGGTAATTCTAGTACTCCGGGTGCGCCCTCTAACTGCTTTTTCCAGTAGGATATCTGGGATTGTAGTACCTCTGCTTGTAGCCACTGCCGCTGCCAAGCTGCGAAGTCTACATATTGGATTGGTAGTTCAGCTAACGCTGAGGGTTGCTGATCGTAGAAGGCTTGATAAAGTATTGCTAACTCACTCACCAGCACGCCTATTGACCAACCGTCAGAGGCAATGTGGTGCATGGTCAGTAGTATTATGTGTTCTTGTTTCCCAAGGCGCAGTAGTTTCACCCGCAGCAGGGGGTCTGTGCTGAGGTCAAAGGATTGTTGTGCTTCAAAATATACAAGTTGTCTGACTTCGGGTTCTTTTTGATTTAACGGTAACTCACTGATGTCAAATAAGGGCATCAGCAGTGGTGTTGCTGATGAGATAACTGCCACGGGTTGCCCTCCTATTGTCTGAAAATTCGTTCGCAGGGCTTCGTGGCGACGTAGAATTTCGTTGAAACTTTGTTGTAGTGCCCCTAGGTTCAATTGTCCCTGTAGGCGAACGGCAGCAGAAATGTTGTAGAAGGGGCTATTTGGTTCTAGTTGGGCAAGGAACCAGAGTCTCTGCTGGGCAAAGGATAGGGGTAACTCTTGTGAGCGGGAAATTCGCTCAATGTTTGCTGTTTCCAGTCCCAAGTCTGCCTTTGTGGCTTTTTCAATATCCTTGGCTAGCCCAGCTATTGTTGGTTGTTCAAATAAGCGACGTATTGGCAGATCAAGCTGAAAAACTTGCCGCACTTTGGAAATCACGCGAGTTACAAGCAGCGAGTGCCCTCCCAAGGTAAAGAAGTTATTGTGAATGCCTACTTTCTCAATCCCTAGCACCTCTGCCCAGATTAAGGCTAGCATCTGCTCAATTGGTGTAGAAGGAGCGATAAAATCGGATTCAGATAATAGCTGTGTGACTTCAGGTGCTCTTAATGCTTTACGATCCACCTTACCATTAGGTGTTAGCGGTAGCGCCTCTAGCATGACAAAAGCCGCTGGCAGCATGTAGTTTGGCAACTTCAACTCCAGAAAGTCCCGCAGTTCAGTAATTGTCAGTGTTTGCTCTGTGTGTAGGACGACATAGGCGACTATTCGTTGAGAAGAAGCTTCATCAGAACGAACAACGACTACAGTTTCTCGCACTTTGGAGTGTTGGCTGATGGCTGCTTCAATTTCTCCAAGTTCAATGCGGAAACCACGGACTTTAACCTGGTGGTCGATACGACCAATGTACTCTATCTCTCCATTGGGCAGATAGCGTACTAAATCTCCAGTTTTGTACAGACACGCTGCTGATTTATGATCGCTAAAGGGATTGGGGATGAATTTTTCTGCTGTCAGTTCGGGACGGTTTAAGTAGCCACGTGCTAGTCCATCCCCACCTATGTGCAACTCACCTGGTACACCAATAGGAACAGGTTGTTTCCTTGCATCCAGTACATAGATCTGCATATTGGCGATTGGACAACCAATTGAGACGCACTCGGGCAAAAGTTTATGGGGACTGAGACTATAGCAAGTCACATCCGCAGATACTTCTGACGAACCGTAAAGGTTTAACAAGGTGCTATCTGCCAAATTCTGTCGAAATTGCACAAGCAGGTCAATTGAGAGTGCTTCGCCACTGCTGATCCACAGCTTCAATTGAGGTAGTCGCAACTGTAGGTCAGTGTACGTGTTCAATAGTACACGAAGCAATGAAGGGACAACTACCAACCGTGTGACGTGATTGCTGGCAAGAGTTGCTACAAACTGTTGTAAATCTTTGACAACCCGGTCGGGCACAATGACTGTGGGTATCCCTTGCAGTAAAGGTCCAAAAATTTCCCAGACTGAATCCACAAAGTTTAAAGATGTCTTCTGGCAACAAACCTCCCCCGCAGTAAAGGGAATTGTCTGCCACATCCAGTGAAAACGATTGACAGCACCTTGATGCAGACCAACAACCGCCTTGGGTTTGCCAGTTGAGCCAGAGGTGTAGATGACGTAAGCTTGATTGTTAGCTTTTAAAGTACTGACAGGATTCTCTTGGCTGTTGTGGGCAATACTATGCCAGTCACTGTCCAAGCAAACTACCTGTGCACTATGCTCTGGAAGTCTCTCAACCAGCCGCTCCTGACTCAGTAGTACTGCCGGTTGAGCATCCGACAACATGAAAGCTAATCGCTGTCGTGGATACGCTGGGTCGAGGGGTATATATGCACCTCCGACTTTAAGGATACCCAAAAGTCCAACCACCATGTTGGGTGATCGCTCCACACAAATTCCCACCAATACCTCTGGTCCCACTCCCAGAGAACGCAGGTAGTGCGCCAGTTGATTTGCTCTAGCATTCAGTTCACGGTAAGTTAGCTGCTCGTCTTCATAGACCACTGCAATAGCATCGGGAGAGCGTTCCACTTGGGCTTCAAACAACTCATGAATGCATGCATCCGCAGGATAATTGGTAGAAGTATCATTCCACTCCACTAGTTGCTGATGTAACTCAACTGCTGTCAACAGTGGCAAGTCTGATAACCTCGCTTGTGGATAAGCAACAATGCCCTCTAGCAAAGTCCGAAAATGCTCTCCCATCCGAGTAATGGTCTTAGCATTGAACAAGTCAGTGTTGTATTCTAACAACACCTTCAGTTCTGGCTTGGCGTCTACTACATGCAGGGTCAAATCAAACTTGGCAGTTTGACTGTGCGTCGAAAGCAAATTTAAAGTCAAACCAGACAGCTTCAGATCTTTCTGAAAGTCTTCTTGCCAAGCAAACGCAACCTGGAACAGGGGCATATGGCTAAGATTTCGTTCTGGTTGAAGTTCTTCCACCAGTTGCTCGAAAGGTATATCTGCGTGGGCATACGCACCTACGCACACCTCCCGCACTCTATTTAGCAATTCCAAGAAACTTGGATTACCAGAAAGATGTGTACGTAACAGCAGGGTATTGACAAAACACCCAATCAGACCATGAGTCTCTGTTTGATTGCGGTTGGCAATCGGGGAGCCAATGCAGATGTCTTCTTGCCCTGTGTAGCGGTATAATAAGCTTTGAAACGCTGCTAATAGCGTCATAAACAGGGTCCCCCCCTCTCGATTGCTTAGGGATCTAAGCATATCGCTTAGGCTCGGTGATAGCTTAAAAGAGGCAATTGCACCTCGAAAGCTTTGAACTGCTGGTCGCGGATGATCTGTAGGCAGAGCCAACACATCTGGAACACCTGCCAATTGTTGCTTCCAATAAGAAAGCTGTGTCTTTTGTAGCTCCCTTTGCATCCACTGACGCTGCCAGACAGCAAAATCTGCATACTGAACACACAGTTCTGGAAGTGGGGATGTCTTCCCGGTGGAGAAGGCTTTGTACAGTACTGCTAATTCTTGGAACAGCACTCCTATCGACCAGCCATCAACGGCAATGTGGTGGATGACGAATAGTAACAAGTATTCTAGCTCACCTGTTTGTAGCAGCGTTAAGCGGAACAAAGAACCAGATGCCATATCGAAGGGTTTTTGGCATACCTCGGTTGTCACCCACTCGACTTCAGCTTTTCTTTTTGTTTCCTGCAACTGGCTCAGATTCACCACTGGCAATGTCACTGTCACAGTAGGGTGAATGACTTGAACTGCTTGTCCCTCGAGCATTTCAAAAGTAGTACGTAGAGCTTCATGCCGTCGCACAATCTCGTTGAGACTTTGCTCCAGAGCCACCACGTTAAGCGCACCTGTTAACTGTATACTTGCTAATTCATTATAAGAAGGGTTGCTAGGATCTAATTGGTGGAGAAACCACAACCTTTGTTGGGCAAAGGATAAGGGAGCAGGAGTTGTTTGAGAACGTCTTGGAATAACCTCTAATCGAGAGCGAGAGTCAACTTCACCCCGCAGTCGCTTTTCCAGAAGCTCTCGCTGATTGGATGAAAGCTTTGACCGTCGTTTTAAAATTTCATCTTTTTTGCTGTCCATAATCCCCTCTATCAAGCTATGATATCTAGCAATGCTGACTAATCCATAATTTTGACATTCACATACTCAGGAACAGGTTGAATTCGTGAGAGTTCATTTTCTAAAATTTGCACATCTCCTATCTTCTCAGTTTCCTTAAACCCTGCAAACTTATAAGATACATACATCATTCGATTGCGATTGTTTGAAACAAACTCAGCGCGTAAACGGACATTATTATTTTTCGCCAATTTCATAATATAGTTCAGCATAATTGTGCCGACACCTCTGGACATAACGCGACAAGACATCAGCATAAGTTTCAGAGTCCACACAAACTCTTGGCATTCCACAAGAGCTAACCCTATTTTACCATAACTGCCATACTTATCTTCTAAACTGGCGATTATTAGTTTATGCTTATCTGATTGCCGAAAATGATTCAGTTCATCATAGGAGTATGTATAACCAGTTGTATTTAATTGATTGGTTCGTACTGTTAATTCTTCGGCTCGCTGTAAATCTTCTTCTTGGGCATAAGAAAGAGTAAAAGTCATATTAAGTGTAGCTAAAAACTCTTCTTGAGTCCCAACAAATTCTTTTTCGGAATTGTTGCGTTCTATATCATTAATATACATGAATCTTCTCAACTTTGAATCCTCTGTAATAAAACGAGGATTCATTTCTGGCATATTTAGCAGATGTGCCAGTTCAGCAGTGTTGATACAAAGGACTTCAGAATGTGAAAAATTGACTTCTTCCAGTTCAAATAACTGGTCGTCTATAAAGGCAAAGGCATCTATACCAAGATTGAGTGACTTAGCAATTTCCTGAATAGAACTAGATTTGGAGTTCCAATTGATTTGGGGATACAGAAAATATTCGTGCAAACCAAACTCTTGGAGTTGCGCCATCGCTCTAGCGTAATCATTTTTACTAGCAATAGATTGCAAAATGCCTCGACTGTCCAATGTTTTGATAATATCGACTACCTGGTTTCGCAAAGAAACACGGTCATCTTCTAACAATACACCATCCCAAAGCGTGTTATCTAAATCCCAAACCACGCATTTGATAGCTTTTTGATCAGCTTGTGTGCCAATCATGTTATCACGTCCTTGCCAGTAAATTTTGAGAAATCACAGCAGTATCCGATTGTGACATATACTCCTGATAACCGTAATCAGCAATGGTTAGCTGTTGTATTTGCGTACTACCTTCGATAATTTCCATAATTTTGGCATCTCGCAAATATCTGGC
>Ga0116227_10006980_pt1 | contig 22436 bp, 22 predicted proteins | sample S1TSphgellanicum_FD_89693 | JGI IMG/M metagenome (GOLD analysis project Ga0116227, IMG submission 89693) | Host-associated microbial communities from peat moss isolated from Minnesota, USA - S1T2_Fb - Sphagnum magellanicum MG | ecosystem: Host-associated > Plants > Peat moss > Unclassified...
ACTCCGGCGGCGGCGGCGGTAAAAACTCCGGCGGCGGCGGTGGCGCCGGGGCATAATCCGGCCCTTCGAAATAAAGCGCTGGCCGATCCACGATGACATACTCATCCTCGGGCGGTGGCGGCAGGCCTTGGAAGTCGTAGACATCAAATCGTGGCGGCGGATCGAGCGAAACCGAGAACGGCCCCAGGCGGCGGCGCGCATCGAAATAATGCGGACCACGCGGATACCGGCGCATGTAGCTCCAATAAGCGTCCGGCGTATTGACGTGGACAGTGCGATTCCATGTCAAAGCTTCGCGCCGCGCCGCGAGGAGTGCCCTCACCCTTCCGGCCAAAGGATCGGAGCCGAAAGCCGATAGGAATTCTTGATAAGCCGAGAGCGTGTCGATTTCGACCGCCGCCGCGTAGGCGTCATTCGCGCTTTGATAGTCGCGAATGGGTTGCGAGCGCCGCGCCTGAAAGTTTTGCATGGCAGGTGGTGGTGCCGCGTCGGGATTGGCTGCGAGCAAGATGAGCGGATGCGAGAGCTTCGACACGTCCCATGGCACAAAAGCGCCATGCGTCAATTCATTCACCCGAAGCCGTGTCCGCGCGAATATTTCGTCGATCGGCACACCGCCGTAGCGAAGCATTTCGGCTAAAGCACGCGCATAAGCGCCATAGGGGCCTTTTTCCGCCGGTGCGATCGTACCAGGGGCAGCATTGAACCCATCGAGAGCATTGGCCTCGACATCCGCGAGTGCAAGGCCTCCCGCCAAGGGATTGCCTTTCACCGGAAAGGGATTGGCGCGCGCCGCATCGAGCACAAAAATGCGCGCGTCCAAGGGCAGTCCCGCCAACGCGCTCGTGAAGTCGGAAACTCTCAATGCCTCTACGGGAATATCCGTATCGCGCGCGAGATTGGCATCGACGGGAACGAAGTAATTGTCGCCGTCATATTGCAAGCCGTAGCCTGCGAGATAGACGAAGGTTATTGCGTGCGGCCCGGCGGCTTGAACCTTATTCAGGAAGTCGCGGAAGGCGCGGCGTATCGAATCCTGATCGAGATCGGCGGCCCCCGTGACATCGAATCCGGCTGTCGTCAGCGTCTGCGCGATGAGCCCCGCATCATTGGCAGCCGTCGCCAGAGGTTTAACGGCATATTGCGCGTTTCCAACGACAAGCGCCAAGCGCGGTTCGGGCGTTTGAGCCCATGATGCGAGAGGGGAAACTACGAAAAGGGCAGCAATGAAGCTGAACGATACCCTCATTTTCTGTTTGCGCATGAAAAATTCCTGGCCGGAGAATGCAATTGAGATAACAGGTTTATGGCTTAACGAGGATGTAACCGCGCCTTTAGCCGGTATTCATCCAAGCTTCAATGATGGGGCTGCCTCACCGCTTCGCCAACCGCTTGCCGCACCGCCGGCAAGACGTCTTCTTCGAACCATGGATTGCGTTTAAGCCATCCGATATTGCGCCAAGAGGGATGCGGAAGCGCAATGATGCGCGGCGCATCGCCAGCGAACTCGCGCCAATTGCGGATCACCTCATCGAGCGTGATCTTCTTTGGCAGAGGCCGTCCGTTGCGGGCAAAATGATAGGTTTGCGCATAGCGCCCAATGGCCAGGATTGTCTCGATTTGGGGCATACGCGCGAAAAGACCGTCGTGCCATGTGGCCTGACACTCTGGCCTTGGCGGCAGATCGCCTTTGGCAGCGTTTTGGCCTGGAAAACAAAACCCCATCGGCACAATGGCAACCTTCGAGGTGTCGTAAAACAGCTCGCGTGAAATATTCATCCACTGCCGCAAGCGATCTCCAGATGCATCGTTGAATGTAAGGCCCGTCGCATGAACCTTGGTCCCTGGGGCTTGGCTGGCGATCAAAAGTTTGGCCGTGGCAGACGCACGCAGAACCGGGCGGGGTTCATGTGGCAACGGACTTTTTAAAGGCGCGTCGATACAAACGCGGCAAACTCTGATGTCGGCACAGTAGGTCTCCAGATCAGAGATCAAAAACGCGCCCATCGTAAGCAATGGACAGTCCAGCGGCTTCCATCTCAGGAATACGCGGAAGCGCCGTTTCTCCCAGATGCGTCAAGGCAATTTGCTTTGCAGTAAAACTTGCGACCTGCTCTTTCAGCGTCGGCCAATCCATATGGTTTGGAACCGGGACATCCCCCGAAAAACATTCGACCAGGAAGAGATCGGCCGCGGAGGCAAGGTCGAGCAGGCTCGGCGTCCAGCTGGTGTCGCCCGAAAAGGCGAAGGTGTGGGTCCCGTCGCAGAGCCTTATGCCTGTCGCAAGTCCGCCCGACGGATGCAAAACCTCGAAAGTCTCGACGGTCATATCTGCCACCTTGGCCATTCGGCGGGCTAAGATTTCATCCGCCTGCCAAGCGAAACTCCATTTGAAATTCATGGCACCTGGGAAGAAAACTTCAAGCAAAGTATCAAGCCGCGCTTTAAACCCCGGCGGTCCGATCATCAGCAGCGGTTTGGTGCGCTGGGTGACGAATTGGCTATCCAACAAGAAGAACGGCAAGCCGCCGAAATGATCGCCGTGCAAATGCGATATGACGATCAAATCGACATCGTCGAGATTGAACCCAAGTTTCTTCCAACTCGAGATCGAACCTGCGCCGAAATCGACAAGCGTCGTCATGCTGCCTGAAGTGACTCGAATGCATGTATGCGCCCGCCCGCCCGTTCCGAAGGCGTCACCCGATCCAACAATCGTTATTTTCATTTTTGGTCCTGGCGACAGGAATAAACCGCTACCGCTTCGCAGTCTCGAAACATGCACTTACGGCCCGGTCTTTATAAAAAGGATACAATCCGAGACGTTTCTCAATCAAAGCGTTTAGCAAATGGGTCAAAATTGGTAAACGCCACTGCCGTATTAAGTTGTGTGCTAGCGCACATCACGCATGGGAGGCCGTCACAATTCTTAACAAAGAAAAATTTTTAGCGGCGAGAATTCAAACAGATCTGTGAGTCCATCTTTAATCATTATGCGTAATGGTCACTCGTTCGTGTGTGTAAGTACGACAATTTGCGTAGGCCTGTCCAAAGATGACCGAAGTCACTGCGGAAATGATCGAGCGCGGGCGCGGCGCCGATCCGAAAGTCGCGGCTGAGCGCCGGCGTCTTGCCCTGAAAGTTCGCGAAGCGCGTGAAAAATTAACGTCGACTGAGACCGGTCACAGAGCTTTCGATGTTCAGCTCCTGGAACGCTTCGCTGAAGGCCGGACATCGGCCGTGGTCACAATGGCCGCCTTCACCATTGCAATCGCGGCAATAGCAACAGCGTGGATTCCATTTCAATTCAGCCTGATATGGCTGGTTTTTTCCTCAGCCGCGCTGGCTCTCTCCTATCATTGGGCCACACGCTTCCCATCCCTCGCATCACCCGATATGAACATCCGGCGCTGGCGCCACAAATTCATCTTTGCCGAAAGCTTGCAAGGCGTGATCTGGGCAGCGCTTGCTGTCTATGTCGGTCAAGTCAATGAGCCTTGGGCCGATACTTTCGCGCTTGTGCTGCTTCTTCTCGTATCCGCCATGAATACGCCGATCGCGGCGTCCATTCCAAATGCGGTCTACGGCAATCTAGCGCCGATCACGCTCGCCATTTTCGTGGTGCTCAGACCCACTCACTTTGCCGACCGCGTTTTTTATCTGACCGCTTTGGCCTGCGGCATGCAGCTTTATTTGGTGGTACTGGCCGACAAGCTCTATCAGTCGACACTCAAATCGCTTTTGTTCGAAGCTGAAAAAGACGAGCTGATCACCGAGCTCGAGCAGGCAAAGATCAATAGCGATCACGCGCGGCGGCGGGCCGAGGAAGCCAATCTCGCCAAGTCGCGTTTTCTCGCCACGATGAGTCACGAATTACGCACGCCGCTCAACGCTATTCTCGGTTTTTCGGAAGTCATGAAAGGCGAGCTTTTCGGTACGCATAATGTTCCGGCGTATAAGGAATATTCGAACGATATTCATTCGAGCGGCGAACATCTTTTGATGCTCATCAACGAAATTCTCGACCTTTCGCGCGTCGAAGCAGGCCGCTACGAATTACGCGAGGAATCTTTTGCCCTGGTGAATATCGTCGAGGATTGCCGCCATCTGCTCGCGATACGGGCAAAGAAACGCAATATTACGATTACCGAAGCCTTCGAGCCGCAATTGCCGCGCATCTGGGCCGATGAAAGGGCCATTCGTCAGGTTGTTTTAAATCTTCTGTCCAATGCCATCAAATTTACACCGCAAGGCGGAACGATCATCATCAAAGTCGGCTGGACCGCGACCGGCGGTCAGTATTTCTCGGTCCGCGATTCAGGTCCTGGCATCCCCGAAGACGAAATTCCGATCGTGATGTCTTCTTTCGGACGCGGCACGCTCGCCCAAAAGAATGCGGAGGAAGGCACCGGCCTCGGCCTTCCGATCGTGAAAGGCCTCGTCGAATTGCATGGCGGCAGCTTTGTCTTGAAATCCAAGGTTCGCGAAGGCACAGAAGTCATCGTGGTGCTGCCGCCAGAGCGCGTCATGGATGCCTTGCCGCGATTGGACCCGAGCGCTTCGGCACCGCCTCCTCCGTCCAAACAGCACAGGCCCATACGCGACGTGGCTTAAAGCTATCTCTTCCCTAGGTTATCGCCAAAAGCAGCTGATTAGGTTGACTCTTTCCCCTTCTCTAGCCCGACATTTGCAAAACGACCGATGAACCCGAAAAATGGTTTTGATCTATCTTCGCCGCCTCGCGAAAATCACGATTGGCCCTCATATAAGCCTGACGATGAAGCGAAGGGCGGGAGCAGCAGGTGGTGGTGCATGTCTTCAAGTTAGCTTTTCTCTCCGGTTTGATTTTCGCTTGCGGCCTGGCGTTTTCGATGCCGGCGGAGGCTTTGGAGACCAGCGAAACCGGCAAACAGCAAGAGGCGCACAAACACGATACGCAAAAGCCTGACGCACCTAAATCCGGAGGCCGCGGTGATACATCGACGGCGATCCCCAATCCCCTGCCCCCGCCATCGGTGACATCGCACGAATTGCAATTGCCTGGGCGCACTTTGCATTTCAAAGCAACGGCTGGCGCGATACGCTTGAACGACGGGCAAAGCGGCGATCCGGTCGCCGATCTCAGTTATGTGGCCTTCGAACTCGACGACCAAGACCACGCGAAGCGGCCTCTAACCGTCGCCATCAACGGCGGTCCCGGCGCGAGCTCGGCCTGGCTCGATCTCGGCGGCTTGGGACCTTGGCGCCTGCCGCTCGACGGTGCTGTCCCTTCGATGCCGCCTCTCACGGTCCCGAATGCGGAAACATGGCTCGATTTCACCGATCTTGTTTTTCTCGATCCGCCGGGCACAGGCTACAGCCGGATGTTTCCAGGAAAAGACGAAGCCCGAAAGCATTTTTATTCGATCGGCGGCGACATCGATGCGCTTTCGGTGGCCATCCGCAAATGGCTGACCGAACATAAGAGATTGGAGAGCCCGAAATATATCGTGGGCGAGAGCTATGGCGGATTTCGCGCGCCGCAATTGGCTTACCGTCTTCAAGATGCCGAAGGTATCGGCATCAAGGGTCTCATTCTTGTGTCTCCAGTGCTCGATTTCAGCTGGTTCGAAGGCCGGAGCAATCCGATCCTCTTCGCCACCCACCTGCCCTCGATGACGGCGGCGGCGCGCAAGCTTGATGGCCTCAATGGGCGCGATTCGTTAGCCGATGTCGAAGCCTACGCACGCGGGCCCTATATCGCCGACCTTCTGCGCGGCGAGCGCGATGCTGACGCCCAGGCGCGTATCGTCGATAAAGTGGCGTCCTTCACCGGCCTCGATAAGAGCCTCGTAAGCCGGTATGGCGGGCGTATCGATCCCTCGGTTTTTGCCCGGGAGCGCGGCCGTGCCGATGGCCGTATTTCGAGCCGCTACGATAGCCTCGCCTCTGGCCTCGATCCCGAACCGCACGGTGCGTCAAACGAGCATTCGGACCCGGTGCTCGATGCCTTCAAAACCCCTCTCGCAAGCGCGATGGCCGAGATCACCGCCGGCCGGCTCGCATGGCCCATCGAAGCGCGTTACGAAATCCTCAACGAGAGCGTCAACAGGCAATGGGATTGGACTGGCCGCAAAGAGGCCGAATCAGTCAGCGATCTCAAACGCCTCCTGGCGCTCGATCCCACTCTGCATGTGCTCATCGTCCATGGGCTGACCGACGACGCGACGCCCTATTTCGCGTCGCAGCTCCTCATCGATCAAATTCCCCCCATGGGTGATCCGAACCGGCTTCGCCTCGCCGTCTATGGCGGCGGCCATATGGTTTACGCAAAAGATGCGTCACGCGCGGCTTTGCACGACGATGCGCGTAAGCTCATCAAGGGGGATTGAAGGCTTTATTCTTCAGCGTCGGTGAAGAGAACGACTTCGTCCGGAAGCCCGATCGTCTCGCTCTTTTCGAGGTTCAGTCCGGCGATACGCGCAAAGGCGCCATCTGCTTCAAGAAGCACAACAGCCTCGCTGGGCATCTCCTGAAGTTTCTCGATCAATTGCCCGACCGTCATTTGCATGTCCTGAGTTAAGAATCTCGGCGTTTCTCTATCACGCCGCAGCGCCATCGCGACAGGGTCGAAACTGCGCGCGCACGCACAGTGTCAACTTGTCCCATCGTCTGCGGCACTCGCGTCATCGCAATGCAGCATTCGATAGTCTATATATATTCATATAAAGAATCGATCAAATTAAAGCATCGGTTCATAGAAAAATCCTATCATACCAATACAGGATGAATTTCGTGAAGCAAATACGTGTTATTTGCATCCGATAACTTGGAGACACGACTATGACTAAGAAGTTTTATATTGCTTATGTGTCCCTCACCGCATTTGCTCTTCTTGCTGGTGTTATCGCTTTTAGTGGCGTTTTGCACAGCCAGGCCCGGGCTGAAACCGTTGTGGCGGCACAAAGCCTCCGCTGCTTTATCGGCAATAAGATGGATCGTCCGAGCACGCACATGACCCGCGGTTGGGTCTGCACGCCCGAGCGCCTCCCCATCGTGACCAACTGAGCCGCAGGCTTCAGCAGGGTCCAATTGTCAATACCGGGCGAGATCGTATTCGATCTCGCCTTTGCTGTTTTAAGATCGAGAGCACGGCAACAAAGGCCTGCATATGGACGCACTTAGGCTTTTTTCACCGTGTGAAGCATGAGGAAGCGGATCGTCAGAACGAGCCAGATTCCGATCGTTATCAGCATCCCCGGCCAGGTGACGAGCATCAGCCAGCCGAGAACCGCTCCCGTGTAAAGCGCATCGCCGAAATCGGTCCCGCCGATGATACAAGGATGGGTCGATCCTTCATCCAACGGGCAATGCATGATGCTCGCGACGGTATCCGACATCAAAAGGGTAAATACCGGCGCGAAACTCGTCAGCGTAAGACCGCAGAGGACGAAGAAGCCGAACCGTTTCAAGTTGAGTGCGGCATGTGGAGACATTTGACCTTCTTAAAATTATGAAACGCGTTAGGACATGATAAAAAAGGCGGCGGATAAAATCCGCCGCCTTTGCCAACTCCATTCACGTGTCTCGCGGGAACGGAGGGTTCATGATGCCCGCTCTTTAATCTAAAGCCCGGCGAGATATTGTGTCGGATCGACCGGCGTCGATCCCTTGCGCAATTCGAAATGAAGTTGCGGCGAAGCGACATTTCCGCTTTGACCCGACTTGGCAATCGTCTGGCCGCGCTTGACCGTATCGCCGCGCTTCACTTCGATATCGCCATTATTCGCATAGGCCGTGACGAAGCCATTGGGATGGCGGATCAAGACCAGATTGCCGTAGCCTTTGAGTTCACTGCCTGCATAAGCGACGACGCCTGCCTCGGCAGCCTTGACTTGCGTTCCTTCAGGCACGGCGATGTTGATGCCGTCATTGCTGCCGGTCTTAAATCCTTGAATGACGCGGCCATGCGCGGGCCAGCGAAACTCCGGATTGGCCGCATCGGGTGCCGCCGCGGCAGTGACCGCCGGTGCAGCGGATTTAACGGCCGGGACGCTCGCCGTGGCCGTCGCATCGACAGCCTTATGGGCTTCGGCTGGCATGGGCAGCGCTTTCGTCGCAATCTTTTTATCGGGCTGGATGACCGGCGCAGCCGCGGCCTTCTTGGGGCTGGTTTTATCTTTGCCAGTTTTTGCGGGCTCTTGCGCCGCGATAGGCTTACTGGCCTTGCTGGCTTTAACCTTTTCCTGAGCGGCAGCGTGCTTATCGGTTTTGGCGGCAGGCTCGGCGCCTTTCGCAAATTTCAATTTTTCGATGCGGCTGGTCGTCGCCGCTGGCGGCGAGACACCGCTCGAAGCCGCGAGGGAGGCATTGTAAACCGGGATCACAAGCCGCGTGCCGGGCTTGATCTCCGAAGCATTGCCGAAGCCGTTGGTGCGAAGCAGGGCTTCGCGCGGCACGCCGTAGCGTGTCGAAATGGTGTTAACGGTTTCGCCGTTTGCCACAACGACTGGCGTCCCGCCGGTCGCAGACCAGCCCGCCGGGCCGCCCGATGACGCAAGCTGCGGGCTTGTGTGAGCAGGTGCACTATAGGTAGCCAATGGCGCGGCGGATGGCAGAGGGCGCGATTGAATAGCCACTTTCGGGCTCGCAGCAGACATGCCGCTGTTAATGCTGCCCGTCGGACCGCTTCGATCGACATTCGAAGATGTCTTGAACGGGTTGCTCAACGGGTCGGAATTATCGCCGAAGCGGCCTGAATCAGCGCAGCCCGCAAGAAGACCGGCACCCAATCCGGTCAAAACCAAACGAAATGCAAGACGATGTCTTGGCCCCCAACTCAACACACGCATAACGCTACCCACCAACAGCCGGAACAGGAGCATTAAGGCGGAAGCTAGTTAAGGGAGAGTTTAAGATGAACGCGCGTTGAACAAAAAATCTAAAAATTAATCTTGTTCTTCAGGCGTATCAGCTGAAGCAGAGCGCTTAAAGCGCCTGTGCGAGCCCTGGCACTATCGCTTGCATCCGGCATGCAGCGACAATCGTCTCGCTGCGCTCGGCGCCCTGTTTGGATACAGCAATGACCTCTTGCCGGGTGACCCCGGAGCGGCGCGCAAAAATCAAAATGCCGCCGTCCGCGAGCAGGGTCATCAGATGGCCGGAGACCGTGTCGAGATAGCCTTCGACGAAGATCCGGTCGAAGGGGCCTGCCTCAAGCGGCGTGTCCAATCCGTCGCCCCATACCACGGCGGCATTGTCTATTCCCATTTGCCCGAGCCGCGTCCGGGCTTCCGTTGCAAGGCTCTGGAACCGCTCGATGGAAATCACATCCGCTGCGAGCTGCGCCAAGATCGCCGCCGTATAGCCCGAACCGGAGCCTATCTCGAGGACGCGATGATGCTTCGCCAAATCGAGCGCTTCCATCATCCGTCCGACGAGCCCGGGCTCCGTGATCGTCTGGCCGCAGCCGATCGGGAGGGCGACGTCTTTTTGCGCGAGATCGGCATAGCGATGCGGCACGAAAAGCGATCTTGGGACAAGTTCGAGGGTCCGCAATACGGCGAGATCCTGAATGCCGCGAGCCCGCATCCGCAGGTGAAACGCGGCTCTCTCTTCGGCGTTCGCGGTCTCTTCGTCGAGAAAATCAAAGAGGGTCGGAGGTGACATTGGCATAGCGATGCGGGCTTCCTACGGGCTAGTCGCGGGAGGTATCTGGATCACTCAAACGGAGTCAAATTAGCCGCGGTCGATCGTCATGTTGGCTTTGGGATCGTGAGGCCTAGCCGCCGCTCCCACGCGTTAACTTCGGAACGATGAATGGCTTCGTCGTCTCCGAGATCAAGTATGGGCACAAAGCTTCCATTACTTGGATTGAACAGATACCGGAGATTGATTGAACACCTCACCATTGAGGTTGAAGGAATCGGGCTCAGCTACCCGCAACTCGCACCCCATTGCCGTAAAAGATCGATGATCTCTTTTACCTTCCAGAACGGACCATTTTGTTTGCTTATCACGAGGTCGGGGCGAGGCGCAGATCGTGAATGCTGATGTCGTTCGTCTCAAAGCTGGCTTGCGGCAGAAGTCCAAACTTTGACCTTTCGAAGACCTCTTTGAATTTGGCCGGAGCCTCGGGGATGCCACTCAACCCTTCACGGCCAAGCTGCCGATTAATTTCAAGGTTCGCGATGATCGCTTTGGCAAACGATTTGGTGATCTCTTCTTGGTTTTTAGCCGTCGCCACGATGTCGTGGTCTATACCCTGAATGATCCAGATGCCGTCCTCTTCATAGACGACGGCGCTGACAGAGACTTTCAAAGCCACATCCTGAATGTTCAGAATCCTAGGATGAAATCATATCCAGGATAATCACGGGAAATCGAGGGGGTAAACCCAGAACTCAAACATATAAGACCGTCTCTGAATAACAAGTTATTCGATGGCCGTTCTCCCTCGCTGCTTGCCGGTTCGCTATACTGGGCGGACGGTCCCCTGCTGACTCAGCTAAAAACTTGCGCATAGCGCGCAATCGACGGCTCGTCCGTCATATCGATGCGCAGCGGTGTGACCGAAATACGATTACCGCGTAAGGCTTCGAGGTCCGTTCCGGCACCGACAGCGGCGGTAAAGCGCTCGAACGCGATCCAATAATAGGGGTTGCCGCGTCCATCGTATCGCGGATCGATCTTCATCGTTTGCGCATCGCGCCGCCCTTGCGTGGTGACAACAGTGCCTGCGACTTGATCCGCCGGACAGTCGGGAAAGTTGATGTTGATAAAGATATTCGGCGCGATACCGGCTTCGAGAATGCGCTTGATCAGCTCCGCTGCATGGGTCTCGGCGCAATCCCAATACATTCTGCCCGGATCGTCCTCGTGATGCCCATAGGCCTGCGAGAGCGCGATCGAGGGGATACCGAGAAATGTTCCTTCCATGGCGCCTGCGATCGTGCCCGAATAAGACACATCTTCCGCGATGTTCTGGCCGCGATTGACGCCCGATAGGACGAGATCGGGCGCATTGCCGAGCATCAGCGAACGCACGCCCATAATGACGCAATCGGTCGGCGTGCCCTTCACCGCGAAATGACGGGCTGAGATTTTCCGCAAGCGCAGCGGATCGTTGAGCGACAGCGAATGTGCGACGCCCGATTGATCCTGCTCGGGCGCAACGACATACACATCATCCGACAGGCTGAGCGCGATACGCTCCAGCACGCCGAGCCCCGTCGCGTGAATGCCATCGTCATTGGTGACCAGAATGCGCATTAAACCTTCTCGATTTTTGTGGCGCCGCCCATATAGGGCAGCAACACCTCGGGCACTGTGACAGAGCCGTCTTCGTTCTGATAGTTTTCCAGCACTGCGACCAGCGCACGGCCGACGGCGACCCCCGAGCCGTTCAGCGTATGCACGAAGGCCGTGTCTTTCTTGCCGTCTGGCCGGTAGCGGGCCTTCATGCGGCGGGCCTGGAAATCGCCGCAGACCGAGCAAGAGGAAATTTCGCGATATTTGCCCTGCCCCGGCAGCCAAACCTCGATGTCATAGGTTTTCTGCGAGGCAAAGCCCATATCGCCGGTGCAAAGCGTAACCACGCGGTAGGGCAGCTTGAGGCGCTTCAGCACCTCTTCGGCGCAGCCCAGCATGCGCTCGTGTTCGGCAGAAGATTGCTCCGGCGTCGTAATCGACACCATCTCGACCTTGGTGAATTGATGCTGGCGGATCATGCCGCGCGTGTCGCGCCCGGCGGAGCCCGCTTCGGCCCGGAAGCACGGCGTGCAGGCGGTGAGCCGCATCGGCAATTGCTTCTCGTCGAGGATCGACTCGCGCACGAGATTGGTGAGCGGCACTTCGGCGGTTGGGATGAGCCAGAAGTGATCATCGTCAGCATCGCTTTCGGCGAGCCCCGCATAGACAGCGAATTGATCGTCCTTGAACTTAGGCAACTGCGCCGTTCCGAACATCGTGTCGTCTTTGACGAGGATCGGCGGGTTCACTTCCATATAGCCATGCTCGCCCGTATGCAGATCGATCATGAAGGCACCAAGCGCGCGTTCGAGCCGCGCCAGCGGGCCTTTGTTCACGACAAAGCGCGCGCCGGAGAGCTTCGCCGCCGTTTCGAAATCCATCAGGCCTAAGCCTTCGCCAATTTCGAAATGCTCCTTCGGCTGAAACGCAAACGCCGGGATCTCGCCGACTTTGCGCAGCTCAGGATTATCGTTCTCATCATGCCCGAAGGGCACATCGGCGAGCGGCAGATTGGGGATTTCCGACAGCGCTCTATCGAGCGCTTCGATGGCCTCGCGCTCCTCGGTCTCATAGAGCGGCATGGTGTTCTTGAGATCGGCGACTTCAGCCTTCAGCGCTTCGGCCTTGGCCTCGTCTTTGGCCTTCATCGCCGCGCCAATCTCCTTCGACGCGGCATTGCGGCGCTCTTGCGCGGCCTGGCTTTTCGCGATCGCCGCGCGGCGCTTATCGTCGAGCGCCAGAAGCGTTGCGGCAAGCGGATCGAGCCCGCGCCTCTTGCGGCCCTCGTCGAAGAGACCGGCATTCTCGCGGATCCATTTGATGTCGTACATAGTGCAATCAACTAGAGTGATGAGTTGAAACCAATGCCTTACCGACGCGTCATGCGCGGGCTTGACCCGCGCATCCAGGCATAGATGCCGAAAGCGAAGGTGTGTGCTTGGATACCCGGCTCAAGGCCGGGCATGACGCGCTCGGAGGTTGAAGCTAGCTTCCGCCAGCCGCCTGTTCCTGCGCGCGTTTTTTCTCGATCATCGCGACAGCGACGATCGATGCCTCGTAGAGGAGCAAAGCGGGCACCGCAAGCGCCATCATCGAAAAGATGTCGGGCGGCGTCAGCAGAGCCGCCACGATGAAACATAAGACGACCGCATAACGCCTTTGCGCCCGCAAAAACGCCGCGCTGACGATCCCGACACGGCCCAAAAGCGTCAAGACGACAGGCAGCTGGAACGTCACCCCAAAGGCGAAGATCAAGGTCATGATCAAAGACAGATATTCGCTAACGCGCGGCAGCAATTCGATCTGTGCCTTTCCATGCTCCTTGGCTTGCTGCATGCCGATGAAGAAATTCAACAGGTTCGGCATCACGACGAAATAGACAAGGAGCGCTCCCAGAGCGAAAAAGAACGGTGTCGCAAAGAGATAAGGTAAAAACGCACCGCGTTCGTGCTTATAGAGACCGGGTGCCACAAAGGCATAAATCTGCGAAAAAATGATGGGACAGGCGAGAAAACCCGCGGAGAACACCGCCACTTTGATCTGCGTGAAGAAATATTCCTGCGGCGCGGTGTAAATCAGTTTCGCATCGGGACCAGCCGAATGCTCGAACGGCACGAGAAGAATATTGTAGATATCCTTGGCGAAGAAAAAACAAATAACGAACATCACGATGAAAGCGAGCAGAGCCCGAATCAACCGCATCCTCAGTTCGATCAGATGATCGAGCAGCGGCGCCCGTGTGGCCTCGATATCGGCATCGGTCATGTGCAAAGGGTCATTGGTTGGGTAGCGATCACCAGCATCTGATTACGGTGCGCCCGACGTGATTTTCTGCACGTCTGTGCCCGCGACAAGACCTTCTTCCAGATGCGATTCGATCGGCGGACCCTTCATTGGGCCTTCATTCGGGATTTCCGCGCGAGCTTCTGGCGGCACGGTGCCATCGGCGAGCCTTACGGCTTCGGTCATATGCGATTTGATTTCGCGGACGGGATCGTAGGCGACATCGATACGCGCCGCCTTGGATAGTTTCTCGGCCTCGGCTTTGAGATCGGCCAAATCGGCTTCATGCATGGCATCCATGAACTGCCTTTGAAAATCGGCCGAGAGGCGCCGCATCTTGCCAAGGGCCTGCCCGGCCTGCCGCAGCACACGCGGAAGTTCCTTGGGTCCAATGACGACAAGCGCCACGACACCGATAATGAACAGCTTGCCGACGTCGAAATCGAACATGGATGCGCCGCGAGCCGGGCCTAGATCATCCCACTATCAAGTGGGTTGACTTGATAGTGGATCAGATGATCGGAATTCAAAAATTTGAGCATCGGATAATTCCCAAAACCGCTTACACTTTTGGGTCCGATGCGCTAGCCGAGCTTATGCGTTTCCGAAATCTTGGCGGCCTCGGACGCCGGAACCTGATGGTCGAGGCTGCGAACAGGCTCAGCCGCCGTGCGCGCGGCGGATTCGGCGCCTTCGTCGTCGCTCAGACCTTTTTTGAAGGATTTAATACCCTTCGCGACATCACCCATTATGTCGGAAATCTTGCCCTTGCCGCCGAACAAGAGCAAAACCACGGCACCTACGATGATCCAATGCCAGATCGAGAAACTTCCCATGGCGGACCCTCCACTGCGAGACGCCGTTGCGCCGGATAACCAGCTTTAAACTAAGCTTCGTGCCGTCTGAAAACAAGAAGAACGCTTCAAAATCAAACTAAAACGCCTTTTTGAGCCAAAAAATGCGCGTAAGGTTCAATCAAGAGAGATTTATCGCCGCAAAATGCCGCTTTGCAGTGAAAGCAGTTTTCCGGGCGGCATAAATGATGCTAGAACGCGGTTGTCGCTATCTATTTGGCTAGAGGATTCAATGCCGCTCCACGCTTTCCAATGCATCGATTGCGAGAACGAGTTCGAAACCCTTGTCCGTTCCTCGGATGTCGAGCCGCCGTCCTGCCCGGCCTGCAAAAGCGTAAATCTTCAGCAGGCCGTCTCGAAAATTTGTGGCAACATCACTTATCCGGCGATTGCCAGGTCATGGCGCCGACAGGCCTATAAAGAAGGCCATATGTGCAATGTCGACGCGAAAGAATTGAAGGCCCTCGGCGCGAAGCCCATCAAGAGATAAACCGGCCGCCTCGGCGGTCGATTGCTTTCTTAATTTCAACGCGTTCTCGTGCGAGTTTAAACCCTTACGAGATGGATTCGTTGCTGTGAGCCTTGCGACCAAATGAGCGAGCGTCAGATGCACTCTGCTACAGACGCTCCCACACGCCGCATCCTCTGCGTTTTCCCCCGCTATGAACCTTCGTTTGGGACTTTCGAACACGCGTATCCGCTGACAGACGGCGTCAAAGCCTTCATGCCGCCGCAAGGTTTGCTTGTCATCGCATCGGTCCTCCCGAAAAACTGGGAGGTGAAATTCATCGACGAAAACATGGCGTGTGCAACAGACGCCGATTTCCTCTGGGCAGACGCCGTCTTCGTCAGCGGCATGCATATTCAGCGGCGCCAGATCGAAGATATTTGCCGCCGCGCCCACGCCAAAGACAGAGTCACGGCCCTTGGCGGCCCCTCGGTTTCGGCTTGTCCCGAAATGTATCCGGCCTTCGACTATCTGCATGTCGGCGAGCTTGGCGATGCAACCGATGAACTTTTCGAAATTTTGGAAAAGGATATAGCGCGCCCCGAGCAGCAGGTCGTGCTCACAACCAAGACTCGGCGCGATCTCTCTGAGTTTCCGGTTCCAGCCTATGAGCTCGCCGACATCCCTCGCTATTTTCTCGGCAGCATTCAATTTTCCAGCGGCTGCCCTTACACCTGCGAATTCTGCGATATTCCAGGTCTTTACGGGCGTGTCGCGCGGATCAAAACCCCGCAGCAGATCACGACTGAGCTCGATAAGCTGCTCGCATGCGGCGTCGCCGGGTCGGTATATTTCGTCGACGATAATTTCGTCGCGAACCGCCGCGCGCTGCGTGAACTTCTGCCGCATATCGTCGAATGGCAGAAGCGCAACGGATATGCTCTGAGCCTTGCCTGCGAGGCCACACTGAACATCGCACGGTCTCCCGAAATCATGGAGCTGATGCGGCAAGGCGGTTTCGTGACGATCTTCTGCGGCATCGAAACGCCGGACCCTGACGCGCTTGTGGCGATCGACAAAGAGCACAATATGCATCTGCCGATCATGGACGCGATCCATACGATCAACGCGCATGGCATGGAGGTCGTCTCCGGTATCATTCTCGGCCTCGACACCGACACGCCCGAAACCGGCGGGAAGCTGCTCGATTTCATCGAAAAATCGAAAATTCCGCTGCTCACGATCAATCTGCTGCAGGCCCTGCCAAGAACACCTCTCTGGGACCGGCTCCAGCGCGAAAACCGGCTCAATACCGATGAGGATTTGGAATCGAACGTCGCGTTCCGGCTCCCCTACGAGACTGTGCTGGAGATGTGGCGCGAGTGCATGGCCAAAGCTTACGACCCCAAATCGCTCTTCGAGCGCTATGAGTATCAAGCGAACGCGACTTATGTGAACCGGCTAAAACGGCCGCTGAGCAAACAGCGGCTATCTCCTACCAATCTTCGCAAATTCGTTGAAATTCTGGCAAAGATCATTTGGAAGGTCGGTATACGCGGCGATTATAGGCGCGTTTTCTGGGGCTTTACCCTACGCCGTCTCAGACGCGGCGAGATCGAGCCGATCATCGCAGCTGGCCTCGTCGCGCATCATCTCATCATGTTTGCACGCGACGCGACAAGCGGGCGCGGAAATGCGTCGCATTATTCCGCAAAGACCCGCGTGCTCGACCTCGAAGCCTCGGCGAAAGCTTGAGTTCAATAAAGCGCGGACGAGGTCGATCACGTCTGCGCCTTATGATTATGATCTATGCGTTAAGCGGCCTCAGCTAAAGCAAGCGTCGATGGATTTTTCCCAATCGGCGGGCCGGTCCTCATGTTTATCAGGCCGTCCTCGGCCAAGTGCCCCCGTCGAGCGAGCGCGCAGATAAATATAGATCGGGTCCATGTAGCACATCACGTTTTTATTCTCGCCGAAGCTCGGCATGACAAGATCGTTCGATGTATTAACGTTCTTCTTGCCTGCGATGACAGTAGCCTGGAAATCCGAATAGCTGAGCGTCTTCAGCGAATCGACGAGCGAAGGCGCATAGCTCGACCCCAACCCATCAGGACCATGGCATTGCAGGCAATTGGCGCCGTATTGTTCGGCACCGACATTCGTGTACCAATCGACGGTGCCATCCTTGATGTTATAGGTCGGGTTGCCGTCCTTATCCTTATATTCACCTTTGTCCGACGTAACGGCTTTTGGATCGCCTGGCGGATCGGCGATCGCCAAAGTGCTCGTCATCATCAAGAGGCCAGCCAGTAACAAGCTCATACGAGAAAAAGAAGTCATCGATTTTCTTCCGTCCTTAGATCCCAGCCATTCTCATCCACGAAAATCCGGGCATATTGCGCGTTAAACTCCGTGCAGCGATGCCACAGGAATTCGTATGAAATGGAGATAGAGCGCTCCCTTGAAAAAGGGAGGTTTGCTTTGAACGAATGGCGTTAGCGGACAGGGATTGCCATCACACAGCAACTTTAAAATCATAAGTAAATCAACACATTATGTCAGCTTGCAAAACGGCCTCCAACCGCGCGGGCCGTAAGAAACATCTTTCAAATGATTATTTGGTAAGATGTAATAACAGTTTGTCATAGCGGCGGGTAACGAATCGGCCTCAACTACCGAAAAATTGATCAGCATGGCATTCGGTGAAGCCTCAAAGCTAAACCCGCAACGCCAAGGGAGGAAAACGTGCTTACGTTTTTTCTGGCATCCGCACTCGTTTTGTCTGGGCCGTCAGCACCGATGCACGCGCCGGACTCCAACATTATTGTTGCCGATGACGTGGCCTCTCCCATGGACCTGCGCAAAGACCTGATGGACCGCCTCATGGATAAATTCCATGCGATGAACGATGCCCAACAAGGCTTTTTTCAAGACGATATTTCGCCGATCATCGCACCCTACTTTCCACCCGGACAGCCCTACGCCGAAACACAGAAGGTCATCCAAGATCAAAAATTGGGTGAGCTTAAGAAGTTCGAAGGCATGCAGGAACCCGGCAGCACACAATATGTGTCCAGGTTCAGCCTGATGAACGGAATGTTCTCGGAAGTGTATATCGTTCTCAATTTCGACTTCGCGGGTCAGACCCAAGCCGGCATGACCGTCAAAAAGGCCACCGCTTATATTCGCGGCGGCAATATGTGATTGCGAGGCTGAACGATCATGGAGACGATTACCGTTTATTATTCGCCGCTCGATTCAACCCGCATCGTTGAATATGTCGGGCTGAAAATCGCGCATCATATCGGTATCATTTATACGAACAGCGCCGGGCAGAGTTTCGGCGTGAGTTCAGGCCCCTCGGTGCAAAGCGTTCAGCAATCGCCAGACAACGCGCTGCATGCCATTCTCGATATGGCAAACAACAAGCCGTCGGATTTCGGCACGCTCGTCTCCGATCCCCACAACAACACCCCGTTCGTCAAGGGGCGGATGGATGATTATTATACCCAAGACTATCAAGGAAAAGAGTTCCCGCATGCACTTGCGCTCGAAGGGAAAGACCTTTCGGCACAATGGGCGATCATCGTGAAGACCTATGCCGCGATCGGCAAAATGCACCTGACCTATTCGCCAACGAGCCAGAATTCGAACAGTATGGCAGGCGAAGCCCTCCGCCGAGCGGGCATCCCGGTGCCCTTCTCGGTCAACGCCAAATTTGCTCCGGCGGAATTCACCCATCTGCCCGCTTATGAATGCGAGATGGCACGCACCTGCCCGACGAAATAAAAAGACCTTGCGATGTAAGCGGGTGAGGATGCGCGTTTAGATTGACAGCCGATCCTTCGAGACGCGAGCTGCGTTCGGTCCTCAGGATGAGACGAAACTAGCAACACCAACAAACCCTCATTGCTGAGGAGCATTCCATTCAAAGTCGCGCATGCGCGACTTTGAACATTGAAAATGCTCATTTCGGGTAACCCGAAATGAGTGGAAGCGCGTCTCGAAGCATTGAAGCAATTTCAAATGGTTTAAAGCGTCTTCAAATATTCGAGCAGCGCTTTCTTCTCATCGCCGCTCAAATGCGGGCCATACTCGTGACCGCAATTGCTGTTACCTGACGCACGATCCTCGCAACCTGTCGTTTTCAAAACGAAGGTGGAGTTCTGCTCGCGCGCAAGGCCAACCGCTTGCATGTCATAGGCCGGGCCGACTTTGAAGGCTTTGACGCGTTCATCCGCTGGCTTCAAAAGTTCGGAGAGGCTCGGCACCGATCCGTTGTGCAGATAAGGCGCTGCCGCCCAAATGCCTTGAAGAACGCGGGCCGCATAAACGAAGGTCCCCGGCGGCGCGGCCATCGGCTCGGCCTCGGCAACCATTTTGGCAGGCAGTGCTGGCACCGTCATCGCGTGGGACATTTCAGAGTGGGTCATGGGTTTGATCCCTTCTGCGGCAGGTGCGGACGCCGGTGGATTCGACGGCTGCGGAGCCGCTTGCTGCGCGCGCGCAGCTTGAATCTCGACGAGAGTCCCGGTGACGACCGTCTTCAAAATATTGAGCGACAGGTCGGTGGCGTTCAAAGGGCCGACAATGCCCGGAACGGCGGCGCCTTCCAATGAACCGGTTTGAGCCGAACGCAGCACCACCTGCCATTGCCTGACATCCGTGCCCGCGTCACCAACCGCCGTCCTCCAGGTGTGAATGTCGGGCGGGCGTATTTCCCCTTCCGCGATCCCATGGCAGGCGACGCATCCGCCCGTTTCGGAAGGTCTGTTGAAGATCTCCTGCCCTCGGTCCGCGAGCGCTTGATCGACAGGAAACGGCCAGCGTGGCGGGCCAAGATGAGTTAAAATGCCTTCGGCTGCCGCAAGGCCCGCGATATTTGCCGAATTGGCGCTGAGATAGTCGCGATCGAGCACCGTCGTGCTTGTCTTTGGGCTGGGGTGAAAAGACGCAAAAACGCCGATGACCTGACCGAGGTTGCGTGCAAGCGCCAATCCATCCGTGCCATTCGCAGCCCAGGCGCCCCATTGCGTTTTGTCCTGGTGCCACGCGTTCCAGAGAAATGGATAGCGCGCCGGTGCATCTCCCAGCGCCATATTATCTGGCAGCAAATAAGTTGGCGGCGCACCGAGATCGAGACCATTGAGACGGTTGTAGATCATGGCGATCGCATCGAGCCGCGCCGGTCCCCAAGGTTTGTCGAGAGGCACCGATTTGCTGACCAGCGTGTGAAAGCGCGAAGACCAGAGCGCGACAGCCTCAAGCAATTCTTTAACAGCGCCCTGCGTTTTTGCCTCTACGCCAAGCACAGCTCCAGCGAAGGTCTTGAAGGCCTCATCGGTCGCTAAGACACGCCTCATAGCCTCGTCGAGATCAACGATAAAGGTTTGGAAGTCGGCAAAGGCCGGACCGCCATCGATCCGATAGGCCGTCCCTTCAATGTCGATCTGTCGCGTATGGCACGCGGCGCATGTCATGCCCACCATCTGTCCCTGCGGCGCATTCGCCAAGGTAAAACCGACAGGAAGGCCGCTCGTGTCTGCCGTGGCCGCGTCTGGCAGATAGCCGTAGCGGGCAAATGATCCGGACAGAAAGCCGGAGCCATCGACTTGCCGCAGAGCCTTGAGCCAAGCCAATGGAATCAACTGGGATCCCTGGTCTTGCGTGTAATAGGCGGCGCGCAATTGCGGCGTCCAATCCAGGCCCTGATCGGCGAAATGCACTGGCTGACGGGACGGTCCCGAGGCAAAGCCAGCTGAAACCAAAGCAGCGCCTGCTAAAGCAAACTTCGATACCCGATGCTTCATGACACACTCTCTTCGGCACGAGTTCGCTGCAGGCGGGTCAAAAGTTACGGCTGGGTGCTGGACAGAGCAAATAGCGCCGGGCGGCAAACCTTGAGGGCAATGTCTTTTCCCCAGGTAAATCAATGCTGTCAGACTTTATTGAAAAATGGAGGCCTCGCCCGGAATCGAACCGGGGTGCAAGGATTTGCAGTCCTCTGCGTAACCACTCCGCCACGAGGCCTCTAACGCACCAGGCTGAAGGCACATCCAGGAAAAGGGCGGGCTTTTCGCGAAGCGGACGTGCACCAGAATTTGAGATAGCACCGGCGCGCGAATGGCTATAGCAAAGGAAAGCCGATGGCGGCAAGAAATGCTTCTGGCCTGTCCCGCGGCAAGTTGGTTTGAGAATTCCCGCTTTGCAAAGCCGCCTGCGGCTTGCTATATGCGCCCGCACCACGCGTGCGTGATCCCTGATAGCTCAGCTGGTAGAGCAATCGACTGTTAATCGATCGGTCGCAGGTTCGAGTCCTGCTCAGGGAGCCATTAAGCCTTTCGGCATCTTTTGCCATCTATCTAAAACTCTTTTAAATCAGATATTTAGCTCAAAGTCATCGTTCGGCAGGGTTCGAGGACCCTCGTTGACAGCCAACAAGTTTGTTGGCCTTTTTATGGGCCTGATCTCCTTTTGTTTTAGCGGAGGCCAACATGCCCCTTTCTGATTTGCAGATTCGAAATGCAAAACCGTCGATTGGATGCACTCGAAAGCTTTCTGATGGTGGTGGTCTTCAGCTCTGGGTCACACCTAGTGGCGGAAAGCTTTGGAAGCTTGCTTATCGCTTTGCGGGCAAGCAGAGGAAGTTGAGCCTTGGCGCCTACCCCGCGATTACTCTAAAGGATGCTCGCGATCGGCGAGACAAAGCTAAACGCCAGTTGGCCTTCGAAACTGATCCAGGCCAACAAAAGCGGCTTGAGGCTGCGACAAAGGCCAACACCTTTAGCGTTATTGCCAATGAATTGATCGAAAAGAAGCGCCGGGAAAGCAAGGCCGACGCAACGATGGCCAAGATCATCTGGCTGACGGGCATGGCGCGCGAAGACCTTGGAGACCGACCGATCAAAGAAATCACGTCGCAGGAGGTTCTCAGCCTGCTGCGCAAGGTTGAAGAACTAGGTCATCACGAAACAGCGCGCCGTTTGAGGTCCATTATCGGCGAATGCTTTCGGTATGCAATCGCTACCGGCCGGGCTGAAACAGATCCAACTTATGCACTTCGAGGCGCCTTAGTTACGCCAAAAGTTAAGCATCGCGCTGCTTTGACAGAGCCCGAGGAATTTGGAGGGCTATTGCGCGCAATCGACGGTTATTCTGGCTCGCTGGCCGTTTGTGCCGCACTTAAACTTTTATCTCTGACATTCTGCCGGCCGATCGAAATTCGTGCTGCTCGCTGGTCTGAGTTCGATCTTGAGAATGCCGTGTGGTCGATCCCGCCGGAAAGGATGAAGATGAGACGCCCGCATAAGGTGCCCTTAGCGCCTCAGGCTATAGATATCCTCACCAAGTTGAGATCAAAATCCAAAGACGAGCCAGCCAGCTTGCTCTTTCCGTCACTTCGTTCGATTCAACGGCCTCTAAGCGAAAATACACTCAATGTTGCGCTTCGGAGCTTGGGTTATTCTGGAGATGAAATGACATCGCATGGATTCCGCGCCGTTGCGAGTACCTTACTTAATGAATCGGGCAAATGGAATGCTGATGCTATTGAAGCGCAGCTCGCCCACGTCGAACGAAATGACGTTCGTCGCGCTTATCACCGGGCACAATATTGGGATGAA
>Ga0116227_10006981_pt1 | contig 22435 bp, 11 predicted proteins | sample S1TSphgellanicum_FD_89693 | JGI IMG/M metagenome (GOLD analysis project Ga0116227, IMG submission 89693) | Host-associated microbial communities from peat moss isolated from Minnesota, USA - S1T2_Fb - Sphagnum magellanicum MG | ecosystem: Host-associated > Plants > Peat moss > Unclassified...
AGGCAGGGAACAAGTACATACTTGTGGCCATCGACCATTACTCCAAATGGTGTGAAGCCAAGGCTGTGGCTGATCATGGTGCAAGGACGGCCGCCAGGTTCCTAGAAGACGATTTGATTTGCAAGTATGGAGTGCCTGGGTTTATACTGACTGACAATGGAGGGGAGTGGGGTGTAGAATTTGAGATTATGTGCAAGGACTATGCCATACAACATCAGCGCACTGTGCCTCAGTGGCCCCAGTGCAACGGCATGGCGGAACGCATGATCAAGACCATCAAGCATGGTATCACGGTTCTGGCCACGAATCCAACGAATGTGGATTGCTGGGATGAGCACCTGGCTAAGGTTTTGTTTGGATACAGGTGTGGAGTCCAAGCAAGCACCAAGTTCTCACCGTTCATGGTTCTAACCGGTCGCGCACCAAGACTCAGGGCTGACGACTACCTGAGTGCACTAACTAGTGTTGTGGATGATGGAGTAGATGTGGGACAGATTGCAGCACAATTTCTGGAGAAGGTGAAGCTCATAGCCAGCATACATGAGAACGTATTGCTCAACGTAGAGCAGGCATAGAAGAAGCAACAAAGCACGTATGCAAACAGGCAAGGCAAACACCTGTTTGAAGGTCTCATTACTGGAGAAACCATGGTCAAAATGAAGAAGCCAGACAAGAAACGTGCGTTGGCTGCAAGTTGGGAAGGCCCATACCGGTTTGTTGGGCATGTGGATGGGAAAGGCAACTATGATTTTGAAAAAGGATGTCGATTGTGTATCATTGAAGATGCTGACGGAATACAGTGGGAGAGATCAAGGAGGGACTTACAGATCTTCCACATGCAACCTGATTAAGCAGAGCTGAGGGACTCCGCTTTTTAAGAAGGGAGGGGCTACATATGTAACCCGAAATTAGGTTACATCCGACTCCTGGATGTCACTGATCAGGGAAGTTAGGTCGTTGTTAATTAAGCTGTTGCTTTCTATGACGACTGCTTTTACATGAGAAGCTTTGCTGGATTGGGGAGAGGAGCTGTACTGAGGAGTTTTGCATGACGGCTGCACTGAATGGGTATGGAGCTTGAATGGCGGCTCCAAATTATGACTGAGGTCGGCAATGCAATTATGGAGAATGGCGGCTTGGAGCGTGAAGGAGGCGGCACTAGAGAATTGGAGAAGCTTCTGGAAGGAGCGAACGGGAGGTGGAAGGATAGATCAGGAGGGCCGTTTGGAGGAAGGAAGGGTAGTGTGTTTGGAGTTAGATTGGATAGTGGTGAGGCAGAGGGGAGAGCTTAGCTATGCTTGAGATTTTTCCGCTGCGTCTGAGGGGTAATTGAACTCTTGTTGCTGAGCTGAATGAAAGGAATTGAAGAGAATGAAAAACAATATGTTGAGGCAACTTTAGGACTTTCTTCTTTTTGATGCGAGCTTCTAATGGCCAGAAATGCTTGAGCTCTCGAGGATGTACATATTCTGTGAATAAGCAATGAAGAATTTCTTTGGAATTGTATCAGTGTAGAGATGCATGATAGGAAGTGTGTGTCGTTGAATTGCTGTGTCGTTGGGTCGGTCAGTCTATGAATCGTTAAGGGATCAGGGAGAGCAGGAAGCCAGTTTGAGTCTTGGAGATGTTGAGCTGTCAACTGATGTGAGGTCGATCTACGCCAGGGTTCACATCATATAGTGTATGTGCTGTTTGTTTTCATAGGACCCTCTTCTTTTGGCTACAATGTAACAAATGTCATCATTTTTTCAACAAATGATGTTCATTGCAATGCGTGTCATTCAAAATCGATAGTTAAAAAATTAGGCTTTTTTTGTGGTTCCATTGCAATTAATGATGAAGTTGTGTTATTGACTATTGAAGGCAAATGGCTTGAAGCAATTGTGCATATAATAGAATTGAAATTCTTGGATTTGCCTCATCCAAAATAAGTTCAACTTTTCATTTCAATTTACATTCAAGGTAAATTTTAATTGTTGCCCACATTTGCACTTGTTGGCTTTCAAGAAAACATCCAACAATTTATCCAATAAGTGGAAATTAATGTGAAGGGTGAAGGTTTAATTATTCCTTTAGCAATTATTCTTGGTGACAATGTCTAGCGTAATGTGAAACACAAGTTTCATTTTTATGATTCAAAATCAATTTTTAAACAAAAACCCTCTTAGATGTTAAAGTTGTTAAATGTTTTAATGTGACCTTTTTATAATTACTTTTAATATGAAAATATCTACATATGTGAAAACTCCCTATATCAAAATTTTGATTTAAATAGCCCTTATTATATAATCATTTTCATAGTTTTTTTCTAAAGGAAAAGGAAAGTTTTCATACATCAATTTACATCAAGTGCTAAAAATAATTCTAAATGTAACATTTTGTATGTGAAATAAATTTTTAATGATTTTTTTTTCCCAATGCAAGTAGTTTTCCAATGAAAGTAATTTTTTCAATGAAAATGAGTTTCTAATATATGTAGTTTTTTTATGTAAGTAATTTTTTAATGCATGCAAATTTTTAATGCAAATATTTTTTTCGATTAATATTTTTTTCAATGCTAGCAAATGTTTAATTCAAGGAATTTTTCCATCTAAACAATTTTTCAATATAAATAGTGTTTCAATGCAAAGAATTTTCCAAAAAAATGAAGCAAATAGTTTTGAATGAATCATTGATTTTTTTTTTTTAATGTGTTAATGTGGGAACCATGATTTTGTTTACATATCTAGATATCCATTAAATTGAAGTTCATAATAATGTAAACATCAAGTGATTAAATCTTGTTGATTAATCATTTCAAAATGTATTGCATTCATATGGCCTTCATTTAATTTCAACTTACAAATATGAAATAGGCAATTATCTTTTTGATTTTATATGTTATTTATTAGATAATCATTTATCATCTATGAATTGAGACAAAATAATATGGCACATTTAAATCAATGTTTATTATTAAATACAAAAAAAACCCAACAATGTCATATTCAAGAATTAAATCCAAGTTTTTTGTTTGATTTACATCAAAACATGGTCACAAACAAACATCAATATGCGACAAAAATGACATTAAGTGCTAGTATGGGAGGTTTGTGGGGAGATTTCACTACAATATTTTGGATAACTAAATCACAAATATGATATTTTAGCATGGATAACTAAATATCACAAATATGAATTTTTACCATATATATATATTTCATGTGATTCATAATTTGTGTATGGGAGGTTTGTTTGGAAATTTCACTACAATATTTATAGAGGCCAATTTACATTTGGAATAAAATATTAAAACACATTATGTTTTGATGTGTCATGGATTTTCAATCTATTCCATTACACATAACACACAAATTTCAACTTTTTGACCAATTCAATATGTTAATAGTTTATTTAGGTCTTTGCTTACTTTTTAAGTTAATGGTTCCAAGGTTATTGTAGATTTAAATGATTTTCCATCTCTTTTAGAATCAATGCTGTAACAACCTCCTATTGCAATTAGTTATGCGTTTCCATTGGAATTAAAAAATGAATTATGCATTAATGGACATTTTGAACATCATACATATGTACAAGTTGTTTACATAATATTAATGAAAGGGTGTATTCATGATTAGGGTACCAAAAAAAAAAACTTATATTTAAAAGACTACAAAGGACAACTTTGGATTTTTTTAATTTTATATAATTATAATTGTAATGAATTGTTGTAAGCCAATAGATAAAATGATGTTTTTAATTAATAAAAATATTTTAAAATAATTTGGATACTATGTAAATGTCATTTTGAGTCCTATAAACTAAATATGTCAAATGTCTAAACTACATTTTTAAAAAAAAATAATCAAAATGAATGTAAAAAGCCAAACAATTGATTTCAAATTTTTTGTACAACAAAAACATACCCCTTTCTATGAAAACATATATTCATTATACGAACTTGATGAAAAACCAAATTATACAAAATTTAAAAGCTTTTAAACTTTGAAAGAAAGGGTTGCGAAGAAAAAGATTTTTTTAAAAGACCATTTGACAAAATAATTATGTTCAATGGGTTCAAAATGTCTAGCTTGAGGTGCACATCACATGTGCAAAAAAATTCTTGTGAAAAAACATGTTTGGTTGTCCATTGAAATTCAATTTTGGAATTTTTGGGAATTTTTAAGTTTCTGGCTATAAACCAAAATATTTGTACATAATTATGTATGAATGTGAAAACTTAACACTACCACATGAATTATCTTACATTGGACTATTCAATTTTCTCATTTAAATTTGTTTCAAGTAAATATTATTTGCAAAAAGTAGCCCCATAATAATCTTTGAATTTTTTTCCTTTTGTTGGAACCCCATCCGTGAATAAGCCCGAAAATAAATGACCTTTATATCAAGTACCAAATAAGTTTTTTAGAAATAAAATCATTTCATCAATTTAAAAATTAACACAATTATAAGAACATTTCATTTCATCATGTTTTACTTTTGCTTATAAATTACAAGGGTATGGGAAATATACGATGCATGGTAGTGTTATTAATGTCCTTACAAATGTGGCTCAAATTCAATTTATATTACTTACACATGATGGTGTAATAATATGTGTGTTTTTTAAGCAACATCTTGAATACAAATCACTTTATATGTTAGGAAATGTTCATCCAAATATGGTGATGGTTGTTTTACAAAATTTAATTGAAACATCATTATATAAATATTCAAATGTTGCCATTTACCATCAATGGGTAAGTTTGTTCATTTTGTATGTGAACTCAAAATTTCAAATTCCTATTCATAATAATGCATCATTTAATAATGAAAAAATATATTATACACTAATAGATTCAATGATACATAAATTTTTAAATGTTCCAAAAATAATGAATTATGATAATATTATATATTCTATTGCCCCAAATAAAAAATTTCACCCTTTAAATTTATTTAAATATAAACATTTAAAGGAGTTAAATTTTTCAACATTGTTTTATAGGCAACTTCGATAATTTTCTGAAGGTTTGTCATATTAAAAAATAGTCCAATGGGAATTATTTCATAAACTTAACGATTTTCAACAAATATTTCAAACCTTTTTTTAAATTGTTAAAATTTCCATCTAAAAAGTCATAGGTTTTAATTGGTTATGAATATGAAAAGGAAAACTATGTGGTAAAACTTTAAAAGCTTATCAAATATGAGATAAATCAAATTTAAATAATATTTTCAAATCATACTTAGGTTATCGTGATTTGGAAGGTTTGTGTAATTCATTTGATTATTTTGAAAGGTTACAAAAAAAATTATTTGCAATGATTCAATAACTTAATCTTTCAATGTTATTTGTCATTTTTACATTTATTGAAAGATTATGGGATTTTCTCATCAAAGTTTTACACACATTAGATGCTTCAAAATTAAATCTTTCAAATAAACTAGAAGACTCCAATACGTTCATATAACAAAATTAATACGAATCATCCCTATCACATGTGCAAAATATTATAATCATAAAACATTTTATTTTCGCAAACTTATTGTAAAAGATCATTCTTTTTTGGGGCATATTTCTAATTGTTTTTCACCACTAAACTCTAAAATTGTGGGAGCAAACATGATCATGAATTTTTTTATGGATAAAAAATGCACCTATGTAGGGAGTGCACATAAATGAAAAAATTGAATGGTTTGTAGACATGTATATTTCTTGTGATGTATAATTGTTACCAAACCCATTGTAAAATGCATAATAACATCAACACACACGTACATGTAGGAAAAAAAACCATGTTGTTTGTAGATTTCATTACCCATTACTTTTTATGCATGAAACAAAATATTTCAATCTTTGAAAGATTTAAAAGAAAATGATGATATATCATTTTTTGAATATCTAAATTCCTTAAACTTTCATGATTATATATATATTGAAAAATAAATTTACAAAGCTGCACATTTTCTTAAAATGAACTCTTAAAAACATAAAAACTAATGCATTTAGTATATATGTTACTCATTTGTGATTTGCAAATACATATATTCAATTTATCTTAGACCCATATGTCATTACAATATATTGCATATCATATATGACAAAAATATATAAATCAATAACATCAAAATTATATCATTAAAAAAATGCATCACAAATAATATAGATGTAAATACAAAAATTCAAAAGTTAGGTAATTATTTTTTGATGCCCAACAAATAGTTGTTCAACTTGATGCTTACCTTGTGCTTTTTTTACCATTATATCATTCATTTTAAACATTTCAATTCATAAATATTTTTCTTTTTAAATAATATGCCTTTGTATAAAAATCACAAGTTGCATTAAATTAATTGAAACCAAATCCAATTGATATAATGTGTTCATTGATCCTAAAAAAAAATTTAATTATTCTAATCAATATGAATCATTGTCATTAGCAAAACATCAAAGTGCAAATGGGATAACACGAGCCACACTTGCTTGTTTTTTGACTATTTTTGTGATAGCTTTTGGGGAAACATTCCTAGATTATTTTTGGAATATTTTTGAAAAAGTCTTTTAAAAATTCTTTAAATTCTTAAAAAAATTATTCATATTATTTTATTAAGGTTCATGTTAAAACATTGGCAAAAAATGTCATTTTCAAAAAAATTGAAATATAATTACAAGTTTTTTTACTTCTTAAAAACAAACGTTATAGTGTTTAATGAATGTTTTTGTTTATTTTTTATTCATTGGATTAATTTCAAATTGATTCATGTGTTCCCAAGATATATTAAAAATTAAAAATTAAAAAAAATCTTATAATTTCAACAAAAAAATAAATTACAATTTTAAAACATGAAAAAACCAAACAAAGGTAACATTGCTAAGGTATGTGTTATTATGACTATACTTTCAAAACATCGCAAACATCAAAACATTGCAAATAAAAAATTATTAGGTTTGTAAATTATAATAAATATAAAATATGAAAATTGGTCAAGAGAACAAGTTTTATTCTATTCACCATTTGAAATTAAGAAAACTCACAACTCGGAATTAATGTAATTAGGCATGATTTATATTGTTGACAACATGATGCAATTTCTAAGATTAAATCTATTTTCAACTACCAAATGCCATATCCAAATATCCAAAAAATGGATGAGTTAATAGATTCGAAATTAAAACCATTACATTCAACTAACATTTGGACTGACAATTAAATAATGAAGTAAATGATTCACATCCTACAATTCATGTAAAAATATCAATATTGAACGTTATGATTTATGATTTGACTTTGTCATTTAATCACATAATGGATCAAACCAAAAATTATAATTTTTAAAAGATGAAAATTTCACAAAATCATCATATTCCATGATGATGGAAGAATTTGAATATTGTAGTTTATTTAGAAAATTAAATGAAGAACAAAGATTAATATTTGTTGATGTTATGCATAGAAAACAATTATACCCTGACACATCAATATGTTTATTTTTGATCGGGGGTGTTAGAACTAGTAAAACTTTTACATTAAAATTCATAATTCAAAAATTATTATGATTATACAATATATAAATGTTCTTTAATTTAACAAAAACCAAGGCTTTACTTATGGCATCAATAGGTAAAGTTGCTTTCAATATTGATGATTTAACAATACATTCAACATTGAACATACTTGTTCAACAATCCTTATCTAGTTTACCAAACTTATCATCAGATTCATTAAATAGGCTTACATGTTGATATGAATGTTTAATGGTATAGATAATAAGCTAAGATTCATAAAACACATTCAAAACAAATTATTTGGTGGTTTTGATGTTATCATGACAAGTGATTTCTATCAAACACTCCTTGTGAAAGATAGTTGGGTGAAAACATGGTAAAATATACCAATTGGTGATCCCTATTAACAAGTAAAAGTAGATTTGGAATCGTTTACATTTTAAGCATTTTAGTCATGCCATAAATTTTGGGGTGTAATTATCATATTGAATAAACCATATACGATCATTCTTTATGTATGTTATTACTTTCACTAATTTATTTATCTATTGAAAGTTTATTACTTTGGTTGATATTGCAAATTTTCCAAATCAAACAATTCAAATGATGTGTTACTAATGTTTGAACCATTATGCAATTTGATACACATTTTTTGGAATTTGAATTTTTGGATTATGACAATGTGAAACCCTTCAAAAATAAGGTTTCCAGAAACTTAGGTTTGGCATCCAAAACATGTTTTTTGATATGATACTAAAGTGTATTGCATGTGTTTGATTCATTAAATCATGCCCCAAACCCTTTCAAAATGCAACATATTTCCAAAAAAAAATTCCAAATTAAACTTTTTTGACCTACTTTGAATCTATTTTCTCACAATAGGAAAAACTGGCAAATTTTGCAAAGTAGATTAAAAGTAGGTTTTTAAAAAGGTTGATACAACTTTTGAAACTTTCAAAAACTTCAACATATCACATTGGATGCCCTTGTGTAGTTCAAAAAGACAATCTCCTAAGGCATGACCTACTTTTTAATTTACTTCTCACAAATTTGTGTTTTTTAATTTGGGAAGACTATTTTTTTGGTATACTTTAGAATGTTTTTGCCCGGTTGAATCTTTCAAAATATTAAAGATAATGTTAATGCACTAGCACCAATTTTTTTACAAACATATGTTTAATGTTATGAATTAAATAAAATTATACAATAGTTTGATATGTTCTTTATACAAACTTTGAACAAATTTTGTTCTGCAACAGACATACAAAAGATATTCAATTTGTAATTGATAACCACCCAACAATTTTAGTAGTTTGTATTTATTTTATACAAATAAACTTGTACAAAAACATAATGAAAATGTGTTCACTAACACATTAAGCCCCACATTTATTTTTCAAACATTAGACATTAAACATGAATCATGCCCACCATTTTACAAATTCTCAAATGATTCGAGTAAAATTGTGAGTTTGCATTTTACAATTCATATAAAAAAAATATTTTGGTTGAATTATGTGGTAGTAAGTATATAATTTTTGATGGTCTTGTGAATGGAACTAATAACATTTTTAAAGCATCAACAACATATTGTGAAAAGAACCATTATATGGATAATGTTTCAAATTCTAAAATGGGAACACTAATAAGAAAAAAATATAGTCATTATTATGACAATAACATTGAATCAAAATGGACACCAATTGAACCTATCATCAAAGATATAAAAATTGGTAAATTCTAATCATTTATCATAATAGGGATTCAATTTCCATTTCAACTTGTAGCAACAAAAATCATTCATTGTTCTCAGGGATTATTAGTAGATGAATTGGTTTTTAATCCCACTAACATTTAAAAAACATAAGTTAACATATATATCATTATTCTGCATCTGAAAAAATAAAAAATTGTTAATTCCTTTCCAACATGAAAATTTCTTAGGTAAGGCTTAGGTATGGATTAGTCTAAGATTATTCTTATTGAGATCCTTGATTTTCAGATCGGTTCTCACAATGAGAATATACTGATTTCACATTTGGTGATAATTGATTTGAGAATCAGATTGCCAGTTTCACCCAAGTGAGAATTAGGTTATTGAGAACTAATTATTTCGTTCTTAAATTGTTTCTTTAGAACTGGCTAATCTGTTTTGGTCCACTCATCATCAAGCATTGAGCCCCAGTACACGAAACATCCCATGTCTTCCCCCATTCCTTTATTGAATTGAGCCATTTTTGCAATGCTGAAAGCCCTAATTCTATGAGTTTCAAAAATAGACAAAAAAATGTGTGAGGATTTGATCTTCTTTGATTTTTTAAGTGTTCACTCATAGGCCTATCTACTTTAGTTAGAAAAGTTTAGGATTAATTTAGGTTAGATTAAGTTAGTTTAGGTTCTGAATTAGATTAGTTTAGTGAGGAGAGGAGAAAAGCATTGGGAGGCGACCCTTGAACATACAAACATAAGTATATTTTTATTTTAAATTATTTTCTAACTGATTTTTTTAATGAATATAAATTTAAGATCTGGAGATTTTAAATAATAATGCAAAAAAAAAATATTTTAATTTGATGTAATTTGTCGATTTTGGATTGTCACATCCTATAATGTATGCTTGTCAATCAAGCTTTTTTGTTTGGTAACAATGGATCTGTGCATGGAATGGCTAGTGCAAAATATCCCTCAAATAGATATTTTTAATCATACTCACCCTTGTGTAACTTTGTTGTCCACCTTTGTCATGCTTGATAAGAAACTCCAATAACACATCAATACCACATATAATATGCCCTTACAAAATACAACAAATGACCCTTCCTTAATGGTTCAAAATAATTGATTCTTGCATATTTTGTCAAGTTGTTAGAACACGTTTTAACTAGATAGATGCTTTAAATCATTATTTAATTGATTGATCTAGTTAGCAAGGTCGATTACTCTTGGTGTGTGATCTTGTGTTCTTCGAAAATAGTAAGTTAATGGATAGTCAATTCTTGATTTAGGCTTAATAGGGTGAAACCACACAGACTGGCACAGCAGTAGGAAACGCGATTGCCAGAGAACTGGAGCTTTTCTGGTAGGTTATTGGAGTTTTTCAAAATAATTGAGAACCATTGTTACATACTAGAACCAGATATTTGAAATTGTTTAGAACCATGGATATGAACTGTAAGAACCTCCCAGATAACCAATGGGCTCTGTTCCTTGGTTTCTAATAGCCAACCAACGCTGGTATGAACTCACAATCACACAGCGTCAAAGCAAACATGAAAGCTAACTACTCATAAGTTAACAGACACAATATTGAGAGCAAGAGTCATCACAAATTGGGTACAAAATCCAACCCAAATGCAGTAACACACTTGGATAAACAAATCAATTTAGCTTTTGTGTCATAATTGCACCTTTAGGTAATCCTCCAAGGATGCTCACAAATTTTGCTAACTATAAAATCACCTGGATCTATATACAAGAGTTTTTACAAGCAATAGGTAATCAATTGACATGGTTGTAACAGACTGAATCATATGCTTGCAAATTCATTGCAAATTCCACACTCATGAAGAACAAGCAGTGCATTCCATCTGGACTGAAGCTTGTCCTGCACTGCAAATTTCCATTCCCCAGATGATCAATCCAACAGATCCAAGTAAAAAATCCAGGCAAGAAGTCTAGAAACACCTAGAACTTAAGAGTCACATGCAGAAAGACTAAATTGGCTTGTGTGCATGATCTTCTGAGTCCCTGAATGCTCGACTAGAGCTCCTTGCATAACAGATGAAAAAATCCCACAGTTTAAACTCCATAGCCTGAGATTCAATCAACATTGTGTGAACAAACTCACAAGATAGTCAATTAGAAGAAGGTGGATATGTGAGACTGCCCATTAATAGATCTGTCGTAGTTCACAAACCCTGGAATTAGGGTTTGATTTGATACTCTGTTATCACCAGTAGTTCTAGAGTATGTCCAGGTCTTGCTGCTTCTCTTCCTTGTTCCTTCCCTGGAATTTCTTACTTGCTGTTTAATTTGAGTTCTCAATCTCTAAAAATGTAGGTACAGGTTTGATTGTTTCCAGTTTAAAGGTGAAAAAGATGAAAAAAATTTAGCAAAGCATAAGTGGCCCAAGCATACATGAGGCAGCACCTTGTGGCTAAAGAAGTGGACAAAAGCAGCAAAGCCATGGATTATGCTGCTAATTCTTCAACAGAATGCTCCTGGAGGTGCAACATATTGTTCTTTTGAACTCAGGCCATGATTCTTGTAACATGTGAACAGTGCAATTGTGGGCATATTGGGCTGAATTTGGCATTGGATATCTAGTTCAACAATACAGTTCTTGAACTTGGGGTAGTGCATCCAAAATTATCTGTATGTATGTGTGTGTATGCTTGTTTTAATTGTGGTAGCTCACAAAGAGAGACTGTTTTGTTTATAACCAGCCTGTAGCAGGTTGAATTTGAAGGAGTTGCAATTTCAATGTCTTTGCGGTGGTGAGTTTCCTTGTTTGACATACATGTGGGCCAAATGAAGTTTTTGCAGCTTGATTTGCTTCCTGGCACTGATTGTTCAACAGTGAATTCAAAAACACAAATTACATTGTGGTGCTTTGAATTACAGCCATGAATCTTACAATTAATATCAGAAATCTGTGCGATGTGTGCAAGAACAGGCTCAGTAGGCATAATTTGCAAAATTACTACTGCTAGATTTTGTCACAAAATCTACTTCAGAATTTGCAAAATTGCAGACCTTGAATGAACAAGTACTGAGTGTTTCTGATTAGATCATCTGCTTATAGAATCTGCTTATACAGTTTTTCACCACTAGTTATACCCAGATGATCTGTATAGACGTAAGCTGTACAAAGCTTAGACTTGAGAAGCAGCTGCAAATTAAATTAGGAAGATTTTGCAGGCAATTTAAACTTCTGAATATTGATGCTGCAAAAGGAATCTGAGTTTGCACAGACAGTGGCCAGTACATGAGCTTAGACTCCTCTCGAGTCTAGACGTAACACTACTGACTATGGTCTTGAATACTAGTGTACAAGTACCTGTGAAGAGTACTGCACCCAAGCACCAAAAGATTGCCCTCCCTAATATTTTCTTCTGACCAAGCTGCTGCACCAATACACATGAAATCTTCACAGAACTTCCCATGATCCGACATGCAATTGTCAAACTGCTGTAGTATGTATGTATATAGGTATGTGTACAACCTTGGTGCAGCAGCAGCAAGAGCTAGACTGCACTAGCTTTACGGCTTAAGTGCGCTCAACATCCCAGGTGGTCAATTTTCCCGAGAGATCGTAGTGAAAGCCATGGAGCTGGAGACGTCCATCCTTGACACGCTCCGCAATGTATGGGTAGGTCAGCAAGTTCTTCAGTGAGATATTCACAGCTTCCTGCACCACCATGAGCAGGCAACAACATTGACAAACAGTTAGCTGACGGTACTAGTAGTTAGCTGAGAATCATTAGAAATGTGCACACAACAGTCTTCCCGAAAGCCGGAGATCGAAAGATGGGAATTAATTATTGTTGCTTTCAACAAGCGAAAAATGTGAGCTAGCTGAATTTTATTGTCACCTTCTCTGCAAAGCTCTTCTGTTCTTCTTCCGATTTGTGGCCGAGGAGTGCGAGCGCCTTCTCCTTAGCTGGAAGTGCAGACTTTATCCAGGTTCCAATGGAGTCACTGATGACATCACAACCCACCGAAGATACAAACATCAGTATATTATGCTTCTAGTTCGATTGCCAGGCTGCTTCCTTCCGCAGAACCCGGCCAAATGTTACGATGCGCTGCTGCAGCTCAAAGCTCGCGAACACACTAGTGCAGAGATTGAGAAAAAGGATTTTTTGCATACGTTGTGAAATCGTCGCGAGCAAAAAGAGCATTGATACCACCGCAGCCGCTGTGTCCCGCCACGACAATGTGCTGAATCTGTACGACCGTAAGATCAAATTCCCATGAACTCCGGTTAGTGATGATATTCACGCGGTTGATGATGATCTTGTGAAGTAATTCACGATGAAGCTCAACTTCCAAGTTCGAAGTATTCAGACAGGGACAATATGACTCCTGCTGCCATGGACTGCATTGTCTGTCGTCTAGATGCTAGTTTTATCATGAGAGATTGCTGACCTCTGCAGCAGACAATGCAAGTACTATCGTTGCATTTAAGGCTGATCTGAGACAAAGGTTTGAAGGCAAAACAGACAACGAGATGATCTCATGATGGCGGAAGCCACTGCAGACAGATTGTCGACGGCCGCGTGCATGGCTTCCTTCAAACACAAGAAACACTGTATGTACGCAATTTCTAGCTGGGTTCCTGCACGACTCACCTTGATAACAGTAACAGCAAACAGTGTAGCGGAGCTTGGTCCGTGATCATGGCCTTCCTGGATTGACAAGATCGACACAGGACAACAAAATTGGCGTGAATTCGAGATCTTTGTGACCTTGGAGGCAAAACCCCAAGGACCGACTAGGGATCATATCAAACATGATGCAATATGGATCTATTCAAGATTTCTGATTGCAGGTGTTGAAGAAAGCAATCAGCGACACTGAAATCTTGAGCTGCATCCTTGAGGAGCAATGTTAAAACTAAAGCTATCGAACGGCCAATTCGGTGGTGGCCGCGTCAACATGATGCCCGACCCATGAAGAGCTTTCAGTACAACAGAGACTTTATAGGTATCGACTTGGCCGGTCGACAAGAGATGATCATCAGCTTCAGACATGATGAGGAGCTGTACTAGCTAGCTAGTTAGGGGTAATGATCTTCTTCGCGCGGACCTTTCCAGGCTCGTAGGGGTGAACAAAGTTGGCGACGTTGCGCAAGACGAAAGATTCACCGATATCAAGTCCGTAAAGTATTGCCGGGTCGACACGGGAATCGATGCACGTGATGATCAGCACCTGCGCAGGCCTCAAGCAATCAATTCCCGTAAGATCACAATATGTTTCAAACAAATCTTCTGGAAAATGTAGCAAGCACTTGTGGATCCTTGATGTTCACTAGCGTAATTTCACACTCTGGATACACTAGTGCGATTATCATCTTCAAGGAATCCGGTCATTCCTCACAGCAATAATGAATGCGCAGCTTGAAGCTGGCAGTTGAATCACGGATCTCATGGACGTATAAGTCTGTACAATCACAAGCTACTTAATAGAGTCTGTACCTTTGGCTCCTGTGACTCTGCGAGTTTCTTGTACTTCTCTGGCTCAGCCCTGCAAACATAACAACCCAATTGGTTTGGAATGTCGCTTGCAGCTGGGTCCCCACTGCAGCAAGCTAGATCTTATCTCATTTGACAACATTGAATGTTCAGCTAGAGACTAAAAGAAGCTCTAGAGATCACGACGAATCATGTCCAGAGCACTGCATTACACAAAAATGCGCGGCGAGCTCGATCGTCGCACTCAATGCAGAGCCTACGATGCTGCTGAAATGGACAGCTTTGCAAATTCAGCATCATGTTACACTAAATTAGAACACTAAATTACTTACAAGTACTTCTCGAGCTTGAATGTCTTGAATCCTTCCTTGAATTTGTCGATGACTCCGTCTCCATGTCCCGCGGATTCAGGGCTGTAATTCTCGTCCACAACTCTGAGGTTCTTAATCTCTAGACCCTCTGCCAAAAGCCGAGGCTGCTGCTGCTGCTCCGTCACGGCCCACACACACAAACAATTTACAAAGTCACTCAAAATTCCCAACTCTGAGCAGCTACTGTAAAACTCAGCAACAAAAAAAACCAAGTTAGTTTCCAGGGTCAAATCTAGGGCAACTTCGAATCTTAGAGAGAAAATTATGTCATCAGATCTAATTGTGCATGCGTCAATTAAAAGCCTCGAACCCAATTACAACAACACATGAAAATCTTGAATAATATTATAATTTGAGGAACAAATTACTTGAACAAAGAATCGGAATCTTCATGAAGAGCTACAACATATCGACAAAAGGAAAAATTCGATAAAGTTTGTTTCACACACAAACACACAAAAAAAACAGAGACACAAGACATTGTATAGAAAAAACATACCACAGTGCTCATTTTGGAGGACTGAAGAAGTCACAGAAAAAAGAAAATTATTGAGAGCTGAGGAATTTTTTTTTGTTTGCTAGAGCCGATCGAGAAGACTTAATGGGTCGTTGTGAAAGCCCCGCCAAAGCACTCAAGTGATGGAAGCTCCATGGAGGTGGAGATGGGATTTTATAATCCAAAGATTGGTGTCGACAGTGCAGGCGAGGATGCGACGCAAGCACAAAAGCACGCGCGCGGCGAGCTCTTCTTCGCCCATGCCACGGTACTACGCTTTGTGACGGATGACTGACGTCGTTATTTCTTCTTTTCGGGATTTCTTTTCCCAAACCAAAAACCTCACCAACGCGCAAGAAATACTAAGGAAAAAAAAACACCCAAGGGATGTGGGGATGAGTTTGTTGGCTCTTTGCATTGGTGTAGGATTTGGACCAATGTTGGGACTGGTAAGGGTCAGTGTAAAATGCACAAATATCCATCATCTAAAACAATGTAAGTGCCAATTTTGTGGAATTTATGTTTACCTTGCTCCTCTTCTGCTGTAAGTTACAGAATCCAATGTAAATGTTTTTGGCAAACATAAATGAACAAGGTTTTGAGAAAGAATTCCTATTGGATACATCCAGTGGCTCATATGTCTTATTTGGATTTCTTTTGAAAACCACTAACAAGTGTGCACTGTTTGCAATTGAGAATTAAGCATCAAGTATTTTGGACGCCAACTTCCAACTATAGCCACATCATTAGGATTCTCCTTTTGAACCCATGGTTTATTGAATCTTTTTTTACATCAGTCTATCTCTTCTTCCTTTTTTTCTTTTAATATATTAGGGAAGGTGAATTCAGTGAAATTAAGAAAATTTTCTGTTTCAAATTTATGCATTTTAGTAAATTGTGAACCAAACAAGAGTTGCTTGACAACTTAAAATTTTTGGAAGCAAATTTTTTTTTCTTAATTTTATTTGACATGCTTTACACAACAAGCAAGCATAAATCATTTACACTTACACATGGAGGGTTAAGCATATACACTTGCACAAATGTGAATAAGAAGTTTTACACTTACATAGAGTGTAAATAAATTTGATACTTGCAATTGCATGACAAGTATGTCTAAAATCATATGCACACACAACACTCATTTAGATATAAAATGTTGTAAGGAAGACAATATGCATAGATATAGTATTTGGGCCTAAAATTTTGGCTCAATCTTGAATCAATGTGATATTTGGCATATTATATGTGCATATGATGGATGGGCATGTTTCATAAAAGTGCATGCATATAAATGAAAGGTTCTAAATCTAATTTTCAATTTGATCATGCTTGTCATTATGCAATGAACTATCATATACATATTAATTAGTTCATGGGTCACTCACACTTTTCCCTTCTTTTTTTTTTTGCGTGAAGGAGCCACATTGATTGGCCCATCACAATTGTTTCTGGAGCATTGGGCACTTTTCAATAGAAGCAACTCTTTGGACCCCAGTTACAAAATATAAACAAATGTGCTCCCCTTTAGCCTACCTTTTCAGTTTATATACATGAGAGTTGAACTTTTGGCAAACCATACAGGATAAAATTGAGGTGCTATTGGGAACCCCATGGGAACTTGATGGGAACACATTGGGAATAAGGGGGAAAAACAAAAATCTCTCTCCAAATCGACCCACAAGTCCATGTGTGAAGAAGACGTCGAAATCAACTGGTTTGAAATAATACACAAAACTTTCCGATGGGGCTAGCAACTTTTCAAAGTAAGGTAAACTAAACACATATCAAATCTTTGTATCCGCTGGTTTCACTAGTCCTTTTCTGGGACCATGGGCCCTCAAAAAGGTTCTGGGTTTCAAACCCACTGGTGGTGCAGGTGAAAGTCCCATCCACCCTCTGCCACTGAGGTTGACTTGGGCTGCTACGGCTTGTCAGGTTGGGTGTGATGTTGTGCTTAAAATAATAATAATAATCCACTAAAAGGACTTTTTTTGAGGTGCTTCTTGTATGTGCAGAACCTGATGTCCTGATGTTATTGTAGTGGTGAAAGCCCTTATGTTGCTTTGGCTCTCCCAGTGGCGCATTTCTCCAGGATTCATTGGCTGTCGAAGGAGCCCTGCCAATCATGGAGTTATTCTGACTTCTAACACATTCCCCTAGGAACAAGGGAACGAGCTCCTGGTGGCCAATTCTACCAGGCTAAGACTCACCCTGCCTGGTCAGTGATTGCTCGCCTAGCAGAATTAACCATGGTACCAGTGAGGGTGTTGGTTCACCCAAGGCCTGGGGATGTCCCTTGGACAAGGTTTTTACCTTCAGAAAAGGTTTTTACCTATCTTTTGTATTATTTCTCTATGAGTATATATGTTGTTTGTACTTGTCATTGAAAAATATCTTTCACTGATTGTAGTTTAGGGCTGCCTGAATGTAGGACACTATTTTCTATTTTGGTGCAACAACCATCATCATGTGTGCTCGAAAATCATAATTTCATTTTAGCCAGAAAGATAAAAACAATTCGTTACTTTGGTCATCCATGTGTGAACAAAGAAAATTCAAATTCCCCAGAAACACTCACTCACGCTTTTTTATACAAATAAACCACCCATAAAATTTTCAAAAAGTTAAAAAACTGGACAGCTTGTTACGTTAATGATTTTGAGGACATATTATGTCACTTTTTAGGTCTAAAACAAATCAAATAGACAAAATCCATCCTATAAAGGAAACCACAAACAATTTGGGCACCAGGACGGGTCACCCACTCCCAGTCACCAAGCAAAACAAAACGAAAAATTTGAGGTTTTCAAATTGTAAAAAATTGACATTGAATTGTTTTTATTGTCATTGTGTTCATTTCAGCATCCAACATCTGTCCTTTTCATTAATTGTCCATAAGTTTATATGATCAAGTTTCAAGTCTCCTTTTCAAAATTTAATATAATAGTCCAAAATCATTTATGTGAGGCAAATGACTTTTCTATATATGGGGGCATGGGCATCTTACCCCGCAGCTCATTAGATAAGGTTCCTTTTTAACTGCTTCCAAGTAGTACTGTTACCCACGTCTCTTCGCTCCTTTGAGAAGTGAGAAGGAGGATTTGTTTTTAGCTCTGCCTACTAAAAGGAGCAGGAGGACCAGGTTCAGGGTACCCGAGATTGAGGCCCTCTCATCCCAGTTTTTCTTGCAACAAAGAAGGCAAAAGTGGAAAAATCTAATGTGGCTTTTGCACCTTTCCTTGAAGGAAAATTCGAAAAATCTAATGTGGCTTTTCCACCTTTCCTTGAGGAAAAATGGAAGAGTTTTCACACTTAAAATGGATTAATTTTAAACTGTTTGTTTGTCCATGAAGCTATGGATAGTGAGAACAGAATCTTTGGAAGCAAAACTTGTCTACATACGATGAATCGAATCCCGCAAGGCAGAATTTTAAATAGTAAATTATAGTTCCAAATTTGTGTTGCCAAGACCCCCAAAAAAAATGAGAAACTAATAAAATCTCAAAGCTGATATGTGTAGGGTAAGTAGCAGTGTGGGATGGTTCTTTACTTTTATTGTCTAAACCTTCAGTTCCAGTTTTTTTTTAAAACTCAGAATTGTCTCAATTCTAGTCCAAAATTCCACACACTAATAGAACTAAGAATCTGGTTCCACACATTCATTTTTTCAAAAACAAAATTCTGGTTTCAATTCTGGGTTCAATTCTAAAAATGTCCTATTTGGATCCAGTTCTTACTAACCAGGACCAGAACTGACAGTTAACTACTAGTTTGCCACTGATTGACCCCCAATTCTATCCCTAATATTTTTCAACAAAATGTATGCTAGGTTCGGTTAAGAAATGAGGAAAATATTGAAAAGTGCTTGACGATAAGATAAGTATGTGTTTGGTGATAAGCAATTCTACCCTAGTTCCCGTTTCACACATAAATAGAATCAAGAATCCAACTCAGTTTTTCAAAAGAATAGGAGTCCAGTTCCGGTTCAAATCCAATTCTTACTAGCTAGAATCAAAACCAACAGTTCTTACATGCCAAAGTGGGTACCCATGCAATATTGGTAAGTATTAAGAACAGGGAAACACTAAACACCTTGCAATGAGCTCCATCTGATGCATTTTTCTGTCGACCATGTTCAGCATATAGGATTACATGGTTCTATCATAGGGTTTGATTGATTTGACCATACTGTTTAAGGTAAAGAAAAAAGTAGCACTAATGCTATTCAAAATAGAAAACTATGTTAATGGTAAGTATTTTCAATCTCTTTCAAAATTGTTAAGTTCAAAAGAAGGAAAAACACCCTGCAAGGGAACAAGAGAAGAAAAAAGAAATTATTAAACAAAGAAAGGATTGAAGTCCAAAAAAAAGACCACACCTGGAAGCAAAGAACGCACAATGGAGAGCCTAAGAGGAGAAATAAAAAAATCAAGGACCGAAACCCATAACCAATAGCACAAAGCAAGTCGTGCAAGAGGATAGGTGAAAAACCTAAAAAAACATCAAGCCTAGAAAAGGCCTTTCTTATTGTCACAACTACTCATTGCAAGATAGTGGTGGCTTGAACTTTTCGACAATCCACCAACACCCTTTGCCTACAAAATGAACATAAAATTGAAAGAGGAAAACCTCTAGAATCATTAACTGACCATACCATGTTGGCACATTGATGAAAAAAATTGTTAGCATGGTGTAAACATCCAAATATCTCTATTGTGAGAAAAATGAAATCATCTTAAAGGTGTTAGTCATGATATGACACAATCTTTGTTCGAATTGCAATCATCAAGATCACTCCTTAAAACAAAATGACTCATGAAACAAGATCTACACATAATCGGATTAACAATGATTACATTTGCCAAAGTGTGAATGTTATTTGCTGTAAGCACAATATCCACTTGTCCCCACAATGACTAAAAAAATGGCAATGGGAAAACATGAATTTTCTTGTGCAAAACATGGAATTTAGTATCCCTAGAAATGGAGGTGACAACATCCTAAATTACATCATGTGTGACAATGCACTCTTCCCCATGAACATAATGAAATAAACATATCCTTGTTGAATCTATGGGTTGGTTGTATATGCATCGAAAAAGACCATGAGCTGTAGAATGGGGGAGATGGTGTGTAATGCTATAGAGAAAATGTTAAAGGTCATCCTAAAAGATGGGATGACTTGTTGGGTAGAAAGTTAAGCACTCGAACATGGGCCTGCACAAGATTTTAACTGATCTACTCCTTTCTCTAACATTTGTTCAAATGGAAGGATGGAAGCTTAAAAAATTGGAGGTAGAAGGTCATGAGCCCACCAAAGGTAAGCCTAGAATGGAAATAGACCTAAATTACTAACCCTTATAGCCCCCAATACAAATGGGCTACCTTTTTACAAAAATCTAGATGCGATGATTGGCACAATAAACCCTTAATTCCCCAAGTAAGCTATTGGGGTGATAACTTCCACAAAAACAAAACCTATCCCACCTCTAAAGATGGGGAAAAAAATTTGTCCACAAACTAGGTGAGCCTCTAAACACTCCAAAAAACATGGCCCTAAAAGTCTCTCAAATACACAAATAAGGGTTGAATCAAAGAAGGCTAGTTGGTGCTAAAAATCCAAGAGTGGGGGGGAAAGAATGAAGAATGTAATAAGGCCCTTAAGCAAAACAATGAGTGAAAATCCCAAATGCCACTTACAAATCCCCCAATTTAAAAAAGGAATCTATGGGTGTATGCATTGTCTAATGGTTCATTTTAGGTAGACACAACATCACAAAAATCACAAACAAATTTTTATAAATGATCCATCTGGATATGGTTTTTAATTTTTTAAGATTTCATTAATGTAATTTTTTATTATTAAAGTTTTAAGCCCTTACAAAACCATTTGAAACTAAATCAAACCCCATATTAAAAATATTTCCTATTATTTAATATGGTGAAATTAATTTGAAAAAAAGACCATTTAAATATTTTAATTATGTACTTGGGCACGAAAAATTTGACAAACAAAAAAAAATCATTTCAAAAGTATTTTTGAAAATAAAGTCCAATTTTGACCCTTCAAAAGTTCATAATTACCATTTAACTTTATGATTTCATTTTTCAACCCATGGTTAATCATTGTAAAAAATTTGAAGTGGATTTCAATATGAATTTTTGAACAATCCAGTCAATTGATTGGTCCATATTTTTTATGTCACAAGTCCACTATTCATAATGAATGCATTATTTTCAAAACATAATTGTGCAAATGTCTTCATAATCAAATTGTTAGTTTAGAATGAGTCATCACTAAATGTATTTCATATTAAATTATTCATCATAAACATGTAAACATAACGCACTTTGCAAAATTTGCTAATGTGACTCCAAAAATGAGCCACCATACCTTACGTTCACCTTCATATATTAAACATCATCATCCAAAACATTTTGGAAAAAAAGGATATGAAGGGGGTGAAAGCACATTAAGTGTGACACACTCCCAAGTCCTTTGTTGAACCCACTTGAAGGTCCAATTATGTAGAGTTGCGGAAAGTTGGGATTCAGAGCCCGCTCCCGACTTCCAGCACTAAAAGGGGGTAGAGGGGCATGCTAGAAGTCCCAGGATTAGACTAGGAAGAAGGACTAGATTATCAAGCTCGAATCTACATCCAAAACCAACCACAAGAGGGTTAGTTAGCATTTGGGAACACCCTTGGATGTCGGGACAAGCCACGGGCACTTGGACACACAAGACTCACCACGGCTCGAACTTGGGGGAAACCACCACCTTCCCCCATATAGTATACTCTACATCTCTCCGCCGAGGCTACATCCAAATGGTTCTTTTTCCCGGGACTCCCAAGTTGGAGTCCCGAAACTGTCCCAA
>Ga0116227_10006982_pt1 | contig 22432 bp, 27 predicted proteins | sample S1TSphgellanicum_FD_89693 | JGI IMG/M metagenome (GOLD analysis project Ga0116227, IMG submission 89693) | Host-associated microbial communities from peat moss isolated from Minnesota, USA - S1T2_Fb - Sphagnum magellanicum MG | ecosystem: Host-associated > Plants > Peat moss > Unclassified...
CTTTTTCTTCTTTTTTACCACTATTTCCCAACTGCCGCCGGTTCTGCTGCATAAGACGGTTGGAACTTGGAACTTGGAATGGGGTAGCGTTCTGCAGCAGAACGTCACGTCACGGACGGACGGGAAGACATAGTGAATTTATATATAAGATGTGTTTGTTAGTAGTTGTCCTAACTTCTCATATGAAAGAATCACCCATTGTTTAGCAATGAACAATGCCTTGAACTTCATGTCTAAAAATCTTTAGCCTAGGGGGACACTTAGTGTAAAGTTTGGGATCTATGTGCATCAAACGACCATTTTTAGGGGTGATATTAGATAATCGTCCAACCTATTTTTTATCACCCTATTATTATTTGAGCTCTATGTTGTTGTGCACTAAGAGTGATGATCAACTATTTTAATTTTGTCTTATGTTTTCATATATTATGTCAATGTCAAATTTTAACTAAAATTAATATACATTTCATGAACATGAAAAAACACATGTTAATTTATTTTTTTATTGCCCCAAGCCAATGGACATGCATGTGTAGATCTTGAGTGCACCCATTTAATTGATGGGTTGTTTTGAAGTCTACCCATTTGCTTGTTGGGTTTTTAAAAAAAATATATGAATGTTGGCTAATTTATTTAATCATGTTTTTATATCATTATTATTTTTTGGGTTTTCACTTGCCTTTTTGTATCATGAGGTTTCATATCACTATGAAATGTAAAAAAAATTTATATGCCTAATTTTTAAAATGAAAATTGTTTGATAACATACAAATAATTAGCTTCAATTCTTTTAAATATTATTAAAATGATATTATTAAAAATTGATTAAAATAAAACATGTGAATTACTATATATATATATAAACGTTTTTAATAAATTTGATGTTATTTAAAGAACTTCAATAAGGTTTTGATGAAAATTTAATAACAAAAATCAGAATGAAATTAAATTTTAATTGATTAATTTGTTTATATTGTTCTAACCTTTTATGTTACAAAAAATTATTATTGCCTTAAGATAGTAGACATGCATGTACGATTTTAGGTTTTACCAAACATGTATAGGGGGCAAACACAACTAGTTATATCCATGTTGGTGGATAGGAAAAAGGAGTGAGATAATTATAAAATAGAGGTAGTTATTAGGAAAGGTGAGAGATAGTTATTATGAAAATTAATAGGAAAAGGAGGTAGTTATAAAAAAAAAGTTATGAAATAGTTATGAAATAATTATAAAGGAAATAGTTATGAAATAGTTATAAAATAATTATAAAGGAAATAGTTATGAAATAGTTATGAAATAATTATAAAAGAAATAATTATGAAATAGTTAGGCTTGAAAACGAGGTAGTTATTTTTGAATTATCTTTGGAATGGTTTGGGGACAATCATATGAACAAAATGGTTGTGTAGAAGTGACATACAAAACTTTTTGCAAAGAACCTCATATTAACTAATTCCTACATCATTGGAATTTAAATTTTTAATATATACATATTAAAGCCACCCCATATTAATTATAATCCATTATTTCAGGTGATTATATATCCTATATTATAATTAAATTGATTATTACATTAACCAATTTTTTTTGTACATTCGCTAAAGGCTCCATTCTTTGACATTTTCAAAATCGCCATTGATGTATCAAAATTGTTTTTTTATAAATTTATTGAGAACTAGCCCTTCAAGATTTCAGAAACCTTCAAATAAATAAACTTAAAAATCAAATGAGATAAAAATATATATTATTAAATAAAAAGTTTAAAAAAAAAAAAAAGGCTGCTTGATAGCCAATTAGGCTGTCAAGATTCTCACAACAGTCAGTTATCTAATCAATCTCAACCGTCTATTTTATCATCAATCTATTGGGCAATCACGAACCATCGATCCTGTATCTAGTCATCGTTCGTTCTATTCCGGTTGTTGGCGAACGGACGAATGTGAAAATTCGACGAGAATCGTCGCTCACCGACAGGATTGATTGGGTCGTTTGGGGTTCTGTACCTCGTAGGGTTCGAGCCCCAAACCGCGCGCTTGCAGGCAAGAGCTGGCCTACACGGCTATAAAAGCAGAGCTTGACGAGCGTTTTCCGTTTCTTGCGCAACCGACCTCCATGTCCCACCAAGCCGGAAACTTCAAGCGAAGGAAAACTCAAGCTGAAATCATCAAGGAGAAAACACTAGCAAATCGTTCAATAAACATATTCCTGAGAAATAGATTTGAAGAGTTGCTGGCTGCTGTTGAGAGAGAGAGAGAGAGTACATCGCGCTTTTGTAAAATAGTTTTTGCTGTTCTGTACAGAGATTCAGAATTTGAAAACAAGGAAGGGGACGAGGGAAGAGGACGAGTACGAGTACGAGGACGGAGTAAGTAGTCGGACAGAGCACATCGCGCTTTTGTGAACTATTTTTTGCTGTTTTATACGGAGATTCAGAATCTGAAAACAAGGAAGAGGACGAGGGAAGAGGATGAGTACGAGGATGGAGTAAGTAGTCGTGTTTGCAACAAACAATCTTTGAGAGAGAGAGAGAGCGTAAACAGCGTTGGTGTTGTGAAATTGCTCTCGCTGTTTTATTCGGAGATGAGAATCTGAAAACAAAAAAGGGAAGAGGACGAGGAAGGAAGAGGAGGAAGAACGAAAAGAGGAGGACGAAGGAGTAGGGTTAGGGTTTCAAAACCAGGAAAAAAAAAAAAAAAAACAGAGATAGATGTTCACTGTTAAAGTGCATGCAATTGAGCAGTCGGAGCAAACAATAGATGCGATGCTTAGAAATGTTGTAAAGTCGTCGTCGTCGGAGGAGATTCAGGAAGAAGATGGAAGCAACGGTGATGCTCACGTTGCTGATGAAGAAGCAGAAGAAGATAAAGAAGCAACAGCAGTGGGGATATCAGGAACAGCAGTAGAGACAGGAGATGCCGCTGCCGCCGCTGCTGCTGATGGTGGTTGTGATGGCACACGAATCATCAAATTCTCGTCAGGGAATCCGCGTGTGGAAGCCACTCGCGGGGTTATGCATCTCTTCCGAGATACGTCTGTGGACCCTGGTTCCTTGGAGCACCTCCCGGTAAGAATTTAAAAAACTGCTCTGCACTGCACTGCACTCTATCGCTTCCTATTCTCTCTCATGGCAACATTCCTAGGGTTTGTGCTCGTCCTTGGCCATCTGGCAGAATGTCTCAAAAGTTCGCATGAATCTAACTTGGAAAGTGTGGAGAATATGGGGACGCAGTAGTGAATTAAAATAGAATTAATGTCAGTGATTCAATCAGTCCTCTGAAGTTAGGGTTCTTAAGAGTTCTTGAAGCAAGTTTTTGGCGACCTGATTCCTGTTCTCAGTGCTGCTAGGAAGCTCTAGGCATGTATGAATATGCACAAACTGCGTGGAATTATATTCTGCATGCATGTGTTTGACATAGGGTTATCACTGCATTCATTATGGTGTTACCTTTCAAAGTGTTGTTGTGGAGATTTCACTACAATCTCATCGGCACATCTTTATGCTTGTGTTTGACATTGCAAAGAATGAAGCAATGTGTTCAAAAACATCATAGATAGATTTCACTCTCTTCATCTTGCATGCATGATTGACTCCTTTTGAAAGGTTGCACACCTAGTAGCCATGGAAACCTGGAGGACATCGAAGAGATCATTATCTGTGGTCTTTTGATGTAGCACTGGGCTACTGTCTCCATTTGCAATTTATCAGTTGCTAATGGCTGCTGCATCAACAGCAGTGTAATTTGAGCAACCTGAACCTGATGCCAAGCTCTTCATACCTCAATTCAGGAGCATCATGGCTGTTGTCTCAGTTGTTGTCATGTGGTTCTTAAGTGTATCTATGTTTGTGACTTGAGCAGAATTTCTAGTATATCTTGCTGTTAAGGTGCATGGCCATGTGCTATAGGTAGTTTTGCGGAAGGTAGTTGTCATGCAGCAAGCAGCTTCTTGTGTAACTGCTTACTCAGTTTTTTGTCTGTTGGGTCACTTGAGAATTTTACTCGAGATTTTATTGTGGTTGGCTTCCTAAGGTCTGTGGATAGTGTGCTTTTCTCTCTTGTATATAGTCCTAAGATGTTTTTCTCCTCTTTAATCTTTTGGCTGCTTTTTTTGGGTTGTTTTGTCAGCCCTTGCCTGTGCTGCCTTGTCATACATACATGGACAGTGCTCAAGATACATAACACACAATTGCTTTTGCAGGTGGGTCGGAGTGAGCAGTTATGTGTGCTGGCTGTTCCCAACCATATGACAGGTGCTGATTTCTGTCAGTTTACAGGAGCCTTCATAGAGAACATCAAGGAGATGCGGTTTGTTAGGTATGGTTTGTTGCACCATCTCATAACATAATGATAGCCATAGTATTTTAAAAAACTAGAGTGGGTTGTTGTCAAAATTCATGTATGTCTCATTTTTCATAAACTCGAAAGTTTGTTGGGCAGATGCAACTTGTGTAGCTGGCCAGAGAACCTGAGCTGCATGATCCACAAGGAACTATGAGAGGGATGGGGAGGAATTTTATCTCAAATTTTGTGTGTGCATTTTGTTTCAGGAATGATGGTGTCACTGACAGATATAGTGTGCTCATGAAATTTGACTCACAAGGTCTAGCAGATGACTTCTACCGCCACTATAATCTAAAGCCCTTTTCTTCCATGGAGGTTTGTTCATTCAATTTTCTTGCCCCTTGCTTTCAACTGGTACATTGAGGTTATTTTAGGTGGCTATTGCAAAAGTCAGTGAACCAGAGTTTATTTGAGAAGCTTTTGCTGAGGAGTCCTGAGGCACATCTGTCTTTGAGTGCCAAGCAGTATGTGCTTTTTTTTTTTCTGGTGGGATGTAGTAGGAGTTACTAAAACCACTGTTACCACTTTCATTTGTTTGCTTAAATGCTGTTGCTATTGTTGTTGTTGGCCTTGCATATCGATGTCCAGTTGGTATTTTTTTTCTAAGCTAAACTCTTGTCCAATTGAGTGTGCAGGCAGAGGTGTGTCATGTAGTATTTACAGCAGATGTTCAGTATACTGAGTCAGGAGAGCAAGCATCAATCCCACCCTCAGGCCTTACAGAGCTGCCTACGTGTCCTGTCTGTCTTGGTAAACCACACTGGTGCCCATGTTTCTTCAACTACTGATTGTTGCTTTGTAATGGAATGACCACATTATGTTGTTTGTTGGTGAGATTGTTATAGTTTTAGCTCTGTTTCCCGAGATAGGCCTACTGCTTCTTAGTTGACAAGATTGCTCCTTCTCTGATGGAGATAGATGTGACTGCAGAGGTGATGACTCTTGGTTTATCCTAAAGCTTGCAAAGACTCAATGAGTTCTGTTGATTGTGACCAACCTTGAGCTCACATGCTTCCATTTGTCTGCTTGCTTTTAGAGTGTATTTCAGGTTTTACACATTCCTTGGCTTTGCTGTGTACTAATTAGACTCTGAATGAGTATGGCAGAGAGGCTGGACCAGCACATAAGTGGAATTTTGACCACTGTCTGCAATCATTCTTTCCACAGTTACTGTATTTCCAAGTGGACGGATTCATCCTGTCCAGTGAGTTCTTTTTCTTTGCCCGAGCAAGCATTTCTGAATATTCTGGATAAGCTCTGATCTAGAAATATTATTTGTAGTTATTTCCCACCAGAATGGTTGTTCTGCTTTCTTGCAGCATATGCACAAGATCCACTGTTTTTGACCTTCATACTTACATAAACTAGGTTCCTGTTCGTTTCTGAGCCTAAGTGATGGTTCTTCAACCATGTGTTCAAAAAGCTGCATTTTTGTAGAGGTCTCTGTTTGGGTCCCCAGGCTTCACCTAGCTGATGTTTGTTGTTTGCTGCTCCCAGTAAACTAGGTTGAATATTTTCACTCTACTCAAGGCTTGGCCAATCTAATTCCTTGTCTTTGTTGTGTGAGTACAGGTGTGTCGGTACTGCCAACAGCAATCTGAGAAGTCCACATGTTCGGTGTGTGGTACTTCAGAGAATTTGTGGATATGTGTCATCTGTGGGTTTGTGGGCTGTGGTCGGTGAGTTTGCAAACAATTGAACCAAAAAAGGAAGGAGTCTTGAGTCTGAAACTCACAGAAGTACTCTATGCTCTTCCAAATTTTGTGATGAATTACATACTTCTTATCTCAAGGTTTTGCTCCTTCTGGTTGTTGGTTTCCAGAACTGGGAGTGACTACTTTGAGGAGCTTAGAACTGAGTTTTTGCCATGACATCAGGTATAAGGAGGGGCATGCAGTGAACCACTGGAAAGAGAGCCAACACTGCTACTCACTGGATCTGGAGACCCAGCGAGTCTGGGACTATGTTGGTGATGGCTATGTGCACCGTCTCATTCAGTCAAAGACAGATGGCAAGCTTGTAGAACTCCCTGCTCCTTGCCGTGATGGCAGTGATGACTGCAGCAGCTGTGAAGCCCAAAACCAACGCGAAGACATGGATGCTGCTATATACAGCAGTAAATTGGATGCAGTGAGTTCTTTTGAAACTCTGTCATGGTTTAGGTTCAGAGATTCTCTCATGGGACTTTGGGTGCCATGGCCAAGGATGTGATGCTGAGTCTGGAGAGAGGGGGGAGAGGACTTTCAATGAGAAACCTTTTTGGGGGCTTTGAACGGTTGTATGATAACAGAGTTCAGATCAATAGACTGAATTGTTTTGCCACTGAGAGGAACATTTGATTTTTATGATGGGTGTGGGCAGATTAAGGATGAGTATGATCATCTCTTGACCACCCAATTAGAAAGCCAGAGAAAGGTATTACCACTGGTCTTTACTGACTCAATTAAAATTTCTTTCTCTTGCATGTGCATGATTGCAGCATTAAAGAGGGCTAACATGTTCTGATCCCGACCTTAAAGGTCTAGGACTGAATTCCAAATATGTTGTATGCTGCTATGTACTAGGGTACTTGGTACCTCTTCTTTGGCCATGAATGTGAATTCCTCCAATTCCCTGGGATCTTATGTAGAGTATATGTTCTGCACTGTAGCTTTCTACTTCTGGTACTTTGTCTCTGAGTTCACCAAATGCCAGGTTGGAACTGATGATTTTGAGTTCTGGATGGGGTACAAGGGGAGTGCTTGGTGCTAATACTGCTGTACTAAGTTAGGGGATTTTCAGAATGGATTGCTGACAGAAGGCTATGCAGTATTATGAGGGAAGACTGGCAGAGATGGAGGAGGATAGGGAGGCTGCTATCCAACATGCTGTTGAGGGTGTACTTAACCATAAGATGCGCAAGCTTCAAGCCAGATGTGAAAAGGTGGAGATGGAGAACAGGGATCTAAAAGAGGTACTTGTGGAAGGATTTCATCCTTTTGTACTTTCCTATTCCACTTTCTGGCCTGTATTTCATCCTGTATTTCATCCCTTGTGGACAATTTGTTGCCAATCTTTTGATTTCAACAAATGTTTTTTCTTTGCTGGTCAGATTTGGCTATGATTGAGCCTACATGTGCTTCACAGTCTCACTCCTGTGATGGCCGAGTCTGCCCCTTGAGCTATCTAAACTCTAAATGTTTGAGAGTTAAAGTGGTGCACTATACAGATTAATCTGTATAGGTTGTTTCTTCTTATGAAACTAGATTCAAGTAAATGATGTGATATTAATAAGAGCTGGCAGATTCAGTCCAACCAGTTTTCACAATTGTGTCTTTCAAAGCTTGCCCCTCATACTATGGTGGGTTTGGACAGTTGAACAAATCTCTCACTGACAACCAGAAACTCTATCAGCAGCGGATCAAAGAAGTCGAGGAGAGGTATGTTTCTAACTTTTTTTCACCTCTCTATTCTTGAAAGAAATACCAAACAAGATCTACAGCTCAATAGCCCTCTGATCTTTGGTGTTTGCAGAGAGCAAAAAGAAACCAAGGAGCGTGATGCTCGAATTGCTGACTTGGAAGATCAGGTAAAGTCCCTAATAGCAGCTAACTTTTCAGTTCTCACTAGTGGTTGCATGATGATGCTGTTGATGAAGCAATGCTGTTCAGAGGTAGAGAGTGTTTTTTGACACTAGAACAGTACTGACTGCCAAGGATTTTTACCTGTTTTGAGTGACTCAAGAAAGTGATGCTAATAGTTATGCCAGCTCTTCTGAAGTGAGGTGTTTGATAAAACTGTTTAGGAAGCCTTCTAAAAAGGCTAAGCTACTTTGCAAGGAAGGTACAAGAATTGTGTACTCCACAAGAAATGACTTCCAAATACATTATCAGGCCTCACATTTGGTTGTGTCAACTGTCAAATGCAAACAGGTGAGGGACCTCATGGTGTACATTGAAGCACAGAGAGCTCTAGAGACGACGACAGGTGGAGCTGAGATTCGGGATGGCACCATTTTAGCACTACCAGCAAATGTTTCCCCTAGCACCAAGTCAAATGGCCGGTCTCTGAAGGCAGGAAAGAAAAAGAAATAAAAGGAAATCCTGGGCTTTGTCAGCAACTCCCTGACAAGTCACCCTGAGCATTTCTATGTGTGATATACATTGTCATCATCTCTGGGTTTTGTGATTGACAACTTGCAATTAGAACATGTTTTGCTGGCATGCTCTGCAAACCTGTTTGCTGCATACCTGTGCTAATTGCAATAAGGACAGGTTTCGCTGCTGTGCTCCCTACACCTTTCAGGTGTATGTATATCTGTTAGTTGTAGATTCTTGTGCACACCAATTGTAGGATCACAATCACTGACTTCAAATTTGGCACATTTGAATCAATCATCTGCAGGATATCTGTCAATCAAACTCTGATTGCGTTCTTTGTCAAATACTTGCAGGGGCAATAGTAGAGAGTTGAATCTGTTTCATGTGTGCAAAAGTTTCCAACAACTGACAATTGTAATACTTCAAGTTACTGGTGTTTCTTCACAAGTTGTGTATTGCACTTTGTTACAACAGTGTCCGTGTCTCTTTGATCTAAATTAGACATTGTCATCTCATTATTTTGGATCACAAAGGCAAAATCACAGTCAGTTGCAACAGGTCAATCTTAAGAAGAGAGAAACAACCCAATGGATACAAAGTTCAAACAGGTTCATTCTTAAGAAAGAGAACAAAGACCTGATGAACACAGAGTTCCAACTGGTCAATCTTCAAAAAGGAGAAAGATCTGGCAAACACAACATATCACATGTGTTCACATATGTTGTGTATACCTCCCAAAACTGAAGTGCATTGGTGTTTATGGTCATAGATGTGAAATCCATGACAAATACATTGAAACCAATACATGGTATAGACACAGACAACTTTGAACAATACTATCTCGCCCTTCTCAATCTCTGCTCGCTTGGTGAAGGACACTCATGGTATCCCTCCCTCGGTTACCTTTATGAAAGCTGTACTTTCATCTTTGGAACACTAAGCGTGTGTTTCCAGCAGATCCTCAAAAAACTTGTATGTGCAGAATCAAAGTCCGTTCACCTACTCTCGCCCACTTTTGGCCACAAGGTTACCATCTAGCATGCAAGGAAATTCAGGGCTTGAACCCCACAGCTTATTGAGGACAATTGGATGTTGGTTTACCAGTTGGCTTGGTGGTTGGTTCTTCTTCATGAACATGCAGACTATCAAGTGAACTTTTGACCCACTTGCAGAAACACACTATGGATGTTTGATAAGGGGGTATAACAGGCAGAAGTGAGCCAATCGGAATCCTCTTTGTTTGACTATGAGCAAAAAGGGGGGCAAACTTTATGATTTGTTGGCTTCACACTGGTAATTTCTCAACTGATCCACTTGCTGTCAAAGTCGACACTGTACTTGAGGCTAAAACCATATGCTCTATCCTCATTCCACTTCCATTGTACATAATGCATCTGAAATGGTGCTCCCGGTACCTGTCGTCACCACATCTGCATGGCCATGCATTTAGGATCTTACATGGAAAAGGTCTCATGACATTTGCAGTGAAGTTTCCTACAAATTGGAAGCAGCAGAGGATGACTTTTAGTATATGTGTAACTGAAATTTGCATAGAAATACTGCAAACAGACTGCAGAGAGCTAAGGACTCATTGAAAGAAAGATATGACCTACTAATGGCAGACAGCAGAGGTTGCTGGGTTCTTTACATCCAACCACCAATTTTGTTTTCCAAAATCACACCGACCTTAACAGTCAAACATATAGAGAACTAGCCTTGTAAGATGTGACAAAATTGAATGCAAAAAGTAGCAGAGTGGTAAGAATGAAAACTGAAATTTGAAATGCCCACCTTTTCTTCTCACCTCCTGTTGCATTACTCACTCTTGAACCGATGCACTAATTTTGCAGCTTCCTCCTTGCAGTTCTCTGCAAACCTCCGTGACCTTTCCACAACAGCTGATGACACTCCAGCTACTGCAGCTTTTGCTTCCTCAGTGCCTTGATCAACAGCTATTTTGACATCCTGGGATCTTCTACCCAATGCTATCTGCAACTCTTGTGCTGTTTGGTTTGCACCCGATATGAGATCTTGCTGAAAATAGTGAGCCTTTCTACCAAGCTCCTGCAAGAGATAGGCCATCTTCTGAAGTAGACCAGGCAACAAACCACTAGTAGCCTGCCATGACCTGACAATATTGTCATTAACATGGGTTTTGAAAGCCTCACCCGGCAATGCAGTATCTAGCCACTGCATAATATCCTTCAACTTCATTTTCACATATCTTAAACCCCACTCTTTGCCAGATTTGTACACTTCAATCCGACCATTTTCTTCCTCCCACCGTTTCCTGACTTCTTCCAGAAGTTTCCCCTCTGCACGTGCCTGTTTGGCCTCATCCTCCGCCCATGACCTTCCAATCAAGAAGGTTACAGTCAAAGAGAATCCACAAGTTTGAAGTTCAGCATCTAAAGCTGTCTCCTAATTGGTTGAGTTGGAAAACTGTAATTGTCTGTTGAGGGCATTTATTAAGTGTTTGACAGACTCCACAGGGTCTACTTAACAATGAGCATGCCACTGCTGAACCTGTTACTGTTTTGGGGGCTACTGCAATTTTTTAAACAGTAGACATGTTAAGCTGCATAAAAGAGTTCCTAATAGATTGTAGGTGTTTGCCAGCCCTGTAAGAAAGTGATGCAGAGGTCAAAATTTTGTAACATCATTTGTGAAGCCTGTGATTCTTGTATCTTTAGTGTGTACGTTTTGACAGAAGAGGGGTACCTGACAAGCGAAAGAGCATTCCTCTCAACTTCAAGTTCAGCCTTGAAATTAGCAATTAATTCCAATTCCTCCTCACGGAAGGCACGCAAATTTTCAAGTCTCTCCTTTTCAGTGGCAACTTCAACCTGCAGAGTAGACAGTGCTTGCAGCTGTGCATCAACCTCATTCCGTAAGGCATAGAGAAGTTTTTTCTCAGCATCTATGGTTGCCTGATCCTTAAGGATTGAAGACTTCTCCTCCTCCCTTTCAGATATCAAATTTTCAAGCTGTGCCCTAACTCCTTCAATTTGTGCTTCCACCTGCTCTCTTTTTGCCTTTTCTGATAGCAATTCCTCCTGGTGATGCTGATTGAATTCTTTTTGGGCTTGAACTTCCATGGCAATATCAGCACGGACTGCCTCTTCTGCCATTGACTCGGCTTCAAGTCGGGCAAGGTCCTCTGACAAGAGCTCTGCAGCCTCCCCAGATGCGAGAGCTATGGCAGCTTGACCTACAGTAGTTGGCTTTTCAGGTTGAAACCTTCTTGTAAAACCTGTCACAGTGCATCTTCACCCATCATCAGAATGACAACATCAGATGCACCCAAGTCAGTGCATGTTCAAGGTTTCAACAATACCAACTATTTGTGCCATGGACAGCATTGTGCTGCTTGCCTAGTCCCCTGGAATTCAAAGTTGCCACTTGATCCTATTCTTTTTCATCTTGTTTTTAGCAGCTGTAGTAATGAATCTAGTAAGGAGTTTGAGGTCAATTGTAATCCACATGTTGCCCCTTTCTTGTCCAGAATGCATGCTGAGGTTTGTAGTTGAGTGGGTTCTGCTTCCACCCAGAAATCCCGGTGATCCCTATTTGGTCCCATGTTCCCCTACCTCTTCTACTTCTGGATAGCACCAGGTGAAGGAACTAGGAGAAATATACCAGAAACTCATTAGGGTTATAGGTAGATTCATGCATGCTTTATGAGTAAATTCCAGGTGCAACAGCTCTTACCGAAGGCAGATGCAATAATAGAAGGCCCTTTTGAAGTCAGATCAGCCATCAGTGCTGGCCATGCATGCTCATGAATTCGGTCAACATCTGCAAATCCAGAAATTTCCTGCAATGCCTGCAGAAACTTTCAAAACTTTCAGGACTCAAATCAATCTGGTGACCACAAAACATGTGAGGAATAATGGAAACTGTTCATACGAAGTAATGGTCACTGATGGTCAAGGGCTTCTCAGCTAATGCTCTGTTGAAAAGATGTAGACTGTGTGCAATGATAAATCTCTTTTCACCTCCTTAGTGATGAGTGGCAGCTGGCGGCATTCAAGAGCCAACTTCCAGCTCACCAGATCCTGTCTGGATAGCGGGCTGCAACCAATTATGCAACTATCAGTGTCACTTTTATATGGCTGATCAAGTGGTCATGACAGAAGGCACATGTGAAGATTTAATTCTCTTACTCATGGAGCCTGCAGTTGATGCCAATTGAATCTACCAATTGATTGATGAAGCAAATTCTCACAATTCAGAGAAAAAGATGTCCCTGTACCTGTCAGGTGAAAAATTGGCCCCATAATTGTCATGCTGCCCAAGGGATAGATTACTAGATACCAAACCTGCTTCTGCCAAGCCTGTCCAGCAACAAACTCACTACCCTCAGTAACAATGTGTCAGAGCAGAATTTGGGCTCAAAATACACAAAGCCAGCCCGGTAAACAACTCAAGTGCTGAAGCTGAAGAATCAAGAAACAAAAAAGGTTGCTCTGAGACAAGACCTTACTGAAGTAATCTCACAAAAAGTACAGGAAGGAGAAAGAACTGCTGTGCAACCTTGGATGAACGGGAAATCTGGATCTTCAACAGGAACATCATCGAATGCAAGATCTGTGATATTCTCAATGTACATGGCTGGAAAGACTTTATGCACAGAGCTCCTGCAGGTCCAAACAGTATGAGATGGATATTCACCACGCTGACAAGTATGTTGCATTCAGTGGTTTGATTGAGAAAACAAGTACCTGGTGAGTTTACTGCTTGCTGCAATCAGCCACCTTGCATACTCCCGTCGAGTGCAAATTTCTCCAGCCTCAACATCTGGATCCACCACCTGCATATCAGACCAAAAAAATGCTTCATAGAGACAGAATTTGGGAGCAGCCATAATCCTCACAGTACAGGAGAGGTGAATAATATGGTGAAGGGGAAGAGACTAACCTTGAGTGCCTGCAGCGCTTCCAGTGCATGCTCTTGCATCTGATCAACAATGGCAGGCACCACAACTTTTCCATGTCTTGATTGTGTAGCTGCAGAGGGAAGTTAGGGAATAGGAATATGAACAGAGGTGTTGTGTGAAACTCTGGTGCCAATGGATGGTTCATCTAATATACAGTCATTAGTTAGATTACAGTTCTCTTGCCTCCTCAGGTGGCATCCCATTGCCAGGAAATTGAAACAAAGCCATCAGTGCCTACTTCCTGCCACATCAGACAGTGATTCCCTCATTTCACTAGTGTTATGACTATGAGCATGAGATGTAGACTGCAGCACCTTCAACCCTTTCAGGAAGTTATTAATGATCTTGTTCCAATGAACTTCCTCTAGGTTATATTTGTGTTCAACAAATTGAGGCACAGCAATTCTGGAAATCATATCAGAGGTGAATGGAGTAAAAGCAGGGTTGTTAATAGCTCCCAAAAGAAGACCAGTAGAACTTGTTTGGGGCTGCAACAATAGGCCCATTGGAACAAGCAGCAGTCTACTATCAACTTCTTTGGAATGTCTCTGTCCCATTCTTGAGATGTTTTTCTCTAAAGCCTCAACAACAGAGCTTCTGAATGTAAATTCTAGCTTACTGGCTCTGGATTAAAAAGTTTCTTGATCATCAAACTCCCCATCATCCCACTTGGATAAGAGAACTGACCTGGGGTGCTCTTCTTCTCCAACTTCTCTGCCTCAAGCTCGAGTTTCTCTCTCTGTCTTGGGAATTCCAGCTTTGAGTCCTCTCCAAGTACAGGCTCATCAGTAGCTTCCATGTTATTGCTGGCAACCTCTAATGACTCTGATAATGATATCAACAAAGTTTCCTGTTCTTGCACTGGGACCTGAGGGATAGCTGCTTGCTTTCTTCCTGCATCCCATCAAACCACCACCCTTTGAGTATGCATTGTGCACAAAGCTAACCTAATCAGGCTATGTGCTTCTCGGCAAACTACAGATGCAACACAACAAAATCTTCCAGCTACCAAGCTGAAGAAAAATTTGGTCCATGTACGAGGCAGAAGCATGTACCGAATTTTGAAAACATGCTGTAGGTGAGTAGGGAAAACCCAAGGGCCAATACCAATCCTGCACCAAGTTTCAACAGACCTGCAACAGACAGAAATGAGCTTTTTGTATGAGAATGTGATGTGTCTCTCTTTCCCTCCCTGACTCTTTTGGGAAGTAAGTTCAGAAGAGCATGCAGCTTTTCTTCAGAACTAAACCTATCTATGAGATTGCAGGGAAAACTCCACAACAACACTTTGAAGGTAAAGATTCCCGAGTTTTGGTCTTGCTAAAAAGACAAGAAATGAGTGCAGTCACAACCTTATGAGTATCACTCACAAAGTATAAAACCATCACTTTCATGATGAATAGTAGTGATGAGCTGCCACGACTCCTCACTGACCTCATCAGACTCTCTTCTGATCAAAACCTTATATGACTGCACCCTCTAGTGGTGGTATTAACTTCCAGCATACCTCTTAAGGCTCAGTTGGCCATCACCCTATGTTTATGTTCCACCGAAGTCAAGAGCTCCAAGGAGATCCAGATAAGGTTTTGGAAATCAAATGATTCTCAAACACCGTAGTCAAGTGATGCATTCAGAGAAACATCTTGCACATACAATTTTCTAATGGTCACCCTACAGAAGATTGACATCTCTATGAGATTGCAGAAAAACACATCACAATAAAACTTTGAGGGTAACTGTTATGTTGGTTTCAGTCAAACTAAAATTGAACATGACAAAGAATGAGTGCAGTCATACCCTTGTGAGGGTTATCTTCAGACCCACCACATTCCATCATGCATGACAGTGACTAGCTGCCCTGAGTCCCCAAAAGAACCCATCAGCTCAAAATCTTCTGGCAAACAATAAATTATGTAGAAATCTTCTGCATCCTGAATTTCTGTCAGAGACAGAGTCTTCCCATATGGGAAGCAATTGCAAGACTCAGTCCTGATGTTGTGGTTAGCACTGAAGATTGATACTGCAGAGAACACCAAACCCTATCCCAAATCCACTTGTGGAATTGAGACACGAGAGAAGATGAAAGTGTTCAAATGGACTACTACCTCTACAACAATCCCTCCTTCAGATCGTCTGCTTTTTCTTGTACAAATTTCTAGGATGCAGAGCGAATTGATCCTGCTGACATGAGCCAGGTTCTTTGCGGACTTGCAGCACATCATTGTATCCTGAAAAATAGTTTGAGGACATGAAATGCTGCTCAATGGTATTGGCAATTCCATTCTGTTTTGTGTTTTTTTTTCCTATACTCAGTCTCTCACCTGGAGCAAGAAGCTCGTCTCCAGCCCCAAGTGCATCATGAATTCCCCAGAGAAACAAACCATCTCGCATCATCAGAGGGGTTTGGGTATTCCCCTTTTTTCCTTAGGGTTCCAGGTGGGAGTCGAACCTGATTTCCAATTTCCCTCGAAATCTGGCTCGTCGGAAGACCATCCCCCATAAGTCTCCGAGGAAGAAGAAGAGGACGATGATGGATTGATCTCCTTTGGCCGGCTTTCCCCCTGCACCGATGTCTCTCCTTCCTCTTGCGCTCTGCAGCGAATGCAGCAGGGACGCAGGGGCGCGACGTGACAATATGACAATCTGCTCGTGGCGGCTGGTGCAGAGTGTAGTAAACCTAGAGCTATCGGTTTATGAGAGATCCAAAGAGAAGACGGCGAGACCTTGACTGCTAAAAAAGACATGGTGAAAAACAAAGCTCTGCAGCTCTGCAGCTCTCTCCCAATTGCTCTTCCTCTCTCCGTCCAACTCCAATGCTCAGAAGACGAAAGCCTCAGAAGGAGGACAACAAAAACATGATCATTTAGGGCATTACTAGGCGGAATCAAGCAGGATTTTCAGCGATCAAATGTTTGCTTTCATGTGCATTTTTATCAAAGAGAAACAGAAATCGAACTCTTCTTTCTCTTCCGATGTCTGTCTCCTCTGCCTTCCCCTCGCTCCCTCCTCGGAAGAACACGGCAATACAAGAAACGACTCACATGCTCAGACGCAAAAGAAACACGATCGAAGTCATTCCTGGACCAAATTGAGGCGGATTTTCGCAGGAAGCCACCAACTCCCACACACAGAGGCATGCAAAGCCTTAGAAAGAGGTACGCGATTCTCTCTGGATACCCCTCTCGAAATCGCGGCAGAGTCCGAATCCGAAGACGAGATAGACAGAGAGGGAAGAGAAAGGGAGGGAGAGAGGAAGACGAAGAAAGACAGACGAGGTGACGACTGAGATGTCAGATGATGTGTTATGACTGTGAGACGACGATCAAGGTGACGATTGAGATGTTAGATGACTTGTTAGGACTTTGAGACGACAATTCAGGTGAAGAGCTCAGATGTCTGATGACGTGTCCGGAGTATCAAGGCATGGATTGAGTTGTTGGGCTCAGAGTCTGATGACGTGTCAGGACTGTGAAGGCATGGATCGAGGTGTTGGGTTCAGATTCTGATGACGTGTCAGGACTATGAAGGCATAGATCGAGGTGTTGATCTCAGACGTCTGATGACGTGTCAAGTCCATGAAGCCAATGATCGAGGTGTTGAGGACTTCAGATGTCTGATGACGTGTAAGTGATTAGCGGAGAAATCGAGACGTTGACTACTAAGATGTTTGGGATTCTGAGGTGACAAATCTAGGTGACGATCGAGGTGTTGTTGCAAGCTAGTCTCGCTCGCTAGCAAGCGAAGCGAGAGGAAGAAGGAAGAAGAAGAAGAGAACGATTTCGGGAAAAAAGAGTTGGCTGAAGAATCGCAAAGGATTCTCCAGGGATTTGATGCTACTGCTGCAGGGGGAATGCATTTGCACAGAGCCAAGACCGTAGCAGATTTGAACGGACTCCATTTCGCACGCAATTGTGCACGATGAGGTATATTTTGTTTCTACGTTCTTGCCATAGTTCTCCTGATCTTACTGCAATTTGCTTCCTCTCCTTTCTTTTTCATGTGAACATAATGTTGTTCTGCTGAATAGTTGCCCCCTCCCTCCCTCCCTTCCCCCGCCCCCTTTTGTTCAATTTTTTATTCACGGGATTCACTAGGTTGATGCTTGTGTACTTGCTATGTACTATGGTTTTGTTTGCACTGCTATTCTATCATTGCCAGGTTTTTTTCACGATCTTGATACATAAAGTTGAATTGGATTTTAAAGTGTCTGCTTCTAAATTGGAGTTTATAGAATGCCAATTTCAGTCCAAGTTTTCAAAAGTGAGCACTGTGTTTTGTTCATTCATGGAAAATTTCGAATTGAGATGTGAAATTGGACAGTCATGATGTGTGACACATGCATGGTGTGGAGAAACATATATCTGATGATGTTCGAAGATGAGAAAGAATGTGGAATTTGCTCCAAGAATTTCCAAACGGACTCAGAGGCCGATGTGGTCACAACTTAGCTGTGATGAAGCTCTCTTCAAGGCTGTGATGATGCTCTCACCACATTTTATTTGGAGTCCAATTGCAATTTTATTTTTTTGGTGGTACGTAGGTTCTCCAAATTCACCTGTGTGTTCTGTCAGGATTTGCCAGCAGAACTCCAAATTGATGAGTAATGGATATGTATCATGTGCCTTGGTGTGGAACTGTTCAATAGAGAAGAGGAGTTCTGCATCCATTGAAGCTCTCAAAGATGCTGATTGATTTTACCTTGTCAGGCAGTTTTTCTACAGCTTTGGATTCAATGCTACCTAAGAGCATCAAAGCACATGTTTCAAAGGACATTGGAAGTGCAAAGAGAAGACCAAGTGGATCCTAAGGAAATGCAAAGGTGGCACCTGCTTGGTTTTTTACAGTGTCATGGTGAGCTCTGTCATTTGTTTGGGATTCAGATATTCAGCAAAAGCATCAATTGGGCTATGAATATGATTGTGGTGGAGGATATGGACAAGCTATCTGTGTACAAATCTGCCAGGAAACAATGTGGACTCCACATGGGCTTGAATCTACATTGTCGATCACAAAGCTCCAGTCCTAAAGTCCCTATCCTAATGTCTTTGATCTCTTGATTTTTGGAGGGCTCTTGACAAGCTTGTTTGTTTCTCCTGTACAGGATGCACGCAGCAAGAACAAGGAAAAGTGCAGAAATTAGGGACTTGGACTTGCTATAATCCCTTGGGTCTGGCTGCCAGCTTGGATGTCTCAAATGTCAGGACTCAGTACACAATAATATTGTGTTTTATAGATCTTGATGACAGATTCTTTTGAGATGTTGAGAAGCAATGTTCAGATGCAAAACACAAAAGTGTTTCTTAAATGAAGACCTGTACTACTCCCCCTCCCCCCACTTATGAGTTGCAAGAAATCTCTGCAAATCTTTGGAATATGACAATGTTGTTATGTAAAGCAGGAACACAGTTTTTGCAAAGAAATGAATTGCACAAGTACTTACTGCTGCAAAGAATGCTGCTTACATTCTAAATCTTGGATTTGGAGACTTTGAAATCTTTTGAAACCTGAATTATTTGAATTCTGTGTACCAATTTAAGCAGGTGTGGCAGGTTATGCAACTAGCATTCCTCAAAGCATATGACAAACTGCCACGTTTCTCAATCATAGCAACCCTATATCAACATAGCAACTCTTTAAGAAGCATGAACTCTACAAGATCATGCATGTGATCTTCTTCTTAAAATGACTGTTCTAGCTTGTAACCTGCATAATACTTCTATCTTTCTCTCTCTCTATCTATCTATGCTGGATGGAATTCCAGCAGTTATGGTGAAATTGATCACCATTGAGATTGGTCATGCCCATGTATAAACTACTCTAAAGGCAGAGGAGATCATCACGATCACCACCTGCAGATTTCCTGGCTTCAAAAGGGACAACGATGTTGTTCAATTGATCAGTGCTCATCCAAGAATCGGATTCAACTGGAGAATTGGGAGGAAGAAGGAGAAGATCAGAGAGCAACCACTTGAGGTTCCAGGGTGCTGCTGCCCTTGGTACAGTTCATGCAAACTGTAAATGATGGTGGCGGGGTAAGAGAATGTGGGAGGGAGAGAGAAGAAAACAAAAGTGTCACGACTATACAATTCTGTTTGAGAGCTTTCAATGATTGCATGTGGGAGGAGTTGCTGAAACTATTTTCTGCCACAGGAAATCATGATGTAGATTACGACTGGTCTGCAAGATCCTGGTGGGGACGATGATGACGATGATAATGCTGCTGCTGCTGCAGCAGCACAAATTGGACAAGAGCAGTAGTAGTACCTGAGATCCTCGAAGAAGTAAACAGCATGTGTGGAGGGGGGAGAGCCGATGCCTTTCTGAGATCCTCTAGGTATCATGTATATTACAAGGAGATGGAATTCTTGGTCACTTGCCGTTGTGCACTGACTCAGAATTCTGGTGTCAAGATCCTTGGAAATTCTTATGTGCTAGTGGATGCAGCTGCTGATGATCATAATATTAGACTTACATGCAGCTGGTCATCAGTTGTGTCATTGTGAAGAAGAAGATGATGGGGTAGTTGTGTTATGATACTCATCAGCAGCAGGAGGAATTCCTGATGGATGCGCCCTAGTTTCAGGTGGTGGTAATGATCGGGTGGTAGAATTTGTGGACTTCTTCTGCTGCACTCGAAAGGTGTGGAGGGAGGAGTGGCGCAAGCCATAACGGTTAAGCACTTGGTTATCGGCGAAGAGAAAAGCGCGCTCCATGGCCCTGATGCACTGGCCGGGAGAGTAGATGGGGTTCACGCCGCCTTCGCAAAACTCGCAGCCCACGAAATGGGTGATGAAGGGCCACCGCTCATCCCCGTACACACCCGGCTGGTTCTTCTCCATCATCTCTTCGAATTTGTCCGTCAGGTAGAGCCAGTAGCCTTGGAAGCAGTAGGAATTCTCTAAGTAGATCTTGGATCCCCATCTCGACCTGCATCAGGATCATCAGTACAGAAAACAAAACTAGAATTGCAACAAAACTCATTTGCAGATTCCAGAATCATGTAAGTCCTATGTGCAAGAATCCGAGTTGTACCTGTCTGTGAGCATCAGGTACACCAGCGAAGACTGATCGTCAGCCTCGGTTGGAGGTCTGTCAGTTAGGGCAAGCGAGAGCAGCTTGCCAATTGCGTCTCGCACTGGGCCCTTGGGGCTCATGGGTGCCCATGAATGGAGAAGATCCAGAGACCACTGACAATTGCGGAGCAGGAAAACGCCGGCATTGAGACCCATCCAGCTCCTCTTCTCGTAAACCGCATCCTCCCAGCCGCTGATAACCAAGTTGTGGTTTTGGTACTTGTGGAGAGGAAGCTCGAATGTCATGTCCGTGATGACGGCGTCGCTGTCCATCCACCAAATCCAGTCCACCTCCGGGTGTCGAATCATGAGCATGTGGGTGAGGAAGAGCTTCACCCACCACCCCACCATCTCGTCATCCATCTTGTTCATGTTGTAGAAGATCTGCATGTTGTGCAGTCGACAGTAGTCGTATTTGTTCTTGATTGCCAACAATTGCAACTGATCTCCCTTCGTGTTGGAACATGCGTGCGGATGGGTGCTGGTGACGAGAAGAATGCGAGGAGCTGCAGGTTTTGTTGAAGAGTTCAGCTGCTGTTGATCATCCTTCTCCTCATGAGCCGGAGTACTAGTACTGATCTTGTCGCTGTCTTCGTTTGCAGCAGAGAATTTTGCCTTTGCAATTTCACGCTGTTTGTCCCAGTCGAGGATCCTGGGTCCGAACGTTGTAAACTCCTTGTTTGAATCCAAGACATGCTGGATCTCTTTCTGAACCTTTCTCAACAGAATCTGGATCTCTTCAGGCGATGAAGCAGTTAAGGCTTCCAATCCGAGAGCTCTAAGATTGGCGTCAGAAAAAGTTTGAAGCACAGCACTGCTGCTAGTGAAGAACCCATCTACAGCTACGTTGTTGTTGTCGTTTTTACAGCTTAAGCTCCAAAGGATCCAAGTGCACACAGCCGCGATGGTGTAGATGAGTCTTCTGCATTGGGAATTGCTCCACTCTCTTCCTCTCTTACCACCGAAAAGCCCTTGATACACCCAATCCATGAGGAGCAGCTACTGATCACTTTGATACTGCTGCTGCTACTGCAAGGCCAGGCTTCATGTCATCTTTAAATACCTTCACCAAAAGCCACTCTTCCTGATCCATAAAGCTGGGTTATATAACACAGCTAGTAGCTGCTACTACTGCAGTGCAAATTCCATGATGATCAACAACATTGTACAAGTGCAATCCCTGCAGTACCACCTAAATACACAAAAGCATCAAGATTACTCGGCAAAGTAACCAAGCAAGCAAGAGAGCAAGCAAGCGTAATGATCGATCAGGTCTGTGGTCCCATCCAGCCTTTGTGCTTCTATTTGCTGTTGCTGTTGCAAGCAGGTGTCACTGTTGTTTGCCTTGTGGCATGTAGGACTAGAGATGTGCCATGCAGCATTGGGAGTGAACCAGGTTGCCAAAAGTATTTCTTTTGCTTGTAGGTTAGTAGATGCCTAGTACCACTGTTCACGGTTACAACTGTTTGCTTGCTTGCTCACTCAACAGCAGCAGCAAATTGGGCAGTGCCACTTTCCTTTTTTTCTTCTTCTGCTTCTTCTTCTCCTTCTTCTTAGTCACTTCAGTTTGAACAACCCAGGTGTGTCTTCATACATTCATTAGTTTCAGCTATTGTTCAAACACTTGGTTCGGTTCTTTTCTTCTTCTTCTTCTTCTTCTTCACTACATCAGTTGGAACAACCTTCTATTTATAGGTGCATTCACACCTAATGTTAAGTCAGTGTTAAGTGAAAATCTAGGTGGCATCTTAGGTGGCACCCAATGTTAAATGGGTGATTGTTTAATATTAAGTGAATGTTAACTTAACATTAAAATCTTTGTTGTAAATAAGTTTAGGTCCTAAATGACTAGCTTGGTATTAGGGGACTTTAACACCAGAGTCCTTAACATCAGGTGTGAATGCACCTTATTTAAAGTGCATTCACACCTAACATTAAGTCAGTGTTAAGTGAAAATCTAGGTGGCATCTTAGGTGGCACCCAATGTTAAATTGGTGA
>Ga0116227_10006983_pt1 | contig 22429 bp, 17 predicted proteins | sample S1TSphgellanicum_FD_89693 | JGI IMG/M metagenome (GOLD analysis project Ga0116227, IMG submission 89693) | Host-associated microbial communities from peat moss isolated from Minnesota, USA - S1T2_Fb - Sphagnum magellanicum MG | ecosystem: Host-associated > Plants > Peat moss > Unclassified...
AAAAAAAAAAAAAAAAAAAAAAAAAAACAAAAATAAAAAAAAAAAAAACCACAAAAAAAAAAAAAAAAAAAAAAAAAAAAAAAAAAGAAAAAAAAAAAAAAAAAAAAAAAACAAAAAAAAAAAAAACTATGGCTTGCAGTGAAAAATATTTGGCTAACAAAAAAAACCAAAAAAGAAAAAGGAAACCGAAAAAAAAAAAAACTCTGGCTTGCAGTGTAACAAATATTGGCTACCAAAGAAAACCGAAAAAGCCAAAAACAGCCCGTCCGTATGTCATTTCCGCAATCGGGAACGCGGAACCCTAGTCGGTGCCGAATCAAAGAATCGAATTTGGCATCAGAGTCGAGATCTACGCGGTATGGGTGCTAGTGTTTCCAGTGGGATTTTTGTTGGAGGCAATTATGCAGCGGGCAGCGTCTTCCCGCGATCGCGGAAGAATCGTAGAGAGAGAGAGAGAGAGAGAGAGCCCAAGAGTAATATTAATAATTATTATTATAAGTGAACAAAAAACGAGTTCTCGTGTGTCGTCGACAATGAATCGTTTGGAGAAAGAGAGAGAGAGAGAGAGTAGCGACGATTTTGATATTTTTTGCAACTTTGTGGGAGTTCATTACTTCCTTCCTTCCTTCCGAGTTCCCTGGAAGCAAGCTCCTGGATGATGATGATGATGATGATGATCTCTCTTTTTTCGAGTTTTTGTTTTGACTCGGGATCGGGAAACGTGGTGGGTGAGAGATGGATGAAAGCTTTGACTTTGACTGTTTAATGTAGCTGCAGTTGGTCTTGAACCCAAAGAGGAAACAAAGAATCTAGAGAGAGAGAGAGAGAAGGCGATGGACGGAAGGACGGACATTGGAGATGGTTCTCTAATCAGGAAATTTCTTGGAAGAAGTTTCGAATTTGTGCAGCTGATCTGTTGAGTTGATGATCAAAAGCCAAGTTCACGAAGAAGGGTAGTTGTTTCCTCTTCTTCTTTTTTTCCGAGCTCTGAAGATTTGTGTGAAGAGTAGGGAACAAGAGTGATTCGGAGCAGTTTGCAACAAGAAGATCCTTCCAATGCACGCAGTAGGTATCCATGGACGAGGAGGAGGAGGAGGAGGAGGCAGCCTCACAAGGAGAGTGAGTGAGCGAGTGTGGCAATATGCCATTTGAAGATCAAGAAAGAAAAAGAAAATCCTGAGCTTTAGATAGGAGAGAGCTGAGTGAGTTTGGAACCTGACAGAGGAATGGCACCCATGACGTCGCGGAGGCCCGTGTCCGCTCCTGACGATGCTGAGGAGCTCGCGGATATCAGCCTATGGCAATTAGCTCGACGACGTCGTGGTGGTGAGGCAAGACTTGGTGAAGAAGAAGAAGAAGAAGAAGCAGAAGAAGGGCAGCCGGCTTCTCCTTATCAACGGTTCTCCATGCGTGCGCAGGAGCTTGTGAGGAATTCGTCTCTCAGTTTTGGTCCAAGAAATCATCATCGTGGTGCTGGTGCTGAAGAGTCTAATAAACCCGATGATGATCATGGCGCTGCTGCTGCCGCTGGTATGCATCATGATGGGTTCTTGTCGCGGCGAAGGCGGACGAGCATGGACATCTCATCCTTGGAGGTGCTGATAACGACGACTGGGTATCAGGAGCCGTATTACATAGAGACTATGCACAGTCCCAGCAGCGAAATCCTGCATCCCATGCGCTCGTTGTTTCTTGACAGAATCTCCAGGGCATCCCCAACAGAGCTTCCGCCGTTGCCCAAAGACAAGCAGATAGAAGTAGTGAGCTCCGTGCCACCGCAAGAGCACTGTAGGAGTAATACCGATGAGCACGATCCGTCGTCGCCTTCGGTGTTGTATCTTAGCGAGTTCCCGGAATTGAAAAAGCGTCGGGAAAAAATAGTCGAAGAAGAAGAAGAAGAAGCAGCAGTAGTAGTGGAGCCTGTTGCAGCAGCAACGGAGCAGGAGAGCGGCGAACCAGCTGCTGCTGCCGGGCAGAAAGGCTCCTCAGGTGGTGGTGATGGTGGTCCACCTGCAGATGCTCCTCCTTCAATTCCCAACATTGTTGTGATGGTCGTTTACGATGCTGAAAAGAAACCCACAACAACAGGCTTGGATTATGCCATCAATACGATTGTGAAGGAAGGCGACGAGATCATCGTTGTGGGTTATCTTCAACATGTCATGAGTCCAAGTACGTAAATCTTCACCTACATGATTTCGTCTTCCCCATACGGAAGAAGAAGAAGAAGAAGAAGAAACAAAATAATCCGGAAGTGTACTACCAATCTACCTTCGTAGATTCTTGCTGCCTTTCTTTGCAGCAAAAAAAAATTCAAGTTCCAAACTGAACAAGATTTCTTTTGTGGGTTTTGGGCAGTGGGACACAAGATGTTAGCAGATACTACCAAGTTCATTGGAGTCAATGAGAAGTGCCTGAAAGGAGAGATGGTGGAGAAGAAGCAGCTGGTTGAAAAAGTGATTTTGAACAGTGGTCGGGGACAAATATGTGCCAAGAAGAAGGTTTTATTAGGGTTTCCCTTCACCCCTGCTCAACATCTTTCTTTCATCTGTCCCTTTTTTCCAAGCATTCTATCTTTGTACAAGGCAATGAATGAATGGGTTCACATCTTTTCTGAAAGCCACCCACTATGACAAACAAGATGTCAAAAGAATCAAAGTCTTCTTTCTTTTGATGATTCATCATCTGGTCATGAACATCATCATTCTGCAAGTAGATTTAGATATACTTTGCCATCTTGTTGAATTCCAGGTGAATCTGTCAACTCGGATAGTGCCAGGAGCTCTTCCCAGAGTCATTGTTGTGCAAGAAGCAGAATCATTGCATGCAACATGGGTCATCTTTGACAGGTTTTATCTTTGTCTTTCACTGCCGCCCAGTGGCACTTGCATCAATTTTTTTTGTCTTACAATGTTTTCTTCTTACATCTGCTTTTTGCAAGTGGAGCATGATCAAGTTCCTCCTGTGAGATCAAGGTTTGCTATATGATATTGTTGAACACATCAGGCTCACAGTTTATGTGACCAATCTGATGTTGCAGGAACGCAATGAAAGAAAAGAAAATGTACTACTCTGAGCACCTGAAGTGCCATGTGTTGAGAATAAAGAGTGACGGCTGCTCCACAGAAACTATCCGATCTCTGGGACCAATCCCAGGTCCAGCAACTTTTCCAGATTCCATGTTATCAGCATCTTTCACATCTTCTGAGTCATCCAGCAGTACTGATCATAGCAGCATCAGCAACATGAGTCATGAGTCTTCACCTTCCATCTGGAGCAGGTTCAAGAGCTTTGGATCACGACGGTCTTCCCATGTCAACCACCAGCAAAGTGTGAGTGCAACTTCAAGTTCAACCCAATCCAGCCCTCGCACTTTGGTCTTGAGTTCCACTCCAGAAGACACCGAGTACATTGTCTCCAGCATACCAACCATAAATGACTTCTCCTTTGACAGCCCTAACCAGAAAAGCATGCTCAACAGTGCCACAAAGCTGAAAGCCTTTTACTTGGGCAAGGAGGCCAATATCCCTCAACAGGATGGAGCTGCTTAAGCAGTGGACATCTACTCCCATTATGCAATTCCAGAGTTAGTTAATTTTGCAAGCATGTTGGCAGGATAGCCTATCTCCACCCATGAATCGAGGTACTATTTCTTAAGCAGATCACACTTGAAGCCTTACATTACCATAGGTGCTCGGCTCCAGAGTTCTGTGTAAGTATTGGATCTTCATGATTTCATACATAGATTAGGTAATCTTTCACTCCTTTCAACAGTTTTAGATTCAAAATGGCTTTTGCCAGCTGCCTCTTGATCCTAAATTTGCTTCTTCAAAGCTGTTTTTTCCTGTGCTATACAGGACCTGAATATACATCACAATCTGGAAGTTGTAAACCCAGCCCATAAAAGATTGTATTTTAGCTCTATAAGAAGACTTGGTTGATCATGTAGTTGAGAGCCAAGCTAGCTATATGCCTGTGATGGCATTGAAAAGAGCAAAGCCTTTATACCATATACTTTATGGGAAGACTTATGTGTGTGATTCAAGAATTACAAAAGGGGAAGAAACTGTTCTGTTCTGCTTCTGCTTAGCTATGGTGATTTTCTAAGGATGCAAAGGACTCTTGGAGCATGGGGTTCCGAATCTGATTTACCCATCTTGGCTCTGGTGTGTGCGTCTTGTTTCTGGCTTTCTGCAACTTTATCTGAATAACTGGTTTGCTTGCAGGATATGGAACTGAAACAATGGATGCGTCCATGGGAGCATTTGCAATGACGCCTCATCATCCCATTCCATTTGGGTAAATGTAGAGCATTCCTTACACTTCAGGATCCCTGGTGGATACTGCATGTTAATAAGATGTACAGTCATGGGTGGGCAATGTGTCATTTGTGTAACCTTAAGGTTTCAAGTGATGCCACACTTTTTGCACAATCTCATGGGCCTAGTGTGATCATGTTCAAATGTTCAACTTTCCTTTAGTTGTTTTCCCTCTCTTCCTAGTCTTTTTGCACAACTACTAGTGTACATCCATGTTGGTCATCCTCATCGTCACGTTGTAGGAAATCTCCTCACCTATTCCTGATTTTCTCTTCTATTGTTGATCATGATTACTTCTTCCTAATCATCTTTTCTATTGGTAGTTATTTCCTTTTGATTTTTTAGTTGGTGATGGGCACCTCCTCTTAATAGTCCTCTTCAATTGGTGATCATCATTTTTTTTATTAGTGATTGTCGTCTTTTTCTTATTGTCATTTTTTATTATTCATCATTTACCTCCTTTTGAACATTCTACTTTTGTTGGTGATGGATGCCTCTTTTTTTATCATCATTTTTTGTCGGTGATGGGTGCCTCCTCTTTATCATCCTCTTCTATTGTCGATCAACACCTCCATTAATCATCATCATCTTCTATTGGTCATCATCACCTCTTCCTAATCATCATCTTTTGTTGTTGATCATTGTTTCCTCTTGATCATTTTCTTTTGTTAGTGATCATTATTTTTTCTCGATCATCGTCTTCTATTATTGATCCTTGCATCCTATGGATAGTCATTTTTTATTGTTGATCATCACCTCCTCTTAATTTTTGTCTTTTGTTGTTGATCACTACCTCTTCTTAATCATCCTTTTTTTTTGTTGGTCCTTGCCTCTTCTTAATTGTCATCTTTTATTGTTGATATTGCCTCTTAATTGCCACCTTTTCTTTATCATCATTTTGTTATTCTTGCATCGTCATCTTGGTCTTTGTTTATGTATGTTGTCCTATTTTTTTCATAATCTTGAACACCCCCCACCCCCATCTTCACTTTTTCATGGATTAATGGTTTGTTGCAACCTTGTTCAACATGGCCTTGGATTTTTGTTGAGCCATTCATGCCCTTGCCCTTTCTATTTTTGAACCTTTTATGTAAACCCAATATTTCATGGGTGGGCTTTGAAACCTACAACAAAATTTCTATGAAATTTGTTGCCCACCTCTCTCACTACAATTGCAAACCAAACATTGTTAAAATTTGTTTTGGCACATTTTTCTACTAGACTTTGAATTGTTTTCTTGGTCACAATGAATGAATCAACAATTTGCTTAACCTCTTTTGCTCCTTCTCTTTATGTCTTTCCTCCCTAATAATTTGTTGCCTCCTTGTCCAAGGCTTTTTATTGTAGAATCTATGAATATTCATTAAATGTGAATATTTGTGATTGGTTGTAGTTTATTAATAATTCTTTTCCTTTTGTTTTCCTTACAAGGAAATGTGGTAATGACAACATATTAGCCAAAAGCAAAGGAACTTGAATTTCATTCCTAAATTATGGATTTCACAAGTGTGATTGGGTCCATCTAAGTCAATTGGTAATTAATAGTAGTTTCCATAGGTTTAATTTATTTTGCAACAATATGTGAATTCAATGACATTTCCACACATCGTATTCCAAATAGTCAAATTATCTTACCTAACATTATTCAATAGTCAAGAACTTGTATATTCTTAATTTTTTAATGATTATAATTTTTTTGACATAAGGAATATAAAAAATTCAAAAACTTGGCAAAACAAAAAATAATTTAATTTATGCCGAAACCGTTCATGTATTCCAATAGTATCTCAAATTATCTAGTGGCTTTTGGTCAACTTATTACAATTATGTTCTTACATAATTTGGAATAACTACTATGTTCATTAACTGTGTAGTAGCTCCATCTTGCCCCCATTGTTAACTTTCATCAATTGTTCCATTAAATACATTGTTGTCTTCATATGAAATATTAACAAATTTTATTGTGTATGCATCACTTTGTCTTGTCCTATGATCTATGACCTTGGGATTGCATGGCCAAATTCCTATTGCCTTAAATTCACTCATGATTTTTTTGGGATAACATTAGATCTAAAGCCTTGTCCACCCAATTAGCAAGTGTGCATTTGTCTAATTCACAATGAATATAACAATGGCATTATCATTTTTTTCTTGAAAGTAGTTTGAAATGTTTAGAACAACTCACATCCAGGGGTTGTAAAGCCTAGGAAGTGTGAGAAGATAAGGTGATCACGTCTAGTTGAAATTGTTGTGCTTGTTTTCTAGCTTTTAACATAACATGTGAACCATGCCCATCTAGAACTTATAAATGTTAATTTGATGGAAATATGCACCTTGGAATTGACCTCTTAAAAAATGAAAGGAATTTGATGAATAGGAAAGTTGTCATCCATGTTTTTGTTTACATTGGCATGCATGTGAGTGAAAGCACAGGGGGGGGGGCAAGGGGGGTCAAGTTGTTGCTTTTGACAAAAAAACGTAATTTTTTTTTAATACATTTTGAATTATTTTTTAGGTAGTTTTTTTTTAATTTCATCTAGCATTTTGATAAACATATAAAATGGATTTTGATATAGAAACCTCTAGCATAATTCTTGTTAGCTTTCAAATGAAAGTAATTTTTGGACACACTTATGCTCTATCTAAAAGAAAAACTTGTCAAAAATTTTTTGTGAAATCAAATGAATCAAAAATTTCAATTATAATTGAAATGGTAGAATCAACTCATATTCAATATATAACTAATTATTTCATCAAGTTTTGCAATTATTTGAATCATTTCGAAAGTATATTTTCACTTTGCAATATATTGTTACATATTTTATTTTATCACAAATACATTTTTAATCATTTAATATTAATAAAAATTGTAATTTCCTTTGACAATTTACATTATTTGACAATTGATTTGGTGGAAGTTGAAAGTTGCACAATTTCGAAAAAAATAGTATGTGCGACAACATTTTTTAATCACTATAGTGCGCTTTCACCTATTTCCTTGATTTGCAATGTCTAATATAATAATATGTAATCCATTCACCTTTTAATATGTAAAGTCCAAGTGAGGATCCCCTTGTTACATTCACAACATAGTTTACTATCAACCCTTCCTTGGATTTGGGAATGGTGCTCTAAATTATGTGAACCCCCTCTTGCCATAACCTTTGCCTCAAATTGTCAACATAATGAATCCTAGTCTCATTTGAGTTCTAGATGTGGTTAGCTTTATATAATGTTTACAAATTTTAGCAGAGGATGTTACATGATTGATTGTCAAACCTTGTGCCTTACAAATTTCAAGTCATTCTACATGTCAAATGTTAAGATTTGAACATTGGCGCTTTAACCAATACCATTAAAATTGTTTCCAAGCAATCCATCTTTGAAAGGGGTAGGTCTAATTTGAATAAGTTTTGTCACCTTTGTCAAATGCTACAAGGTAATGGAAAGTCCTAAATCTTACATACCCAAAAACCCAAATCACAGATGTTTTATCGTCTTTATCCATTGTTGTTCCCATTACAAGTAATAGTCAATACTTAGATATTACACCGTATTTGGCACACTGAATATTGCCCAATTTTTCAATAACCTACCTAACAACTAATTTTTAAATATTGATAACTTGTGTTGTCCAATTTTTTTTTTAATATTTTAAAACTTATCCAACGGTTATTTAGAAAAAAAAACAATAACCAACCAACACTGGTCCAAACATGATATAATGACCCACAAGCACCATTATGTGTCTTTAGCAGGTAATCTTAACAAGGAATTGACAAGCTAATTGCTTTATTGATTTTTACATAGGTTACGTTACTTAAATTGCACAATTAAAAACATTAGTTACAATTCTTAATAAAGAATATTTTATGCTTTTGAATATTTTATGCTCATTAGATAGATTCATGTCAAATTTATCAAGGTGTTATAAAATGGTATATTTCAGACATTGTTATGAAAATACCCGACACGTTATCAAAATTTGATTTTAATTTGCCACTTCCAAACATGTAAAATAAACAACAGTTGTACTTGGAGTGAGTTGTTATATTATGGTTTGTAGGTGGTGGTGTTGATGATGTGTTGTTGTTGTTCCCTGGGTTTGTCGAGGTTTGTAGATTAGGGATTAGCAGATCAACAAATGTTGCAGCAATGATGATGGATTTCTGCAAAGCATGATGGATCATATTTGTGTCTCTTGAACATTGATGTTTTTTCTAAATTGTTGAAGCTTCCACCCCTGACCTTAATGTTGTGGAGTGACCTCACTCTTCCACGTTATGTTGGGTAAGCTGCAAGCGAGCCCGTTACACCCTAATGGGTTTGCTGGCACCTTACCCAACATAATAGGCAAGGGCTTGACCATTCCATAGTACATTGCATAGTTTCTGGCAAGTTCAGGGAGTGAGCTTGCCATGATCAGCTATGCTATACAGGTGGGGTACACTATAGGTGGGACTTAAAAATGTAAAATATCAGATGCTTAAGAAGAGCAATTAACAGACCTGAGAAATCTGGGACTTGAAGTCATTGATGGCAGTGGTGTAATTTTTGACAAAATTACGAATACCCAATGCATTCCAATTTTAGATCTGCAACACCCACATCCAACAATTTCTGTAGCTTGGTGAGCCAAACTTGAACAACTTTGATTCTGTTGCCATCATCATTCCTAATGTTGTATAATTGTAATGCAGCATGAGGTCATGCCAAAGGCAACTGCAGCAGCCCCTTCAACAGCCATAAAGGATCACACACATCAAAACAACAACACACTGAACTGAAAAACACAACAAAATGGTGGTGGTTTTAATCAAATTCTACAAGTTTGTACTGGATTGCTATACAGTTACCAAGTGTTTTGGAGAAATTGATAAACTCTACACCCCATGCCGCTGTCTTCCAAGTGTATTTCACTTGTCAAGTTGTGATGGGTTCAAAAACTCCACCACACCACATGTAGGAAAAGCATGTACCAACTCAATCAAGAACATCCTGTATATCACCATCACCAGGAATAGTTGTCCTCTTCAGCATGCCCTTGGTATTTTGTAACTGCCAAGAAAAAATAATCCACACCTCCACATTGTTGAGTTTGATGTGTCGTTTGCTCAGAATTCGACCAAAAATCCAAAATGCATGATTGATGGAGAATACAATATTTCCATGATCGCAGATTACACATAGGTTATCAAATGTTGAATTGATAGGAACTTCAAAGAGTATCCTCTGTACACACAAAGGAAAGTCCATTACACTAACAGAGTGCTTGCAGAGAACTCAAAGGGTGCCAGAATACTCAAACAAGAATGTAAACCAATAATTACATGCTATTGTCAATCTGCACGCACTTGTAACTAAATAGGTCTTTACTTAGTTGTTGAAACTAAAGTCATGTGAACATGGAATCCTCCAATCCTGAAAATTGCTGAGACCAGAACCTTTTGCCCTAGAAACACAAAAGAAGCAGACACCTAAGGAACCAGCCCATATTTCTCCTTATAAATAATAATAATAGAAAAGGAGTCACAGTTTGTTTGACGTAAGAATTTCCTGAAGACTGTAATCCAGCAAAAAGACAAGTATATCAAGCACTTGATAGCATGCATTGCTAATTGCAATCTGAAAGCAAACTATATGAAGATTCCACAGACAGTTTGTGAAACTTACAGCTCATATCCTCATCTGTTTTGAGAATAACGAAGGCATGGATCTTTCAGTCTCTGATCAGAAATATTCTGTTTAGGGTTCCTGTCTCATGCAGTAGCCTCAGTAGCTACCAGAAAAAAACCTGCACATTAAACATCTTGACTTTGTTGTTTCTGCCTAACCGCTCCAAGGGCTGAGTGTGCAGTGCCTTCACTTGTGGAAGAGGCATTTGGAAGATGCACATTGGACAAACACGATCATTTTTTCAGAAGATCCCTTGGAGTTCACCTCATTCAGCACATAACGTGTAATACAATTGAGAAGATTGTTGGATTGGAACTGTCAGAATTCACATTTGTGCTTGATAGCTCAACAAACAATTGAAATGCCTCTCTACTCGCATGAAAGTGCTCAACCACAATGAGCTGATCCAAATTCACACACCTCTCCTCTGCAGTATCACAATAATGCAACAAGAAATAGTGCAAATGAAAACATTGGACACTTTCCCTTCCTTCCCACTCTGGTAGGCAGTGTGCTGAAGGATGCGAAGACCAGGTGACAAATCAGGGACATCAGAAATGGTTGGTTCTGCAGGTCCCTACCTTCCCACTCTGGTAGGCTGTGTCCTGAAGGATGCAAAGACCATGCGGCAAATCAGGGACATCATAAATGGTTGGTTCTGGAGGTTGATGTCCAGCTTCCAACTCTGCATATTGTTGACATTGTTTCCACGTAACAAAACCTGCCTAAAACCATCTAAATATCCAATACCGATAACATAGGATGTGTCTCCTAATGTTTTTCATTATGACATTTCATTCAAGTCCCCCAAACGTATGCATTTTATTTGTTTTAAAAATTTCCCCAATAACCAATAACCTACATCCACATTTGGGAAATTGATATCCCACTGATTGTTCTACCCACAAAATTTGTATGCTTCAGTTCAAAAACTCATCTGACAAGAAACACATTTGCTCCTCCTTAACAGGCTCCATATTGCTCCATCCACAAACTTGTAATTTGCCTCCTCCCACCAACAGGGGGCACCTGGTGGCTGGTTTAAACCCTTGCAAAGAAAGATTTGGCATGATACAAGAAACATAAACCCTAACCCCCTGAAAATACAATTTTCAGGCAAAAAGGTATTAGGAGTGTCTGTAGATTTTAATACCCTGCAGTCAGGGTTTATGCATGGGTTGGTAACAAACTTTTCCTCAATAAGAGACCAACATGGATCCTGACTAGTGTTGGCCAGTTCTTTTGTTTTACAAGAACCTTTGGTCCTGGTTTCAACAGTTATTGGCCCACAGAGCAACAAAATGAAATTGGGGATTGTCTAAATGTACCGAGTTCTACAACGAATTAAACCTAATCACTTACCTAAAGGTCAACCTACTTGTCAACTCTTCAAAAAAGTCTAATTTGCCTATGTAAAAAACCTGAAGACACATTCAAGAGTTCTTTTTCACAATTTCAATTCTAGCAAAGGGCGCTAGCTGGACAGTCTGGTTCCTGTGCCGATTCCACCAAAAGGGTGCTGGTTGTTCACATCTGGGTCACAAAAACCTAAACACTGCAAACTGGGAAACCTGCGAACACTGACCTCTTTTGACAAAGGTCATGATCCTAAACCCTAGACCTGCTATTGAGGTAAAGAAGGAAGGAATGTCCCAACCTTGCCAAACAATGCCAAGTTTCATGGAGACCACATACCCAATCTATAGACAGATGCAGGTATCCTCCCCCAAACATTGGATAGCTCCTCTTTTTGCCCCCCATAAGTGCATAATGTGTAGAGTAGCCAGCCCATCCAAAGGGCTTGGTAGGTGAAAGCAAGGTGCACAGAATCAAGTTTCTTGCCTGCGGGAGATATTGTTCAGCAGAGAAATTGTTTCATCCTCTCCAACCACACCATTCCAAGCTCTTGGGTGTGAGGTTCAGGAAAATGATAATGGGCCCTCATTGGCTTGGCCCCTGACCTTCTTCACCTTTGAAAATATCCCCACAAATACAAAAGAAGCTTTCTGCCAGGAGCACCCTCTAGCACAAAGCACCTGGTAAACAAACAAGCACACATTACAAAGGCCCTGCACAACTTGATGCTAGTACCTAGGCTCATGTACCTATTCAAAGAAGCAATGTTGCTAACAAAAAAAATTGTGCATCATTCATTTCCAAAGACTTAAGTGAACCCATATTTCTATAAACAACTGCAAATTTTGAAAAGAATTTGTGAAGAATTCTCCACAGTTTTACTCATGTGTCAGCCCACCCCTGAATGACTGAAAGAGGGAGGAATTGCAGGGGCATATATGATACAAAGGCCAGGTAAAGGTGGCCCTATGGAGCACTGGAGAGTCACAGCAGCAGCTTGGATGAAGGAAGGATCATTCCCACTACAGAGAAACAATCCCTGACATGCATCAGATCGAAGACTTTTGTAGTGAACAAGTCTAGATCCATCCTTCAAGCTCTGAAGAGTGTGAAGTTCAGGCCACAAAGACTACCAGAATATCTTTATGCTAGTTTTTGAGCTCTAAATCAATGTAACCCATTCACTAAAGAATCCCAAATTTACACAGTGAGCACATGATGGAATTTGAGGACCAACCATGGACACTGGTGATCTCAGTATGTGCCCCAAGGATCTTCATAGCCTGGAAATTTTCAATATTATTAGGGTTGAGACAGTCACACCAACTTTTGCATGACAATGGCAGGGAAGATTTTCCACTGAAGTCCTCTCACATCTTTGTTCCATCTTTGGAATCTCCAGATTGTCATACCCACAGATTTGGCATTTCTTTCTTGCAGAAATGTTTTGTGAATCTGAGATATGGGACGTCATATTTCAATGTTCATGAACTTGGAGAGCAATGTCTGGACAACCCACAAGAGGTTCCTCTGGCAGTCTGGATTTTGCCATACATGGGTGCAGGGTTTAATGGTCACGCACTTCAAATCTTCAGCAAACTACCTGTAGAACACCTTAATGGTCATGCACTTCAAATCTTCAGCAAACGACCTGTAGAACACCTTAATGGTCATGCACTTCAAATCTTCAGCACACGACCTGTAGAACACCTTGTGAGCTTTCTCCAGTTAACTTGGATCTAGATCACCAAATTCACCTGGAGGCAGAGCTTTAGGAAAGCAGACTATCAGTGGAGCTTCAATTTCTGATCAGATCCAGATCAAAAAATTCCTGGAGGCTTAGCTTTTAGGAAAAGCTCTCAGCGGTCATAAGATCCTTGAACTCTATGAAATCCACAAGACCATCACCATTCCTATCAACGGCAGATATCATGTTTTGGCAACTGGTGATGGTGGTGTTAGCATTGATTCCAAGACTTCGGAGCACGGAATACAATTCTTTAACACAGATGAAACCATCCTTGTCTTTGTCGAATACATCAAAAGCCTCTCGAAGGTCATCATCATCATCACTCGTACCGCTGATCATCTGAATCCCACCGTTAGCTTCTGAATTGCCTGCTCCTGCCAAGGTGGAAGCAAAGTTGCCAGGTGCAACTGATAAAGAGGCTTGGAAGTCGACAAATTCTTCAAAGTCCACTAATCCGTCGCCATTCTTGTCCACAGATCTCAACATGCAATTCAGTTCCTCGTCTGTGACTTCCATTCCTAGCTTCTGCATCACACTCCCCAGCTCACGTCTGGATATATGCCCATCGTTATCCTCGTCATAAGTTGCGAACAATCTTTCCATCTCCCGTTTATGTCTTGCATTCCTGCAGCAGGATGTTCCTGTTGCTGCTATACTGCTGCCGGCGGCACTAATACAGCTTTCGAGTTTGCTGAAGCTCCCGTTTATACTCTGCGAACTGCAGTTCATATGATTCATTCCGTCAGAGAAAAGCTTGAAATCCCATCAAGGGGAGACCGAAAAGGATTTAGAGTTGAGGGTTTTTAGAGAATTGGCATCCTCACAAACAAAAACCTCCAGAAACACACATGAATGAAGCAAAGCAGTTGCGAAAACACATACCTATCACTAGTATCGGCAGCCAGATGTTCCGACAACAGACTTCTTGAGTCAGATTCCGCATGGAAGATTGCGTCGGACTCCGCGAGTCGTCCTTCTTGAGACGAGAATATCAGCGAAGACGGTGGAGCTTCTTCTTCTTGTTGCCTCGTGATCACTCCTGCAGACAGCTTTGCGTGACTCGGATGAGAATTGAGTACAAAGCCATAGTGCCACGCATCTTCAAGGTCGAAATCGAAACTCTGAGATTCAATTCCCGACGAGCACTGATCTGCGATCTGCGAGCTATGCCGATTGAAAGCATGAAGCTGATCCACGTCATGATCTGCATCATTCGGATGCAAGGTTTCTGCTCCTCCTCCTCCTCCTCGTAGCGGCAGCAAATTCATGATCATCCAGTGATTCCAGAACCCTACATCTTTGGACCAATATTCTGGAACCGAAAATGGAAGAAGAGGTAAGGAAGCCGTGGCTGCCAGCGTTGATCACGCAAGTTCTCGAGTGGTGAAAAAAAAACTTCTTGCGAAACGAGGACGAAAATCTTTCTTACTTGAAGAATAATGTCCTGCAAAAGAGACCTTCCCAGGAAAAAAAAAAAAAAACAAACCAAGTTCACAAAAATTTGTGATGCAAAAGAAAGTGCTCGGAGATCCACAACAATATTCAGAGATTGTGCTCAAAACCTTGATAATGAAAATGATTCAAGAAAGCGAGATGATTGATGGATGGATGGATCGATCGATATGAGAGAGAAAACAACAACAACAACAACAAGAGGATTTGATTGAACGACTCTTTGCAAATCTTGAGACGAGTTTGAATGCTGAGTGAGATTGCAACGCAGGTTTATATCAACGCCCCCAGTTCGGTATCATCCGCGTTCGACTCTCGGCCGCGTAGTCACGAAAGAAAGGCAGGAAGAAACGAAGAAACGAAGAAAGAAAAAAGCAAAAGGATGTGCGGTGAAGCTAAAGGAAAGAACAAAGAACAAAGAAAAAGAAAAAGAAAAATGAAAGGTCTGGATGAAACTTGTCGGAGATTGGTAATGGATAGAAAAACAAAAAACAGCCGCGTGTAAACGACGTCTAGAAACTTCCGTCTTTGTCGAATCAGCGACGTCGCTATGTATTAGAATATTTATTTATTTATAATTTTTTTCTGGCGAAATCTCGCCATTTTTAGATTTAAAATTTCTGGTATTTTTTTGGCGGGGGGTGGGGGAGGGGGGGTTTTTTTTTGTGTGAATTCGACTAATTTGGCTAAATTTTAGTTAAATTTCGCCAATTTTTTAATATCAAAAAACAACCATTGAGATTCTATCTATCTTATCTATCTGATGAGAAAAGCGTGCGGGCGAACGAATGAAGGAACGAACGAACGAACGAACCCACGAACGAAAAACTTGTTTGTTGCCGCCACTCCAACAAGTGACGCGAATGAAGCGAGAGCGAGGAAGGGAGGGAATGAGCGATCCGCCGCTACTGCTACTGCGCGTGCGTGATCACGCGGAGTGTTGTTGTTGTTGGTGCTATTAAATGATTAGATTATGATCTTCTCAAGTAGAGTTTCTTTTGCAGCACTAGGCTAGACATAGTCTGGTCCGACCTTTTGTTTCCTTCCCCGTCCCCCCCCCCCGGAATGCATTGGATCTTCCATTAGCCCTCTCTCATGTCGGCGATGGATGCCAGAGAGCTAGATAGAATTCGATCTGCTGCACCCAAGCGCGCACGCGCTGATATTATTACTATTATTACGTATTCCAAATTCTTTTGCAAGACAAATGTCGTCACCCCCCAGTGAATCCACTACTCTACTTGTCTAGATATTATACACACACACGCAAAGCCGAGTTCGCGAGAAGTGTCGGCAATCCATCCAATTGCAGCAGGAGACCCTCCCAAGAAGGCAGCGTACTAGTTTTAATTAATTAATTAATTAATTGGCGATTCCTTTTTTCGCCAGATCTCGACCTGACAAATATGATTTCAACCTATATAAAGGATTTTCCATGGAAGAAATAGCCCAATTTCGCCAGATTTTTTTCCATAAATTAATAAATAACTCACAAAATGTAAGGTTCCTTCTTAATAATGTTCCTTTCTTGTTTTGCATTTCTAGTGGTGCTTTTTTTTATTGGGCCTCTCACATTGGATTCAAGTTTTGCAAGTTTTATTTTTATTAAAACTTAGTTTCATATTAGGTGAACTGATTTATTATTTGATAAAAAAATGTTTAGATTGTTTAGATTGAAACTTTTTTCTGTTTTTTTAAATTAATGTTTAAAGTGTGAACATAATAAGGGATTAAGCAAGAAAATTTAAGACATTTTTTAAAAGCCTAAGAAGATGATGGTGCCAACTTTTTGGGTTTTGAAATTTTATGGTATCCGCAAAGTAAGGAAATTTTATTAAATCTCAGTATGAAATGCTGAAACTTCGGTACGAAATGCTGAATCTCAACATTTGATGCACAAGTGTTCGGTCGAGAGGAATTATAGTAGCTGTACAAGTAGGAGCAGTGAAAATCTATGTAACAGCCGTGGAAATGCTCTGGCAAAAAGAAAGACAGGGTGAAACTCAGGAACCATCAATTCTTGAATGCTAGTGTACTTTTTTGCAGGTTTTTTTCTGAATCTCACCTTGTCTATGACCAAACTCAGGGTACTAGTGTGCTGGCTTTTCCTGACTTTAGGGATATCTCTATTCGTGGTTCATAAAAAGTGTTCACTTCTTCTGAATGGAAGAAATTTTTTGTCCCTAGATCCATCCACAAGCTTACACATTTCAGCACAACAAGGGCACCCACATTTTTCCTCTCACTTCCATTGACCACAAAATTATTTCAACTACAATAGTTGAATAGCAAGTTCGTCAACTATATTGTTTAGGTATTTAATTTTGAAGATTCCAGTTTGACAAAAAAAAAAAAATTTAAATCAAACATGCTTCATTTTCCTTCACCCAAAAAGGCCTTTGAGAAAAATAATATTTTATTGAAAATTTCAGCATGTCTAAAAATAATATAATATTTGTTTGAACCTGTTATTCAACTATGGTATATTGTTAGACTCTTAAAAGAAGACTAAAACTTTGGGCTCTCTCATGTCCAAAAGTCCGAATTTAGTCCATTGCAACTTGTAAAAGTGTTGACAAATTGCAAGTTTGATTTTTTTACATTGACTTGCCACAAATAGTGCGAAATGTTTCATTTTTCTAAAAGGTTGAAATTTTGTGCTCAATCCCGATGATTTGTCAAATTTTGCTTAGGTTTGATAGCAAAACCATGACAAACCTTGACTTGCTAGATAGAGAACCATGACAATTTTTTTTCATAATTTTTTTTCTCTCATTCTTTTGTCTCTCTACCTTGTCTTTCCTTGGAATAAAGTCTTGTAGGTTCACAACAAAATATTGGGAATACCATTAATTCATGGGCCCCATTGTTGTAGATCAACAAGTATTCAAATCCTTTAAGCAATTATGAGGTGAAAAGCTTTTGGTCAATTGAAAAATAAATTAGAAAATTAACCAATGAATCTTGATTTATCAAAAGCTAATCACAAAAACCTTGGGCATTAAACCTCATTTGTGAAGGGGGAAAACAAACCATTTTGCTCAATCAAATTCATGAAATTGGGGGGTGGAAGGGGCTGGGGGAAAGGGAAGGGAGTGCAAAGGGTGGAGGGTGCACCAAATCGGGTTCCCCCTTCTTCCCAAAAACTCCATGATACAATGAAGTGTTAACAAATTTTTGTTCCAACTTGAGTTGTGCATTCAAGTCTATTCTTTTTAGATAAATGGATGGCCCATCACACCAAGTCCTCATACCAACTTGAATAGTGGAAACCCAGGCAAATTGTAAGACCTTCATTTTAGTGAACATCTTCAAACCATAGAAAGTACCAAAGGAAATTATGTAACAAGTCTATGGGTTGACAATAAAATACAAAGATATCGCTAGTCCTATCAACGTCAAATGAATTGAGTGTCTCACCAAATAAGAGATGTGCTCACGAGAAATTGAAAGTTTAAATGTCACTCCAAGTTGAGATGACTTGCTGAAAAAAATGTTATACAAATTGGATTCCATTACAATCCATCAAACAATGTGAAGCGGTTTCAACTTGATTGCCACTACAAAGTGGGCAAGTAAATTCCAAATGCATCTTGGGTGAATTAGGAGCTTGTTGGCAATCCTTTGTTCAAAATGAGTTAGATTGAAGTAACCACTTTCCTTGGTTATGAAGCATGCCATAGTTGGCTCAACAAAAGTTGTAAATGGTTTGAGTTGAAACCAACATCAATCATCTTTCACATTCACAAGGATGGTTGTTGCTTCTTATGCAAAATAATTTTGTACCCACTTTTGACCATGTAACCAAGTAAATCCATTGGGTTAATCTTTGGGAAGTCCATCCACTTCCACTCACCTAGGTCCAAGGAAAAGGATTCCACAAAAACTTCTCCAAAAAGCAAAGGATTCCTTCCTTCTCTTCCCACCAATTGTATTGCAAAACCTTCATGTGCTTGGCAAACTTGTGTTGAGTAACACTTTCACAACTTTTATGGTAGTTGATGCTCATTAAATTGACTACCAAGAAAGTTGAGGAGAGCCTATGCAAGCTAGTTGACCTAAATTGTTTTTTTGAAATTTCATAACATCCATCATGTTGTTATGAATCAAGGAGATATTGTAAACCTAGTTGGGAGTTGAAAAATCCTCATTTGGACCTTGACTTACCTTGTTGCCCATAAACAAGGAAATGGACAAGTTGCCCAAGTCCCATTGAATGGAGTTCAAAAGTGTTTTGGCCTTTCTAAGCATTGGCATTCCTTGCATTAACTCCTACTTGTTTTAGAATGTTCTAGCTATTGCTAGATATTGTGTCCCACTAATGTGGGAAATTGAATAATTGCCTTGGCTAGTTGGCTTAAGGCCCTTGGTATCCTTAAATCCAAATGAAGTGCTATTTGAATCCGTGATATGGAAATATCAAAAAATATTGATCACCGTAATACCTCTTTTAGTCTATTTGGGTCTTGTTTTATCAAAGCATACTTGACACTCCACCAAACTTCCATAATGGTTGTCCAAAATTCAAGAGTTGATTTCTTGAATTTGTTTGCTAAAAAGAGCCAAGTGCAATCTTGAGATATCATTTGACATGCCTTCCCACTTGGTTGGGTTTTATTAACCCTCCAAAAAACAAGATTTTTCCAAGGTTCTTCACTAGTTAAAAACAAATATTCGAATTTATAATTTTGCCAAAAGAACTTTTGGCTAGAACTTTTGCCTAGGCTTAATTATGGGTCCATCATTCCAAGCCCATTAAGGCAAAATGAAAACATCTCACTTCAATTTATCTTTCACCCTTTCATTGCGGTTGCCCCAAATAAAATTTCAAATGAATCCCTTTAGTTGAATGCACATGTTGGGAGTTGGGCTCCAACAAGTTGCTAAAAATTAGATAGTCACCAAGAGGACTTGGTTTATGACTAACACCTTGCCTACAAAAAAGTTGTTTATTTGACCAATTAATGAGTTTTGCTTTTACCTTTTCTAATAGTTATTCAAAATTGACGACCTTAAGCAACTTGAACCCTACAAGCATGCCTAAATACATAATGCCTTGGCCTTTCAATACCAACTTCCTTTTGTATTTGTTGCCCCAATGTAGGTGTTGAGGTGTCTTGGATGCCCAAATGCCCATGGATATTGCCCAATTGGTTTTAACATTGGTCATTTTACAAAAAATGTCAAGAGTAGACTTGTCTCATTTCTAGTTGTTAATTCGCAATCCTAGAAAAAATTTAGTATTGTTATGAATGATTGGTCTTACACCACATTTCTATTGGGCAAAGTGAGAAGTTCAACCCCAAAGTAAGGATATCCAAACATGTATTCAAATGCATTAACTACCTAAATGAACAAATAAGGAGAGAATGGATAACATTGTTCGGTTGATTTGGATAAAAGAAAGGATTCATTCAATTCACTGAAATTGAAAAAGAAGCTCCCACATAAAAGGTGGAAACCTTTTTCACCCAAGTTTCAATAAACCCTAAAACCTTTAGATTTGAAAAAATGAAAATTCAATCGATTATATTGAAAGTTTTTTCAGAATAATAAAAGAGCAATGCAAATTTGTGGTTGTTGAACTTTGTCCATTCCATGGATTCATTGGCCAAGAATGTGTTATCAAGAATGTTCCTACCTCTAATGAACCTAATTTGGTTTGATAACAAATTGAACTTTTATAACCTAGTTTCAAAAAAATTAGCAAGAATTTTCTAAACATTCCCAAGCAAGATGATAAGGCAGTAATTCCCTATGAGGTAGTTGTCACCTTTCTTTGATATTAGAATGATCATGCCTATGGTTAAATTGACTAGCATAAATTAGAGTCCAAAATCTAAGAAAAGGCCTTCAATAGAATAGAGGCCATGGCTTCTAAATGTTTTTGAAAGAAATTTAATGGGAATTCCATCCCAACCTAGGGCCTTGCACTTGGAAACCTCGTCCAATGAAAGATTTTTGGTTATAGTGACATTCATTTTAAAGTTCACCTTGAAAGGCACGTAATCAAAATAGATTCACCTTGCTTCCAAAACAAATTCATCACAAATGTTTGTTGATGTCTTTTGTCTTAACCCACAAAATGAAAGGAGAATGGTTGGAAATGACTTTCATCATGGCATTTACTACCACTCTCCCACCCCTCAAATCCATCCTAGAAAAGACATGAAAATGATATATTTCAAAATAATAGATGCACCCCCAAACCTACCATTGTCAAAGGTTAAAGCTTTGTCCAAAAGTTTACAAATGAGTCCAACTCCCAACCATCTTGAAGGTTGTGACTTAAAGTAAAGGGATGCTAGTGATATTATGTCCTTTGGATGGTTCACCATATTGAAGTCCCCACCAAATATCCAATTGTTTGTCACCATGTCCATTTGTTCCAAGAGCTTCCACATTTGAGCCTTCTCCAAGGAAGTTCAGGCAATGTAAATGTTAGTCACCCCAACAATTGTCTTAGTTTGAAAGATTTGCAATATCACATCTTGTACCCAACTTTCAAGCACAAATTGAAAAGAAACTAGGCCTCAATTTGATTGAATGACAAATAGAAAATTTGCTAAAAATTTGGTTACTCTCCACCTTTGGTGAACTTCCACCCACACTAGTAAATGGCAAATGGTAAGACACCTTTCCTTTTTTGGGTCACTTCTTACCATTGTGAATATACCCTTACATAACATTGTAAAAATTGGTAAAGCTTTTCTTTTAGTATGTGGAAAGTACTTTACCTTCATCAATATTTCTACACACATCGCTCTTCAAAAATGAGTAACCTTGTGCATAAGGTTTCTACCAATGTTGGGTGGGTATTGATTTTGAAGAGAACATATCACTCTAGATATTTTATATTTTATAACTTTGGTTACCCTCTTTAATAAGGTTTTGAACTTTCAACAAAATATTTCAAAACCTTTGAGTATGGTGAATCATTTTTTTTTCCCAACTCATAGCAATTATTAAGTGTAAAGTTTAGGGTTGTTGAAGTGGATGCAATTATAGGTAAAGTTAGTATTTAAAGTTATGATTTCAAAAGAAGTATATACACTCAAAGTGATGGGAAGAATTCTAACCTTAATAGTGCCCATCTAAGACATTGAAACCCAAGTAGATCTCAAGGGTTTTGTCCACCAAAAACAATTAGGTAGAAAGTTTCAAGTTTTACCTTAGTTCTATTATGATTTGCAATTCATGAGTAATGGTTTAGATCAAGTTATTAATATTTAAATCCAATCAAGTTAGGTTTTTGATACTCAAATCCAAAATCATCAATTTTAACACTTGGATCTAATACCTACCAATATTGTGCGGGTATTAATATCAACTATAGATACCCACCATTTGTTGATTTGAGTGTATACTCACTTACCCAATTGGAGTGAAAAAATTAAAAAATTGGTTTTGGTATAAAACCTTGGTTTTCAATGTTCGTGAAAATTTCAAAAACCCACATTTCTAACTACCATTTTTTTTGTTGATTCTTTCATGAAAACTTTCGATTTTTTTTGGTGTTTTTGAAATACTTGTAACTTACAATTATTTAATTTTGATTTCTCCTTAGAAAACAAAAATCGATGGTTCTTTGAGTCTGAATTTTTTAATGAATTGACATGCTAGTTATTTTAAAATCCAAATAACCGCCAAACATTGGTTTCTATTCTCCTTTTTCAAAATAAATGAAATATTTTGCAATTAAATAATGAAACTGCTAGGCTAATGTTTTGCATACATAAAGCTCTTTTTGTAGGCTGCCAATGAAAGAAGAAAAAACAATAAATGGAGAGCTGAAGAACTTGTTAAAAGGTTTTTTTTTTTTTTTTTTTTTTTTATATTTTTTTGTGTATAATAAAGAAAATATTTCAAAATAAAA
>Ga0116227_10006984_pt1 | contig 22428 bp, 22 predicted proteins | sample S1TSphgellanicum_FD_89693 | JGI IMG/M metagenome (GOLD analysis project Ga0116227, IMG submission 89693) | Host-associated microbial communities from peat moss isolated from Minnesota, USA - S1T2_Fb - Sphagnum magellanicum MG | ecosystem: Host-associated > Plants > Peat moss > Unclassified...
CCCCCCCCTGCCGCTCCCGCTACGTCGAGCGTCGCCCCAACCCCCCCAACATACGCCTCCCCGCCTTTCCCCTCCCCCCCCCCCCCCCCTCCCTCCCTCCCCCCCCCCCCCCCCCCCCCCCCATTTGTTCTACTGGGTCGGTCGTCACCCGAGTTTTCTTCGGGTGGGGCCTAGTCGAGTAGCCAAAAGAGTCCTGACATGTGGCTGCGAACTTGTGGGCCACAGAACAGGTCCCGAAAACAAAGTCCGGGTCTCGTCCTCCGCCGCCTTGTCCCCTCGTCCACAAGTTTGAGATATGGACGACGACGACGACTGAGGCTGATCCATTATCCGGTAAATTAAGTAAAATCCAAACACCAAAAAAAGTGAAAAGTGAAAAAGAAACAAAATCAAGAAGGAAAAAGACGGTTTCAACACAGCTTGTGGTTGACAGCGCACAGTTAATGACGGGTAATAAAGTAAAAACGGTCAAAGCAACTAAAGTGTCCAAAAAAGGTTCAAAAAGGAGTAGCCGTATTTCTTTTAGGGAATTTTTATGTGTCCCTTAAATGAAGATATGGAAAAAAAACGGCGATTCATCCTAAGGAGGTTTTAGCCAAATCTGGCTATATACAAGATATCAAATACAAATCTTTTAATCAAGCTTTTTTCTATTTATGGCTACACACTGAAAACCAAATAAAGAGATTTGACGATTTATACTACCGTGTTAGGGGGGCAGCTTCAGTACATGTCTGGAGAATAATCAATTAATTATGAAGATTCCATATTCTGGAATAAATCCAAAAGATTCTTTCATTTTCCTTCACGACAATTTGGTCTTTGAAAAAATTAGAAGGAATTTATATTTCTAAAAGTAATATAATTTGTGCTACAGTATATATATATCATTTCTGGCGATTGAAACCCTCCAAAAATGAATACATTTTTGGAATCTTTACTTTTTAGTTTCCTTTTAGGCGAAATTTCGCCAGTAAAAAAAAAAGGGCTAGTAGGTACTAGGTAAGTACCTAGGTACCTATTCTCGTTCAAGTTTTCTTTTCTTGTTCAAGTAATGCGTCACCTGGAATTTCAGGACCAGTACGGGATGTGACGAACCAATCAGGTTGTGTGAATCCACGTCCTCTTAGCCCTCGCGACGCGGTGTTACGAGCGGAATCGAGGTCCCATTCGAGCGAGCTCGCGTCGTCTTGTTGCAGAAGCGAGGTCCCAATAGAGCAAGCTCGCTCGCGGCGTGTTCGTGCAGAAGCGTATATAGTGAGAGCTTGCTCGTCTCTCGGAGCTGAGTCTGCTGCTCGCGAAAGAAATCCAACTGCGATGCGATTGATCCGAGCAGGAATTTTTAATTTGGAGACTACAACTACTAGCAAATCTTTTGTTGGAGGTGCAATCGCATTGTAATATCCCGGGAAATTCAAGGGAAGAAGTGTGTTTTGTTGAGAATTTGATGCGTTGGCGAAGGAAAGTTGTGCAGGAATTTTCTTTGCCGTCGTCGCACGTGGTTACGTTTTCCAGAAGCTTCTTTGCTTGCGGGGAGGGGAGTTCTTGGAAGAGTTTTTGTTGGGACAAGGGTTTCATTACCTGATTGTTATTGTGGAAGAAATTCTTCTAAGGGGATTATTATCATCGTCGTGAGGTTTGTTTTAGAGTCTTTGTGAAGAAGTTGTTGCGAAGAATTTTCCTGGTCGCAAGAGCTTCTTGCGAGTGTAATAGCAGTCTTTATATTGTTTTTTCTTGAGTCTTCCTGCTGCTTTAAGAATCGGGACGGATCATGGCATCGATCTTCATCACCAGTTGCTATAACCCCGTATTGGTGCCTACAAGCGGCTTTGCGGAGCGGAGCTTCTGCTCGGAGACTTCGCAGGCGGAAGCGTCTTCCAGCAACAGACCACAGACGGATGGAGGAGGAGCGCGTTTGCTGTGTTTACAGCAACCACGCTGTTCGGCAGGGCCAAAGCAGATCTTGCACAGACATAATAACCATGAGCAGGAAGCTCCTTGCTCTTCTTCTTCCGCGTTTGCCTCTTCGTTTGCTACATCTGCTGATGGCTGCAGGAGAAGTCCAAGGTTGTCATCGAGCAGCGGGAGAAGTGGCCACGGAGCCGTGGAGGAAACCACGGAGCTCAGAGTTTGCAAGGTCGACACTAGTGCAACAGACACGGAATATTTCGGGGAGTCCATCCTCGACTGGCAGACACAGCTTGGGGCGTGGAAGGAGTATCCCTTCCAGGAGACCGCGACTAGCAAAGGTGCCGGAGGTGGCGTACCCGTGTTCATCATGCTGCCGTTGGACAGCGTGAGCATGAACAACACCGTGACCAGGCGACGGGCTCTGAACGCAAGCCTGGTGGCGCTCAAGAGCGCGGGTGTGGAGGGCGTCATGATGGACGTCTGGTGGGGAATTGTGGAGAAGGACGGACCGCGAAACTATAACTGGTCGGCGTACAAGGAGATCATAGAGATGGTGAGGAAGAGCGGCCTCAAAGTTCAGGCTGTGATGTCCTTCCATCAGTGCGGAGCCAATGTTGGCGACTCTTGCAAGTAAGCCAATCCTCCCTCCCTCCCTCCCTCCCTCCCTCCCTTTGCCCTAGCCCTGCCTGCAAATGGGTGGAAGCAGTTTTGTAGGTTTCTTGTATCTTCTTGTGTTGTGGGTGACATGATGATTGACCAGAGATGCACCCACCTTGTGTTCTTGCAGGATTTCCCTACCTCCATGGGTGACTGAGGAGATGCAAAGAAATCCAGATATTGCATACACTGACAAAGCTGGCAGGCGGAATCACGAGTATGTGTCACTAGGGTGTGACACACTACCTGTCTTGAAGGGCAGAACACCCATCCAAGTTTATGCAGATTTGATGAGGAGTTTCCGGGACACATTTGAAGACCTTCTTGGTGATGTGATTGTGGTATGTCCTTGATCCTGATAGACCATCACTTTGCAGCCTGCTGTGAGATTTTGCTTGAAGATCATGGATTTGTTATGGTGTATATATCCCCATAGTTTTGTTCTTATCTGTATGTACTAGATGTGACTGTTTTAGTCTTTCTACTTCTCTGCAAATTTGTTTCATTATTTCTTGCAGCAAAATTTGTGACATATCACTCGATTCACTGAACTTTGGCTAGTATGGGTTTTGTTCCACAGGAGATTCAGTGTGGCCTGGGGCCTGCTGGAGAAATGCGGTATCCATCTTACCCTGAAGACCAAGGGAAGTGGCGTTTCCCTGGGATTGGCGAGTTCCAATGCTATGATAAATACATGATGGCAAGCTTGAAAGCAAGTGCATACTCTCAAGGGAAACCTCACTGGGGGCTTGGAGGACCTCATGATGCAGGACACTACAACCAGATGCCAGAGGAGACTGGCTTTTTCCGGAGAGATGGATCCTGGCAGTCAGAGTACGGTCAGTTCTTTCTTGAATGGTACTCTCAAATGTTGCTTGCACATGGTGAGCGAGTATTGTCTGCCGCTTGTGGCATTTTCTGTGGCACAGGAGTGACAATCTCAGGGAAAATTGCTGGTATTCATTGGCACTATGGTACTCGCTCTCATGCTGCAGAGCTGACTGCTGGATACTACAACACACGGTCAAGAGATGGATACTTACCCATTGCTCAGATGTTTGCCAAGCATGGTATCACCTTAAACTTCACTTGTATTGAAATGAAGGACATAGAACAACCTGCGAATGCTGTCTGCAGCCCAGAAAATTTGGTCAGACAAGTTGCTATTGCTAGCCGGAAAGCTGGGATCAGAATGGCTGGAGAGAATGCACTGCCCAGGTTTGACGCTGGTGCACACCACCAGATTGTGAAGAAATCCAGACTGCAAATGAGTGAGAAAGGGGACCACATGACAAACCTTGAAGAGTTTGAACCCCTCAGTGCTTTCACCTTCCTGCGGATGTGTGAAAGCCTGTTCAGAAGTGAGAACTGGAACCTATTTGTGCCATTTGTGAGGCACATGGAGGAAGGAAGAATTTTCCATCCTTGGGAGGAGGATGCTCACACTGCCGAAATCCATGTACATGCTACTAGACCCTTCGTCCAGGAAGCAGCTTCCTTGATGTACCACTAGTTTACAACATTGCTTTAAAAACCTGCTTAGCAGCATATACTCTATTTGATGACACGAAGCTTCAGAAACAAAAGCTTCAAAAACAAATTTCTGCTCAAGAGACTTGTTTCACTCAAGATTTTGTTTGGGGTATCTCACATGAAAGGAGTGAAAGACTCTACAATTCAGAGTGAAACAAGCCTCCAGAAGAAAAATAAATGTTAGATTGGGAGGGTCTGCAACACTTTTAGTGTATTTTATGTTCAATGACTCAGGATTTAGAAAAAAGTGTTGCAGATACTTACATCATAGCTCAGACACACATTTTTACTGCAGGCTGATGATGATACTACAAGAGCTGTGCAAGTGTTTCATTATGTTTCAGCATCTTCAGATTAGTGATATAAATTCAACCAAGTATTTTGGTATGTCTCTGTGTACTTTAGAATTGAGTGTCATTTTTTCGGCTATATCATGGGCTTTTTTTGCTTTGAGGGCTGTATTATCCATACCGGATGGTGCGTACTCTACTCCCTGGAGAATTTGGTACTCCTCGGTCTACTTTTGAGCTCCTTTTATGGCCTTTGTTCTTCTTCTTCATTGAATTTGGTAGCTTTTTCTGACGTGTTTGTGTCTGGGAGTTTTGCTTCTTGTGCTCTTCTTCAGCATCTTCTGCCCGGTGATGCTTGATGCTTTCTTACTTTTGTGTGCTTTTGAAAGATATTTTCAAGGGTTTATTGTGGTAGGTGGATCCCACCTTGCTACTTTCTACTTCCTTCTACTGCCACTCCTGAGTCTCATCCTACTATTTCATTTGGGCTGAAACCTTTTTCATCTCTAGTTCCTGCGTTTGGCTCCTGTGCATATTCTTCTGTTGACAGTCTCTGTATTTTGTAATCAGCAGGTTGAATACATCACCAGCCTGTTCCAGAGCTCAGTGGGCAGCATTGACTATAATCATGTTTTTCATACAGCAAGAGATTGTTGCTACTCTGAGTGCTGATTTTGGAGATGAAGGTTGACAAGAAACTCCTCTCAAAAGTGGCAGTGGTGGCCTTGCTTCCTGTGCCCTAAAGATCAATTGTCATTCCTTCACCAAATTGATCTCTGTACATTATGCAGAATTTCCAGCAGACTTCAGTTTGGCAGAGTCTTGACACTGCACAGGATATCAGGTTGAGGATGATCAGGAAAGCATTACTATTTAGGGCTTAAAGAACATTGTAGAGTTTTATTCTTGCAAGAACTGTATTGTTGCATGTCATTGTTTGTCTGACTTCCTTCCTGTCTACCAGTGAACATTGTTTGTTGTGGTCAAGGTATGTGTTCACTGGGACCTCTACAAATACTCCACTCAAATTTCATCTCAATGCCATCATCATCAGACTGAAGTACCTCCTCACTGTTGCAGTGTCTGAAGCAATCCTGTCTAAAATTTATGAGAGAATGTATGTTGCATTCATGCTCAATCTACATCAAGTTGTGAGTTGAGGCTGAGCTCTAATTGCAGTTCTCGCACATGTAATTAATGTTGGTTGTGAGGATAGGTGCTGTGATATTTCAACGTCTGTAGGCAACCTTGGCATCATGGACTAAGGAATGGTCAGCCCCTGCCCATTATGTTGGGTAAGGTGCCAGGCAAGCCTGTTAAGGCGAGCTAGTTGACGCACCCAACATAATGGGCAGGGTGATTTCATTTGAGGTTGGGTGGTAGATTCAACAATTTTCAAAGAAAAATTCATGTTCAACAGACACATTTTGGTCTCTACTATGAGTGTTTAATCATCACCGGAAAATTATGTCACCAGATTCTGACAAGTTGCCAGGTCTGGGGTGGCAGATTCAACAAGTTTTTAAAAAATTCATGTTCAACAGAGATTTTGGTCATTCACTCATATTACAGTGACCAAAATCTCAGTGACCAAAATCTCTGTTGAATATGAATTTACTTAAAAACTTGTTGATTCTGCCATCTCAGACCTTAAATGTCATGAAATGGTCTCACTTTTGCACATTGCCAAGCTCACCCTAATGGGCTTGCCCAATGCCTTGCCTTACCCAACATAAGGGGCAGGTGCTTGATCATTCCGGAGTACAGAAATGTCTCATTATTTGATTCACCAATGGCAGAACTGGCCACTCAAAAGCTGTTAACTTTCTGGAATGGGCCTTGACCTTAGACAGAAAATGTCAGTTATGGGGGCCATGATCACCTAGAGTCTCATTCAGCCGTGACATCGCCAATTGCTGTCGATTATGCATTATTCCACACCAAGTAGGGGCTATAGAAAACCGGAATTTCTCCCAAAATTCCGCCAAGTTGCCCCCTTACAAGACACTCACGGTTCACCCTTATTGGGCTTTGCCTGGGGAAGTCATGGCCCCTGTTCTAGTCTGTAATAAGTCGAAGTCTTGGTCCTTTCTGAGCGTAATGGCCTAGAAAGAATAGTTACACAATTTCTTGTCTTCTTTGCGTTGTGGCCACGTCTATGTAGCCATTACGCTCGCATCTATCTAGCCATTACGCGCATTACAAAACAGGACCGAAGCGACGGTCAGGATCACAGGCGCCGCAATCCAGATTTTAGGGTTTGGTGGAGCTTCGTTGGGGTAGTGCTTAGTGTAATCGTCTGCGCGTATCCTCTTCTTCTCTTTGCTTTTGACGACGCCGCAGATCTCACGCTCCTGTCGAGAGGGCGGGAGGGGAGGAGGAAGACCGACGGCGGACGGGCGATTGACGGAAGGACGCCATGGTGTCCCTCAAGCTGCAGAAGAGGTTGGCAGCCAGTGTCCTCAAGTGTGGGGAACGGAAGGTGTGGCTGGACCCTAATGAGGTCAATGAAATCTCCATGGCGAACAGCCGGCAGAACATCCGGAAGCTGGTCAAGGATGGGTTTGTGATCAGGAAGCCGCAGAAGATACACTCGCGTGCTCGTGCTCGCCGTGCATTGGAGGCCAAGAGGAAGGGTCGTCATTCCGGCTACGGCAAGCGACGCGGTACCAGAGAGGCCAGGCTCCCTACTAAGGTCACTCTCTGTCTGTCTGTCTGTCTGTCTGTCTGTCTGTCTGTCTGTCTCTGGTCTCCTCTCTCGCATCTGGACGTTTATCGCGACTTTTGGTTGTGAGAGCAGGTAGAGGTTGTTTACGTTGTACCTTAAGGTTGATTTTCGTTGCTCTGGAGCGAGGTCTCCTTAGACCGAGGGTTTTATCCTCGCCAAACACTAGATTCTGCTTGCGAAACTAGGGGTTTTGGCTTCTGATTCTCTGTTTTGATGCACTCTGTAAAAGGTGCTATGGCTGCGGCGCTTGCGAGTACTGAGGCGGCTTCTGCGGAAGTACCGGGATGCGAAGAAGATCGACAAACACATGTACCATGACATGTACATGAAGGTGAAGGGTAACGTGTTCAAAAACAAGCGTGTGCTAATGGAGAGCATCCATAAATCCAAGGCTGAGAAGGCACGTGAAAAGACTCTCTCTGACCAATTTGAGGCCAGGCGGGCAAAGAACAAGGCCACTAGAGAGCGCAAGATTGCAAGAAGAGAAGAGAGGTTGGCACAGGGATTGGACGGAGAAGTTGCACCAGCCACCGCAGCCTCAGATGCTCCCATGACTGATGTACCCCAGAAGAAATCAAAGAAATGATAAGAAGTTGGCGAGACACCATTGGTGGATTAGGATTTTTATGCCATTGGAACCCTATCTCAAGGCGGCAGGCAAGCCTTCAATTATCTTTGCTGTACATCAGGCTGATTGCAGCTTTTTTTTGATATATCTGGAATGAGAGTATATTTCAACACACTTGTTCTAAACTCTAAATGTTTTTGTTTCTTTCAGACCATTGCACTAAGAAGTGAATTTTTCTTCTGCTCCCACATAACAATGGATGTTCTTGTTGTGCTTTTTGGGTTTGATTGTGACTATAGAAGGTCTGGCTGTGTTAATCCAGTTCCTGGTTTCCCAATCCGCTTCTCTGGGTCATTTTTTCAATCTGTGAAGTTCCCAAAGCCTAATGACGGACGTAAGACATTTAGTTCAAGTTTTGTAGAGTCCTTCACACTACTAAGTCAGTTGGGTGTTCTCCATCATCAGCTCCTCCAATTAGTAGCAGTTAGCTATCAGAAGGTGCTGTGGCTGCAGCCTATACCGACTGTAGGGAGCTGATGATGTCAGTAGGTAAGTTATGATAGTTAAGTTGCTATCATACATGTTACTGTAGATGGTCCCTGAACAAATGAGAGACTGTCATTTTTTTTCATGTTGTTTGTTTTACTGTTTCTTCGTTTTAATTCTTCCCTCCCATGTTGTTGCTTCTTCCTGCTACTGAAACTCCTTATCTGGAAGTTTTTCTTTGTCTTCAAGGAAAAGTTTTAACCTTGTTCTGTCTTTCTTAATTGCCAGTGTGGAGGTTTGATGAGAGTTACCTCTCTGCTAGCCTCTAGCCAGCTGTGTTTCTTAGTCAATCTTTAAGCACCTGGTTTCTGAATGCAAGATGTTAAGGTACAGATCTTGGCACAATCTGTATCTCTTGGTTTGAGGATTGGAGCTTGGTGTTCACTATATGATTGTTGTGGGTTCCATAGTGGCTTGAAACTGCATGGAGCATCTACAATTCACCACCCACTATCACTGTCATTACAGATTGGGTGGCTTTTCTCTGGAAATTGCTGGACCCAATGGTCTATGCTCTCTCTCACTCAAATGTTTTCATTTTGTCTTGCATCATTGAAAAAGTAATCCATAGACAGTTTTTCCTCACTGAAAATAGTGTAATTTTTTGGGTGTTTGCTTTGATGGAAAACAATGCTAGAGAATGGTTGATTGATTGTCGGAAGGCAAGTGGACATATGTAATAACTATCTGATATGACTTGTTTTGTTTGGGTGTGGCTTATCTGTATTGTCTGCAACCATTTGGTGTATCCAGTGGCACATCTTGTTGGCTTCTACCAAATGGAAACCTGTGCAGCAAGCCAGTTCACAAAACTCAGTCTGTGCAGGACTTGCTGTGTGTTCCATTTTCATGTAGAATTATGTGCCAATTGATAATATGCAGACATAGCTGAAGGTCATGAAACTTGAAATGGAAGGTGGCAACTGTTTCATGTGGATGTGCTCTCAGGTTTATGGTTTAGGGTGTTTTGGTTTTGGGGAAGATTAGGAAGGAGTGTTTATTGTTGTGTTTTTTATTTGTTGGTTTCACTGTTGTGTGTTTTGCACATCAAACACTTCTCTGTTTTGTGTTTACTTGCAGGAGGAATTTGAATAATTAGTTTTGCAGATTCCAGACGCTTGGGTAGTCTCAATTTTGCTCAATGAAAATCTTAATTCTTGCTCCACTAACTCTTTGGCTTTGCATAGTCTCCCACTTCACAAACCACCTGATGAATCCACATCTTTTAATCAGGATACAAAAATTCTGACAAGGATTTGACATCTTATTATGCAGTGGTGTAGCTGGTGGTTTTTATTCATAGGAAGCCAATGGTGGTTTTTATTCATAGGAAGCCAATGTGGGTTTATTGTTGTGGATGTGATATTTTACATGGGACTATGGGACCAAAATTTTGGTAATGATTGTTCCACAGGCACCTTCAATAAGGAGCCACGTTATGTTGTTTGTGGTGAAGAATCATCTGATGACAGTGGAAGAAGCTCTAGTAGAGTAGGGCCTGTCTTGGGCAAATGTATTCTGCTGAACATCACTACTCCCTTGAGTTATGGAATACTTGCAAAGCAGAGCTGATAACCTCTTGCATGTGGGGGTGCAAATGAACCATTCATTTTAGGCATAATGAATGTTGACAATGTGCTTCACTTCTTCATTGCCAGTCTACTCCAAGTCATGTGCTTTTTGGGTGCCAACAAGTATGCATTGTTCCTTCAGGTTTTCACTATGTTTGCACAGTAGTAAATTATGCATATGTCATGTGCAGCAATTTTCACATTTAACCATTTACGAGCATGAGTTAATAGAAATGAGATAGAAATTCAGGCTGCGTGTGTTTGTGTTATGATGTGCCAAAAATTCTGGGCACACAGAAAATGTATGCTTATCTACAGCCCAGTGTCAGGATGTGATGAAGTCAGTGAGGAGTTCTGGCAGAAGTTTGCCTCATCTAGATCTTCCAAGACAAGCTTGTTCGTTACAATCATCCAACGGATAAGGTTCAATTTCATGTCATTTATTTGTTTGCATTATGTATGATGCTGTTAGATCAAGAAGACTAGATTAATGAAAAAATTTTCAATTTTGTTCAAGCTGCAAATTGGTTTGAATTTAATTTTAAATGGAGCAAGAAGGGTGTGATTTGCATGCAATTGTGCATTCCAAAATATGATGACAAAATACTTCATTTGTTTCAGGGGACAGAGACCTTTTTGGCAAGTTCATCAAGGCAACAACAAATGGTAAAACCCTTACAACCGCATTACCACATTATTTGCACTAGTTGAGTTCACATTGTGATTGGAAATGATTGTATTGTTGAACAACCATGTTTCCAGCACCTCTCCTATCTGCAAGCTAGTAGCGAATATTATGCCTTCATCATGCTACTTTGAAGTCATTTCTTCAGTCATCACTCCTCAAACAAACCATTTCCTGATTGGCTTGGCCTGTTAAGGTATTTTCAGATTGGCTCGGTATGTTCAGGGAGAGACTGACTATAGAACGCTGTAGTTTTTCCTTTGATCCCAAATTTTAAGGAATGTTCACCAGGTATTTCTGTTAAGTGCGAGTCCTTTTTTGTTGAGAACTTCATGGAACATTTCCTATAAATCATGGGCATAAACCCGGTCAATACCATAATAACCTAATCTCATGTGTTTGATTATCTAAGTAAGCTATGTTGTTGAACATAATCATCCTATTTACAGCTACAAAGTCTTGTGTTTCACTATCTCATAAGCTAGGTTGTAAAATCTAATCAAACCATTTTCAACTACAAAAGCATTTCCCTCTCAACATGCAGACATCTATCCATCTTCTTAATTCCGTGTACCAGCTGCAATCCAAGGTCAAAAAAAATTTAGTTGCATGCCTAAGTTTAAAAGATTATTTGTTAGCTGCCATCCAACTACCAAAAACTTTGTTAGTTCCTACACACATTTTAGTCTCAGAAAAATGCTCACTATCTGATTTGAGGTTTGTTGTAAATTTGATTAAAGAAATTGGAAACCCACTGTGTCATAACATACAGATAATATGCAAACTTTTGATTACTATATAATATGTTTGTTTGCATCTGGAATTTTTTTTTCTTGACCTGAAATGAAGCACTGGCTACTATAGAACACACAAAAACCATCAATTGGACATGTCTATAAACCATCAATTTGGACAAATCCATCCATTGGGCATGTCTAAAAAACCATCAATTTGGACATGTCTAAGTTACTCAAGGAAAAAAAGGTGGTTGTGAATTTTGGGTACCTGTAAATTTGGTGCATTCATTGATGGGTCGTGCGATCAGTCCTGCATTTTCAGGACACAGAGATTGAGGAGGCGGAAGCTGACAATTGTATTGTACACACACAGCCACAGTGGGTGGGATGCTAGCAGTTGCTAAACTCCCAAAACTCGAGAGGTAGTTGTGTTGCAGGTAGAGTGACTGCAGTGTCGATGCTTCCAAGCTTGCCACAAATTCCTGCACCCCAAAAAAGAAAAAAATCCATCAAACAAATGGCCCCCCACTCTTTGAGACCAATGTTCAATGTCTTGCAAGAAATTTTTTGCAAGAGTTTGCATTATTTGGCAATAATTTTGCAGGAAACTTTGCAAGAAGGTGCACACAATTTGCAAAATAAATATGGCAAGAGTTTGCAATGTTTTGCCAACAAATTTTGCAAAAAATCTTTTGCAATGATTTTGCATCTGATGATACTTAGCTTAAGATCCTGAGTTTGACTTCCATGCTTCAATGATCACGTGAAGTAGTTCTATGGCAACAAAGAATCAAAGACTTTATGGAATGAAGAAATTGAGGAAGAGAGACATAGCAGCTACTGCAATGTACTATGGAATGCTCAAGCCCCTGCCCATTACATTCGAACCCAACGTAATGGGCAAGGACAAGATCATTCCTGCATGATATTAAGTTGTGGAGTGACAGATTCAACAATATTTTGATTTGTTTTCTAAAATCATGTTTCGACAGACACAAGTTTAGTCACTATTCCAAGTATATGATCATCAGAAGAAGATTATGTTACATAATGCAATCAAGAAAATGACAGAATCTGCCACCCCAGACTTCAATGTGAAGAGGAGAAGCAAACAAAGCCCTAAGGAAAAGACAAGCAAGCAAGCAAAAAGGTGAGGAGGTAGCAAGCAAACAAGCAAAGAGCTGAGGAACCCGTCTTTGATCTAGACCATCCAAGGTTAACTAGATTTGATCTGGACCGTCCATGGACAAGCTAGCAAGCAAAGAACTGAGGAACAGAGGATGACCGGGTTTGATGTGAACCATCTGAGGTCGACTGGATTTGATCTGGACTGTCCATGGACAAGCAAGCAAAGAGCTAAGGAACAAGCAAACAAGCAAGCAAAGAGCTAAGGAACAAGCAAACAAGCAAGCAAAGAGTTGAGGGACTGAAGGCAACCCAGTTTGATCTGAACCATCCAAGGTACTCTGGATTTGATCTGGACTGTCAAAGGGCAAGCAAGCAAAGAGCTGAGGAACAAGCAAGCAAGCAAAGAACTGAGGAACAAGCAAAGAAGGAAGAAGAGAGACCTGAGGAACAGTGCCAATGAAGAGGTTGTTGTTCAAGTACAAGCTTTGAACACCAGCAAGGAAAGCCGGAATGTTTCCTTGAAGCAGGTTGAAGCTGAGGTCCACCTCTTGGATGGTGACAAGCTGCTCATCAGAGTTGAGGGGCAATGTCATGGGGAGGGGACCTGAGAGCTGGTTCCTGTTGAGCAACAAGTAAGAAAGCCCTGCAATCCCAAACAAAGAGCTTGGGATGGCACCGCTGAATTGGTTGAAGCTCAAGTCCAAGTAGTTGAGCTTACTCAAGCTACCCACAGCCCCAATCCCTCCACTCAACTGGTTCTTGGACAGTGATAGAAACTCCAGAGAATCTGGCAACATGAAGCTCACAAGCTCCCCTACAAGCTCATTGTGTCTGAGATCCAAGTGAACGAGATGGGTGTTGTTGGAGAGCATGGGAATGTTGCCAGAAAGAAGGTTATCTGACAGGACAAGAAACTCCAGAGCTTGCAAGGAAGAAATCTCAGCTGGTATGGCTCCTTCCAATCTGTTCATGCTCAGTTGCAGTACCTGAAGCTTACTCAAAGCTCCAATGGTGGGCGGGATGGAACCCGTGAGCAAGTTCTGTGCACAAGAGAATTCCTCCAGGTATGTCAGGCTTCCAAGGCCAGGAGGAATGGATCCACTAACTGCACCTGGTGAGACGGATAGCTGCTGCAAAAAAGGTAGGTCTGCGAGCTCCGGAGGTAGTGGTCCCCACAGTCCTGGTTCTCCGGCTTCTTCAGGTCCCAGAGAGAGGAGATTCACTCTGCTGTATCTTTGCACACTGATGCAGCTCACTCCCGTGAAGATTTGGCATGGGTCTATCCCTGGGGCGAATTCCCAGCTAGTGAAGAAGCTCCCTCCCGGTAGATCAGCCATGGCGTTCTTCACTGCTCTCAGAACTGCGAGATCGGATGGATGCAAAGGTGGAGAAAGATTCACCACCTCCTGAGCTTGAAGAAACCCAATGTCAATCCGCGTTTCAGCGAGGATCAAGAGCATGATCATGAGCTGCTGCAGGAAGCCATGAATCTGCAATCTCCATGACCCAGATGATCGTGAACCGAGCCCCATTCTTCCAACTCCGGCAGCTTCACAGCTGCTTGCAGTGGTTCTGGAAACCTTCTTCCAAGCTCTCAGAGCTGCTGAAGCTAGCTGATGAAATCAAGTTGTACTAAAATTGTGAAGCTGCTCTAGATTTGCTGATGATCAGGAAATTCATTTCCAACTTCATGTTCTTCTCACAGAACGCAGTTGATCTCTCAACAAAAACAAGCAGTAGATAGCAATGCTGAAAACAAGTTCAAGAATGCATTGAATCTGGTAGTTATCCCAAGTACTACAAGACAGGGATAGAACACTGAACCCAACTCTCAAGACTGAAATCTTTGGAGGAATAATAATATAAGAGACTAGAAGATCACCAGAAATTTTGTTTCTAACAGCAAGCAAGCTCAACAATTACTGCAAACTCACAAGCTTCTTGCTCTTTCTTTTTACAGCAAGCAAGCTCACTAACTACTGCAAACTCACAAGCTACTCCGAACTTGAGTTCACCTTGAGTTGCAGCAGCTCTAGAGGAGCAAACTCAGTGCAAGCTGCAAACTCCTCCTTCTGCTCCTCCTCACAAGCTGCAGACTTGACATTGAATTGCTGCTCTACATGAGCTGCAAAGTTTTCCACAAACTGCAAACTCCTCCGCCTCACAAGCTTCAAACTTGACATTGAAATTGTTCTACAGCTGCAAGAAACTGACAAGCTGCAAACTTGAGTCTGAGTTGCTCTACAGTGACGTCACAAGCTGCAAAACTCCCTGACAAACTGCATTTTTACTCACAAAACTGCAAACTTGGCATTGAGTTGCTCTACAGCAAAACTTAGTAATTAAAAATTGATCACAACTTTGCTAGACTCATCAACAACTCTTGACAAGAGCACTCTCAACAACAACAACAACAACAACAACAACCAAAGAAAAAAACCCAACAAATTAGGTCCAGTTCAAACAAAACCCAACATTAAAACCCCCAACAAAACAAAACTACAATCTCGAGCCAAGCTGAAAAGCTCCTCCTCATTGCAATGCAATAGAACATGGAATGCAAATTTTTTTTCCTTCTTCTCTTCTTCTTCTTCTTCTACTTACTTACCAGGTTTGATCTGGATGATGCCTGTCCAAAGGACAGAAACTCATGGATGAATACTGGAATTCAGAAGGTTGGATTTTTATTTTATTTTTTATTTTTTATTTTTATTTTCATTTTGTGAAATTAAAAAATTCATTTCTGCCTGTAATTTGTGATCACATGGGTTGTATTAAATTGGGGAAAAAGTTATTTTATTATTTCCTCCTGAGTACTGACTGAGTATGTGAGTGAGTGTGTGAGTGACAGGGGAAAGGGTGGGCCAGAGAGGAGAAGCTTCAGATTCACTACTACTACTGCTACTACCCTAGTTACCTAGACTGGTTAAGCACTAATTAATTATTTTTTGAAATTTGCCAAAAATTTCTGAAAAATATCTACCTGCCATTGCCAAAAATCTGAAAGAAACTCTCAGGCACACTAGCTTCATTATTTAGTATAATGCCTAATTTAAAAATATTATTTTTTATTTTTATTGCTGAAAGTAAATGACCAAAATATTTATTTATTTATTATTATTATTAGGCACCTTGCTACGGAACGAGCCCAAGTAATACGGTACTCAAATTTTCCTTTGGCACTAGGCTAGTTGTATGTAGTTAATCATAGAAGCTTCAGATTCACTTCTACTGCACAAGTCTGCTACTGCAGAAGTGATCAATCAAGTTTCTATTCTTCTCTAAGATTTGTTTGCTTACCCTTTTTTTGTTGCTTCTGCCTTGTGTAAGGGAGAGAGACTACCAAGCTATAACCCTCAGGGGATGATGGTTAAGCTGGGTTCTGAAACCCAATGGAAAAAAAATCTCAATCCAGTCATCATCCATCCAAATTGGTGCTAAGCCAGTGGTGGGTGCTGCTGGTTCATTCTGGCCATCATCCAAGAACCACCCAAAAACTTGTTTGAGCTTTGAGGAATATTCATTATGTGTTGTTACTATTGAACTGTGAAGTGTGAGTTTCAATTTTGCCCAACTTGATGGAACATTTCCGTCCCAGAGTATCTAACCCAGCACTCACCGAGTGCATCATGTAGGATGGATGGATGATGGTATGGATGATGGTATTATGTCTGCCAGAAACAGTTTTCATTATATTCCTGTCCCATAGTTAACCACAGTGGTTAGCTATGTACTTACCATTCAATGGATCTGCCTACCTAGTAGTCACCAAGTGTCTTACCTATGTACCTAGATACAGAGGTAGTGACCTCTTGCATTACCTACCTAGTAGGCTATCATGCTTACCCATTTACATAGGTAGTTACCTAGGTAGTGTTAGGTGGTAGTAGGAGGCTAGTTACCTAAGTTTCGATCCTATAAAGCCTCCTACTTCTCCATCACACTAGTGAGGTAAAAATTTACCTAGGTAGATGAGCAAGGTATTACAGATAAACTAAACTAGTTACGGAAGGTAAGTGGTTACTATGAAGGTAGGTAGGTAGGTAAGTAAGTAGGGAAGGCACTTGGTGACCACTTGAGAAGGAGATGCTCATTAGAAGAGGGTATTTAGTGTCCTTCTGCTGGTGTGTGCTGGTTCAGTCTGGAGTCTGACCTCCCCTCCCCCCCCCCAAAACTCTTCTGTCCTTAACCCTCTGAAGCCTCTGGGCATGGTATTTTGCAGTGAAGTGTAACTTAACTACTGTGTTTCTGTTTGGGACTTTGTGTATTGTTGAAGCTTGAGAGTGTGAAAAACAGAATTAACAGTTCAATTTCCCATGAACCATTTTTCCCCTTTAAAAAAATGGGCAATGTTTTTAACATGGTTCCTTTCATCAGCTCAAAAAGGTCATTTGATTAGAAGAGATGGGACAAACTTAAGGTGCATTCACACCTAATGTTAAGTCGGTGTTAAGTGAAAATCTAGGTGGCATCTGAGGTGGCAGGCAATGTTAAATGGGTGATTGTTTAGTATTAAGTGAATGTTAAATAAACATAAAATCTTCATGATAAATAGGTTTAGGTCCTAAATGACTAGCTTGGTGTTAGGGGGACTTAATACTAGAATCCTTAACACCAAGTGTGAATGCGCCTTTAGTATGCTACCTAGTAAAGCTATATGTAAAGTCCATGGAATTGAGGATCAGTATCCTAATTTCAACAAAACTGGGGATGAGAACAAAAGGAGAGATTATTTAATACGAAAGGGAAAAAACTGGAAATTAAAACTCGATTTCTGGCCAAAAAAAGTCAGCCAATTTGGTGATTTCTTCCAAAAATTGAGCAAAATTAGTGGAATTCACACCTGCAAATAAATTTTGTAAATTCAAAATTTTCCCAATTCTTTTGTCAAAAACATGACAATGTATTCATCGAGAAAAATTCACTGATTAGTACAATGAGTTTGTGAACTCTCAGTTTGTTTGTAATTAGAGCATTTTTGTTACAGTGGAACATTAAATCTCTGTCTATCTCTTTGGTGGACATACTTTGTCTTGCAATTGCAATGGGGGCATAGGCCATAACATAAAGTTTTAAACATTTGACAAACAACCCAGTTGCCAAAAAGTTAAACCCCAGTTCACCCTTTTTTAACAGACCAAATCTCTTCAAAAAGAGTGAAATTAAAATGAAAAGTTTAAAAATGAAGTGATTTTTCGAGGTTTTATTAGCTAGAATTCAGAGGGAAAAAAAAAAGAGTAAAAAACACCACATATTTTTACATGTTAATTCTATTAAATAACCCAAAAATTTTAATTTAAGATGATTAAAATTTTGTATTTTCAGATCTAGTTTAGAGTCAGAATTTGGCTAAATCTTCCTAAAGATCATCTCACCACTTTGGCTGCATCACAAAATTACAGCCCTAATTAAGTAGATCAATTTATGTATTAGACAGCATCAAGCTTGCATCACACTGATATCACACAAGCATTGCATCATGCAAACAGACTCAGACAGACATTGTGGGTGATGGGTCTGGTTGTCTGGTTGCAGCCATTAAACCTGTCAAGTTTCGTTGCCAAGGAATAATAAGAGAGAAAATTTATACATGAAGTTCCACAATCAAGGAGAGAGTGCATGTAGCTTGATCTCCCGTCTTGCATTTAATCCATTTGTACTTGAGCTTCTGTGTGCTCATTAAGTCCATTTTAAAGTACTTCAGATCCAGATGTTGTTGTTCATGATGAGAAAAATTCAATGTTGCACATGGAGATCCCCATTCACCCAACACATCCATCCCCTCAAGTCCTTAGAAAACAAGGCTGCATGACACTTAGGAACATTAGGACTGGGTAGCAGCTAGTTACCTAATGGGAGCTGCATTCCACAACTTACAAGGTGATAATAGACTTTCTTTTCTTTTGGCCCAGCAAGTTCCTCTTTTCTTCATCTACCATTTTTCTTTGACAGATTTGTTTGTTGTTGTTGTTGTTTTTTTTAATTTTTTTAATTTTTAAAGGGCATATTTTTATTGTGTTGGTTGATATTTGTGTGCTTCAATATTTTGTGTGGGTTTTTTTCTTGTATTTTTCCTCCCCTTTTGATGATATTGATATTGTTGGCCTGAATTCTATTATTTATCTTGCTTTTGATCATGTTATTTTTTGATTGGCTTTTGTGAGGTTTGTGATTCAATTTCACAAGTGTTCAATTTCATTTTTTTAAAATTTTTTTTCTGATTTTTTTTTAATTGATTTTTGTTATTTGTTGAACACATCAGGATTTTGGGCATCATGTTTGAGTTTGTTTTTTTTTTCTTCTTTCTTTTTACAATTATATGTAAGATGAAGATGTTTGCTATGTATAGGTGCTTTCAAAGTCAAGAGATGTCCAAGTTGCTTTTATTTTCTCTATGTTTTGCATAGAAACTTTTTGATGTGCTTCATTCTTTCTCCCCTAATCGACCTTCCAACTTCCAGCTCATCTCTTTCAATTTGACCCTCATGCAAGCTTTTTCAAAAACTTGTGGGTTTCAGATCTTTGGATTGCCTACAACCCCCCTTAATGTGTGTTCACATTTTTTCTCCCATCTCTCGTGGGGTCAACCTCACAATGCAATTTGAAATATTTTCACTTCGATTGCAAAAAACGTAAGGTTTCATGTTTTGTATGAGCGAATCCATGTCCTTCCATCACCTTCACTTCAAGCTTCTCATCAATGAGTTGCCATTGTGTTATGAGCTAATGGGATTTGCACCTTGCCTAAGATAATCATTGCTCATCCCACCCAAATAGATTTGATTTTTTGAACTATTTCATCTTGTGGGATGGCAACAACATATGGTGGCTTAAACAAAGGAAGGATTTGATCATGATAGACACCTCAATAGACATGTTTTTTCCCCTTGCCATAGAAGTATTTAGGTGCTTGCACCAATCAGCAAATGATTTTTTTTCATTAATGTGTTAAAATGGCATGGTCAACAAAAGGCACCGATGGCCCTTCTTTGGTGGTTTGACGTGCTTTCTATAAGCAAGAATGTAAAAAAAATAAATGCAAGCGGCTTTTATTTAGAGATGCACCATCATTGTAAATGAAGATTCTTCTAGGCTTCCTATTTTTTCAGGTTTCCTTTCCTTCCCATGGGATATATTTTTCACAACTAATGGGAGATTTGGAACATAATTTGTTCCCTTCACCCTTTGTGACCCACTTTGGGCTTTTAGTTGGGACTTCAGTCATCTCCTTTTGTTCTTCATTTATCCCTTGGTTGGGTGCTTTCTTAATAGACCTTGCCAGGGTTTCATAAGTAAAGGCTAGTTTTGGAGACCAAAGTGAACCAACGTTGATGAGCACACCACCATGGATGGATGATGGATGAATATGATTTTTTTTCATTGGGTTCTCATTGTACATCAACCTTCCCATAGTTGTGGATTCTAAAAGTGTTTCAAGGTGTTAAAATTGGGGTTCATCTAACTAGATTAGGAACAATTAATTAATACTAATTAATTAATAATGAATTAGGAACAACGGTGAAAGCAACAAAACTTTGGTCTAGTGCAAATCTAAAATTTAATAACAAATTAGTTTTACTTGCAAACATGGTACTAAATCTAGTTTGTCTCCCCATTTTACGATTTCATCAAACTAAAGTGTGGGGCCCTTGTTGATGCCTTATTTGGCCTACTTAACAACCAAGTTAGTGTTTAGGGTTTAATGGGATTATTAGAGAATATATATATATATATATATATATATATATATAACCTATGTCTCCACTATTTACACAAATCAATGAAATTTTTACATATTAGATATATTGGCATTTGTGTCATATTTTACTTTTCATCTTGAGTACTTTTCACAATAAAAAAAATGTACCGAATGGAACCGACTGACCGACCAACCAACTCCTTAGGTAAGTTAACATCTTAGGTAAGGTTAGTCGTGGGTTTCCTGGATTCACTCCTAGACCACAAAAAAACGGTGTGTTTGCCGTTTATTTTGTAGTTGATCTGACTATGCACCCCCAAAGAAGAGTCGACCTCTGCCACCACCAAAGAGACCGCACAAACGTACTCATCAACACAACAAATTAATCAGATTGAATTTTTTTTTTAATTTTAAAAAAAAATTTAACATACAAGAGTTGGCCTCCATTATCTTGCAATGTAGATCAACTGTCATCAACAGACTTAAGAAGAAACCAATAAACTTGTATTTATTTGTACCTTGTGTGATTCCCACTTTCATCCTCAAACTCATGAAACTTGTGTGTCATATTATCCGCATTAGATTTTTCAATGCTCCGAGCAGATCCCACCCATACTCTATAATAATATGAGCCTCGCTCTCTCTTAGTGTCTATTGCGTCCACAATAAATAGTGAACAAGGGGTGTGTCACACCATGGCCTTGCCATTTACATTATCTTAAGGGAAAAAAAGAATTATGAAAACTCAAATATTTCACCATGCAAAAATATACATACTCTTAAAAAATTCCTCTAAAAGAACCCACAATCCTTCAACATATTATAACTCTATTATATAACTAATCTCAAGTTTCAACACAAGTTAGCCAAAATATCATCTTTCAGAACTCCTCATATAAAATATAGACCTATTATTATTATTACCTAGTAAGGGCCAAAATCCCTTAAGCTACTATATACTCTATAATGAATCTAAACACAATATCCTGAATAATGTGATTGCAATTGCATGTGATGAAACAAGGTCCACTCCAAGATTAAGTAACTATTAGTGCGGCATGTGTGCCATTGAGCGCCTATTCTAATGTACTTTATATTTTTATATTTATATTTATATTTATTAATTTTAATCTTTTGGTTATGTGAAATTCAATTTTGATGTTTGATTTATTTATTTATTTTAGTGCAAAAATTTTACCTCCAAAATTCAATAGCTCCTGCACTATTTTTATTTTTATTTTCAATTTTGAGTTGTTGCTCAAGTGGCCATCATCCATAAGAATATACATTTAGCCAAATTTGACAATATTAAAAATGTGAAAGAAACAACTTTTAAGCACACTTCCATTTTTTAGGCAATTGTGGCAAATTTTTGGCAACTTTTTAATTTTAAAAAATTCATTTCGTGGCAGATTTTTCATTTTAAAAAGAGGAATTTTTTCTACAATTTTCCCTTCTCCAAAATATTTCCCACAAAAAATTACAAAAAAAATTGCCACAGAAAAAAAAATTGCTTCTCCTAAATGGCAAGTCTTAAAGGATAACAAAATCAACTCAATGCAAACTCTCTACAAGGTACTCATTCACCAAGGCCCTTTTTTCTAGCCGTACCTTAAAAAAAACACAGCCCGAGCAAGCCTAAGATTTGAGATATCTCAACCCCTCAAAGCAAACAAACAAAACAAAACAAACAAACAAAAAACCTTTTGTAAATTGTAAGACGGTAGTTGTCGTCGTCTGATGAGTCCAGGGATTACCTACTAACCCCCATCCCAAGCACCAGTTCCAAGGACACTTTCGACACAGAATAATCCCCTTGACATCAGAGACTCCACGGTTGCCCTGCCCGCCGTGGTCATGGCTTTGTCCGTGACAAGCCTGCAGCATCAGGAAATTATTAGTACGCCGATTGTTTGCACCCGGAATGTAGACAAGAAGCTGTGGCCGGTCTCTTCCAAATTTTTTTAATTTTTAATTTTATTTTTTCATCAAATTTTCAGTTTCCTTTGTTGGTCGGAAGTCAGAACCATCTCGTATTGTTAATTTTCGACTAGTAATTAATTGTTGTGCGGCATGGCTTGTTTTGCCCATACTGATCCTACACCGGACCCACACCGGACACTATCCAAGAAAAAAAAACTGCTGAATTCAGATCGTGTTGAACACCCATCCATTGACCCAATGACAAAAAATGCCTCGGAAATTGGGTCTCAACTTGAAAGAACAACGGAAATGGCAGCGTCTAAACTGGTGGGTCGGCCCGGAATTTTGTCCTTTGAATGACCTTCATAGTGTTGAGAAAGGGTGGCGGGGGGGGGGGGGGGTGGCTCTCCCAGGGGGGTGCGTGGGGGGCCAACCCCACCCGCCCTTTCGCC